>Ga0265298_10002399_pt1 | contig 26159 bp, 19 predicted proteins | sample AusTroGonzalo_MG_3_FD_193486 | JGI IMG/M metagenome (GOLD analysis project Ga0265298, IMG submission 193486) | Bovine rumen microbial communities from tropical cattle in Woodstock, Queensland, Australia - Gonzalo_01 | ecosystem: Host-associated > Mammals > Digestive system > Stomach > Rumen ...
AAATGGTGATTACAGACCCGAAAATAGACCATCCGGTGCTCCATCTGGTGGGTGAAGAGGCGGACAAGCTCGGCCTCGAATGCTATGTGATCGGCGGTTGGGTGCGCGACTTGCTGCTGCACCGTCCGTCGGACGATATAGACGTGGTGGTGGTCGGTTCGGGTATCGCCCTGGCGGAGGCGGTGGCGAAGCGTCTGGGCAAGGGCGCGCATCTGTCGGTCTTCAAGACCTACGGCACGGCGCAGGTCAAGCGCGGAGAGCTCGAGCTGGAGTTTGTCGGCGCACGGCGCGAGAGCTATACGCGCGACAGCCGCAATCCCGTTGTGGAGGACGGTACGCTGGAGGAGGACCAGAACCGCCGCGATTTTACCATCAACGCCATGGCGATTTGTCTGAACCAAGACCGCTACGGCGAACTGCTGGATCCGTTCGATGGAACCGGCGATCTGGAGCGGTGCATCATCCGCACACCCTTGGATCCGGACATCACCTTCTCCGACGACCCTTTGCGCATGATGCGTGCCGTCCGGTTTGCCACCCAACTGGGTTTCTTTCTCGACGGCGAGACCTTCGACGCCATCGCGCGCAACCGCGAACGGATAGAGATTATCACACGCGAGCGCATTGCGGAGGAGCTGAACAAGATCATGCTCAGCCGTAAGCCTTCGGAAGGATGGATACTGCTGGACAAGACCGGTCTGCTGCCGCTCATCTTCCCCGAACTGGCCGCCCTCAAGGGCGTGGAGGTGAAAGAGGGACGCGGTCACAAGGATGTGTTCTACCATACCCTGCAGGTGCTGGATAATGTGGCAGAGTTACAGCGGTTACGGGTTACGGGTTACGGGTTACAGGATAAGGATTTATGGCTCCGATGGGCGGCATTGCTGCACGACATCGGCAAACCGAGAAGCAAGCAATGGGACCCGCAGGCGGGATGGACATTCCGCAACCATAATTATATAGGCGCCAAGATGGTACCGAAGATCTTCGCGAAGATGAAAATGCCGCTGAACGAGAAGATGGAGTACGTGAAGAAGATGGTGGACCTGCATATGCGTCCGATCAACCTGATTGAGGACACGGTGACGGACAGCGCGGTGAGACGCCTGCTGTTCGAAGCCGGAGACGACATAGAGGACCTGATGATCCTCTGCGATGCGGATATCACCAGCCGCAATGAGGAGAAAAAAGCCCGATTCCATCGGAACTATCAGCTCGTCCGGCAGAAGATGGTGGAGCTGGAGGAACGCGACCGCATCCGCAATTTCCAGCCGCCCGTCAAAGGCGATGAGATCATGGAGATGTTCCATCTGGAGCCCTGCTCGCTGGTGGGCGAACTGAAGGCGGCGGTGAAGGATGCCATCCTGGACGGCGTCATTCCCAATGACTACGAGGCGGCGAAAGCATATATCATTGAATTATGGCAGAAGAAACAGAAATAAATGGCTATGCCGTGGATTACGGCGAGCAGAACATCATTCACTTGGACGACATGGAGCATATCCGGCGCCGTCCGGGTATGTACATCGGTAAGTTGGGTGACGGCAGCCACTCGGATGACGGTATATACGTGCTCATCAAGGAGAGCATTGACAACTCGATTGACGAGTACCGCATGGGCGAGGGCAAGGTCATCGAGGTGGACGTAGCCGACGGCCGGGTGCGGGTGCGCGACTACGGACGCGGCATCCCCTTGGGCAAGCTGGTTGAGGTGGTGAGCGTGCTTAACACCGGCGGCAAGTACGACAGCAAGGCGTTCAAGAAATCCGTCGGTCTGAACGGTGTGGGTACCAAGGCGGTCAATGCGCTGTCCTCTTTCTTCGCCGTGGAGGCCTACCGCGAGGGCAAGATGCGCAGGGCGGAGTTCAGCCAGGGCAAGCTGACCAGCGACACGGGTATCCTCGATTATACCGGTTCGGAGAAACGCGGTACGGTCATCGAGTTCGTGCCGGACGACAGCAAGGGGCTCTTTGAGAACTACCGCTTTCGCGACGATTATATCGAGGAACTGCTGCGCAACTACGCCTATCTGAATACGGGACTCACGCTCGTCTATAACGGCAAGAAGTTCGTTTCCAAGAACGGCCTGCTGGATCTGCTGACGGAGACCATGACGGTCAATCCGCTGTACCCCATCATCCATCTCAAGGGCGAGGACATCGAGATCGCCCTCACGCACACCGACCAGAACGGCGACGAGTATTTCTCGTTCGTCAACGGCCAGCATACCATCCAGGGCGGTACGCACCAGGCGGCGTACCGCGAAGCCATCGGACGCACCATCAAGGAGTTCTTCAACAAGAACCAGGAGCTGGCGGACATCCGTAACGGCGTGGTCGGCGCGATTGCCATCAACGTGGAGGAACCCGTTTTCGAGAGCCAGACGAAGGTCAAGCTCGGCTCGAAGGACATGAGCCCCACCGGCGGCGTGAGCGTCAATAAGTTCGTCAATGATTTTGTCAAGCAGCAGCTGGACAACTACCTCCATAAGAACCCGCAGACGGTGGAGGTGATGCTGCAGAAGATACAGGATAGCGAGAAAGAGCGCAAGGCGATTGCCGGTGTGACCAAGGCGGCGCGGGAGCGGGCGAAGAAGAACCTCGTCAACAATCCCAAACTGCGTGACTGCCAGATACACCTGAACGATCCCAAGCCGGTGAAATCGGCAAAAGATGCGGATGACGACCTGCGTCTGGAGAGTTGCATTTTCATCACCGAGGGTCTGTCCGCTTCGGGCTCCATCACCAAGAGCCGTGACGTCCGTACGCAGGCAGTGTTCTCGCTGCGAGGCAAGCCGCTCAACAGCTACGGACTGAGCAAATCGGTGGTGTATGAGAACGAAGAATTCAACTGTCTGCAGTCGGCGCTCAACATAGAGGACGGTCTGGACGAGTTGCGCTATAACAAGGTCATCATCGCCACCGATGCCGATGTGGACGGCATGCACATCCGCCTGCTGATGCTCACTTTCTTCCTCCAGTTCTTCCCCGATCTGGTCAAAAAAGGGCATGTTTATATCCTCCAGACGCCGCTTTTCCGCGTCAAGGACAAGAATACCACCGTCTATTGCTACTCGGAGGAAGAGCGCCAGAAAGCGATCGCCAAGATCAAGACGCCGGAGATCACGCGATTCAAGGGTCTGGGTGAGATTTCTCCCGATGAATTCAAGGGTTTTATCGGTTCGGGTATCCGTCTGGACCAGGTGACGCTCCGCAAGGAAGACGCCGTGAACGAACTGCTTGCCTACTACATGGGCAAGAACACCACCGAGCGCCAGCAGTTCATCATTGACAACCTCGTCATCGAGGAAGACCGTGTCGAAGATTTCGAGGAATGATCCCTCTTATTCTCTTCATAGCATTAGGCCTGGTGGTGCTGGTACTGACAGAATTCCACGAGCGGCGGAAGAAATCCGTCCGTCCGAAGGACGGTCAGTCTTCTGTCAGCGAAAGCGGTCTGTCAGCGGAGCGGTCTGATACCCGTCCCGAGGGCTGCTGCGGCGAGCATCTGGTGTGCGAACGCGAGACGCTGCTGCAGACCAACGCCAAGATCGAGTACTACGATGACGAGGAACTGGACGCACTGGCAGGCATCGACCCTGCCGATTATAGCAAGGACCAGCTGACTCTCTTCCGCGATATTTTCTCCACCTTGCAGGAAGCGGACGTGCCCGGATGGTGCCGTTCCCTCCAATTACGTAACATAGCGCTCCCCCCCGATATCCGGGAAGAAGCGCTATTCATCGTCCGCGAGCGGCGGGCTACCACTGGTCGTCAGTGATAGTGGGGTTCAGATCCATCTGGTCACCGGCAGGTGCCACACCGCTTCCGGCAAGCAGATTAGACTGCAATGCGATAGAAGCTACCGTTACTTCCGGTTGAAAATATGTCTTTGCCATAATAATTCTTATTTGTGAATTGTGAATTGTAAATTGTGAATTATTTTACCATCTGACCTTGTACATTGTAGTACACACCGTTCTTGATAATAATCAACTGACCGTCCTTAAGCATCTTTTGGCTGTCTGCCTTTGACTCTTGGCTTGTCTGCTCTACGCCTGTAGCCGTATTAAAGATGAAGCGCATGCGACGCGGAGCGAGGTTCTGACCGCTGTAAATGACATAGGCCTTATTCGGGTTGAGGTAGTCAGGACCGTACTGATAGAAGCCAACGTAATTATCTTCAGCACTGAGTACGTAGCAGTTAGCCGGAGTAGGGATCGCCACATCGGTTCCCTGCAGGCTGTTGGTCATAACAGGAACAGGCGCTTCATCGCTCGGGGTAATCGTGAACGGCTTCACCGTCGATTTGAAGATAACGGCATTGTCGGACGGAATAACATCCCCCTCATCGGCAATCTTCGTCAGATAGAGATCGCCTTCGCTCAACGTAGCCACGTATGCCTCTACGCCTTCCGGCAGCAGATACTTGACCTGACTGTCATAGAACGTGCAATAATAGATTGCCGGGTTCTGCGGATCCGGATTCGGATTAAGCACTTTTCCTACCGGAGCCGGAGCCGGGAAAGTCAGTTCCAGATATCTGTATAAATCGTTTAATGTGCAAGTCAGCGTACCGTCACCGAGCGTGTAGGTAGCATTACCCGAATTGGTTTTCACATCCACGATTGCGTCCGCTTTGTACGGATAGGTGAATACGGTATTTCTATACACATATGCCCATGGGATTTCAAAACCGATATTATAGAACCTGGAGTCCTCGGCTGTAGCATCAATACCGAGTTTGACATCCACCTTTTGACCGGCTACGACAGTCTGTGCTACAAGGAGACCGGTAAAGCCTTCCACGTCCATGCTCGGAGCTCCATCTGTCTCGGAGAAGTACCACTTGACCGACACCTCTTCAGTAGCGTCGAGGATAGATACTGTATTTTCGGTAAACACAGCCGTCATCATCGTGTTGTGCGTCGGAGTGAACGACGCCCCCGGGGCGTATGTGTTCACGCCATCCGTCCAGCCGGTCAGCGTGTAGCCCTCTTTGTACAGCTTCTTATTAATCGGCAAAGTGAGTGTACCTGTTTTCGTTACCGATATGTCTGCAGGAACGGTGCCCTCTACTCCGGCAGTCTCGTTCTTGAAATAGACATAATACTTGCTGTCACTCAATTTCTGCAGCTTCATATACGGAGTGTATTGACCGCAATGGATGGTAATGCGCTGATCGACATCCACATCAAAAATCATGGATACGATATACTCTCTCCTATACTGGTGATAACACTTGTTCTCGCCCAAATTCTGGTTGAACGAAGCCAGCTCCACATAGGTATCGCTCATGACATTACCGGCACCGATGCCATACTGGCACGCACCGAGGGTCAGGCGGTAAGTACCTGCTTCCAGAGGAACAGTCGCCACTACATTCTCATAGCCATGCAGTTCGTCATGCCACGTACCGGCGATTTGGGTACCTGCCGGCAGCTCGTATTTAACCTGATATGGACTCTTCCGGAAGTCAATCTCAAAATCAGCAAATTCCGGTATCTCCAGGAGCTTCTCGATAGAGATATACGGCGTGTATTCTGCGCCATAAATCTTGATAACCTGATCGCTCGGAACAGTAAAGAGGGCTGCAACAATGTTCTTTTCCGTGTTCTGGTGATAGCATTTGTTCTCGCCCAAGTTCGTAGCCAATGTAGCATAGGTCACGCTGCCGTCCTCGTTTTTAACAGTACCGTCCTGATGGCTATAAGAGCAAGCGCCCATCGTCACTTTGTACCTACCGGCTTTCACCGGAACCGTGACAACCGGCAGACGATAACCATGCTGGTCATCGTTATATGATCCTTCTACCACAACTACTGCCGGCAGCGGACCGCCGACTACCACCGCATAAGGATTGCTGCGGAAATCTATTGCAAAGTTCGCATCCAAATAGGTGGGACCTACAGGTGCGATAGCCTGGATGTTGAACGTATTCCACTGCGCTGCCCCCTGATAAGCGGATATGCTTTCGGACGGAACGTAGAGAGAAACGGAGGAGGGGTTAGGTACATACTGAAACACATTGGTACCAAGCGTCGGCGGAGTCGTTGCTTCCGATGTGATAGATGTCAAATTGTTGCAATGGGCAAAAGCCTCTTGACCAATGCTTGTCACACCGGCGGGAATGGTGATAGAACTGAGCCCGAAACAATTGTAGAAAGCATAGCTGCCGATAGTATGAAGGGAGCTCGGGAGAGTAATGGAGGTGAGCCATTCGTCATTCATGAACGCATTGTTACCGATGCTCTCCACCTTATTACCCATAGAAAGCGATGTAAAGGAGCTACCGGCACTTGCGAAAGTATACGCTCCGACAGACACTACATCATTTCCGACAGTAACCGATTGAAGATTCGCACAAGCCTTGAACGCATAATTTCCGACATGTGTCACACCTGCCTCGATAACAACGGATGTGATAGATGACATGGAATAGTACCAAGGCGGGAGAGATAGATCGCTATAATCCGTCATAGCACCGGTACCGGAGATAACCATTGCGCCGGTTGTCCCATTAAATGAATAGGTGACGTTTTCACCGCACGATCCGCTGGCGTCGTCTGCGGCCCACATCAACCCCACACTGGCCGCAAGGGCTACGAGAAAGGTAACTATTCTTTTTCTCATAATTGTAGATATTAGTTAAACTATATGGTTAATTTTCATCAATATACCATTTTTATTGCCGGACGGTTATGTGAAAGCAGGACTGCTTGGCTTCGTACTTGACGAAGATTTTGCCGGCGCGCTGATGGTTGAGAAGGACCTGGCCGAGGACGAGCTTGAGATTATCCTCGTGCATGTAATCGCGCGTGCGCGTTACCTTATCATAACGCATGTACGCGAGGTCAAAGGTCGTTCCGTAACAATGACAGGACTGCGTGACGGAATTGATATTACCGCTGCGCTGGAGGTACTTGATATCCTCCTGGGTGCGGAGGACGGAAGTGACGAAGAAGCGGTAATGCGGCAGATTGTTGCGGCTGAGGATGTCCGACCATTCGGCACCGATGGCATCCAGTTCGCGCTTGGCGGAGGGAATGAGATAGGGCACAGAGTGCGTCAGTTCATCCACCACATAATTGTCATTTGTCGCGATTTCAACGAGCTTATTCCGCATCGATGCCGCATCGGCACGGTCCTTGGGCGGACGGGGAAGACCGATGGCAGACGCCACCTCGTGCTGGCGCGACTGCAGATCGTTGAACTTGAGCTTGTAATTGAATGTGCGGCCGGGATACCAGACAAGGTTGTCCTCTACCAGTTCCGGCTCCGCTTCTATTTCGGCATCATCCGAACACCGGGACACCGCAACGACAACGGACAGCAGCACACACAGGATAATAAGTATCACAATCCCGGGTGTCCTATGCTGCTCGATCCATTCTCTCAAATACTCCATTCAAACCCGTCTTTTGTATCTTTGATCTGGAACCCGAGGGCTGTCAGTTCGTTGCGTATCTTGTCGGACGTCGGCCAGTCCTTGTTCTGCTTGGCCTGCAGGCGGATGCCTAACAACAGGTCGATAGCGCCGTGGAAAGCTTGTAGCTTTCCGTTGTTTTCGTTGTTTGCGTAGTTTCCGTTACCTTCGTCCAGACGGAGACCGAGGATGTCGATGGCGTAGGTCTTCCATACATCCCGCAGTTCGGCGAGGTCGGCCTCGGAGATAGTGCCCTTGCCGTCCCACACCGTGTTTATCGCACGTGTAGAATCGAACAATGCGGCGATGACGAACGGGGTGTTCAGATCGTCGTCCATGGCGTCCGCGCAACGCTGGCGAAGCGATGCTACCACATCGGCTATCGACTCCTGACTATTGGCCGCCGGCTTGAGTTTGAGCAGGCGGCCATAGGCTTCCTGCATGCGCTGGAGACCTTTCTCCGCCGCCTCAAGGGCTTCGGACGAGAAATCGACCGTGGAGCGGTAGTGCGCCTGAAGGATAAAGAAACGGATGACCATCGGTCCGAAAGGCTTGGTCAGCAGCGGGTGATTGCCGCTAAAGAACTGCTCGAGGGTAATGAAGTTATTGTAACTCTTACCCATCTTTTTGCCGGCGATGGTGATCATGTTGTTATGCATCCAGTAGTGCACGGTCTCATGACCGAGAGCGGCACAGGACTGCGCTATCTCCGCCTCGTGGTGAGGGAAGATGAGATCGAGTCCGCCGCCGTGGATATCGAACTGCTCGCCGAGGTACTTGGTGCCCATCGTGGAGCATTCCATATGCCATCCGGGGAAACCTTCCGACCAGGGAGAGGGCCAGTGCATGATATGCTCCGGCGCCGCTTTCTTCCACAGGGCGAAATCATAGCTGTGCTTTTTCTCGTCCTGTCCGTCCAGTTCGCGCGTCTCGGTGACGATATCATTGAGGTTGCGGCCGGAGAGCTTGCCATACGGATAATCCTTGGCGTACTTCTCCACATCCATATAGACGGAGCCGTTGGATACATAGGCGTAGCCCTTGTCGAGTATCTTCTGCACGAAGGCGATCTGCTCGATGATATGTCCCGAAGCGTGGGGCTCGATGGACGGCGGCAGGACATTGAGCGCCGCCATATCGCGGTGGTAGCGGTTGGTATAGTACTGCACCACCTCCATCGGTTCAAGCTGCTCAAGCCGCGCTTTCTTGGCTATCTTGTCCTCGCCTTCGTCCGCATCGTGCTCCAAATGGCCCACATCGGTGATATTGCGCACATAGCGCACCTTGTAACCGAGATACATGAGATAGCGGTAAAGCAGATCGAACGTGATAGCGGGACGGGCGTGTCCCAGATGGGCGTCGCCGTACACGGTAGGACCGCAGACATACATGCCTACGTGTCCTTCATGCAACGGTGTGAAAGTCTCCTTGAAGCGAGACAGTGAATTATAGATTTCTAACATTAAAGAAGCGTGTTCGGGTCGAGGTTGTTCTTCTCGATGTCTTTGAAATAATTGAACGTACCTACTTTGAGTTCCTCGCAAGCCGCCTCGTCACAAACGATGATACCGTGCTGGTGCATCTGGAGCGCGCTGACCGTCCACATATGGCTGATGGGTTCCTCAATGGCGTGCTGGAGGGCACGGGCTTTGTTATGACCGTTGACTACGATGAGCACTTCCTTGGCGTCCATCACGGTACCTACACCTACGGTGAGGGCGGTCTTGGGCACCTTGATGACATCGTTTTCGAAGAAACGGCTGTTGGCGATGATGGTGTCGGTGGTCAGCTCTTTCTTACGGGTGCGGCTGGTGAGCGACGAACCCGGTTCGTTGAAAGCGATATGTCCGTCCGGACCGATACCGCCGAGGAAGAGATGGATACCGCCGATATTCTTGATCTTCTCCTCATAGCGTGCGCACTCGGCAGCGAGGTCGGCTGCGTTGCCGTTGAGGATATTGACGTTCTCCTTGCGGATGTCAATATGGCTGAAGAAATTGGTCCACATGAAGCTATGATAGCTCTCGGGATGCTCTTCGGGCAGATTGACATACTCGTCCATATTAAAGGTGACTACATTGCGGAAGGACACTTTGCCTGCCTCATAGAGTTTGATCAGCGCCTTGTACATACCGAGGGGCGAACTGCCGGTGGGCAGACCCAATACAAACGGCGTGCCCTCTTTGGGACCAAACTCATTGATTTTCTTTGCTACATAATTCGCAGCCCACTGGCTCAGCAGGTCATACGAAGGTTCGATAATTACTCGCATTTTATTTCAAATTTATGATTTCAAATTTATGATTTATGATTGCTTATTCGCCGAAGAGGATGTTCTCCAGATCGGGCTCTTCGGGATTGACCGCAACGATACGTCCCTCGCGGTTGATGAGCACCGTATGGGGGATGAACTGCACGTTGTACTTGTCGGAACAGGGATGGTTCGCATCCTCGCGTGCCTGCGGCCAAGGCATCTGCTCTTCGTTGAGCGCCACCTGCCATGCCATGATGTCCTGATCCACGCTGCAGCTGAAAATCTGCAGATGTCCGGCGGGCTGACCGGCGTATATCTCCTTGAGCACAGGGATGAGACGGCGGCAGGGTCCGCACCACGACGCCCAGAAATCAACGAGGACATAGTCCGTCTTGCCGACGAGGTCACTGAGCGACAGTTCGGCGCCATCGGGAGTGACGGCGGTGAAATCGATGTACGCATCCGGATCGGCAGCCGGGGTTTCCTCTACCATCTCTTCCGCAACCACGGTGTCCGTTGTTTCCGTCTGCTGCTCTGTGGCAGTCTGTTTGCCGCAGGCTACGAACGCGAGCGCAGCGGCGATAATAACAAGATATTTTTTCATATTATTCACATTTTTTCAGAACAACGGCGCTACGAGCCGGGAGATAGAGCTTGAGCCAGCCCTTGCCCTCCTTCTCGTAAAGCGGGTCATAATTGGTGAAATGCTCAACGCTGTCGTCTGCCAGACCGAAGCCGGCGAACTCTTTGGCGTCGGTATTGAGAACCACCTGATACTTGCCTTCGGGCACGAGGATGCCGTAGTCCGGGAAGGATTTCTGACCGTTCCAGTTGAAGATGAACAGCAGGTCGCCACGCGAGTAAGCCACCACCTGGTCGCCCTCGTTGTCCCACCATTTCATCACCCACGGCAGGTGCTTGCCGACATTGTATTTCTTCTCCTCAGCGGTCGGGTTCTGGGTGAGGATATGCTTCTTGAGCAACTGGATCATCGCCTCGTCGAAGCGGTTGAGGTCCGCGAAGAAATAATTGGGGTTATCCACGAGATCCCACTGACGGCGGGCGTATTTGCAGCTCCAGCCGTTACCCTCACGCGGGAAATCAATCCACTCCGGATGACCGAACTCATTACCCATGAAGTTCAGATATCCGCCATTGATGGTGGATGCAGTGATGAGGCGTATCATCTTATGCAGGGCAATGCCGCGATCGGCCATATAGGTCGAATGACCATGCTCGAAATGCCAGTACATATCGGCATCCACGAGGCGGAAGATGATGGTCTTGTCGCCCACGAGCGCCTGATCATGACTCTCGGCATAACTGATGGTCTTCTCGTCCTCGCGACGGTTGGTCATCTCATAGAGGATGTGACCGGCTTTCCAGTCTTCATCCTTGACTTCCTTGATATACTTGATCCAGAAATCGGGGATACCCATCGCCAGACGGTAGTCAAAACCTACGCCGCCATCGGCAATCGGACTGGCGAGACCCGGCATGCCGGACATCTCTTCGGCGATGGAGATAGCATCGGGCTTGACCTCATGGATGACCTTGTTGGCGAGCGTGAGGTACATGATAGCATCACCGTCGGCGTTGCCGCTGAAATAGGAACCGTAGCCGTTGAAATCCTCACCCAGACCGTGGCTGAGGTAGATCATCGAGGTTACGCCGTCGAAACGGAATCCGTCGAAGTCATATTCGTCGAGCCAGAACTTGCAGTTGGACAGCAGGAAATGCAGCACCTCGTTCTTGCCGTAGTTGAAGCAGAGACTGTCCCATGCCGGATGCTCACGGCGGCCGCCGTCATGGAAATACTGATAGCCGGTGCCGTCAAAATTACCGAGACCCTCGAGTTCATTCTTCACCGCATGGCTGTGCACAAGGTCCATGATAACCTTCATGCCGCGTCCGTGGGCGTCGTCGATGAGCGCTTTGAGCTCGTTCGGCGTACCAAAACGGCTGGAGGCAGCGAAGAAATTGGATACATGATAACCGAAAGAGCCGTAGTAGGGATGCTCCTGGATGGCCATGATCTGCACGCAGTTGTAACCGAGCTTCTCAATACGCGGCAGCACGTCGCGGCGGAACTCCTCGTAGCTGTTCACTTTCTCCTCCTTGGAACTCATGCCGATGTGGCACTCGTAGATATAGAGACCGTCCTTGCCCACTTTCTTCGCCTTGGCGGCGTTGCGGTGCTTCCACTCATATTCGGGTTCGTTCCATACCTGGGCGGAGAAGATCTTGGTCTGCTCGTCCTGCACCACGCGGCGTACGTAAGACGGGATGCGCTCGCCGTAACCGCCGTTCCACTCCACAAGCAGCTTGTACATCTGGCCGTGCTGCATGGCGTTCTCCGGCAGTTTGGCTTCCCATACGCCGTTACCGACGGGCTGGAGACGGTAGTTCTCGTCCTTGCTCCAGTTGTTCATATCACCCTTGATATAGATAGCGGTCGCGTTCGGTGCCCACTCACGGAGCACCCAGCCTTCGGGCATATGGTGCAGACCGAAATAGAGATAACCGGTCGCCCACTCCGAGAGGGGCTTGCCGCCGGTCAGCTCCGCTTCCTTACGGAGGGCATAATCATATCGACCTTGCAGCGCTGACTCATAGGGCTGCAGATACGGATCGCGCTCCACGATCTTCAAGTGTTTGGGCTCTGCCACTTTTGCTTTTTTACATGTTGCCATAGTATGTCGTGATTTATGATTTAAGATTTATGATTTGTGATTTATTGGTTCACACGGGATTTGACAATCAGTTTGCGGTACTCCTTGCCCGGAGCGATACCCGGCTGATGGGCATCCGAGGGGAAGAAGACGGCAAAATGGCCGGCAGGTACGGTGAACTTGGCAGTCGCTTTGTCGGCATAGAACTCCACATCCTTGCCTTCGTCGTACTCCTGGGTAACCTCCTGGCAGTCCACCTGCGCTTTCCAACCCATCACTTCGTCATCACCCAGCGGAATCTGGATGTCCAGATAATCTTTGTGCGCCTCCATACGGCATTTGGATTCCTCCTTGCCTTTGAAGTCGTTGATGTTCACAAAGAGGTCACGCCCGTCCAGATACACTTTGCAGGCAGGCATTTCCTCCAAATCATTGTCATTGAAGAACTTCATGAATTTCTCAAAGCCGGGAACACTGTCAAAATACAGGTCGGCATTTTCCAATTTGTCGAGTATCATACGTATATAATTTTAAGAATTCGCATCAAATCGGCTGCAAAGGTACGAAAAAATAATGACATACACAAGGGTGTATGCCATTTTTTCGAAATATTTTTACCGCAGCGGGTAGTTTTTGCGCAGTTGTTCGAACTCTCCGGGCTGCGCTTTGAGCTGTTCGGTGATGTCCGCCAGCCAGTGACCGGGGAGGGCCGAAGGCCGGACAGGCAGCGGCGGAAGACTGATTTTCGGGAGGGCGAATTGCGCCGCTACGGCATCCAGACACATCTGCGAGGCGTTGCGTTTGCCTTCAAGCGAATAGCCGGCAATGTGCATGGAAGCACGGAATGCATGCTCCAGCACCCGGGGACTGAGTTCGGGCTCGTTCTCCCAGGTATCGATGACATAGGGATGTCCGCTGCGCAACAGCGCCTGCTCGTCCACCACTCCGCCCCGGGCGGCATTGATGATGAGCGCCCCGGGTTTGCATTCGTTCAGGAAGGCTTCATCGCAGAGACGGAAAGTGGTCTTATCCAGCGGCACATGGAAGGTGATAATGTCGCATTTTTGTGCGATGGAATCGAGAGAAACGCCTATGCCTTTGGGAGGATCATTGAGCAGAACCTTATACCCTTTCCTCTCCGCCATCTTAGCCACCAGCGAACCCACATGACCGACGCCGACAACGCCTATGGTGATTGGTGATTGGTGATTGGCAATTGGTGATTCCACTAATGCCTGCTCGATATAGTCGCAGACAGCTTGGGCGTTGCAGCCGGGGCAGGACATCCAGCGAACGTCATGCGCATCGCACCACGCCGTGTCTATATGGTCAAAACCGATGGTGGCGGTGCAGACGAGACGGACGGAAGATCCCTCTAACAATGCCTCGTTCACTTTTGTCCGGGTGCGTACGATAAGCACGTCCGCATCGCGAACAGCAGAAGCATCTATTTGCTCCGGTTCCATCGGACAAATATCGACATTCGGCCATCCGCGCCGGACAGCGTCTGCAACAAAGGGAATATGTATATCAACGACGATCTTCATCCTAGTTAATCTGGAAGAACTAGTCAAACTAGTTTTTCTAGTACTTGATATTATCTATCAGGCGGACAGGACCGCAATAGACGGTGATGCAACCGATGGCATGGTTGAACGTATCGGTGGGCAGCAAGGAAGACTGATCCACTATCTCATAATACTCCACTTCAAGACCCGGTACGGCATTGACAGCAGCGATAACGCGCTGCTGCACACCGGCGACGGTAGCACCGGCCTCTTTCGCCCATTCCAACGAAGAAAAAAGCGTTTTGGATATAGCCAATGCAGTCTGCTTTTCCGATTCGGAAAGACGCTCATTACGGCTGGAGAGCGCCAGTCCGGATGCCTCGCGGACGATGGGACAGTCAATCACCTGCAGATTACCGAACGTGCCTGCCATGGAACTATGCTCTACCATATGATGGATGATCGCCAACTGCTGAAAGTCTTTTTCTCCGAAATACCCTTTGTCGGGCTGAACGAGATAGAACAGACGGCTGACCACCTGCACCACGCCGTTGAAATGGCCGGGACGCATCTTGCCCTCCATCACTTTGTCCAGTCCTGCAAAATCGAACTGGAAAGTGGTATTCATCTCTTCGGCGGAATACATCTCTTCGGGCGTGGGCGCAAACACGTAGTGCGCACCGATAGAACTGAGCAGTTCGGCATCGCGCTCGATATTACGGGGATACTTGGCGAGATCCTCCTTGTTGTTAAACTGCGTGGGATTGACAAAGACCGACACGACGCACACATCATTCTCAGCTACGGCACGGCGCACGAGAGAGGCATGTCCCTCATGCAAGGCACCCATGGTGGGGACCAGACCGATTGTTTTTCCTTCTGATTTGCAGGCCCGGATAGCATCCTGCAAGTCCTGCTTGGTTGTTAAAATTTGCATATTATTGGACTAAAATTGGATCCGTTTTTCAAAAAAACATGCAAAGTTACTGCTTTTTTTCTTATTTTGCAAGCAAAATTGATTAAAAATGCTTTTTTTTTTGCATATGTCATTTTTTTTTTGTAATTTTGCAGTGGGAAAAATGTACACACAATTATGAAAGAGCCGAAACGTATCCTTTTTATCTCACAAGAGATAAATCCTTATCTGGCAGAAGAGACGCCTATCCGGCAGCTCAACCGTCAGTTACCGGAGTATTTCCAGTCTCATAGTTTTGAGACGCGGACGTTTATGCCCAAGTTCGGCGAAATCAACGAACGCCGCAATCAATTACATGAAGTGATCCGTCTGTCGGGCATGAACCTGATCATCGAAGAATCGGACCATCCGCTGCTGATCAAAGTGGCATCGATCCAATCGGCACGCATCCAGATCTATTTCATTGACAATGACGATTTGTTCCACCGTCGCAAGGGTGTGACGGATGAGAACGGCGTGGAGTACGCGGACAATGACGACCGTGTCATTTTCTATGCGCGTGGCGTGATTGAGACGGTGAAAAAACTGCGTTGGACACCTAATGTGATCCTTTGCTCGGGTTGGATGAGTGCGTTAGCACCGCTGTATCTGAAAAAAGCATACAGCGACGAGCCGTTCTTCGCCAACTCGAAGATCGTGCTCATGCTGGATGACAAGGAATATGAGAAACCTTTCCCCACCGCTTTTTCCGACAAGTTGCGCATTGACGGTATCAGCAATACCGACGTGCGCTCTATTGCGGGTTTCCCCGTGGGGTATGAGGAGTTGATGCGTCTGGCGGTTGATTTCTCGGATGCGATCGTCTATGCGGCGCCGCATGTGAACCAGCGTCTGATGAATTATGCAGAGACCAAGGGCAAGCCTATTCTGCCGTACGAGGCGACAGCGGATATTAACGAGACCTGCCGCAGGCAGTGGGAGTTCTTCCAGACCCTGCTGGATGAAGAGGCGAAAGAATAGAGGAGATAGATTAGAAGGTATTGTAATGAGTGAAGGAATGAAGGGTTTTCTTCGTAAAATAGGATTATTGCTGTTAGTGGCATGCGTATGGGCGGCATGCAAGGACGATGTGGCCAGCGCCGGAGAAGGCGTGCTGGGCGAGGACGATGCGGTAGTGGTATTTGTAGATACATTCGCGCTGCAATCGGCCATAGACAGCTGCGACGCAATCATATCGCAGGCGGACTCGTTCCTGCTGGGCGAGATAGAGACAGATTACGGTCTGCTGCGTGCGTCTATCCTGACGCAAATGGCTTGCCCGGAAGGATTCTCATATCCGGAAGGGGCGGTAGTGGACTCGATGTGCCTGTTCATCTATTACGGGAGCTGGGTAGGAGACAAACTGGCGCCGCTGGCAATAGACGCCTATCTGATGGACAAGAAAACCTTCAATTACTCGGACACCTATCCGACGGATCTGAATATTGACGATTACTGCTCCCGCACCAAACCTATTCTGACCAACCATCATATCGTGGTGGCATCGGAGAAGTTGGATTCGATTGCCGGATCGGACGGCGTGTACATGCCGATGCTACGTATGCGTGTGAATGACGATTTTACGGAGGAGTTCTGGAAAATGCAGTCGTTCACCGACCAGGACGCCTTCAACGAGCAATTCAAAGGTCTGCTCATCGAGAGTTCGTTCGGCTCGTCCACCATCCTCAACATATCCGACATAGCGATGGGCGTGTATTACCATTTCAGCTATACGAAAGACCCGAGCCGCCCCGATACGACGGTATATGACATGAAGGCTTTCTATGCCAACTCGGAGATACGATCGGTAAACCACCTGGAATATCCGGACAAGAAAGAGTGGATTGAGGCGCTGCAACAGGACTCCGACACCTATAATTATATTATCGCGCCCGCAGGCGCATATACGCGTATAACGTTCCCCATAGAGGAGATGAGCGAAGCCATCTGGTCGCATATGATTGATCTGGTAGACGGCGAATGGATGTTCACCAAGCAGCCGTATGTGAACAAAGCGCAGGTACGTATCGATGTGACGAACCTCTATAGCGGATCGGAATCCGACAAGACCCGCAATGACTGGTTGCAGCCGTCGAACTATATGCTGCTTATCCGCGAAGAGAGCATGGATCGTTTCTTTGCCGAACGCGAGCTGCCGTCCGACACCTGCGCGCTGCTCAGTCCGCTGACGCAAGGCCAGGACGCCACAGGCGAAGCGACCTATTACTACACGTATGACCTGTCGGATTTTCTGACCAACCAGCTGCGTAAAAGAACGTATGACACGGAGCTGAAGATGATGTTAGTGCCGGTGACGGTGAGCACGGGAACGACCAGCACGAGCGAAGCCGCCTACTCTGCCGTGCGCCCGAAACAGACAGCGTCCGCCACCCGGATCCTCTCTGCCAAGAACGGCATGAAGCTGGAAATTGTATACAGCGGATTCTCGCTGCCGATGATCAGGGAGTAAGGTTTAGGTTTTAGAGTTAATAGAATAGAGATAAAAAAAACGCGGTGATCACACCGCGTTTTTCAGTCTGTACAGGTCGGCCTTGCCGAGTTTTTCCATCGCGTAGGCTTTCGTGACGGTGAAGGACTGCGGTTTGCCGATCTGCTTATGGCTGGGCAACTCAAACATGAGATCCGCCATGACCGACTCCATCAGTCCGCGCAGTCCGCGTGCCCCGAGTTTGTACTCGAGCGCCTTATCCACCACATAATCGAGCGCATCATCGTCGAAAGAGAGCGAGACGCCGTCCATCGCCATCAGTTTCTTATACTGCTTGGTGAGGGCATTCTTGGGTTCGGTAAGGATATTACGCAGCGCTTCGCGGTTGAGCGGGCTGAGATAGGTAAGCACCGGCAGACGGCCGATAATCTCAGGTATCAAACCGAAGGACTTGAGGTCTTGCGGCGCGATATACTGCAGCAAATTGTTCTTATCGACGCGAGCCGCCTCCTGCTGTGCCGCAAAGCCCACCACCTGGGTGTTCATGCGCTGGGAGATCTTACGCTCGATGCCGTCAAACGCACCGCCGCATATGAAGAGGATATTGCGGGTATCGATATGAATGTACTCCTGGTCGGGGTGCTTGCGTCCGCCTTGGGGCGGCACATTGAGGATCGAGCCCTCGAGCATCTTCAGCAGACTCTGCTGCACGCCCTCGCCACTCACGTCACGCGTGATGGAAGGGTTCTCCGACTTACGGGCGATCTTGTCGATTTCATCGATAAAAACAATACCCCGCTCCGCCTTCGTAACATCATAATCGGAGTCCTGCAAGAGGCGCACGAGAATAGATTCCACATCTTCGCCCACATAACCTGCCTGGGTCAGGGAGGTGGCGTCGCCGATGGCGAAAGGCACCTTGAGCATCTTGGCGATGGTGCGCGCGAGAAGGGTCTTGCCCGTACCGGTGGAACCGACGAGCAGGATATTCGACTTCTCTATCTCCACATCATCGTTGGTGACCTCCTGGAGCACACGCTTGTAGTGGTTATACACCGCCACGGAGAGGAAACGCTTGGCTTCGTCCTGTCCGATGACGTACTGGTCAAGAAAATCCTTTATCTCCTGCGGAGTAGGCAGACTATCCTTGCTGAGTTCTTTCGCGGAGGGGTTAGCCGGTTTGGGCAGCGCCATCACCATGTTATGTCCCGCCTCGATACACTCGTTGCAGATAAGCACATTGTCATCCAAGCCGGAGTACATCTCCGGCATACTCCGTCCGCAGAAACTACATATGTTTTCTTTTTTTCTCGCCATCAATCCTTGTGTATGTACAATTTGTCAATCATACCGTATTCGAGCGCCTCCCGGGAGGTCATCCAATGGTCACGGTCAGCATCCTGACGGATCTGCTCGATGGCCTTGCCCGAATGGTCGGAGATGATCTGATACAGTTCTTCCTTGAGTTTGAGAATCTCTTTGGCCGTGATCTCTATATCCGATGCCTGTCCCTGAATACCGCCCAGCGGCTGATGGATCATGACGCGGCTATGCGGCAGGGCGGCACGCATACCTTTCTCTCCGGCTACGAGGAGCACGGCGCCCATCGAAGCGGCGAGACCGGTACAGATAGTTGCTACGCGCGCCTTGACGAACTGCATGGTGTCGTAGATGCCCAGACCGGCATAGACCGAACCGCCCGGCGTATTGAGATAGAGGTTGATATCGCGCTCGCTATCCACGGAGTCCAGATAGAGAAGCTGCGCCTGAATGACATTGGCGGTGTAGTCGTTCACCTCAGTACCGAGGAAAATGACACGGTCCATCATCAAACGGCTGAACACGTCCATCTGGGTGACGTTGAGCTGACGCTCCTCGAGGATGGTCGGCGAGATATAACCGCCCGAAGCCAGCACGGTGTTCGCACTCTGCGACAAGACCTTCTCCACATGCATGGAGTTAAGGCCTTGCGCAGTCGCGTATTTCAGAAAATCATTCGTCATATTTCTGATTTGTTATTTCTTCTCTGCTGCTTTTTTCTCAGCACGTTTCGCCTGTGCCAACTGGATGTCGTAAGCAATCGGCGAAGCGATGAACAGAGACGAATAGGTACCGATGATCACACCCATGAGGAGCGCGAATACGAAGCCCTGGATGGTCTCACCACCGAAGATAAAGATCGCGAGCAATACAACGAACGTACTCATAGAGGTCGAGAACGTACGGCTGAGCGTGTTGTTCAAGGCGTCGTTGATGTTCACTTTCTTCTCGCGCTTCGGATAGAGGGTATTGTACTCACGTACACGGTCGAAGATGACCACGGTATCGTTGATCGAATAACCGATAACGGTCAGGATAGCCGCGATGAAGGCCTGGTCGATCTCCATGGAGAACGGCATGATCTTCCACAGGATAGCATACAGACCGAGGATGATAACGGTATCGTGCGCCAAGGCAGCGATAGCACCTACGGAGTATGCGAAATTGCGGAAGCGGAGCAGGATGTAGAGGAAGATGACTACGAGCGCAGCGAGCACAGCCCATACGGCGCTGGTCTTGATGTCATCGGCAATCGCCGGTCCCACTTTCTGGCTCGACATGATACCTACCTCGGCATTGCTGTCGGTCGAACGGAAGTCATCGAAGGTGATGTTCTCACCGAGGAACGGCTTGCAGCCCTCATAGAGGAGTGCCTCGATCTGCTCGTCCGCCTCAGCGGTCTCCTCGTGGATACGATAGTTGGTGGAGATACGAACCTGGTTGGCGTCGTTACCGAAAGTGATGACGTTCAGACCGAAGGTCTCGCCCTCCTCGAGAGTAGCCTTGAAGGTGTTGTCGAGGCTCTCGCGTACGTCCTGCGTATTGATGTTATTGTCAAAACGAACGACATAGTTGCGACCACCGGAGAAGTCGATACCGAGGTTCAGACGACCGAACAAATGCGGCTCCAGACCGAGGACAGCGAAGATAACCACTGCACCCGAGATCCAGTAAGCAATCTTACGGGCATTCACGAAATCGAAGTGGATACCCTGGAGGAAGTTCTCCATGAGCTTGGTGGTGAAGCTGAGCTCCTTGGCGTTCTCTTTCTTGCAGTAGTCCTCGAGCAACAGACGGGTGATGAACACCGCTGTGAGGAAGGACGAGATGATACCGATCATGTAGGTAACAGCGAAGCCCTTGATCGGACCGGTACCGAAGATAGCGAGGATGGCACCCGTCAGGAAGGAGGTGACGTTGGCATCAACGATGGCAGAGATAGCGCCCTTGAAACCGTCCTCGATTGCCTTACGCATACCCTTACCGCCACGGAGCTCCTCACGGATACGCTCATAGATGAGCACGTTGGCATCGACTGCCATACCCATGGTGAGGACGATACCGGCAATACCCGGCAGAGTCAGTACAGCGCTGAACGACGAGAGGATACCTACGAGCAGGAAGACGTTGCAAACGAGTGCGCCATCGGCGATGAGACCCGGGATCCAGCCATAGTAGAAGATCATATAGATGAGGATGAGGATGAAGCCCAGCGCGAAGGACCATAGTCCCGACTGAATAGCCTCACGACCCAGCGACGGACCTACCACGCTCTCCTCGATGATACGAGCAGGCGCCGGCATCTTACCCGACTTGAGGGTGTTCGCCAAGTCTTTTGCCTCTTCCACGGTGAAGTTACCAGTGATCTGGCTGTTACCGCCGGCGATCTCGGTCTGCACGGTCGGATACGAATATACATAACCGTCGAGCACGATAGCCACCGACTTGCCAATATTGTCTTTGGTCAGACGCTGCCAGGTCTTGGCACCCTCTGCATTCATCGACATCGACACATTGGCATATGCGCTGATCTGCGAGAAGTCCGCACGGGCGTCGGTAATGACATCACCTTCAAGCGAAGCGCGACCGTCACGCTGTGCCTTGAGGGCAACGAGCTGATAGTAAGCGTTTGCCTCATCAATCGCCTTTACTGTCCAATAGAAACGTGCGTCACGCGGCAGAACGGCCTTGGCGATCTGCGAGTTAAGCATGGTGTTCACCTTGGCGGTATCGGTATAATGTACGGTACCTACGATCGGGCCACGGTATGCCTGACCTGCCTGGTTAACAGACGGATTGAGGATGGCAAAGAGCGGGTTGGTCTTCTTGTACTCAGCCAACTGGGCAGCCTGGTCAGCCTCTGCTGTAGCGGCGGAGTCACCAAGCAGCTCGGCGAGCTCGTCGTTTTCAGCCTTCGGCGTAGTTTCCGTAACTTCCGTATTTTGCGTAGTTTCCGGAGTCTCCTCTACGCTCGTAGCTGCGAACTCGCGGTTGATCTGGGCGAGCATCGGCAGCAGCTCGGAAGCCTCGTAGGTCTCCCAGAACTCGAGGTTAGCCGAACCCTGGAGGAGCTTACGAACACGCTCCGGCTCCTTGATACCCGGGAGCTCGATGAGGATACGACCCGGCTGTGCGAGTTTCTGGATGTTCGGCTGAACAACGCCGAAACGGTCGATACGGGTACGGAGCACGTTGAACGAGTTCTGGATAGCTCCGTCCACTTCCTCGCGGATGACTTTCTCTACCTCGGCATTGGTGGAGGTGAGGGTCACTTTGTCCTTGAGTTCGAAGGTGGAGAAGATGGATGCCAATTGACCATCGGGATCCACTTCGCGATACGACTCGATGAAGAGCGTTACGAAATCCGCACCGCTCGATTTCTGTTTCTGCTTGGCGAGCGCCAAAGCCTCCTTGTAGTTCGGAGTCTCGTTGTGACCGCTGAGCGCGTCCAAAATGTCGGGCACGGAAACCTCCATGGTAACGTTCATACCACCCTTGAGGTCCAGACCCAGGTTGATCTCTTTCTCACGGCACTCCTTGAGCGTGTAGCCGAACCAAACTTTCTTCGCAGCAATCGAGTCCAGATACTGGTACTCCTTGACTGCATCACCGGCTGCGTACTCCTTGGCGGCTTTGTCATAATGGTTCGTCACCAAAGAGAACGACAGATAGAAGGCGCATACCAACGCGAGGCACGCTGCCAAAATTCTAACAAGTCCTTTGTTTTGCATAATTGTTTGTTGTGTTATTATTATTTTTAGTGTTCTAGTCGTTCTAGTTTTTCTAGTCGTTCTAGGCTCATGTGTGTACGTATGCGTGCACACGACACACAAAAAGTGCGCAAAGGTACAAAAAATATTTGACATACACAAGAAAAAAGCAAAAAATATTGCTTATATCAAAATATTTTTGTAATTTTGCAGCCGTTTATGAAAGAAGACGACAAAAAAAGGACCTTGAATGCGATGTACCGCCGCTGGGCGTATATGGTCATCGCGATTGCCGCATCGGCGTTTCTGCTGACTCGGCCGGTGTTCAATTTTCAGGAGGACAAGGGTATCATCTATATCCGCAGTTTCTCGATGGACCAGAAGACGTTTTACGTCACACAGACCACCCTGAGCGACGGCGTACCGGAGGTCACGGCGACGATGTCGGTGGCGCTGCTGTACTACTGCAACAAAGCGATGCTATGGGGCTGTATCCTATGCCTGCTATGCTTTTTCAGTGACACATGGCGCATCCGGATCGCGACCTTCACGGCCGCTCTCGCGGGCGTGTATTACGTACTTATGGTATATTACGCGATGAAGATGTCGGACGACCATTATGCCACGCTCTATCCTAATTTCATGATCATCTGGCCGGCGATCGTCTGTCAATTCATGGTGATGACGAGGCACAACGTGCTCAAATCCAAGATAGAAGAGGCGGACAGAGCATTGGAAGAAGAAATAAATCAGGCACCCGATTGAGGTGCCTGATTTGTTTTTGGCTATCCGCCATGCATAGCGGATGTTTTTATAACTGCGGACCGGCAGCAACGAGGGCTTTACCTGCTTCGTTCGACGTATATTTGTCGAAGTTCTTGATGAAGCGTGCAGCGAGGTCTTTTGCCTTCTCCTCCCACTGAGCAGCCTCAGCGTAGGTGTCACGCGGATCGAGGATAGCGGGATCAACACCCGGCAGAGCGGTCGGAACCTCGAAGTTGAAGAACGGAATGGTCTTCGTCGGAGCGTTCAGGATGTCGCCACCGAGGATAGCGTCGATGATACCACGGGTGTCGCGGATGGAGATACGCTTGCCGGTACCGTTCCAACCGGTGTTAACGAGGTATGCCTTCGCGCCGGATTTCTCCATTTTCTTAACGAGCTCCTCAGCATATTTGGTCGGGTGCAACTCCAAGAAGGCCTGACCGAAGCAAGCGGAGAAGGTCGGAGTCGGCTCCGTGATACCGCGCTCGGTACCTGCCAACTTAGCGGTGAAACCGGAGAGGAAGTAGTACTTGGTCTGCTCCGGAGTAAGGATGGAAACAGGAGGCAGTACACCGAAGGCGTCAGCGCTCAGGAAGATAACATTCTTGGCAGCCGGACCAGCGGAAATCGGGCGAACGATCTTCTCAATGTGGTTGATCGGATACGAAACGCGGGTGTTCTCGGTTACGCTCTTGTCTGCGAAATCAATCTTGCCGTCCTCTGCTACGGTTACGTTCTCGAGCAGTGCGTTACGACGGATAGCGGCGTAGATGTCCGGCTCGGACTCCTTGTCGAGGTTAATAACCTTGGCGTAGCAACCGCCCTCGAAGTTGAACACGCCCTGATCGTCCCATCCGTGCTCGTCGTCACCGATAAGGAGACGCTTCGGGTCGGTGGACAGAGTGGTTTTGCCGGTACCGGACAGACCGAAGAAGATAGCCGTGTTCTCGCCGTTCATGTCGGTGTTAGCCGAGCAGTGCATCGAAGCGATGCCCTTCAGCGGCAGGTAGTAGTTCATCATGGAGAACATACCTTTCTTCATCTCACCGCCATACCAGGTATTGAGGATAACCTGCTCGCGGCTCGTGGTGTTGAAGGCCACACAAGTCTCGCTGTTCAAGCCCAGCTCCTTGTAGTTCTCTACTTTTGCGAGGGATGCATTGTAGATCACAAAGTCCGGCTCGAAGTTAGCCAGCTCTTCCTCGCTCGGCTGGATGAACATGTTCTTTACAAAGTGAGCCTGCCAAGCTACCTCAACGATGAAGCGAACGGCCATGCGGGTGTCCTTGTTGGCACCGCAGAAAGCGTCCACTACATAGAGGTTCTTGCCGCTGAGCTCCTTGATAGCCAGCTCTTTCACCTTTGCCCAAACGTCCTCAGACATCGGGTGGTTGTCGTTCTTGTAACCCTCGGTGGTCCACCAAACGGTGTCCTTCGAGTTAGCGTCCATAACGATGTATTTGTCCTTGGGCGAACGGCCGGTGTAGATACCGGTCATTACGTTCACAGCGTCCAGCTCAGTGTTCTGACCCTTTGCATAACCGGTCAGCTCCGGCTTGGTCTCCTCTGCGAACAGATACTCGTACGACGGGTTGTGGGCGATCACAGTTGCGCCCTTGATACCATACTTGGTAAGATCTAATTCTTTCATGATTGTATATTTTTGATAGTTTTCTAGTTTTCTAGTGTTCTAGTCGTCCTAGTTTTCCTAGGGGACATACTGAATCGGGTACAAAATTACAACATTTTTTGCAAATATGCAAATATGACGCTATTTTTTTAAGAATTTTTCTTAAAATTGCGCATTTTGTTTGCCAAATCCAATAAAAAGCAGTAATTTTGTGCCCGATTTATGAATAACCGATACGAAAAGGAGGATTTGCAGGAGGCGTTGCGGGTGTTGCGCAGCGGCGGGATCATTGCGTACCCGACGGATACGGTGTGGGGGATAGGATGCGATGCGACGAACGCCGAGGCGGTAAAGCGGATCTACGCGCTCAAACAGCGCGAGGACAGCAAGTCGATGCTCGTGCTGCTGGACAGCGCGGCAAAACTGGACTACTATGTGGAGGTGCCGGAGACGGCAAGTTTGTTGCTGGAAGCGACAAACAATGATGGAATGAGCGCGACGGAATCGCTCAATGGTGACGCTACGCTTAATGATGAAGCAAAGCCGATGACCATCATTTATCCGAAGGCGCGGAATATGGCAGAGAATCTGATTGCGGAGGATGGGAGCGTCGGGATACGGATTACGAACGAGGCGTTCAGCAAGGCGCTGTGCGCACAACTGAAAAAACCGATTGTATCAACGAGCGCGAACATCAGCGGACAGCCGGCGGCGCATTTCTACAAGGAGATAGACAAAGCCATTTTGGAGGGCGTCGATTATGTCTGCATGTTCCGGCGGGACGACGAGACACCTCATGAGCCGAGCAGCATCATCAAGGTGAATGCAGACGGGACGTTTTGCATCATTAGAAAATGATGCATTTATGATTTATGATTTATAATTGATGATTTAGGATTTAGGATTTATGACCCTTAGACGGAAACAGCAATTATGGTATATGATAGCGGACCTCATCAGCAGTGAGCTGGTGTGGTTATGCTTCTTGGGTTTCCGATGGATCGTGTATGACGGACGTGTGGAACTGCTGGAGGACGTGCTCATTCCCGCCTTCGACTTCTGGCCGCCGCTAATCGTCTATCCGATTGTGTGTCTGACGGTCTATTATCTTTCCGGTTATTACCTTAGGCCGTTCCAAAAACCGCTTTGGCGGGAGTTCCTGCGGACGTTCATCAGCGCGGGTATCATTGCGCTTCTCTTCTTTTTCATCATCATCATTGATGACCCGACGGAGAACTACCGCCGGTACCTGGTGTCGTTAGGAATGCTGTTCGGGCTTCAGTTCGTGCTGAGTTATATCCCCCGTCTGACGATTACTCTGCTGTCCCGCCGCCGGGGTGTGATGCGCACGCATGTCGTGCACTCGATAGCGGAGGCGGAAGCATTGGTTGCCGGCGCACAGGACGAGGTGATCATCGATCTGAAGGAGGGATATACCGACCGGCAGTTATACGAACTCATCGCGCGCCTG
>Ga0265298_10002400_pt1 | contig 26157 bp, 47 predicted proteins | sample AusTroGonzalo_MG_3_FD_193486 | JGI IMG/M metagenome (GOLD analysis project Ga0265298, IMG submission 193486) | Bovine rumen microbial communities from tropical cattle in Woodstock, Queensland, Australia - Gonzalo_01 | ecosystem: Host-associated > Mammals > Digestive system > Stomach > Rumen ...
TGATCACACTCTTGTATTCTCCGGCAAACAACTTCCTGAAGGCGTAGAAGCAGCTCCTGTTAGTATTAAGGTGACTTCAAAGAAGACTCCTTCTATTACGAAGACAGTTGTAGTTACAGTTACTAGGGAAGGCTACATCGACAAATACACTTACGAAACAAGCAAGTCGTCTGAAGTAGTTAACGGAGAGCGCAGAGATTATATAGATTTACACATTGCTGGTGGCGGAGTTACAAAGATCGATACCACCAACGAAACAGTTTGGTACGAAGGGGATTGATTATGAAAATCTGGAAAGACATTGTATCGTATTCTACCGCAGTAGCCTCGCTCACTAGTGGTATAATTCTTGCCTTTCTACAGTATTTTGATTCAGGAGACATTACCAGCGGTATACTCGGGTATGTCGCACAGACATTAGTATATGCAGCCAGTATATTTGGTGTAGCAATGTATTGGAACGGCAAATACCAGGAGACCAATAACATGTGGAGTTCTAGGTACAACGAATTAAAACGAATGGTTAAAGATGATGAAACTGTTATAGGTGTTACTAACACACCGAAAAACAGCGATTAAGTGCGTTAAAGGCCTCGCTGTGGCCTTATTATTACTGTTTAGTATAACTACACATATTCAGAATAAAAAGCTCACAGAGGGCCTGGAAATGGCTCAGAATAACATTGAGGCCTATCAGGGTTCCTTGGCGGAATCTTGGTAGGCCAATAATGTTTTAAAGCTAAACATGGAATCGCTAGGTTAGCAAAATGACAAACTGTTGAATTAGTTGGACAGTGTTAGGAAAGAACTTAAAATAAAAGACAAACTACTTAGCACTGCGGCAACTCAAACACAGACGATTTACGTTAATGTAAGTAAACCGGTTGAAGGGGATATAATAGAAATCCTCAAAGATACTACATATACAGATAGTCTAAAGTATAATGACTTGACTACTGTTAAGTATACTATCGGTAAAGATACAGTAAATATAGGTCTAGATGTAAAGAATACTTAGTATTTATATATATTTACTTCTAGATAGTATAAAAATAAGAAATCATTCTTAAAGCGCTTGCTTACTCTAGATTTTAAGAAAGTAAACAAGTATCGCTATGAGATACTAAATACGAATGACTTGATTAAGACTAGCGACGTAAGAGTGGTTGAATCTTCAGAGAAATAATATGATAAAGATATCACTAAGAGAAATAGTTGATGATATACTTCTTATCGTAAGGAATAACAATATAAGCGAGAGCGAAGACTTCTCGAGGGGTTCTATCATTGCTTGGGTTAAAGCTTATAAGAGTAAGCTCCACAAAGATAGAATGGATTAGCTTAAAGAGCAGGCTAAACAAGGGTAGATTCTTCCTGAAGATATGGTAGACGATTACTTTATCACAAGGAAAGAAACAGGACCTATGGAGCTTGAAGAAGTACCCTCAGACTCAGAGATCCCTACTTTTACTAGGAGAACAGTAGACAAGCTTGAGAATATATTCAATAATGACGAAAGAAGTATATTAGCAGTACACGACTAGAACGGTGAAGTTTTATAGTATACTAACCACGTAAAACGACACTACCAGTACTTTAGGAAATATACATTTGGAGAGTTGACCGCATACTATAAAGATGACGGTCATATTTATGTTTAGGGGGTTAGCGATCAGAATATGCTCAAGTATATATATGTACTTGCAATATATGAAGATCCTGATGAACTTGAAGATGAAGAAGCAGGGGACGATCCTGATGAGGATGATATAAAGATTCCTGGCTGGATGGTACCCCCGATTAAAGAACTCATAATGAAAAATGAATTAGCGTTCATGCTTAACCGTCCTAGCGATGATAGCAATAATGCTACTCTTGCTAGCGTAAAACCACACGGTCCTCAGGACGATGAAGAATAAACAATCCGTTACATTCAGAGATATGTATCGTACAATGCCCGTAGAGGTTGATTACGGGCTCTACAGACGCATTTTAGATGAAATGTGTGTTGTTATACTAGAACACGTATTAAACGCGTCAGAAGGCTTTAAAATGCCTTACGGACTAGGTTTTATACAGATAGGTAAATACAGGCCTAAGAACCTAGATTCCGAATCTCTTTCTGTAGATTATAAGACAAGCAATGAGTTGGGGAAGCGTATATACCACTTAAACGAACATAGCGACGGGCATAAATATAGATTATACTGGTCTAAATTACCAAGAACATTCCCAGATAGATACAAATATCAACTCAAACTTGTAAGACAGAATAAGAGAAAACTAGCTCAACTAATTTTTAATAAAACAGATTATATAAATATAGATGATATACAATTATACAAAGTGTGAATCAGTCATAGCTAAAATAATGGCTGATTTAGATTCTACTGAAATTCGTTAGAGAATAAGCGATATTCGGGAATGGATATTTGAGGCCGTTGATAAGATTGGTGCGCCTATGTAGTATATCAGTAAGGAGTCTGGAGAAGATGGATTTCCTATACTTGAGATCCACGACTACCAGGTTCCTATCCCAGAAGACTTATAGATATTAGATGGAGTTGCTTTTTCATACACACCAGAAGGTCCTTGGAAACCTATGAGTACCAATACGTCGGTGTTTAAGCACTCTATGGATCACAGAGGTCCACATCACGGACATCCAGAACCGTTCATTCCTAAATTGACCACAGCATAGTCATAGTTCTATACTATCAATACAATGAAGTATATTAACAGGATGTTCGGTGAAGGTTCGATGAGTGTACCACAATACTTTATTAAACCTGGCTGGATTGTTACTAATCAGAAGCACGGTTTCATAAAACTTGCATATAAAGCAATTGCTACTGATGAAAGAGGTTATCCTCTGATTCCAGATTCTACCTCATATCAAGAAGCTATATACTGGTACGTTGTTATGAAGTTGACGTTCCCTAAGTTCATGAGTGGACAGCTTGGAGGTAATTCTAAATATGCACAGAAGTATGCAGCTTAGTCTTATTTCTATACACAGCAACAGTGGAACTTCTATAGGAATCAAGCATATGCTGAAGCTATGATGCCTACTGCAGATGATATGCAGAACATCAAGAATGATTGGAATAAACTTATACCTGATATGGATGGAGACGATACGTTCTTCAAATATATAGGTAATGAACAAATAACTTATAACGATTACCATGTCCACTAATTCTGATTTACAACAAATAAACGTGTTCAGCAAAGGCATGAACACAGATACGTCCGACGCGTTTCTGTCTAGTGAATAGTACCGATATGCTGAGAACTTAAGGTTTATTACAGAAGATGGGACGAGTAACGGAGGTGAACTAAGGTCTATAGAAGGTTGGATAGAAAAGCTGCGTACAAATAATATATCTGTATTAGCTATGTAGTCTATTCGTCAATATATAATACTTGTAATTGAAGGATGGTGTATATGTTCTGTAGATACATCGCAAGACAAATGGAAGTTAACATATCATTTTGGGCCGTGTCAAGAACCACTTGGAGAAAATATATCTATCGTGGCTAGATGGGAATCGGATAATAATATTAAAGTATATATTGCAGACGGTATCCATTAGTTAATGAGTCTTAATATAGCTAGAGATAAAAGCGGAAACGTAAAACATTACGGTACAGATTTGGAACAAATATCAGGTGTACTGGAAATATCTTTACCACAATTAAATGTAAGCCAGATCACTGGAGAAAGTAAAATAACATGCCCTATCGTACAATACGCATACATACTATATAAATTAGGAGGGTATTCTTCTAATCTTTCCCCGTTAACAAAACCGATTGTACTGTATAAAACAAACGGCGGATATTATGCGGGAGAAACTATGACGAGCATAATATAGTTAACATTAGATATAGAAAATACAAATAACGCGGACAGAATAAAAGTATACAGGATAGGGTATGTACAAAACGGACAAGATCCTGAGATATCTTTGATATATGATGACGTATTTCCAAACGGCGATGAACATGATTTTGAATATACAGATTCTGGATTTAATATATTGAATATAGTACCTTCTGAATTTATAGCACAAAATAGAATCAATTTTAAACCACTTTTGATAGAGTCTAAAAATGATTATTTATTCGCTGCAAATATACAATACGATTAGCAAGAAGTTGACGACTAGTTTAAAAACTGTAGGGCTATATATAGAGCTTTGCAAGCTTCTACGTATACGTTATTTAAAGATAATTCTATAGATGAAATGGCTAGCAATAGCCAATACGTATCGACATTCAAACGAGGAGAAACATATAGATTTGGAATTGTTTTTTATGACAAAAAAGGTAGAAAGTCTTCTGTTATGTGTATAGACGATGTAACTATTCCTGACATCGATGATAATCCAACGGATGAATATTGGATAAATCCTTTTTATGTTTATGAAAGTTCTGTAGACGTTGACGGCAATTATATATATTCATTCGAAGCAAGGCCTTATAAAGTAAAAGCTTTTGTTTATGATATTCCAAATGAATGCTCTGGGTTTGAATTAGTCAGATGCAAAAGGGGAATATACGATACAAAAAATATAACACAAGGTATTGTTGGAAGAACTACAAATATTGCAGACGATAATTACAAAAAGAACAATCGATTTGCTTTTCCATTTATGACGTTAAATCATACAGTTATCAAAGCTGATTGTATGACTAACATGGATGTAAGTATTGATTCTATGACTTCCGACGATTGTTTGATGTTTGCATCTCCAGAATATGTTTATCAAAGCGACGATGTCAAGTCTACTTTGAATAATTTAAAATCAACATTGTAGTTGTAGGTAAAGTATGAATATAACATAAATACAGAACCTATAGATGTAAACCAATGCGTATTACTTGCACCAAGCATAGTAGCAAATGCTACAGACTTTAGAGTGGTAGGTACACATGTTGATGCACAAGGTGTAGTAAATAATGTACAAAATAAAACCGGAAGTTATATATACAAAGATACTGAGTATGATGTATATAAATTCAAATACGGAGCAATATTGGGTACAAACGGAGGTTAGACTGGTGATTACGAGGAGTGGGGAATCATCGAAAATATAAATAGTATTAGAAATTAGATAAACATTTCTGAAATATATCCTACTTCTAGTATTACTTAGAGACGATATTAGAATATTGAAATAAAAAACATATCTTATACAGAATCACCGAATCCTAGTAAATTTAATGACGGACAGACCGTTCTGATAGATAACGATAAGACATCGATAGGAAATAATAATTTTATAAACTGGGACGCGGTTCCGTTATATCTTCATGGAGCTTTTAATAATTCTAGCGCAGATTCTCTTACAAATTTAAGTGATCACGTATACAAAGGTATAACTGCTGGAAAAAAATGCATCTTACTTGATGTTAACTGCAATCATGTGTCCGACGATAAAATTTTGCCAATAACTATAGCCAATATCGTAAATACCAACGTAATTCCTTACGGCGGAGATTCGGATTCTTCTAAGAATAATTCTGTTTTCTATTCTTTTGGAGATTATAAAGACTATACCGCAGATATAACTAGAACAGATACGATAGAAACACAAAACGGAGATAGTTATCTTGGAATGTTCGTATATAATTCAGGACACACTTGGGAAAGTGCAAGATATCATGCTAATATGTATCCGACGGTATATATAGTTCCAATAGAATCGGATATAAATCTTAAAGCTACATATGGAGATCTGTATACAAATATGAGTAGTCCGTATAAATATTGGTTTTAGGATAAACGCGGTTCTATTGGTAGTTTAACACAAGAAAAAGATGCATATTTATACAATACAATATACAACGGATCTTATGATCTGATATCTTATACTCCTATTTCATATACTTCTATATCTAATGATAAGTTTGACTGTAGAATACATTACTCTTAGATCAAGACAAATGGAGAATCTGTTGATAGTTGGTTGAACTTTAAATCTGCAGACTTTATAGATGTAGATACCAGATACGGAGAAATAACAGATCTAAACTTGTTTAAAGATACTCTTGTGTTCTGGCAAAATAAAGCAGCAGGTGTGTTAGCCGTGAACGAGCGTACAATGTTGCAAGACGTCAACGACACTAACATCATACTTGGAAACGGGGATGTGCTGTAGAGATACGATTATCTTACTACAGAGTACGGAATGAAGTCTGGTTAGAAAGCAAGAACCCAATCTAATAACGCTTTATACTGGTGGGATGAATATAACAAAGAAATACTTTAGTATCCTGGAGGTAATCAGGTTCTTCCGTTAAAGAAAGTTAAGACTGTAAGTAAGTATGTAAATAGTATAGAAGAAAAGGATAATAAAATAAACGTAGAATCTAGACCTTGCTTGGCATATGATAATAAATATGCAGAAGTTCTAATGAGTTTATCTAAAGACAAAACCCTTGTTTATAACGAATATATACAATAGTTTACAGGAGTGTACGATATAGTGTTTGATTTTTCTACTAAACTTGTAGATAAACTTATACTAGAGAGTTATCATATATTATATAAATGGAACTAGGAAGATTTGAATCATCGTTTCGAACCATTTGCTCCAGTGTTAAAGTATATAGTAAACAAAGCTTCTACTGCCACTAAAGTTTATGACAACGTTGAATTTGGAATGGGAGACGCATTCTATTTATCAACTGATGCTAATCATAGAAGCAGAGAGATAACAGACTTACAGTTTGACTTCTATACTCCGTTAGAATAGCACAGTTCTATAAATAAGAACATAACCAATAGAGAATACGATTTAAGATTTGCAATCCCTAGAGCTGGAGGTAAACCTTATGGCGATAGGTTGAGAGGTAGAACAATGTAGTGCATATTAACTACTACTGATAATAATTCTAATTTCTCATTGCAGTATATAATAACTAAATATAGAATATCACATAGTTAATATGGAATTAACAGATTTTAGAAGTTATGCTATTCCAATAGCAAGTAATTATAAAATACCATCATTTCAAGAATTGCATCCTTTGTCTGAACTTAAACATACGCAACCAATAGGTGCTTCAAGTGGAACTCCTTGGGGGATGATCGCAGAAATAGCAGCAGCAAATGTCGGAGGTTTTGTTGCAGGCCTTAATCCTGGTATTACTTCTACAGATATGCTTATGGATGCTGGAAGATCTAATTCTACTATAAATGGAGTTGGATATGAAGTATAGAATAATGTTGACGGAAATAGAATTAAGAGCGATTACGACAGGAGTAATATAAATAAGATATTTACTGGAAATATCGGAGGGTTTATAGGCGGTCTATTTGGAAGAAGTAAACTTAAAGATGAAATAAGGAAAGCTAACTATCTTGCAGCAAATACTAATAGAGTAAATTAGAATGCAGCAATGTCTTAGGGTATGCAAATGGATTTTTATAAACAATACGGCAATCCTGAAGATTAGGTTCTATACGCAGATAACGGAATAGATCCGCGTATTCAAACAAATGGAAAAAATATGAAATTAACATAGACAAAAGACGGATTTATGTTCTCTCCTCACAATGCGTATGGAAAAGGCGGAGAAGTCATTGGTAACTTAGAAGAGCAGCGTTGGGATGTAATAAGAGGAGATAAAAAAGATAACAAACCTCTTAGTATGGAAAACGGAGATACCGTCATTACTGATAAATTTAATTTAGCAGAAGAAGCTATTCCGTCCGTACTTGCAATTAAAAATATAAACAACGCTATAGGCCAATTATAGTTTGCTATAAATTCACAAAAAAGTGAAAGTAATAAATAGATTGCCACAAATGTAGCAAGAGCTTAGATAAATAGTCTTGAACAAGAAAAAGATATGCACAACGAAAAGTTAGGAAAGATAACATAGGCTCAAATTGCATTACGAAATGCCGGTTATCTTCCACAGGAAACACAACATGCGAGTGATGGTATAGACTTTAAGAAGATGCGTAATAGTAATCTAATTACCGGTATTGCAGGAATAGCAACAGGTCTTGGATAGTTCTTACAGGCACACGGTTCTAGAGTAAGGAGACCTTATACTTACGCTCCTAATACTTATGGAAATAGAGCATTAGAAGAAGCTAGTTCACTTAGAGTAGATACTAAGCCTATTATAGATCAGATAAATAGAGAGTCGGCGGCTGGTAGATATCGTACAATGACTGCAGGCGGACTTAGTGGCGCACAAAGGTATCTTGCAAATGTAGCTAATATACTAAACACGCAGACTGCAAAATCAGATGCCTTGTTTAAAGCAGATTTGTAGAATAACCAATATCGTAGTAATTATGCTCAAATGCTTGCTCAATTGGGCGCACAAGATGCTACAGCTAGAATGCAGACGAACCAGTGGGATCTTGATTATTATAGTAAAGCCCATGCTGCTAAACAACAGGGAGAACAAATGGGTATCTACAACATGCTTAATTCTATGCAGCAATATTATGCTAATGCAAATAAACTCGGCATGTATAAAGGCATGTATGGTTTATTTGCATCTGAACTTAATGATGAACAACGTAAATTTCTTGCTAATTTTAGTTGATTATGATATACGCATATGATTAGTGGCTACCAATGCCAACCAAGGATCTTTTCGATACATAGATGATGCTAGCTTCAGTTAGCGCAGCTAAAGATATGTATGAAAAGGGGCTTGAGGAAATGAAAGAATTTAATAAGGAATATGTAGATTTTACTAGTCCTATATCGTCTCATATGGACTGGATTAATGAAAATGCAATTAAACCTGTAAGAGATGCTATAAACGAAATGTATGCTAATGGTATAGATCCTTTAAGAAGCAGAGAAGGTCGTGCTCTTCTTTCAAAATTGCGCAATAATGTAGATCTTGGTACTATGGCTATGATAAAATCATCTGCAGAAATTGCTAAACAATATCAGAAGTCCGCTGATAGGTTAAAAGAAAAAAATCTATTTGATCCTGATTACGAGAAATGGAGACTTGGCGGTAAAGATTTTAATAATTGGAGTGTAGAAGACGGAATGTGGACAGAATCTTCAGCAATGCCTCTCAGAGACATAGATTCTATTGTCGAGCCTTGGGTTGTAAATCTCAAGCCTTCTTTCGATGAAGAACTTACTAAAGCCAAGAACGATGGATATCTATGGAAAACAGTTAGTGAAGATAGAGTAAGAGCGGTTGTTGACGACATACTTCCGGAATTCACAAAAACTAACGAAGGTGGATATTATAGATATCTTGCGGAAGAAACTGCTAAGAAAACAGGTCAGGATCCAGACGAAATACTTAAGCAATGGATGTATAATAGAGCATCTGACCATACTACTGTCGACAAAGAAGTCGATCCTATATATAAAATGGAGAGACAAGGCCAAATTGATGCTAGAATTGCTAGTATTCGACATTCTTCTACAAGCGGAGACGGTGGCGGTAATGGAAAAGGAGCGCCTTCTGTATTTAGAGAAGCGGATAGTAATATGCGGCAATATAATGCATCTATGTTAAATCAAAGAGGTTGGGATGTGGGATACGATAGATTTGAAGATCCTCATTATCAATGGATAGATCCTGTCGCTGTAGGAGTTCGTGCAGAAAAAGCAGATAATGGTGCATATGTATATTATGTTCCGTCTAGCTGTTCGTATTCTGTATATGTTGCTAATAACACATACGGAAGTAATAAAAATACATTAAGCGATGCTGGAATATAGACAAAAGATAGATATTTTATTCCGTCTGGAAGCATCCATAAAGAAATAGCAAACGGACAAAACCATTATTACATTACTGGAATGTTAACCACTGGTGTATCTCGTTAGAAAGACGAAAACGGAAATAAGAAAGATTACGAATATGTACAACGTAGTGATGGTAGCGGAGTGGCATTATTCGATATGGAAGTAACAGAAAGAGATTATAATTATGCCAAGAAACAAGCAAGCGTTAACTCGCCCTCAAATTGATATACCAGAACGTAACTCTGGTATATCTGATTATTTTTCCTAGTTCCAAAGATATAATGAATCGCAGATACAATTAAATGAGGAACGTAGAAAACAAGAAAAAGCTCGTCTGAAGCGAATCGAAGAAAGAAGGCGCGAAAGGGAGGCGGATGCCGAAAGAAGAAAATAGAGCATAGAAATTTCTCGATAGAATGCAGAAAGAGAGCAAGCTGCATATGAAGAGCGTAAAAAAAGGTGGGAGAGCGAAAAAGAGGATCGCGAAAAAGAAATCGAAAAGCAAAAAAAAGTTGCTGACGAACAGTATGAGAAAGATTTCTGGCAGTGGGTAGAAGATGTAAACAACGACCCAGACTCATATGCTTATCCTACTAGAGTAGTTGCTAAAAATGCGTTATCTTCTAAAAATTCATCTGGATTTTTGAACGATGTATGGCATTTCGGTGACGAATGGGCAGCAAGAAGGCATTTTGATATATTGAATGCCGTAGGTGCTTTGGTTACGTCAAGTATAGATACTAACGGCCAAAGCATCCAGGGCGAAATGTCTCTAAACGAAACTAGAAAATTAGCAGCAAATAGATACGGAAAATACTTAGATGCGCAAGAAGAATTGTCTAAAATAGATGAACGTATTAGACAAGTTGAATACGCATCTATGGACAAGCCTGTAGATTTAACTCAGTATAATAAAGATTTATACGAAAGAGATAGACTTACTCAATTTATAAATTCTCCAGAAACAAAAGGGTTGTGCGACGCTTATAAACAGTTCGTCGTATTAGATAATAAACCGTGGTTATCTAAATTTTTTACAGCAGCTGGAAATGCTATAGAATTAGGCACTACGTACGATAGATATAAACAGCGTGTAGCCGAAAAACAACATTAGGCTTTATTGGACGAGTACGACGAAATTGTAGGTAAGTTTCAAATTCCTGGTACTAGCGGATATCTAATGAATTTTCCAGATGGCTGGAAAGAGTCTCAAGGAAATTCTGCACCTACTGCTGGCAGATATAAAGACATGCAAAATATTGCACGTTCTGTACAAAACCAAGAGCCGGAGTTACCTGGATATACTTCAGCTGAAGGATATTTCGACTACGATAAAGCTCAACGTAATAATGAAAAAAATATAGTCCAGCGTGTCATAAATAAAGTAGAAACTGATAATAGAGCTCTTAGTGAGGAATATGAACAAAATAGAACTCATCTAAGAGAATCTGAAGAATATTGGAATGTAGTGCAAGGCTATAAAATGAATATGCAGGCCCACGCTGACGATGCCATATGGAATCCGTATTATTGGTTATACGAGCTTCCTCCAATGATAGGTAGTTCTACTTCATCTCCGGCACAGGCTGCGTCTACTGTCATAAAAGGATTGTCTACTGTAGCTGGCGTAGGATTAGCTCCTTTTACAAATGGCGCAAGTTTAAATCTTCTTTGGGTATCAGAATTGGCTACTACTCCACTCGATTGGCAAGGCGCAATCGATGAAAACTATGCAGAAGTTGGAGAAAAGCGAATAGATAATATAATAAATCTACTAAAGGATTCAGATGTAACCAAAGATTTAAGCGAAGATCAACTTGCCACATATAACGAAGTAATGAAGGAACTCAAAGCTCGTAGCGAAGCTGTGTGGAGAGCTAAGGGTTGGAAAGAATCTTGGATAAAAGAGCATCTTGAAGGAGAATAGGGGGATAAGAATGCAATTATTGACTATATAGCAGGTGTTACAAGAAATTCAGTAATTAATACTGATCCGAACGACAAAGATAATACTGATGGACAGCTTAAGTTTTCTGAATTTATGCATCCTGCTCTTTAGGATGCGTTGTTGTATTCTACGCAAGGATTACAAGCCCTATTTGACGCAGATATGATGCGTACTGCAGGAGAAATGCCTTTCCAGAAAATGATGGCAATTATTCCTACAAGATGGTTTAAAATCGGCGGAGGATTGGTTGACAAAACTACAGCTAAAGTGGGTAAATATGTATCCAGCAAAATAGAAAAAGATGTTGCTGGAAATGTATCCGCTCGTGTGGCAGATCAAGCTGCAGCAAGAGGTGCTGCTCAATCTGCAACTAAAAAATATGCTAATGGTTTTGAACTACCAAATCGTACATTCAGAGAGGCATTTAAACACGGTTACGAAGTAGGAGCAGAAGCTGGAGACATGTTTGGCTTCGGATTTGTTGGACATACTGTAGGTGGTGTTGCCGGTGGTGTTGTCGAAGGAACGGGGCATGCTGCTAGAAAGTTAATCGGTTACATAAATCCAAGACTCGGAGGTCTTATCGACGGAATGCAAGAAAAGGTAATGATGAAATATTAGGCCGTAATAGATAAGATGACTCCAGATAAACTATGGCAATAGAATCTGCTTAAATATGGATTAAAGGCTACTGGCAGAGGTATATCGATAGGTGCATCCGAAGCTGCAGAAGAAGCTGTTTAGTATCTTAACAGCAAAGAAGATTTTGCTTCTAAATACGGATGGGCAGGAATGAGTCTTGCCGACTGGATTACTGGAGACTTGAAGCAAGGCGGAAGAGTCGTTGATGCGTATTTAGCATTAGCAGGTATAGGCAATTCTCAACTATTAGATGACAGGGAATATTGGTAGAACCTAAAAGGAGGCTTTATGCTTGGAGGTCTACCAATGGCAAATCCGTCCAGTATGATTTAGACTGTCGCTAATATAACTCACGGTTATAGAGAATATAAAACACAAGAGGCTATGGCCGCTAGTGGTATAATGAATCGTGAATACGATAACATGAACAGGGCGTCATTGGCTCAGTTTGCAAAGCTTGCTTTCCAGAATAGACAATCGTACGTAACGGATGCAATCGACAATATGCAAAGAGCTGACAGTCGTAGAGAAAATCCTTTCTTCTCTCAAGAAGATTACGAACAGCGTAGAAAAGAAGCATAGGTTGTAATGGCGATGACTAAGAATAAAACTATTCGTAAGATGTTAGAAGCCAAAGGAATAAACTATGGTACTGACGAATATGCTACCGCCATTGCTGATATATATTCGCTAAAAACGAATCTTGACGAAAATAACGAACAAACTAGCGCCACTAGTCAAGATCTTGGTTCTATATATAATAGTCAAGCATTCAATGCTGCCGCAAAAAGTATCGTAGACGAAGTATTAAACAGTTCTCCTGGAGATAAAGCGGTAATTGACAAACACGTCAAAGATGCTGGAGACAAAGCTGTTATAGATGAAATAGATGCTATAAGGCAAGAACTTAGTTTGGAGCCTGGAAGTAAGAAATATTCTAGAATCATAAACAGCGCTAAATATAAACAGCGTATAGCTGATGCAAGAGATCGTGCTGAAAAAGCTGCTAGAAGTGAAATGGAGCACGATATGTTTACAATCACTGTCGAAAAGACAAAAGCTGCTCATAAACTGCAAGCATTGCTTGAAATGAAAGCGAGATATAATACTGTAGACAGCTTCTTTACATTCCTTAAAGATAAATTTAAATTAAATCCAAAGCGTCCTGATGCTAAAACTATAATGAATAGTATAGATAAACAGATTCAGGAAGCAAAAGAGAGATTAGGATAGGTTACAGAAGGATCGTCTAGCGCATTTAACTCACAATCTACTGACGCAGCGGCACTTGATTACTTAGAGTAGATTTAGGATATTGTACATACTAAAGAACTTGAAGCCTAGCAATTAGAAGCTGCTTTAGCTTTGTTACAAGCAGATAGAGAAGTAACTCAATCGTATTATGATCAATTTACCGAAGGTCTTGTAAGAGACGAAAAAGGTGAATTGGAATATAATTTGGGCGAATTTAATGCTTAGAAAGAGCATGAACAAAAGATTCTCAATTTACTGCGTGCCGGCAGAATAGATGAAATAAAAGCTTTAAATGAAGCAAAAAGAGAGCGTATAAAGGCTAATCCAGAAGACGTAAAGAATAATGTATATTTTAGACGTGTACGTGCAATCATGGAAGCTAATAAACGCAATCAGCAGCTTAAATGGGCTGTCAACGAAGTAGCAAACGGAGATGCTGTAAACAAGCTTGCTCTCACACTTGAAGATGAGCAGAGAGCAAGAGAGCGTGAGGCTCAAAAGCAGCAAAATGTTACTCAAAAATCTGAAAATGAGTCCACACGTGATCCGTTTGATTCGTATGACAATTAGGAACGAGTTACTACTCAATAGCCCGAACAATAGCAACAGGTTTCTCAAGATATAAAGAAGAAATATTCTGAACGCAGAGATAAAGTAAAGAAATTCTTCAACAGGGCTAAAAATAAATACGAAAAATTCTCCAAAGGTACTGTAAAAGCATTACCTCTTCCGTTCTCAGATCAAATTGTAAAAGGATCGTTTATGTTAGCAGAGAACGCATCGCTTGGAGTATTAAAAATAGGAGAATTTGTCGAACAGATGAAGGATTTACTTCCCGGTGTATCTATAAAAGATGCACTTGCTTCTATAAAAGCAGGATATAATAAACGTAGGGCGTATTATCAAATAAACGATCCTACTGTTTTAGCAAATATGTCTACTGCAGAAGAAGTGATGGCGTACACTATAAACGAAGACAATCCTGTCACTATTACTCCGCCTCCGGCATAGTCTCCGCTACACGCCAGGATGCAACAAAGATTTGATGAAGATTCTCAAAAAGTAATCAGTGAAATCTCTTCTCATTATGATATTTTTGTCAAAGACGAAGATGGTGTACATATTTATGAGAATGAAAGTTCTTTATTGTTTGCTGGAGATTTAATGAGTCCAGCAAACGTGTCTAGAATTGCAGATCAATTAGTCGCCGCGAATACATCAGATGATTCATTTAGAGCAGCTATAAAAGCAATTCCTGGTATAAGCAATAATTTCCCTGTAAATGAATATGTAAAATACAGAAACGTAGAAGGAGTTGAAAAAGCTATAGCCAGAAAATATTTATCTTGGGTCAAGCCTACTCTTGTAGAAAACGGTATAAAAGTAAGGGATGCTGTCGTATCTATACTTTTGGGTAATAAAGATCAAATTAATTTAGATACATATCCCCAGGGAGTAACAGAATTCATATAGGATGTTCTTAAATTAAAAACTCAATTAGAACAAGGACTCAGTCTTACTATATTGAATACTAAATAGTAGATCTACGGAACGAACGAAGACGGCAAAAGAATTACTGTAGAAGCAGATATAATTGCTGTCGATGACGACGGAAAAATATATGTAATAGATGTACGATCTGGCTGGAATAGTTTACGCGGTCGTTGGGATAAAATAAGTTCTAAAACCAGGGCCAGTGTAAGACAGCAAGAAACAGCCCTTCTTAAATCTATAGAAGAAATTATAAACGACAAATTCAGGCTTCCAGTAAAAAGCTTACGAGTACTACCTGTTGTATATAATACATAGGCAATATTTGTAGAAAAGGCAAATGATGGTACTATGACTATTTCTGTGAAGACCATGGCGGATCGTCATTATTCTAATGAAATAGATCAATTAAAGAAAGCTGCTGAAAATTTCGTAAATGAAATAAATGATAGAATTCTCGAATATAATTCTATTGTAGAAGAAGCTTAGAAGTATACAGATAAATATAATAAACTTTAGGAAATAGCTGTACAGCAATATAATACCACTTAGGATTATGCTACTTATATGGAACAGCTTCATTCTCAATTTGATGATTTACAATCAAGAATTGACGAAATGAAGCAAGAGGTGTAGGATAACATAGATAGAGAAAATAATTTGTGGTTAGAAAACGCTCCTCGTATATCTTCTACGGAAGGTATATCTGACGATCTTCGTGCAGATGTAGCTAGACTTGAAGATTGTTGTAAAAGACTCGATATTGTTTTACAATACATACCTAAAGTAAAAGCTACTACAGAATAGGAAAAGGATAAAGTTAGGGTTTTATATCAATGTATATTTGACGCCCAACGTGCGCTCGATGATGTGTTACAGCATCCAAATTCATCAGATGTAAATTTAAGTGCAGAAATAGAACTTATTACAAAAGCAGTTGACGATCTTGCAGAAAATAAAGAAAACTTCGGCGGAATGTCTGTCTTTATGCGCAGATGGTGGGCTGATAATTTTGTTTTTGGCGTTGGCGATAATACTCAAATAAGCGTAACTAGTAAAGCTTGGTAGACCTAGGGCTTTATTAATCAACTTAAAGCGTGGATAGACGTATTAGAGGGTCACGTGCTGAACGATTTAGACAATCGCGTTGCTTTACAAGAATGGTACAGTTCTGTATTAAATAGATACTTCTCTAAGTTATTAGATAATGCAGAACAGTATGGAAATCAAATGGGCGATCATACAAAACTGGCGATAGATGCTTTTGTTAAGAAGGGAAGAAATCTTATAGAAAAGTTTAATGAGTTGTATGGTGTGTCACCAGATGGAGATTTTCAAGGTCCTCCGGAAGATCAAGTAGAACGTATAAACAGAATACCTGTAAAATGGCATGACTTATACGGACAGACAACCGCACATTATCCTGGATTCGATTCCATGAAAAACAATGTTATATATTATGTTATGTCTACTAGTCAAACGTTTACTAGAGGATATAAAACACAACAATCTGTTGTCGAAAATCCAGAAGATAAATCTACTAGATTCACATTACTTGAAGACAACGGTTAGATAAAACTTCGTATAAATTGGTGGGACGGAGGTAAATGGACATGGACAATGCTTCCTTTCTAGACAGACATTTCTAAATATCCTAACCCTAGTGATGAAGATATAGAGAGATTTGTTCACGTAAATACTGTAAACAAGAAATTTGAACGTAAAGTAAAGTCAATGCTCGATTATATTAAAGATCATCCTGAGTATACTATTACGTTTACAGTAAAAACAAATAAAGGATCTATTAATTATGGAGCAACAGACGAACACCACAATGTGTCTGAATTCTTATTCAGAAATAGAGAAAATCAACACGATCTATACACAATATCGTTATCTGAAAACGATAGAATAGGAATAGGAGTATTTATTACAGAAATGCCGTCTGGTAAAAAGTTTTATGATATCAAAGCTGGTAAAAATCTTAGGACTCGTATTGGTGGTTTTGATGATACTTATGACAAGCAAAAGATAAGTACACCAAACGGAGCTGTAGTATACTTTTATGATACTGGAGAAGGTGATTATATTGGAGTACCTCTTAAGACTTTACCTATAAAAGAAGATGCTGACAAACTTGTAGATCTTATCTATAAATATGCAACTGGAAATAAATTAGAAAATGGATACGATATAATGTCTCTACTACATTAGAGATTATACATATACGATCCTAATAGAAGATTTAGTGAGTATAACGACATAAATAGCCTAGTTACCATAAATCCAAACGGAGATGTCACTATAGGCAATACTCCGTATAACGTATTTACAGGAAGACAGAAACTTGTAGAAGCTATATCTAAACTTAGTAATTCTACAAACGCAGTTCTTTTAAACGAAAACATGGCTTCTTCTTCTGATCCAGTAATGGCTTCGTTAAGATAGAGATTTGCAACAGATCCAAATCTACAGCAAATCACTTTACCAAACGGACTTACTATAAGTAGAGAAGATTTTACTCATAGGAACAGTGATGGTACACAAGGATCTACTTGGTTGGGATATCTTCTAAGAAATTCTATACTCGGTACCAGGGCAACTAGTAAAGGTTATAAATAGGTCAATATAGATAATCTAAAATTAGTAAACAAAAATGCCCCAGTTGATATAACTCAAACAAATGTAGCAGAAGGTAGACGTATAGCTCGTGCATCTCGTTCGTCCAACTTAAGTTCTTTGAACGATCCTTTTACAACCGCAAAAGGAGGTCTTACCGGAAACGGACTTGCTATGACTGTTGAACGGGAAGATATAGACTTGAATAGAGGAACAGAAGAGCAAGAAGGATTTGTAAAAGCTGTTAGAGAATATTTCGAAAAGGTATTTGGAACAAGTGACGATGTTACATTTGATGATGTTAAGAATAAATATATAATTCCTGCAAGTAGGAATCAATATGTAATAGGTCTTACTACATCTACAATGATCAAATTGTCAAGGTACGCTCCTTATGAAGCAATGTTCCACGAAGCTTTCCATAAGTTAATGGAAATTGTGCTTGCGCCTAATATTCGTGAAGAATTTTATAAGATATATCGCGATCACAATAAAGGAGAACTTACAGATCGTCAAGTTGCAGAGGGACTCGCTGACATGTTTGTAGATTATATGACAGCTAGGACTTTACCTAAAGATGCTAAGTGGTACAGTAAGATATTTAAGTGGTTTAGGATTGCAGGATGTGCTTTAGGAATGTGTTGGAAATATGGTATACGTAATACTAGAAAAATGTATACTGTATATCAAAACATGAATTCTGGTTATTATGCTAAAAATTCTAAAATATACGAAGAGAATAAAAAACGTTTTGTAGAATAGTTCAACGATTAGTTATATTACAAGGTAAACGGAAAAGAATTCGAACATATAGCCGATTCTGGTCAATTATAGGAAATAGTAAAAGCTTTAGGTTACTATATTCTCGATGCGTATGGGATAAATCAAATAGATCCAGATGTGCATTTTAAAATAGACAAATTCACTCCAAATATGATAAGAGAAGATTATATGAAATCTCTTATACAGGAAGGAGTTCCAGAAAGCGATTTATTGGCTACAGATCTTGCTCTTAGAGAAGTTCTTAAGAAAGGCGATAAAGTTCCTATTATCGCAGAAAAAGGGAAGAATAAAGGTAAGACTGTTGGTTATAGATACGAATATCCTAACTTTGGTGCCATTGCTAAAAATGTATCTGATTATATAGAAACAATTCTCGGTAGTTATAGTGGTAAAATTGAAGATGCTAGAGAAGAAGACTTTGGAGAAAACGAAGATATTCAAAACATGAATATTGATAAATATGACAGAGCTTCTTATGAATTTAGTAAACTTGATTCGCAGAATCGTAGAGTTAAATTATTCTTTGCCACCATACCGTATTGTACGTTCGACGAAAACGGAAACATAGCTATTGATTTTAGTAAAAATGAATTCGAATGTCCTACATTTGCTCCAATTGAAGAAGTATATAATGTCATAGTAAACGATTTACATACTGTTTAGACTATAGACGAATTAGACGAATGCCTTAGAAAATTAGCAGAATTTAGTCCTATGCATAGAGCAGTATGGAGTAAATATCACACGCTTATATCTGGAATATATACTACATTAGAGAACGGAGATACCAAGGTTGACTATGACAGAGAAGCTTTCGCTATACAGATATTGAATGCTATAAGAAGCCAAAAAATAGATTTTGTCATAGCTTTATCCAAGAAAGATAAAAAAAGCGGAAACAAGCAGATAAGAATTTCATCTTCTTCTCTCGAAAGAGATGCGCGCTAGTTCCCGAAACAATGGACTCAATATCTTGTTGCCGGACAAGTTGGCGTATTTAGTATAAATAGAGACAAAGACGGAAACTTTATATTCCGAGAAGGAATGGGAGGTAAAGACGGTCAAGACATATTCTCTCGTACCGTATCTTATATCAATGAAGTTAGAAGAGCCTTGTCTCAATCAGACGATACTTTTGTTATAGACGGAAAAGAATATCATAAAGATTCGCTAGGAAATATATCTAAGCTTAAAATTGATCTCGTACATAAACTTCGAGCTATCGGTATAATGTTCTAGGTCGAAGCACTCGATCACATGCTTCTTACTCAATACGGAGATATGGGGGCAACCGGTCTTTTAAGCTGGATTACGCATTCAGGTCCGTCTTCAATAAATACGTTTGTGGATACTCTTGGTAAATTTGTAAATAATGACGGTACTATAAATAAAACTATTGTAGAAAGCGGATATAAGAAGAACGGATTCGTTGCTGATCTAGCAAAATGGCAAGGTGCTTATAATAGAATTCACACTTAGCAAATGGCTCTTGGTCTAAATGGAAAGAGGTTGTATTCTATATCTCAAAATAGTAGTATTACGCATATAATAAATATGTTAAATACTCAGAATTTAGATAATGAAACCATAAGGACTTTGATGAAGTTTGGATTTAATTTAACAGGGGATGATTTCGCCCAAGGTTCTATTATCTTAAAAGCAATAAAACAAAGAAAGGATCAACATATAACCGGACATACTTATATAGGATTCAAAACTGATAATCGCGGAGATAATGGTTCTGAATATAGCGAAGAAGCAACTGTTGATGATTACATGGCAAAATTAACCATGCTTCAACAAGGATATATGATATTCCCGACGTTGTCTGATAAGGGAACTTGGATGATACTTGACGGAATTGATATACCAGGAATGACTTTCCAGAAAGCTACTCGTAAAAATGATGACGGATCAGAAGAGGAATATACAGTAACTAAAAACGTACCTACTATAAAGTTTGTAGAAGGCAAACCTTATATTGTTCCGTGCGACGGTATTATAAATCAGATGTTAGAGTATGCAAACACCGAGCGTTTGGCTATACAGCAATGTATGGAAGATCTTGGTTATGACACAATACCTGGTTATCAAAAACAAGGTAGACGTAAACTCGACGAGAACGAGAAAGTGTTAAATTATCATACTCCAAACAAAGATAAACAGACTGGTAAAATTGTGGAACCAAACGGTACTAGATTTTTATCTCTTACCAAAATCGTATGTAAAGAAAAGGTTAATGGAAAAACTGTATTAAGAACATATAATCTTAATGATCCAAATGTATCTAGTACAGAACTTCTCAAGCTGGCTAATGAGCATTTCTTCAACAAATCGTTAGAAGAACAAAAAGATATAATAGCTCTTACTCTAGCTACACAGGCAATGAATGAAATAGATACTGCCATAGATCTTGGTCTTGTTAATAGAGAAGACAGAAAGAGTAAGTGGAAGAATAAACAAGGTGTAGAAATAAATGCAAATGTGTCTAAAGAGGAGCGTAGTATGATGAATCTGAATAGTTAGTATTTGGATGAAGATCAGATCAGAGCCGTTACTACTGAAATATTGAATTCGATAGAACATAAGGATTATAAAACATGGGCAGCTATTCCTTAGGAAAATAGTGATTAGATCGCCGAGAAAATGTTTAAAGGTCAAATCGCTAGAAGTTTAGCAATTGCTTCTATTCTTGCAGATGCTACATATAGGTCTATCATATGTTCTCAAGAAACAATGAGATGTTTTAGTGGACACCCAGCATTGTTTAAAGTAAATTACGATTTTAACAAAGGACAAATAAAGGATAGTACGTTTGACATACAAAAACGTATTGGCGGTATGATTTCTACCGGTGACGATAATGTAATAGGATTACCAGGAATATCGCCGACTTATACTTGTGCAGAATGTAAAGATTATGAAGTAGCTTCTGCGTCAGATGTAGCAAGCAGGCTTGACGAATTATTCTTAATTGGAGAAATACGTGATTCATTTGCTAGCAGTTTGCGTGATTTTTAGACAAAAGATCCAGACAAGTTTGAAGAATGGAAGCGGGAGAATGGTATAGAATCGAATAATGTGTACGATATATCATATTCTAGATCTGTAGAAGAAATTGAAAAGATTGCTCCAAAAACATCAATAGCCATTCTTGATAAAGCTAGAAAAAATGCATAGAAGTTCTCTAATTCATATAAATCTCGTATAAATGTTGCAGATGGTGCCGCATATATTACGGATCAAATGTGTGAAAACATGCTTAGAATGCGTGGAGCTTATACCAGGGATGTTAGAAATGCATTTGAGATCTTAAGATCAAATGAAACTAAATATTCGTGGATTGATAAACGAGATGCGTACGATAAGATATATAAAGCTACTAATTTAGTAACTACGAAGTATACTGCATACGGATTTAGAGATCATGGTACAAACGGGGAAGCATCTTCCGATGTCGCAGTAGCTTATTATAATAAATTTGCACTGTTCCCAATGTTCCATTGTACAGCTACAGGTAAAATGGCCGACATTTATCAAAAGATGTTGGACGAAAAAGTAGATATGCTGATGATGGATTCCGCTGTAAAAGTTGGATCGCAAGGTGCTATAAAGTTTGATGGAGATTCCTTTAAAGAGCCTTTTAATAAATATGTACAAAGTTTTGCTTATCTTAGAAGATAGCTTAATACCGATCCAGAAGAAGGAGACAGAATTACTGTAGGTACTCAGATGGTTAAGATAGGACTATAGAATCTAAGAACTGAAAGAACTAATTATGTTCATTCTCGTACTGGAGATACAATCACTGGTGAACAGCTTTTGGATTCTTTTATGAATAGTATCAAACAGCTGGCTTTACTTGGCAATTTCGAGTTACAAAATATGTTCTTTAAAGAAGGTACTTATGAAATTGATCCAGAAAAACTTAGTACGTATTTAAAAGATCAGCTATCTTCTAGAAACGCAAATAAAGCTCTAATAGAAGCTATTCAAGTTACTACAGATCCTGTTACAGGACAGAAAAAATTAGTATGTCCGCTTGCAGCTACGCCAGACGCAAGCTGGATAGAAAGTATACTCATATCTACCATTAACAAGAAGGTGATCGATATTACTACTCCTGGAAGTTCGTTCGTGCAGAGATCTGTATTCGCAATGGAAGGAAAAGCTAAACAAGGAGAAGGAATTATTTAGATCGACACTAATATGTCTCCTGAGATCAATAACGGTAATAAACTGCAAATGATCAACGAAGACGGTAGTATGGACGCTGTTGTGAGTATGGATTACTTTGATGAAGTTTTGTTCAAAGGAAAGATGCGCGACATGTCTTTCAAAGAAAAGAGACAGTGGCTAATCGATAATGGAATAATTGGACAAAATGCTAAAGCTAACACCATAGGCTATCGTATTCCTACTTAGGCACAATCTTCTATTCACGCTTTGAGGTTTGTAGATGTAATAGAAGCTGTAAAGTCTACAATAATTCTTCCGGAAGAATTTACAAAAATCACCGGCTCGGACTTCGATATTGACCATTTATACATGGCTTCTTATAACTACAATACAACTATATCTGAAGATGGAGTTTAGTATGTGACTACTACATTTAATCCTTCTGAAGACGATGGTAAATATTTGAAGTAGTACCATGAAAATAACATCATTGATTGTTTGATGACGTTATTGAAGGATTCTGAAAATTCTACACACTGTCTGTACAAATCTATTGATAACGATACAGAATTAGTTGAAGATATTGCTAAACAAATAGAAGAAGTTGGTTCAACAAAGAGTGATCCTTATAACTTCGGTACGTTACACGAATAGGTTATTCGTAAGAATGACTATATAACTGGTAAATTCGGTATAGGACCGTTCGCATTGAATGTTACAAATCAGATTCTAACTCAATTATACGGAGTCAGATTTAATCCTACCAAGTTTACATAGAAAACTGGAATAAGTAGTTTTGATCATATATATGACGCTGACGGCAATGCAATTTCAGCATGGCTGTCTGCATTCATAAACGCACACGTCGATATTGTGAAAGATCCGTATATAGCTAAACTTAATGTAAATCAGTATACGTATAACATGCTCAATTTGCTTATTCGTAGTGGGTTTGGCGATTTATCTGTTTGGTTCTTAGCCCAACCTATCATAAGAGATATGTCTTTTGCTAACGAATAGGCTAAAAGTCAATATGCTAGGGATCCTCAGAAGACTAAATCTACGTATGCTGCACAAGAATATGCTGTTAGACAGGCTGTTTTGAAATATTTGTCAGAAGGAGAATGTTCTGAAACCGTTCTTAACAGATACACTTATAGCAATGATGCAAATGATGTAGACGTAAGAATAAATACTATACAATGGCTAAAGGATAATAAAGAACTTCTTGTGGAAATAGCAAAACATCCTGATGCCAAAACAGTAACTGTGGGCGGAGTTTAGTACAATGTAAATGAAGTATAGAAAACTGTATTCTATGCGTGGAAAACTTTGGAAAAGTACGCTACAGCTTTGAGTAATCTTGTACAACACACTAAGATTGATACTCGTAAACACGGTAAGTCTTTAATAGCAATACAACAGTATCTTGACGCGTATAATAAAATATTTAATGCAAGCCAAAGAGAATCTATTTGGGATATGAAGTCTTTGCGTAGATTAGAGGTTGGCTCTTGGATAGGAATAAAGACAAGAATAGCAATAGCAGCTCCTACTAAAATTTTGAATCATTAGACATTTGCCGCTAATCCTGATTTCGTAAAAGCAGTAGTAAAATACGGAAACATGTTGTCTACTACTGGAGGAGTATTAAACACAGAAACGCTTGAATTTATAAGCAAATGTTTAATAACTGCAGTTAAATCCGAATATATAATAAAATACGCAAGAGAAAAACTTGGTAAAACTGATGAACAAATATCTGCTTTACTTATAGGTCCTCGTAGTATGAGTAGACGATTGGTGATGATTAAAAACGCTATCGAAACTAACCCTGAGTATGCTAGACTAAAGAATAATCATCTTATAAACTAGATATACTCAGAATTAGAGACTGATCCATATTATATAAGTAGAGTACAGAATGGTGGTAGAGTTTCTTCTGTTGTTGTAAATCCAGGATTCATAACTGTTCTCGATAATGTAGACGATAGTAAGCTTAATTCTGATTTACTTATTGATGGATGGGAGGATTTACTTAACGATAAAGATAAATTTGTAAGACAGTTTGCAAGAGATCTTATTATATATTCATTCCTTACTTCTGGAGACTTTAAAGGATGGAATAAACTATTCAAATATGTTCCGCCTGCATGGATCCGAGGAGAAATAGATACAGATATAGAAAGTTTTTCTTAGTTTATAGAAAATAAGTTATAGAGTGAATCTAATGATTATGACGGATATCTTGACGAAATAGTAAGTAATAATTTTATGGATTATCGCTTGTCAAGAAGAGTTCCTTTGGTAAACGAAGATGGCACTTATAACTTTGTAGATGTAAACGGTATTATCAAAATAGGCAAAGCTATTTCTGATAATTAGATTGTTAATTCTGAACTTTATATTACTGTTAAAGAAGACTCGTACGGAGGAAAAGGTGTTGTAGGATATAATTTATACAAAAGAGTAGGATTCGTACCAAGCAGAAACGGAATACATCCGATATACGCTAGAATAAAAAAGAAGGGTTATCACGACAATAAAGGCCATGACGTATATGAATACGGGTGGAATTTAAAATATGCTGAAAACGAAAACGAGACTTTTGTAGATTTTGATCAACAAGCAGCTCTTGCGCGCGTAATGTATGCACTAAGTAGTCAAGATGAAGGATTTAGCTTAGAAGAAACTTCTGCTAGAGCTATAGCAGACGTATATCTCGATAGATCTGATGATATAATAGTAAATAGACCTGAATCTACGGTGAAAGGTGAAAACATAAGTTCTAAAGGTTCCGAATTTGCTAAGAAACTTACTAATGTTGGAAATAATCTTGCTGTAGAATACAAAGGAAAACTGTTCCGTAATTCAGAACACGCCTATCAGACGTGGAAATCCGGAGAATTCGATGAAGTTGCTTATAACAGCACTGATACATGGAAGCCGAGAGGTTCTAAACCTACTAATAAGCAGACTAGTTATCAAACTATGGTAGAAATTCTTACTGCTAAACTTTAGCAGCACCCAGAATTGATTGACGGTATTAACGAACGTGGCGGAGAAGCTTATTTAATGGCATCTACTCACGACGTAGTCGGAGATCCGTGGTGGGAAACTACAGGAGGAAAGAATAAATTTATAGAAGCTCTTATAGATGCTTACAGAATAGTAAATAAAGAAAATACTCTTGCTTCTTATATTTCTAACACCGGCGAAGAAACTATAAAAGGTGAACTTGGCGTTAATAAAGCATAGTTAATAAGTCTTCTTGGTTCTACTATGTATAAACAAAATGTACAAACCACGGCTGTAAAAGAACTTGTACAAAATGCATTCGATGCCGTCAAGATAGCAAAAGCATAGGGGATGGGTAAAGATGCCAGGATTGACGTTATAATAGATTCTGGCAACAGAACAATAACTGTAAAAGATAATGGTATCGGAATGTCTCCAGACATTGTTCAAAAAGCATTTTTTACTATA
>Ga0265298_10002401_pt1 | contig 26135 bp, 18 predicted proteins | sample AusTroGonzalo_MG_3_FD_193486 | JGI IMG/M metagenome (GOLD analysis project Ga0265298, IMG submission 193486) | Bovine rumen microbial communities from tropical cattle in Woodstock, Queensland, Australia - Gonzalo_01 | ecosystem: Host-associated > Mammals > Digestive system > Stomach > Rumen ...
GACCGCCATTGGCTCTACTCCACCACAGCATGGGCAAAAGCCCAAAGCGAGGACGACGAGGTAATCAGCTACATCAAGGAGCACGGAGCATCGCCACTGAGCATTCTTCATGCCTATTATGCCGACGGCACCGACGAGGGTATCCGCCAGCGTGTGGAAGAAGTGCTGAGCTGCGTATCCATCGCCAAGCAGGACATCTTCAAGAAGTACCTGCTGAACGGTGCGCCCTACAACGGCGAGGAAGAGATGAGCGACAAGCAATACTACCAGTTCATGGTATGGCACAGAGGACTCGCAGTTCCTGCTGCCCGTCATCTGGACGACGCACAGGTACAACGCGGAAAGAAGCTGTTCACACAGATTGGCTGCACACAATGCCACCGTCCGTCATGGAAGACAGGCGACGACAACATGTGGGTGGATGCCAGCATCAAGGCGTATGCCGAGGCCTCCGGCAAAGTCAAGGACGGCGACTACACGAAGGTGCTGCCCAAGTATCCACACCAGACCATCTGGCCCTACACGGACATGGTACAGCACCGACTCTTCATGGAGAACGACATCCGCACGGGCTGGTGCCGCACCACACCGCTATGGGGACGCGGACTGAGCCGCCAGCTGACAGGTGCCGACGACCGTCTGCACGACTGTCGGGCTCGTAACGTCGTGGAAGCCATCATGTGGCACGGCTACTCCAAGCAATCCGACGCCTACAAGCCTACGGAGAAGTTCTACAACCTGCCAAAGGACGACCGCGATGCGGTGGTAAGATTCATTGAATCCATCTAAGAAAAGAATAGTACATGTTGAAAAAAACGGTCATATTGTTATACGTGGTGGTGGTCGTCGTCATAGCGGCCGCCACCATCATTGAAAAGACAGAAGGCTCTGCCTTCGTGGCCTCCCATATCTACGGTGCCTGGTGGTTCTCCGTATTATGGGCACTACTGGCCGCTGCAGGCATCTTCTATTTTCTGCGTCAGAAGGTGCGCCGACTCTTCGTGGTGACACTCCACTTGTCATTCCTCATCATCCTGCTGGGGGCCCTGCTCACTCACCTGACAGCACGACAGGGAATGATATACCTGCGCACGGGCGAACAAACCGACCGATACCTCATCATGGACGAGAAGGGCAACATACAGGAGCAGCATCTCCCCTTCACGCTACGCCTGGACTCCTTCTGCGTCATCTATCATGAGGGGACACGTGCCGCTGCAGACTACCAGTCGCACCTGACCGTCATCGACGGCGACAAGGAGCAGTCGGAAATGGTATCCATGAACAACATTCTGGAGTACCGCTCCATCCGCCTCTATCAGAACAGCTACGACGAAGACGAACGGGGCAGCGTGCTGTCCATGAACAGCGACCCCTGGGGCATTCCTATCACCTACACAGGCTATGGGCTGCTATTCTTCTCACTCATCTGGATGCTCATAGACCCCAAAGGCACATTCAGGCAGTTACTCCGTAAGCTCAATAAAGAAAGTTAAACCTATGGCAGAACAAATCTACAACAGCATACCCTTCACCACCATTATCTTTGCAACCTGTCTCACGCTGGGGTTCGTCTCGCTGTTCAGGTGGCGCATAGTGAAGCGCCTGTGTTACACGCTACTGGCCGTGTGCTTCGCAGCCCTGACGCTATGTCTGATACTACGCTGGATCATTGCGCAACACATCCCCATGTCCAACAGCTATGAGACGATGCTCGTGCTGGCGTGGCTCATACAGCTGCTCACCCTCATGGTCAGCCGCCGATTCTCCATCATGCTCACCTTCGGCTTGCTCATGTCCGGATTTTTCCTGCTCGTCAGTCATTTCTCGTTCATGGACCCGGAGATGTCACACATGATGCCTGTCCTGCAATCGCCGCTACTCGCACTCCATGTCAGCATCATCATGATGGCCTATGCCCTACTCTCCATCACCTTCATCTGTGGTGTGACAGGACTTATCGTCCCCAAACTGAGGGACCAGCTACAACTGCTCTCGCGCATTATGCTCTACCCCGCCCTTACTACGCTCGGCATCGGCATATTCCTCGGAGCCATCTGGGCTAATATTTCGTGGGGAACCTACTGGAGCTGGGATGCCAAGGAGTCATGGGCGCTCATCACCTTCATGACGTACGCTGTCGCTGCCCATACCCAGTCGCTTCCGCGTCTGCAGCGCCCCGTGGCCTACCACACATTCATGACGCTTGCCTTTCTTGTCCTCCTCATGACGTATTTCGGGGTCAACTATCTCCTTGGAGGCATGCATTCCTATGCATAAAAAAGAAAAACGGCTGCCAGGATGGCAACCGTTTTGTTTATCTACAATATGATGCAAGGGATTACTTCGCCTTTGCCAGTACTTCCTTCCAGCGTGCATAAGCAGCCAGATACTCACCACGGTGAGCCTCATCCGGAGTGATGACCTGCAACTTCTCCAGCGTAGCAAAAGCCTCATTGTGATCCTTGTAAATGCCAGCACCGATACCAGCACCCTTTGCTGCACCTACGGAACCGTCGGTGTCGTAAAGCTCGATGGTAGCACCACTGACGCTGGCCAGCGTGTTACGGAACAGCGGCGAGAGGAACATGTTGGCCTTGCCGGCATGTATCTTCTGGATGTCCATACCCATCTGCTGCATGATTTCCATGCCGTAGCAGAATGAGAAGACGATACCTTCCTGGGCAGCACGAACCAGATGAGCCTTGTTGTGCTTATTGAAGTTCAAACCATTTACAGAACAGCCGATTTCGTTGTTCTCAAGTACACGCTCAGCGCCATTGCCAAACGGAATAATGGTAACGCCCTCGCTACCGACGGGAACAGTAGCAGCCAGGTCATTCATGTCTGCATAGGAAATGTCTGGCGTAATGTTACGATGTACCCACGCATTGAGGATACCTGTGCCATTGATACAAAGCAACACACCAAGACGAACCTGATCTGCGCTATGGTTGACATGGGCGAAGGTGTTGACGCGTGATTTCTTGTCGTAGTTCACATCACCCAACACACCATATACCACACCTGACGTTCCGGCTGTAGCAGCAATCTCGCCTGGGTTGAGAACATTTAACGAAAGGGCGTTATTCGGCTGGTCACCACCACGATACGTGATAGGTGTTCCTGCTTTCAGACCCAACTCTGCAGCAGCCTCGGCACACACCTCGCTCTGCACGGAGAACGTCGGAACGATATCGCTGATGAGTGAAGAATCGAAGCCATAGTACTTCATAAGGAAATCAGCAACCTGATTGTTCTTGAAGTCCCAGAACATACCCTCGGAAAGTCCGCTTACCGTAGTATTGGGAGTACCGCTGAGACGCATGGCGATATAATCGCCAGGGAGCATAATCTTATAAATCTTCTCATACGTCTCGGGCTCATTCTCCTTGACCCATGCCAACTTGGCTGCCGTGAAGTTACCAGGAGAATTTAGCAGATGACTCAAGCACTGGTCAGCGCCAAGGTCCTTGAACGCTTTATCACCATAAGGTACAGCACGCGAGTCGCACCAGATGATGGAGGGGCGCAACGCCTTCAGATTCTTATCTACACACACCAGACCATGCATCTGGTAAGAAATACCAATAGCCTTCACATCCTCAGCCGTCGCACCTGCATCGGCCATGATTTTCTTCAATGCCAGTTTTGCATTGTCCCACCACATCTGAGGATCCTGCTCTGCCCAACCAGCCTTGACAGCCATAATGGGAGCTTCCTTCTCAGGATAAAAAGCAGTTGCTACACACTTGCCGGAATCGGCATTTACCAATGATGCCTTGACAGAAGAACTGCCAACATCAAAACCTAAAAGATATCTATTTGCCATAATAAAAATGTTTTTACATTCCTTGATATAATACGTTTAGGCCTGCAAAATTCCCAAAAATATTTTTAAATTGCAACTTTTTTAGCTTATCAGTGCATTTTTTTATCATAATTTGAACACAATTAAAAACTTTTTTTTACCTTTGCATCTGACAAAAGCCAATAAAACAACAAAAAAATGTCAGATAAAACATCTCTATTTTAACTTTGAAACAACTGAATATACGTATATGAAAAAGAAAATTTTAATCTTGGATGACAAGGAGACCATTGCAAAAGTGCTCTCCATTTACTTAATGACTGACTATGACGTTCAATGGCTTCCGGACGGTCTGCAAGGTGTGAAATGGCTTCAAGCAGGTAACACCCCCGACCTGATTATCTCTGACATCCGCATGCCGGGTATGCGTGGAGATGATTTCCTGGAGTGGATCAAGCAGAACGAGTTGTTCCGTCATATCCCTGTGATTATGCTGAGCAGTGAGGACTCTACCAGTGAGCGCATCCGTCTGTTGGAGATTGGTGCCGTTGACTACATCGTCAAGCCCTTCAACCCGATGGAGCTGAAAATCAGAGTTAAGAAAATCCTTCCCAACTAATTCACTTAAATCCTCTTAGACTATGATAGGTGTTGTATATTTAGGGAATAATCCCAGATCTCAAGAACGCCTTAAATATATTCCTGGGCAGTCCATCAAGGTTGCGACTACCTATAAGGAAGCAGCATCTATATGCACACCACGCATCAGGAACGAGCATTTCATCCTGTTCATCGAGAAGACTATCCAGAATGAGGACGTAACAGCCATCACTTATATTCACAAGAAGTGTCCAGCCGCCTATACCATCCTCCTGACGGACCAGCTCTCAAGTGAAGAGCGACGGATGTACCAGAAGTGTGGAATCAATGACACGATAGACCGTGAAGCATCGATTACTGACCTGAACAAGAAAATCCAGTTCATCAGTGACCGTGAAAGCCTCATGTTCAATGACCAGGATGCAAAGTACAAGATTCTGAAATTCAAAATCCCCCTTTGGAAAAGAATCTTCGACATTGTATTCTCTGGGCTTGCCATCATATTCCTGTCGCCCGTATTCGTCATTACTGCCATTGCTATCCGCTTGGAGAGCAAGGGTCCGGTTATCTTCAAATCGAAACGTGTAGGAACCAACTATACCGTCTTTGACTTCCTGAAATTCCGCAGCATGTATGTGGATGCAGAGAAAAGGCTGAAAGAAATCAGCAAAGACCACAACCAGTATGCAGAAAAGGAAGAAGAGGAGAAAGAGGAAGAGAACAACACTGTCATCACTTCACCGTTAGGCGCTGAAGCAGAACAGCAGATGTTCGATATGGGCATGGAATCTGAGATGATGATCAGTGATGAAGAAATCATGCTGGTCGGCGACGATTTCGTGGTGGCAGAAAGTGAGTTCACCAAACAGAAGGAAGAAGACATCAACAATGCATTTGTAAAGATTGAAAATGACCCGCGTATCACAAAAGTCGGTCAGTTCATTCGCAAATACAGCATTGACGAACTGCCTCAGCTCTTCAACATCCTGAAAGGTGATATGTCAATCGTTGGAAACCGTCCTCTCCCACTTTATGAAGCCGAGAAACTGACGGCAGACATCAGCATCGACCGCTTCATGGCTCCTGCCGGTCTGACAGGTCTGTGGCAAGTGGAAGAACGAGGAAAAGGCGGAAACATGTCGGCAGAAGAGCGCAAGCAACTGGACATCACCTATGGCCAGACGTACAACTTCATGCTCGACATGAAGATTATCTTCCGCACCCTCACGGCCTTTATCCAGAAAGATAACGTATAAAAACGTCACTCAAAGAAGTTCAAGAAGGATGAAAAGACTAAGATACTTTTGGCTGGCATTCATAGTCATTACGACAACATCCACCGCCTATGCACAATACGAGGATAGTGGTATTACAGCTGGTTTCTTTGATTCCAGCAATAATAGCACAATTAACTTCTCCAACTTCCATCTGCCTCCTTTGGCCGTTTTATTTGAAAACGCAAAGGAGAATCCCAAGATACTGGAAGCAGAGAAAGCACGTGAATTGGCTCAGGCTGAAGTTGCCAAGCAGAAAAGGCACATCTTTTCATACGTCAAAGGACATGCCAGTTATAGTTATGGAAAAACGGACATGTGGGGAAACAACTCCTCAGACATCAGCCCCGTAGTATATCAGTTCCAGGGTAGCGAACAAAGCTACTGGAATGTGGGCGTCAATGTCAATGTGCCTTTGGAAGACATCTTAGACTTGAGTGCATCCGTCAAACGCAAGAGACTGGAAGCCGAGCAGGCACGTTACAGAAGAGATCAGGCCTACGAAAACCTGAAGCTGCAAATTGGAACCTTATATGTAAACATCACTAACAGCCTGGTTACGCTGAAAACCGACGGTGAGGCTGCTGCCATCTACCATGGTGCCGGCCTGCTCAACCAAGAGCAGTTCCACCAGGGCGAGATGAACGTCGAGGACTTTGCTCACACCAAGTTATACGAAGTGGATGTCGTCACACAGTATCAGGAACTACAGACACGTATTCTGACTGACATCCTGACCCTTGAAATCATTACGCATACTCCCATCATCACTAACACGACAACGGAAATCACACTTGACGGTAAGATTACCAAGACCCAGCGTCAGTTAGAAAGAGAGAAGCGTGCTCTTGAAAAAAGAATCAAGAAAGAAAATGTAGAAGAAAGAAAGAGGATAGAACAAATAGAGAAAGAAGAAAAAGAGGCTAAGCGTAAAGCTGAAAAGGATGCCAAGAAAAAGAAGAAATAACTTAAAAGCCGAAATATGGATACATTCAGATATTTAGTCCGTTTTCTATACAAAATCCGATGGTATTTGGTTTTCCTGCCACTTATCGCGCTGATTATTGCGTGGTTTATGACACGTAATATGGAGCGCGTGTATGACACGAATACGACTATCTACACGGGTATGATTACGGGTTACAACATGGAGGGAACAGGATCTGTCGGTGGAAACTCCCAGACAAACATCAACAACCTCATGCTGATTATCACCACCGATAACACTATCCACGAAGTGTCCCTGCGCCTTTTTGCCAGGTGTATGATGTACGGAAATCCGAACAAAGACAACAACTACATCACCGCAGAACACTTCCGTGAACTTAATGCATCGGTACCTGTAGAGGTTAAGGCTCTCATCAAACATAACAGCGAAGCGCAAACCGTTGCGAACCTGAAGGCATACGAAAAGCCTTTACAGGACAACTACATTTTCGGCATTCTGAACTTCCATCCTTACTTCGGCATCAACAACATTACCAGCAAACTGAAAGTAATACAATTTGAGAAAAGTGATATCATTGACATTGCCTATTCTGCTAATGACCCAGGCATCGCCTATAATACGCTGGACATTCTGAATAGTGTGTTCAAAAAGCAATATGAGCAGATTCGATTCGGTGAAACAACTAACGTCATCAAATTCTATGAGAAAGAGGTGGCCAAACTGCTTCGCTACCTGACAAATGCAGAGGACGACCTGATTCGCTATAACATCTCAAAACGTATCATCAACTATGAGGAGCAGACTAAACAGTTGACAATACTTGAGGCTCAGCAGCAGAATGCGGTAAATGAACAACTGATGAACTACACAACGACCAAGGCGCTGATGGACTATCTAGAACGTCAGCTGGGTAACCGTGCGCAAGTCATCCGCTCCAACCGAGAATTCACTAATAGTGTGCGTGACATCTCGCGCATACAGTCACGCATCTCGAACCTGCAACTTATGAGCAGTGAGAATGGCGGTGCTGACGCTGAAGCGCAGCAGGAACTGGCCAAAGCCCAGAAAGACCTGCAAGATGCAACGGGACGGGTAAAAGCACTGACAAGAGACATTGAAGCTGCCACATATAACACAGAAACTGGTGTTAAGGCAAACAAGATGCTTGACAGCTGGTTGGAGCAGGTTTTGTTGCTAGAGAAGGCAAAGGCCATGGCCAACGCCCAGGACATCATGCAGCAAAAGCTGGACGAACAGTATATGTTCTATGCTCCCATTGGTGCAACAGTTGATCGTAAGGACCGTCACATCACTTTCATCGAAGGCAACTACATGGACATGTTAAAAGCATTGAACGCAGCACGTCTGCGCCAGCGTAACCTGCAGATGACAACGGCTTCACTACGTGTGCTTAATCCTCCCATGTTCCCGTTGAACGCCCAACCCACCAATCGTATGATGGTCCTATTGGGAGCTTTCATGCTGACCTTCATGCTGACAGCCCTCTACTTCTTCATCATCGAGCTACTTGACCGTACATTGCGTGACCGCATGCGTTCGGAACGTATCACCAACCTGCCCGTCATGGGTTGCTTCCCCAAGGAAAGCAACTTGCGCTATCGCCGCTACAACAAGACCATATCCGACATGGCATTGCGTCAGTTGAGCAAGACGTTGCTCCCCCACTTCAAGGAAGGACAGCAGAACGTACTCAACCTGATATCAACCGATGCTGCAAACGGCAAGAGCTATCTGGCACAGGAACTGGAGAATTACTGGATTTCCATTGGTCTCCAGGTCCGTCGTCTGACCTACGATGAAGACTTCCTGGCGGAAGACAGTAAGTTTATCATGGCCAAAGACATCAAGGATCTTTGTTCAGACATCTCGCCAGAAGAGATTGCTATCGTGGAATACCCGAACCTCAACGACAACTCCATTTCGCCGGCCCTGCTGAACATGGGAACTGTCAACCTGATGGTAACCCGTGCCAACCGTACATGGAAAGACGTTGACCAAAAAGCCTTGAAGGAAGTTGAGGCGATGTTGGATGAAGATCACAAGAATTCTCTCTTCATGTATCTGACGGAAGCCAGCCGCTATGCCGTAGAAGAATTTACAGGCCAGTTACCACCCTACTCCAAGTTCAACAACTTCGTATATAGGATGTCACAGTTAGGCCTGACTGCAACAGAGAACAGCCATGCACAGTAATGAATACAGCAAGGACAGGTTATAGCAGTTATATACAAGATCATGGAGGAAGAGTGTTACTGCTCTTTCTCCTGTTTTTGCTTGCATTATACCAGTTCTACGCCATGGGCATCACAGGAATGGCATTGGTATGCGTCGCCCCAATCCTCATCCTGATGATAATCGCAGTCTTCCAGTTCAAGATGCTGGTCTTCTGGATGCTTTGTGTGGTCAACTTCTTTATTCAATCCAAGTTTGTCCCTATTCCAATTCCCATATCTCTTCCAAATGAAATGCTGGAGATTGTTCTTTTAATACTGGCATTGATTGAAATAGAAGAACTGAAGGCCGAGCGACTGGGCACCATCATGCTTTACGTATTATTGATATGGTGCGGTTTCTGTATACTCGAAATCCTTAATGACACCTGTGGATTGGGTATCAATATCAATGCGTGGTACACAGGTGCCCGAATGATGGGTTTCCAATTGCTTTACGTCTATCTGGTTTTTGTATTATATATTACCAACCCTCCAAGACTAATCAAATACCTATACATATGGGGGACACTGTCGCTCTTCGCTGTATTCTGGATATGGAAACAGCAGAACATCGGCCTTACCGATTATGAGCATTCGTGGCTGTATGGGCGCGGATATCTTACTCACATTCTTAACGGCGGAACCCTTATCCGTTATTTCTCCACTTATAGCGATGCCGCCAACTGTGGTGTCGGTATGGCATCTACAGCCATTGCCTTCCTCGTTTTCGGCATAGCAAGTAAAGTCCGCAAGCATCGCATTTTCTTCCTCATCGTTGGTCTTGCAAACACATGGGGAATGTTTCCCACGGGTACCCGTACTGCCATTGTCTGTTTCTTTGCAGGAATCGCCGCCTATGTCGTTTTGTCGAAATCTGTTAAGATAGCCATACCTATTACCACTGTTTTTATTATAGTCGTATATATCATAGGATTTACCAATATTGGTAGCGGAAATGCTCAGATACGCCGAATGCGTACTGCTTTCGACAAGGAAGACAAATCAGCCAATGTACGCACCCTTAATCAGCAAACGATGAAGAAATACATGGTTAATGCCCCATGGGGTATTGGCTTGGGAATGGGAATGGAAAACGTACCTGCCAACAACAAGTATCGAAGAATGGCAACGATCCCCCCTGACTCAGAATATGTGTTCATATGGCTTCGAACGGGAAAAGTCGGCATCACGCTGTTCTTAATCTGCACCGCTATCATATTCATTGGAGCTTGTTGGATTGTACTCTTCCGTATCAAGAACGAAGCCCTACGAGGCATTGGAGCCGGCATGTGTTGCGCGTTCGTGTCTGTGCAACTTGGTGGCTACGGCAACCAGGTACTGATGCAGTTCCCAAACTGTCTGATTTTTTATGGCGGCATGTCCCTCGTCTATGCCCTGCCCTTCATCGAACCGGAATGGGTGGAATACGAGAAAAAGTTATTAGAAGAAGAAAAAGAGCGTAAGCGCCTGAAACTTGAAAAAAAACAGGCATCAAGAATATAGATTAACAATAAGACTTCAAACCTTGGAATATGGATATTAAGTTGTCTATCATCACCGTCAATTACAATGGACTTGCAGATACCTGCGCCATGATTGACACCATCCCCTTCGGCGAATTGCCACTGGAGGTGATTGTGGTAGATAACGCCTCGAAAGAAGACGAGGCCAGCATCATCCAGCAACACTATCCACAGGTCAAGGTCATCAGGAGCGACGAGAACCTGGGATTTGCCGGCGGCAATAACCTTGGCATCAAAGCATCTCAAGGCCAATATCTCTATTTTGTGAACAACGACACCGTATTCTACAGGGAGGAGAGCAAAAAGGGGAGAACCGTGCAGAAGCTCCAATCCCTCATAGACCGATTAGAATCGTCAAGTAAAATCGGTGTGGTATGCCCAAAGATACGTTTCTTCTGGGACGATGCCCCCATACAGTTTGCCGGCTACACCCCTTTGTCAACCATCACCATTCGGAACAGGGCTATCGGCTTCGGTGAAAAGGATCACGGGCAGTATAACACACCCCACCCGACGCCCTATGCCCACGGTGCTGCTATGATGGTGAAGCGGGAGGCTATCGAGAAGGCGGGACTTATGCCTGAGGCCTTTTTCCTCTACTACGAGGAACTTGACTGGTCGATGATGATTCGTCGCGCTGGTTACGAAATCTGGTACGACCCCTCCTCCACTATTTTCCATAAAGAAAGTAAAACAACAGGGAAAAACAGCCCTTTGCGTACCTATTATATCATGCGGAACAGACTTTTGTTTGTACGACGAAACATCAACACCCCAATCAAATACATGAGCTACCTCTATCTCATGGTAGTCGTAGGTTGTAAAGATATCATCAAATACGCCCTTCAAGGAGACATGCCCTTGGCAAAAGCCGTATATCGGGGAATCATTCATTTCATTAAACTATAAGCAGTATGGATTTTTGGCAGATAATATACATTATTGACTGGTTTCTATTCGGTATAGTGGGACTTACCGTCCTATACTTGGCCTTTTTTGCGTTTACCGGATTATTCAGCAGGCATCCTGTCATACCTAGAGCCCGTAAGCAGAATAGTTTCATCGTACTGATACCAGCCACTCAAAGTGACAAGGTTGTCACGGAAACCATCATGTCAGTATTGGCACAGTCGTATCCACAACGTCTTTTTGACATCATCGTCATCTCCGACCGCCAAAGCGAGATGACTAACTTCCGACTTGCACAGCTTCCCATTACCCTGCTTACCCCAGACTTTGAGAATCCCACAAAAGCACGTATCCTTCAATATGCCATTAACAACCTGCCACAATTCAAGATATACGACCTTGTCGTTATCCTCGATGCAGGTTCCATTGTTGATCAAGAATTCCTTCAGGAAATGAACGATGCCTACGAAGTGGCTGGCACCAAGGCCATTCAGGCCCACTGTCTCTCAAAGAACCGCGACACGGCCATTGCCCACATGGATGCAGTATTTGAGGAGATTAATAACAGTATTTTCCGTCGCGGACACATTGCCATAGGACTCCCCGCAGCCTTGTCTGGTACGGGCCATGCCTTCAATTATACTTGGTTCAAAGACAATATCTTCCATGTCTCCTCTGTATCGCTCGACAAAGAGCTGGAAGCTCTACTGCTACGCCAACGCATATTCGTGGATTACTTTGACGACATTCTGGTATATAGCGAGAAGCCACGCGAGGTCAAAGAGTTCAACGACCTGCATGCCCGCTGGTTCTCTGCTCAGCTACATGCTGCCGTCAAGAATGTCCGCCATCTGCCCATGGCAGTTTTCAACAGGTACTACGGATGGATTGACAAAATCATACAATGGTTCCTTATACCACGCACCATCATGATGACGGTTATAACATTCATGAGCATCTTCATGTCTGTGATTTATCTCACTTTAGCCATTAAATGGTGGCTGTTGTTCGCTTTCGTCATGTTCCTGTATGCCTTGGCCACTCCTGACTATCTGGTTGACAAGAACTGGAACAAATCATTTGCCAGGGCGCCCTTCATAATGTTAGGTTCCCTGTTCAGCCCTGCAATGGCCCTACAAAAAGACAAGTCACCCAAGAAAAAATAATCATGCCGGCGTACATCCTACATATCGTCAACCTGCTGCTGTGGCTAATCATAGCTCCATCAGTCGTGTATGTATGTTTCTTCGCCATTGTCTCGCTGTTTAAGAGAGAGGAGAGAGGAGAGAAGAGAGAGGAGAGAGAACACCCTCAACCCTCCACCTTCCTCCTTCCACCCTCCACCTTCTTAGTTCTCTTCCCTGCTTACCATGAAGATGCGGTCATCGTACACTCTGTCAGCGAATTCCTGAAATCGGACTATCCTCAGGACAAATTCCACGTAACCGTGATTTCCGACCACATGGAGGAGGCCACCAACAACCAATTGGCCTCGCTCCCCATCACGTTGCTTCAGCCTGTCTTCGACAAGAGTTCCAAGGCAAAGGCGCTGCAGTATGCCATTCGGAATATAGAGGAGAGAGGAGAGAGGAGAGAGGAGAGACAAACCTTCGACTACGTCGTGATTCTTGACGCCGATAATGTGGTACGTCCCGATTTCCTGACCCGTCTGAACGAGGTATGCCAACAGGGCTATCAGGCCATCCAGTGTCACCGTTGCGCCAAAAACTCAAACAACGACATTGCCGTGCTTGACGGTGTGAGTGAGGAAATCAACAACACCCTTTTCCGCCGTGCCCACAACGTCATCGGCATGTCCTCCGCCCTCATCGGCTCCGGCATGTGCTTCGACTACCAGTGGTTTGCCGCTCATGTCGGTCTGCTCAATTCTGCTGTCGAGGACCGCGAGTTGGAAGCCATACTTATGAAGGAGAACATCTACATCCGCTTCGAGAACGACATCCCCGTCTATGACGAAAAGGTCAGCAACAGCGACAATTTCCAGCACCAGCGGCTGCGCTGGATGAACGGCCAATGGCAGACGTTGCTGCTCATGCTGCCCTATATCCCCAAGGCCGTCATAACTGCCAACATCAACTATATCGACAAGACTATTCAGCAGGCACTCATCCCCCGCTCCATACTGCTCATGCTGACGGCCTTCTTCAGCGTAATCGCCACCCTTCTCCCACTTCTGTTTCCTCCGCCCTTCCCCTTCCACCTTCACCCCTTTACCCTCCCCCTCATGTGGTGGGGCCTGTTCCTGCTATTGTGCCTCTCGCTTGTCATAGCCATGCCAGCCCGCCTACGCAGCCGTGCAGTATTCAGCCGTATTGCCTGGCTTCCGCGTCTCGTCTGGCGCATGCTTTCCAACATCACAAAAATGGACCGCAAAAACAAAGACTTCCTGCACACCACACATGGGACGAAATGACAAGACGACAAACTGTTAATAATCCGTGATATGGGCGAACGTGTACATAGAAGTTTGATGAACATCAAGGTGGGTATGATTTTCTACATACTCTCCCTGTTCATTGCCTTCTTCTCGCGCAAGGTGTTCCTCGACTGTCTGGGAGCAGAGTTCATCGGTCTGACGGGCATGCTCATGAACATCCTGTCGTTCCTCAGCATCGCAGAGTTGGGCATCGGCACCAGCATCGCCTACTTTCTTTACAAGCCCTTGCAAGAGGACAACCACGAGCGTATCAACGAGGTCATGTCCATGCTGTCCTTCCTCTACCGCTGCATCGGCTTAATCATTGTCGGCGGAGGCATCATCATCAGCATCTTCTTCCCATGGTGGTTCGGCCACCTTTCCACGGGACTTCCCTTGGTCTATTTTGCCTTCTATTCCTTCCTGGCCACCACCGCCATGTGGTACCTTTACAACTACCGTCAGCTGTTGGTGGCTGCCAACCAGAAGCAATACCTGGTCAGCGCCTACTTCCAAACCATCAACATTGTCCAAAGCATTACCCAGATACTGCTGGCCTACTACTTTCGAAACCTCTGGCTGTGGGTAGTTATCGGTATCGTGTTCAACCTCCTTGGTGTCATCATCTTCAACCACCGCATTCACCAGCTCTATCCCTGGCTACGCATCAACACCGGCATAGGCCGCCAAAAACTGAAGGAATATCCAGAAGTACTGAAGAAGACCCGTCAGATTTTCATACAGAAGATTAAGGACTTCATCCTCTACCGCAGTGACGAGATTCTCGTCGGTGCCTTCGTTTCCGTCACGCAAGTGGCGTTTTACGGTAACTACCTCATCGTCATCAACAAGCTGAACTACCTGGTCAACATCCTCGGCGACGGCATGAGCGCCGGTGTGGGCAATCTGATAGCCGAAGGCAACAAGAAGAACATCATGAAAGTGTTCTGGGAGATCACTGCCACGCGTTTCTTCATCATGGGCATGGTCATCTATCCCCTTCTGCTGTTTCTCCAGCCCCTCATCGCCTGCTGGGTCGGTCTGGAATACCAGCTCAGCTCTATCATCGCCTACCTGCTCATCTTCAATTTCGTGCTACGCCTGCAGTACGCCACCGTGCAGCTGTTCATCGGTTCCTCTGGCCTCTACGGCGATGTATGGACCTCATGGGCAGAGCTCATCCTCAACCTCTCGGTAACGCTGGCTCTGGCACCTTCTTTCGGCATTGTGGGTATCCTGCTTGGAAAAATCATCAGCACGTTTATCTTCAACGTCTTCTGGAAACCCTACTACCTCTTCTCCCACGGTTTCCATCTGAGCGTCTGGGAGTTCTGGCGTCCCATATTCCCCTATTACGCCATCTTCGGCCTCTACGCCGCTGTAGCTATCATTCTGAAGCACCAGTTTATTGAAGACCAGATGACTTCCTGGCCACAACTCATCGCCTATGGCCTTGCCATAGTCCCCATACTCCTGTTGCTCTACTTCCTGACCCTCTTTGTCTGCACTCGGGGTATGAAGTACTTCGTGGCTCGTAAACCCGCCATATACAACAGGCTACGTTTCCTGGCACGCTGATACCAAACACTTCCACGAACCTGATTATACGTTAATCTCACAAAGTCCCAACAAGCAGACCCTACTATTGCCATGCTGAAAAATTGCAGAAAAACTGATTATAGAGGCCGCCTCCGACATTTCGGGGGCGGCTTCTTTTTTGTATATTTCAATGCGAAAGATGGTGCATCAGAAAAATAAATAGGGATTTATTTTGCGTTTTGCTCAATTTAGAGTAATTTTGCCCGAAAGAATCATCAATAAAAACACCGATATGAAACTGAATGACATTTTTGCCGGCAATTACAATGCCACAGAGTGGGAAGCCAAGGGCTACGAGCTCCCCAAATTCGACATCAAGGCCGTACGCGAGAAGACCGCCAAGGAACCGACGTGGGTACACTTCGGCGGAGGCAATATCTTCCGCGCCTTCCCCGCCGCCATCCTCAACGATGCGCTGAACACGGGCAAGTATGACCGCGGCGTCATCGTGGCCGAGACTTTCGACTTTGAGGTTATCGACAAGGCTTACGCTCCTTACAACAACCTTTCACTCTGCGTAAATCTCTGCTCAGACGGCAGTATAGAGAAGAAAGTTATTGCCAGTGTTACAGAAGCACTAAAGGCTGATTACCAGTTTGATGACTGGAATCGCTTGAAGGAAATATTCAAGAGCCCTACGCTCCAGATGATTTCATTTACCATTACCGAGAAGGGTTACACGTACAACGAAGCTGACCTGGCTCGCGGACTGCAGCCTGTCTTCGCGATGGGTAAGGTCTGCGCCCTGCTCTATGAGCGCTGGCAGGCAGGCAAGTTGCCCCTCACGGTGCAGTCGATGGACAACTGTTCGCACAACGGCGACAAGGTGAAGGCGGGTGTCTTTGCCTATGCTGAGCGATGGGTCAGCGACGGACTGGTGTCGCAGGGGTTCCTTGACTACCTGAAGGACGAGACGAAGGTAACCTTCCCCTGGTCGATGATTGACAAGATTACGCCGCGTCCTCACGAGAAGGTGAAGGAGCTGCTGGCTGCCGACGGTTTCGAGGACAACAACTACATCGAGACCGAGAAGCACACGTTTACGGCTCCGTTCGTCAATGCCGAGGAGGTGCAGTATCTGGTCATCGAGGACAACTACACCAACGGCCGTCCCCCACTCGACCTGGGCGGCGCCCTCTATACTACGCGCGAGACAGTAGATAAGGTGGAGACCATGAAGGTGACCACCTGCCTGAACCCACTGCACACGGCGATGAGTATCTATGGCTGCATGCTGGGCTACACGCTCATCTCGGCAGAGATGAAGGACGAGGACCTGCGGGCGTTCATCCAGAAGATCGGCTACATGGAGGCAATGCCCGTTGTCGTTGACCCGGGTGTGCTGAACCCCTATGAGTTCATCGGTGCCGTCATCAACCGTCGTCTGCCCAACCCCTTCATGCCCGATGCCCCGCAACGCATCGCAATGGACACCTCGCAGAAGCTGCCCATCCGCTTCGGTGAGACGCTGAAGAAGTACGTGGCCCGCGGACTCGACAAGTCGAACCTTGTGCTCATCCCCCTCACGCTGGCCGGCTACGCTCGCTACCTGAAGGGCATCAAGGACGACGGCACACCGTTCGAGCCCTCTCCCGACCCTATGCTGGCAGAGCTGCAGGCCATCGTCGCCCCGCTGGAGATTGGCAAGCCCGACCAGGACTGGAGCCCGCTAAAGACACTCTACAGCCGCAAGGACGTCTTCGGCCTCGACCTCTACGAGGCTGGACTCGGCGAGCAGATTGAGGGAATGGTGAAGGAACTCTACGCAGGACCGGGTGCCGTCAGGTCAACCCTGCACAAATACGTATTGAGCAGATAAGGACACATAATCCCTCATCCAATCTATCCGCAAACCTTTACGCAGATTTTAAAGACTTCGGAGCGTCATAATTTGGCGCTCTGATTTTTTATGTCTATCTTTGCAATCAAGTTCAACATCGGAATAAACGAAACAGACGAATAACAATTTGTGACTTTCGTATCTTTAGATGTAAAAAACAGAAAGAACAAACAATAAAAACATTTGCAAAACAATGAAACCGTTAAACAAACAGTTCGCGCCTAAGAGCGTGATGCCCGAGAAAGTAATTCAGTTCGGTGAAGGTAATTTCCTCCGTGCGTTCGTTGACTGGATCATCTGGAACATGGACCAGAAGACCGACTTCAACGGAAGCGTCGTTGTCGTACAGCCCATCGAGAAAGGTATGGCCGATTGGTTCAATGCCCAGGACTGCCTCTATCATGTAAACCTGCAGGGACGTGAGAACGGCGAGCCCGTCAACACGCTGGAGCGTATTGACGTCATCAGCCGCTGTCTGAACCCCTATACGCAGAACGCAGCCTTCATGGCACTGGCCGACCAACCTGAGATTCGTTTCGTCATCTCCAACACGACCGAGGCCGGTATTGCCTTCGACCCCGCCTGTAAGCTGGAGGATGCTCCTGCCAGCAGCTATCCCGGCAAACTGGTACAGCTGCTCTACCGCCGCTACCAGACCTTCAACGGTGACCCCACGAAGGGACTTATCATCTTCCCCTGCGAGCTCATCTTCCTGAACGGACACGTACTCAAGGACTGCATCTACAAGTACATTGAGCTGTGGCAGTTAGGCGAGGGCTTCAAGAAGTGGTTTGAGGAGTCCTGCGGCGTCTATGCCACACTGGTTGACCGTATCGTGCCTGGCTTCCCCCGCCATGAGATCAAAGAGATTCAGGAGAAAATCTGCTACCGCGACAACCTCGTGGTACAGGCCGAGACGTTCCACCTCTGGGTCATCGAGGCTCCAAAGGAAGTAGCAAAGGAGTTCCCTGCCGACAAGGCCGGCCTGCACGTGCTGTTCGTACCGTCAGAGGAGCCCTACCACAAGCGTAAGGTGACGCTGCTCAACGGCCCGCATACCGTACTCTCGCCCGTGGCATTCCTCAGCGGCGTGAACATCGTCCGCGATGCCTGCCAGCATGAGGTCATCGGCAAATACATCCACAAGGTACAGTTCGATGAACTGATGCAGACACTCGACCTGCCAATGGACGAACTGGAGAAGTTTGCAGGCGACGTACTGGAGCGCTTCGACAACCCGTTTGTTGACCACCAGGTGACGAGCATCATGCTCAACTCGTTCCCGAAGTTCCAGACCCGCGACCTGCCTGGCCTGAAGACCTATCTGGAGCGCAAGGGCGAGCTGCCCAAGGGACTCGTGTTCGGTCTGGCAGCCATCATCACCTATTACAAGGGTGGCAAGCGTGCCGACGGCGTGGAGATTGTTCCCAACGACGACCAGAAAATCATGGACCTGCTGAAAGAGCTCTGGGCAACCGGCGACACGCAGAAGGTGACAGACGGCGTACTCGCTGCCGACTTCATCTGGCAGGAGGACCTCAATAAGGTGCAGGGTCTCAACACCCTCGTCAAGCAGTACCTCGACCTCATTCAGGAGAAGGGTATGCTGGAGGCCGTGAAGACCATCATCTAAGACGCCATTACCATACAAGAAACACCCCTTGTACACCCAGTGTACGCAGGGGTGTTTTTTCTATACATAAGAGGAAAATGCAAATTCTTTTTCATTTTTCACATAAATGCAACGCGAATACGAAGAATTATTCGTAATTTTGTCCCCTCAATGAATGACAGCATGAACGATTATATAGAGGTAAAAGGTGCAAGGGTAAACAACCTGAAAAACGTCAGCATCAAGATTCCACGCGGGAAATTCATCACGATTACGGGAGTCAGCGGCAGCGGCAAGTCATCGCTGGCATTCGACACGCTGTATGCCGAAGGCCAACGCCGATACGTGGAAAGCCTGTCGAGCTATGCCCGCCAGTTCCTGGGACGTATGAACAAGCCGGAGTGTGACTACATCAAAGGCATTCCGCCCGCCATTGCCATCGAGCAGAAGGTGATTGCCCGTAACCCACGCTCCACCGTAGGCACCTCTACGGAAATATATGACTACCTGCGACTGCTCTATGCCCGCATCGGCAGGACCTACTCACCCGTTTCCGGACAAGAGGTCAAGAAACATTCCACGGAGGACATCCTACAGTGTGTGCAGCAGTATTCCAAGGGAACAAAGTTCGTGGTAATGGCACCACTGCACGTCATTGAAGGTCGTACAATCCAGCAGCAGCTCAAGACCGAAATGCTCCAGGGTTATGCGCGTATCTTCATAAATGGCGACTTTCAAAGGATAGAGGACTACCTGGAGGAAGAAGAATCTCAAATTTTAAATCTCAAGTCCCAAATCTACCTTGTCATCGACCGCTTGTCGGTAGATGATGCCAAGGACAGCATCTCACGCCTTATCGACTCTGCCGAAACAGCCTTCTACGAGGGCGGCGGCGAACTGCGACTGATGTTCCTGCCGTCAAACATCACCTACGACTTCTCCATGCGCTTTGAGGCCGACGGCATACAGTTCGAGGAACCGAACGACCTGATGTTCTCGTTCAATTCCCCCGTGGGAGCATGTCCTGAGTGTCAGGGGTTTGGCAAGATTATCGGCATCGACGAGCATCTGGTCATTCCGAACACGACGCTGTCGGTATATGACGGTTGCGTGGTATGCTGGCACGGTGAGAAGATGGGCATGTGGAAAGAAGAGTTCTGCCGACGTGCGGCGAAGGACGACTTCCCCATTTTCGAGCCCTACATGAACCTGACACAGCAGCAGAAGGACTGGCTGTGGCACGGACTGCCCAGTGACCGAGACCGCGACAAGTACGACCGTGTAAGCATTGACTCGTTCTTCCAGATGGTCCGCGAGAACCAGTACAAAATACAGTATCGCGTGATGCTGGCCCGCTATCGCGGCAAGACGACCTGTCCAACCTGTCACGGCACACGACTGAAAAAGGAGGCGGACTACGTGAAGATTGGCGGACGAAGCATTACCGACTTGGTGCAAATGCCCGTGATAAGGCTCAAGGAATACTTCGACCGTCTGGAGCTCACGGAACAAGAGATGAAGATTGGCAAACGACTGCTGACAGAAATCAACTCGCGACTGCAGTTCCTGCTGGACGTAGGACTGGGCTATCTGACGCTGAACCGCATGTCGAACACGCTGTCAGGCGGCGAGAGCCAGCGCATCAACCTAGCCACGTCTTTGGGCTCATCGCTTGTGGGCTCTTTATATATTCTTGACGAGCCAAGCATCGGCTTACATTCACGCGACACAGCCCGACTCATCAAGGTGCTGAAGGAGTTGCAGGCACTGGGCAATACGGTCATCGTGGTGGAACACGACGAGGAGATCATGCGTGCAGCCGACTACCTCATCGACGTAGGTCCAGACGCCGGACGACTGGGCGGAGAGATTGTGTACGAAGGAAAAATTGAGAATGGAGAATTGAGGATTGAGAATTACGATCTCACCCATGCTTCATCTACGGGCGTGCCAGCAAATCATAATTCTCAATCCTCAATTCTCCATTCTCAATTCAACAGTCACACCCTCCGCTATCTTTCTGGCCAAGAGCAGATTGACGTCCCCAAGAGCCGCCGTCCATGGAATCAAAGCATTACGGTGAAAGGGGCACGCATGAACAACCTGAAAGGCATTGACGTAAAGATTCCCCTGAACGTGCTGACCGTCGTGACAGGCGTCTCGGGCAGCGGCAAGTCAAGTCTCATTAAGGGAATCCTCTACCCTGCCCTCAAGCGTGGCATGGGTGAAGTATTCGACGCCCCTGGCGAGTATCGTGGTCTGGAAGGTGACATGAAGAGCATCAAGCATGTAGAGTTCGTTGATCAGAACCCCATCGGCAAATCAACACGCTCTAATCCTGCCACTTACGTCAAGGCCTACGATGCCATCCGCGACCTCTATGCCGATCAGCCGCTGTCGAAACAGATGGGATTCACGTCACAGTATTTCTCATTCAATGCTGACGGCGGACGCTGCGACGAATGTAAGGGAGCAGGTACCATCACGGTCGAGATGCAGTTCATGGCCGACCTCGTCTTGGAGTGCGAAGCCTGCCACGGACACCGCTTCAAGAAAGATATTCTCGATGTACACTACAACGGCAAGAATATCGACGACGTGCTGAACATGACCATCTCGGAAGCCGTTGAGTTCTTTAAAGCCTCCCCTAACGGGGGGAGGTCGGAGGAGGCCATCGTCAAACGTCTTAAAACGCTGGAGGATGTGGGATTGGGCTACATCAAACTGGGACAGAGCTCATCAACACTGTCGGGCGGTGAAAACCAGCGTGTCAAGCTGGCTTACTTCATCGGACAGGAGAAGCAGGAACCCACGCTCTTCATCTTCGATGAACCGACGACAGGTCTACACTTCCACGATATCAAACGCTTGCTGCAATCGTTCGATGCCCTGATAGAACGCGGTCACTCCATCCTCATCATCGAGCACAACATGGAGATCATCAAATGTGCCGACTACGTTATCGACCTCGGCCCTGACGGAGGTGACCGCGGCGGTAATCTGGTAATAGTCGGAACACCCGAGGAAGTGGCACAATGTAAGGTCAGTCTGACAGGAAAATACCTGAAAGAGAAGTTGAAGTAAGGATTACAGACAGACAAAAACGTTAAAAAAACATAACGTAGGGACAAAATCTCTCAACTCTCAACCCTCAACTCTAAACTTTTTTATACCTTTGCAGCCGCAAAACGCAAAAGCGCTCTTTGGGAAGGCCGATATGGCTCAGTTGGTAGAGCAACGCATTCGTAATGCGTGGGTCGCCGGTTCGAGTCCGGCTATCGGCTCATTTCTAACGGTGAAGGAGTTAGGGATTAAAAAAACTTCCCTGACTCCTTTAATCTTTACGCGCGCGAGACCACTTTGCGGTAATAGCTCAGTTGGTAGAGCATTGGCTTCCCAAGCCGAGGGTCGCGGGTTCGAGTCCCGTTTACCGCTCAACGAAGAAGACGATTTTATCAATAAACATAAAGTCTAACATTGTTAAATTATTAAATTTTAAAAATTATGTCAGAATTAACAAAGAACGTCCAGCCATTACAGGACTTCAACTGGGATGAGTTCGAGAATGGCACAGTGGCAAACGTCAGCAAGGAAGAACTTGACAAGGCGTACGACGAAACCCTCAACAAGGTCAGCGAGCATCAGGTCGTTGACGGTAAGGTCATCAGCGTTGACAAGAAAGAGGTTGTCGTTAACATCGGTTACAAGAGCGATGGTATCATCCCCGCAAGCGAATTCCGCTACAACCCCGACCTGAAGGCCGGTGACGTCGTAGAGGTTTATGTAGAGAACGCAGAGGACAAGAAGGGCCAGCTGATTCTCTCTCACAAGAAGGCTCGCCTCAGCAAGAGCTGGGAGCGTGTTAACGCTGCTCTGGACAACGAGGAAGTTATCCAGGGTTACATCAAGTGCCGCACGAAGGGTGGTATGATTGTTGACGTATTCGGCATCGAGGCATTCCTGCCCGGCAGCCAGATTGACGTTCACCCCATACGCGACTACGACCAGTTCGTAGGCAAGACCATGGAGTTCAAGATTGTGAAGATCAATCAGGAGTTCCGCAACGTTGTTGTTTCGCACAAGGCTCTCATTGAGGCTGAGCTCGAAGCACAGAAGAAGGAGATCATCGGCAAGCTCGAAAAGGGTCAGATTCTCGAAGGTACCGTTAAGAACATCACTTCTTACGGTGTATTCGTTGACCTGGGCGGTGTTGACGGACTCATTCATATCACAGACCTGTCTTGGGGCCGTGTTGACGATCCCCACAAGGTGGTTGAGCTCGACCAGAAGATCAACGTCGTTATCCTCGACTTCGATGACGAGAAGCGTCGCATTGCTCTCGGTCTGAAGCAGCTCACTCCGCATCCCTGGGAGGCTCTGGATGCCGACCTCAAGGTTGGTGACCACATCAAGGGTAAGGTTGTCGTTATTGCTGACTACGGTGCATTCGTCGAGGTACAGCCCGGCGTTGAAGGTCTTATCCACGTCAGCGAGATGTCTTGGAGCCAGCACCTGCGCTCAGCTCAGGAGTTCCTGAAGGTAGGCGACGAGGTAGAAGCAGTTATCCTGACTCTCGACCGCGACGAGCGCAAGATGTCTCTCGGCATCAAGCAGCTGAAGGAAGATCCCTGGGAGGCAATCGAAGTTAAGTATCCTGTTGGTTCTAAGCACACCGCTAAGGTTCGCAACTTCACCAACTTCGGTGTATTCGTTGAGCTTGAGGAAGGTGTTGACGGTCTGATTCACATCAGCGACCTCTCATGGACCAAGAAGGTTAAGCACCCCAGCGAGTTCACTCAGGTAGGTTCTGAGATCGACGTCATCGTACTCGACATCGACAAGGAGAACCGTCGTCTCTCTCTCGGTCACAAGCAGCTCGAGGACAATCCTTGGGATGTATTCGAGAACAAGTATACCGTTGGTTCTGTTCACGAGGGTAAGATTACTGAGCTGCTCGAGAAGGGCGCAGTCGTTGCTCTTGAGGACGGCGTAGAAGGCTTTGCTACTCCGAAGCACCTCGTTAAGGAAGATGGCACACAGGCTGCTGCCGGCGAGGAACTGCCGTTCAAGGTTATCGAGTTCAACAAGGACAGCAAGCGCATCATCCTGTCTCACAGCCGCACCTTCGAGGATGCTCAGCGTGAGGAGAAGAAGGCCGCTGCTCCTAAGAAGGCTCGTGTTGCCAAGAAGGACGACGCTCCGAAGATTGAGAACGTTGCCGCCAGCACCTCACTCGGCGACCTCGACGTACTCGCAGAGCTGAAAGCTAAGATGGAGAAGGGCGAGTAATTCATACTTGCTTAACAATACTTAAAAGCGGAGCAACACACAGTTGCCCCGCTTTTTTCTTGTTCTCATGACAAGAAAAATAAAAAAACAAGTGTTTTATTTTGTATTATTCCCATTTATTCGTACATTTGCAAACAGAAATAAGCTTAAAAGCCTATGAAAGAACAAATCATCGAAACGAAAATACATGAGTGTCAGCTCGAGGAATTAGCTGCCGAAGAACAGCGAATAGTACAAATCGCCATTGAAGGAACGCGACGCAGTTATACTCCCTACTCTCACTTCCACGTAGGTGCTGCCGTGCTACTCAACAACGGAGAGGAGTTCATCGGCTGTAATCAGGAGAATGCGGCTTTTCCAGCTGGTCTTTGTGCTGAACGTACAGCGCTGTTTGCTGCTGGAGCGGAATATCCTGACGAGCCCGTCAAGGTGCTGGCCATCGCCGCCCGCGGTACTGACGGGGAACTGACAGAAGAACCCGTATCACCCTGCGGCACCTGCCGTCAGGTCATCATCGAGACCGAGACACGCCACCAGCAGCCAGTCGTCATCCTACTCTACGGCCGTCGTTGTATCTATCGCATAGAAGGCATCCGCCATCTTATGCCCTTGTCGTTCACGGAATTCTAATAACACCCGAAACCTGTAGCCTCGCTTTCAGGTTTCAAGTGAAAATCATATATCAGATTATCTTCGTCAATCAGCACGAAGTCTTCTTTCTTTGCTGTATATGACTCACCTTCTGGAATCTCCACACCAGCAGGCAGTGACATCAGCTCCTCTTCGTAGCCACCTATCAGCAGTTTCTCAACAGAGAACACGGTTTCCTCACCCACACAAAGCGCGACATCACGCATAGCAAAGGGATAATACTGGGCCAAAGTACAATAGATGAGTGATGCCGTGCCGCCTTCGACCGCAAACAGACTGCCCTCAGCATTCGACAACAGGCAATGGTCCAGTTCCACAGTAGCCTGCTTTGCCTCGATACCTGTTCCCTCATTGTTATGCACCACGCAACGCGTCAGCGTCAGTGTGGAACCAGGACTGGCCACGATGGCATCGTGAGCACCATGCACGTCACAGTCCGTCATCACACAACGGGCATTCTCTGCGATGGTGACACCCTTCCATTGTCCGCTGATATGATCATAAGGCAGGTAAGAGAACATACGGTCCAAGCGATCACCACGCAGGGTGGTCTGCTCTGCCTCCAGCGTTCCACTGACCTCAACACCTGAACCATCATAAAAATATAGTGTCACGCCCTTCAGGCGTAACGTCGCACCTTCAGCCACTTTCAGCGTTCCATATACCAGGATTGGCTGACTGCTTTCCACGGTTGTATCGGCAGTAATGGTATTGTCAGTCCAGCGTTCAGCGTCCCACATCCAGGCATAAAGCGTAACACGTTGTTCAACACCGCTCTCCAGCGTGAAGACCAATTGGTCCTCAACCGCCTGCGGATCTTTCTTTCCCGTTTCCTTTGCCGTCAGCTCCACAAAAACCAGCATGCTGTCCTTACCCAGCACTTCGACATTACTGGCGGCAGGATGAAGATACTCCCCATCCACGTTCACACGGAAACCCTTCGTTCCGTCTGCCAAGCGCACATCCTGAAGACGTAGCGCCTGCGAGTTATGGTTATGAACCCAGAAGGTGTAGGTTGCCGAAGCATTACCACTGAACACTGTGTCCATCTTCAGCGTATCATCCGGAAGTGTCAGCACGTCCGCACGACTGGTCGTAAACTGTTCGTCGTCGCTACATGCCACACACAGTAGTATTGTTGCTAAGAAATAAAAAATCCGTTTCATCATATATTGACAAAACGGATTTTTCGCAGTTTTATTTTACCTTTTTACTTTTTTACCTTTTTACTTTCCAAAGTAGCGCTTCAGCAGTCCGGCGAACCCGGCACCGTGACGAGCCTCGTCCTTTGCAGCCTCGTGAACCATGTCGTGAATAGCATCGAAGCCCATAGCCTTAGCTTGCTTGGCCAGTTCGAACTTGTCAGCACAAGCACCCTCTTCGGCAGCAGCACGCTTCACCAGATTG
>Ga0265298_10002402_pt1 | contig 26134 bp, 21 predicted proteins | sample AusTroGonzalo_MG_3_FD_193486 | JGI IMG/M metagenome (GOLD analysis project Ga0265298, IMG submission 193486) | Bovine rumen microbial communities from tropical cattle in Woodstock, Queensland, Australia - Gonzalo_01 | ecosystem: Host-associated > Mammals > Digestive system > Stomach > Rumen ...
GTTGCTGCCTATGAGGAGCTCCTCAAGATCGCCTACGCTGGCGCCAAGGGCCCGAAGGGCATTATGCTCCCCGGCCTCGGCAAGATGCTCAAGGCGAAGAGCAAGGCCCGCCTCGGCCGCAATCCCGCGACTGGCGAGACGATCAAGATCCCTGCCCGCACGAAGGCGAAATTCCGCCTCTGCAAGGCCGCGAAGGACGCTGTCCTCGCCTAAGGCAAGGAGCATCATCCAATGATGCATCGGACGCGGGTTCCACGGAGCCCGCGTTTGTTTTTCATGAAACTCGCAAAGCATTCTCCTGACCCCTGACCCCTTTGTACTGACCCCTAATCATGGTAAAGTCCGGCATAACTCAAGACGAGGTGATCTCGTGGGGCGGCGCAGAGGTGTTCAACCAGGCGCTGGCAATCGTCAATTCCGGCGATGTGCACGATGTCTCTTACGATGACGAGACGCTTGAGATCCGCGGCAAGATCGAGCAGCCGAGCGGATGGGATATGCCGGTTTCGTTCTTCCTGAAGCCCGGCGGTCGCATCGAGTCGCATTGCCCGTGCGACACCAACCGCAGGTTTGGCATGGTGTGCCAGCATGTCGTGGCCGTGGGCTATGCTCTTGCCTTAAGCGAGATAGACGAGGTCGAGGTAGAGAAGCCACGCGGCGCGCACGAGGAGGATCCGGACGAGCCGCAGGAGGAAGAGGACTTCATCGAAGTCGAGACGAAGCCGAAGTTCTCCGCGTTCGTCGCCGGCTCGCGCGCTTCGCTCGCGATAGAGATCGACGCGCACTACGGCGAGATTGAGTTTCCGGTCTGTTCGGTGCAGAGCCCGCGGACTGTCTATCTTCCCGATCCCGACGATCCGCTTGTGCGGCGTGTGCGTTCGATGAAGACGGAGCGCGAGGCGGTGAAGGCCGTCGAGCGGTGGGGTTTCTCGCCTGGATACAACGACGGCGACTTGCGGCTCTACATCACCGACCCGCAGAAGGTGCTCAACTTTCTCGGCGCGGGGCTCCCCGCTCTCAGGCGCAAGGGCTGGCGCATAGACCTCGCCGACAAGCTCATGGAGCTTACGGACGCGATGCCGTCCGTTGTGCCTGTTGTCACGGTGCGCGACGCTCCGAACGGCGCGTTCGACGTCTCCTATACGTTTGACGCGATGGGCCACGAGGTATCGCCCGTCGAGATACAGGCGGCGTTGAATCGCGGCGACGGCTACATCATGAAAGATGGAGCGGTGGTCCTTCTCGACAACTCCGCAATAGAGTCGATGCACGGCGTGTTTCGCGACTGTGCACCGTCGCAGAACGGCGCGGAGGCTGGGTGGTTCCGCGTCGATTCCGTCCATGCTCCATACGTAAAGGCGTCGCTAGATCTCCTCGACTGCATCGACCTCGACGATTCCGCTGCGAGACGGTGGCGTGAGACTGCGGCAGCAAGGAACCGCGATTCCGGCGCAAAGTTCGAGCCGGTCGCGCTCGGCCCGCTCGACAATGTCTTGAGGCCATACCAGAAGCAGGGCGTATACTGGATGCGTTTTCTCGAGAACGCGGGGCTCTCGGGGCTTCTCGCGGACGAGATGGGCCTCGGCAAGACGCTCCAGACTTTGACTTGGCTCTCGCTCCCACACTCCTCCACTCCACCACTCCCACACTCCTCCACTCATCTTCCCTCGCTCATTGTTTGTCCAACGTCGCTTGTGCGCAATTGGGAAGCGGAAGCGAAGAAGTTTACGCCGTGGTTAAAGGTCCTTGTCGTGTCTGGGCCTGATCGTGCTGACACTTTTGGGCTTATAGACTCGTCCGATGTCGTCGTCACTTCCTACGCGCTTCTCCAGCGTGACTTCGAGGACGCATATCTCGGACACAAGTTTTCCGCCGTTGTGCTTGACGAGGCGCAGCACATCAAGAACAGGCAGACGAAAAACGCGAAGTCTGTGAAGATGCTTGACGCCGAGCGGCGTCTCGTCCTCACCGGCACGCCTGTGGAGAATTCTGTCGCGGATGTTTGGTCGATCTTCGACTTCCTCATGCCCGACTACCTTGGCGACTACGAGACGTTCAAGGTGAATTTCGAGGAGCCGATCGCCGATGGCGGCGCGGCGGGAGAGGAGGCGCAGGCGCGGCTGAAGCGCAAGCTGCATCCTTTCATTATGCGTCGTCTCAAGAAGACTGTCGCGAAGGACCTTCCCGACAAGATTGTGAAGGTCTCCTACTGCCCGATGTCGGAGGACTCTCAGCGCGAATACAACGAGGCGCTTGCGAAGACGCGGCGTCAGGCGGGCGACGCGATACGCGCGAAGGGCTTTGCAAAGTCGAAGTTCGAGATCCTTGCGATGCTGATGAAGCTGCGGCAGATCGCGTCGCGCGCGAAACTCGAGGCATTCCTGGAGCAGTTAGAAAGCGCGATAGAGGGCGGGCACAAGATACTCGTCTTCTCGCAGTTCGTGAAGATGCTCGGGACGATAGCCGAGGAGCTCAAGGAACGCGGCGTACCATTCTGCTATCTCGACGGCTCGACGAAGGATCGCCTCGGCGAGTGCAACCGCTTCAACCGCTCGCCCGATATTCCCGTGTTCCTCATCTCGCTAATGGCGGGTGGCACGGGGCTCAACCTCACTGGCGCCGACATGGTGATGCACTACGACCCGTGGTGGAACCCTGCGGTAGAGGACCAGGCGACGGACCGCGCCCATCGCATCGGGCAGAAGAAGACGGTGTATGTCATGAAGATGATCGCCTCTGGCTCGATCGAGGAGAAGGTGCTTGCGCTTCAGCGCCGCAAGCAGGCGGTGATTTCAGCGACCGTCTCGACGACCGACGAGGCGGTAATGGAACGTCTCACTGCCGATGATCTCGCCTCGCTCCTCTCGTAGCGATGTGATCTGACTGCGATTTGCAGTATCTTTTGCTATAATATCTTTGTGGATAGGAAAAACGCAGGAGATTGGCGGATGAAACACAGTAAACTGTCGTTGATCGCAGCGTTGGTCGCGGGATTTGCGGCGACATTTGGCGGAAACGCTCTTGCCGACGCTCTGCTGGCGCCAGATTTCGCGTCGACTAATTCGATCGCGCCGGCTGCAAATTACACGATAGTGGTGACGAATGTAGCCGCGTCAGCGTCGAACGCTATTGTTCGCGCGCAGATCGTGCGTGACGGCGAGTACACGAGCAAGGAAGACGTCGCTGCATACATTCGCCAGTTCAAGGGTGCGCTTCCGCGCAACTACATCACAAAAGGCGCCGCTCGCGCGCTCGGCTGGCAAGGCGGCCCGCTAGAGCCGTATGCGCCTGGCAAGTCGATCGGCGGCGACCGCTTCGGAAACTACGAGCGGAAGCTCCCTTGGCTCAACGGCGGCTACTACAAGGAATGTGACATTGACACCAAAGGTCGGCCGAGGGGCGCAAAGCGTCTGATCTTCACTCAGAAGGGGCAGAAGATCTACTACACTGACGACCACTACAGAACATTCAAGGAGGTCAAATGAAGAAGGGCAATTCGCGTAGGCGGCGTTTCATCGTCGATCTCGCCGGGATTCGCAGCGCCGCTCGGCTTCATGCCGCGCTTGCGGAGAAGCTTCCGCTGCCGGAGCACTACGGGCGCAACCTCGACGCCTTCCACGACGTGCTGACTGAATTCGGCGCTCGCTGGAGCATCGTGTTCCGCAACGCCGGTGCCGTGACAAAGGGCCTTCGCGCCGTCTGCACCGACGCGATGGAAGAAACGCCGGGGCTCGACGTCGTGTTCAGGGATTGAGTCGCACCATGGCGCTTGGAAGCACGATAGCGGGAACGTGGTATCCCGGAACTGAACGCGAAATCCGCGTTCTCGCCAAGAAGTGGGAGATGGCATGCGGCGAGGCGAAGTCGGGAGAGAAGCCGAATGTCCTCGTCCTTCCGCATGCGGGCTGGGCATATTCCGGAGAGACGGCATGGACTGCGGTACGCACGGTGCGCGGCGCGAAGTTCCGCCGCGTTGTCGTCCTTGCGCCGAGCCACCGCGCATGGATCGAAAACCGTCTCGTCGCTCCAGAGTCTGACGCTGTTTCGACGCCGCTTGGCGAAATAAAGATCGACCGAGACTGGCTCGACCGCCTCGCGCTCATCGCGCCTGTTGCGCGCAACGACCGCGTGCATTCCGCCGAACATTCCGCGCAGATCGAGTATCCGCTTCTCCAGCTTGCGCTTGGCAATGGCTTCACGGTCGTGCCGCTCGTGATGGGTTCCTTTGGCCAGGACCAGATGGGGATGTGCGCTCGCGCGTTGGCGAGACTGATGGACGCGGAGACTTTGCTTGTCATCTCGTCAGACTTTACGCACTACGGCGACGACTTTTCCTATGCTCCATTTGGCAAAAGCGGCGGCGAGGATGTTCGCCGCAAGGTCGCAGCTTCCGACGACGAGGCGTTCCAGCTTATTGCGAAGGTCGATGCCGACTCATTTGCCGCGTTCATAAAGCGCACTGGTGCGACGATCTGCGGGCATGTGCCGATCGAGCTCGCGCTCCGCGCATTTCCGAAAGGTGCGTCCATCGTTAGACAGAAGTACGCGACGTCGAGCGATGGTGATGGAGACTATTCGCGCTTTGTCTGCTATGTCGCCGCAACTGGATGCGTAAAGTGGCAGGGAGAGACTGGCGCGGTTCTTTCCGCCGACGACAGGGCGTACCTTTTGCGCGTCGCGCGCGCAGCGATGGAGAAGGCGGTGAGAGGCGGGTCGCGTCGCGGCGCAGGCATTGACACCTCTGATGCGCCTAAGTCGACGCGCACTAAGATGGGGGCATTCGTCACCCTTAACGACAAGGCGACTGGCGCGCTGCGCGGCTGCATAGGCGAGATCATGCCGATGCGTCCGCTCGTCGAGGCGGTGGCGGCGCGCGCCGTAGACTCGGCGCTTGGAGACCCGCGTTTTTCGCCTGTCTCGGAACGCGAACTTGGCGGAATACGCGTCGAGGTCTCGGCTTTGACGCCACCGAAGCGCGTTGCATCGTGGAAGGACATCGTCCTCGGACGTGACGGCATGACGCTCGAGAAGAACGGATGCTTCGCCGTGTTCCTTCCGCAAGTCGCGCCCGAGCAGGGCTGGGATTTGCCGACGACGCTTTCGTATCTCTCGCAGAAGGCGGGGCTTTCGCCTGACGCTTGGCGCGAAGGAGCGACGTTCGAGACTTTCCAGGCCGAGGTGTTTCATGAGTGACGCGGGCGAGGCCGTTTGCAAAACGTGCCCGCGCCATTGTCGCCTCGCAGACGGCGCGATTGGATTTTGCCGCGCACGGCGGGCGGAGGATTGCCGAGTTGTCGCGGCGAACTATGGACAGATTTCGTCGCTCGCGCTTGATCCTATCGAGAAGAAGCCGATTGCGTTCTTTCATCCTGGGAGCAACATCCTTTCCATTGGTTCGTATGGATGCAACCTTCGCTGTCCGTTTTGTCAGAACGACGGAATCTCGCAGCATGGAGTGGACGAAGTGCCGTGCAGGACGGCGACGCCTGTCGAGCTTGCGGATCTCGCGGCGCGGCTCAAGGACGATCAGGACAACATAGGGCTTGCCTACACTTACAACGAGCCGCTTGTCGGTTGGGAGTTCGTGTGCGACTGCGCGAAGGAGATACGCGCACGCGGCATGTTCAATGTCCTTGTCTCGAACGGCTGTGCGAGCGAAGAGGTGGTGTCGGAGCTTGCGCCTCTCATCGACGCGGCGAACATCGACCTCAAGGGTCCCTCGCAGGATTACTACGACTGGGTCGGCGGAGATTTCAATGCCGTATGCCGTACGATTTCTATGTTGCACGAGGCGGGATGCCATGTCGAGGTGACGACGCTTATCGTGCCAGGGCGAAACGACGCTGATGCAGACATAGACGCCATCGCCGCCTTTGTCGCTTCCGTCTCGCCCGACATCCCGCTTCATGTCACGCGCTTCTTCCCGCGCTGGCGAATGTCAGATGTCTCGCCAACTCCCGTCGCGATCGTCCGCCGTCTCGCAGACCTCGCCCACCGCCGTCTCTCCCGCGTCCTCGTCGGCAATTGCTGACTGGTGAAGTTGTGGTAAAATACATATCTATGATAAAGGAGACATCGACCGGGGTTGCACCCCGCACCCCGCCGTTGCTGGATGAAAGGAGTGTGGCGTGAGGCTACAATTCGACAAGGGTGGTCGAAGGTTTTTCTTTCTCACTTTTTGTGTGAGAGGGCGGAGCGCCGTTTTGTCGCGCATAGTCGAGAAGGTCGGAAGGGACGGGAAGTTGGCGTATGGTATTGAATTGACTGCGGCGGGCGAGGCGATGGAGGCGCTATGGCGCGGTATTCATGCGCGATGGCCGTTCTTGACGGCTAGCAACTATATCATAATGCCAGACCATCTGCACTTGCTGCTTATTGTCGATTATAGCAAGGCGCAGGGGTTTGATATATTGGATTGGTTTCAGCGGTTCAGGCGCGAAGGTGAGGATGCCGTCTCGCCAATCATCGGTGTTAAACCTGAGCTTGTCTGGGAAGATCACTTCTGGATTTTACTTGTCAATGCTGGGAAACCACTTGCAGCAGTTCGCAGATATATCAAAATGAATCCTGCGCGCAAGATTTGGAAGGATGGGCATCCCGATCTGTTTGTCAGACGAGGGGGATTGCGACATCACGTATTAGACGCATCTTTGCCTTGGACGGCTATCGGCGATTTGACGTTGTTGGCTAATCCGTTTATGTTTCCCGTAAGACTGACGCGGAGGAAGACTGTGGAGCAGCATGAGCAGGAAATTGCGCAGATGGTCGAGCGAGCGCGTCGCGGCGAGGTGCCGGTTTGCGGTTTCCTTTCGCCGGGCGAGAAGGAATTGGAGCGGCGGCTGAGACAGGAACCGCACGTGCGTTGGATAAAGACCGTAGCCCACGGGTTGCCACCGCGCTTTGACCCAACGGTAGAGGACTCGCGCTTCTTGGCGGAGGGGCGGCAGTTGTTGTTGAGCTCTTTCCCGGTGGACGTGCCAGTGTTTCCCGTAAATTACGACAACTGCCATCTAATGAACGCCCGCAACGAAGAACTTTGCAAAAAGGCAACCGCTCAAGAAAGCGGGGTTCAGGGTGAAGTCGCCGTTGGCATGGGCCACGACGCGTGTGGCAGGGTTCTGGGTGGAGTTGCCGCCAGCACGGGCCACGATGCGAGCGGCAGGGTTCGGGGTGCAACCCCGGTCGATGTCCAAATGGAGGGGAAACGGTGATCAAGATTGTCAAAGGCGATATAACCACACTTGCGGTTGATGCCATCGTCAACGCGGCGAACCAGGTTATGCTTGGTGGCGGCGGGGTTGACGGGGCGATTCACCGCGCTGCGGGACACGAGCTCTACGAGGCGTGCCTACAGGTGCCGGAGGTGCGGCCGGGTGTCCGCTGCCCGACGGGCGAGGCGCGGATAACGCCGGGATTCAAGCTGCCAGCGAAGTTCGTCATACACACCGTCGGGCCGGTCTATCGCGACGGTCAACATGGAGAGCCTGAGAAGTTGGCGAACTGCTACCGCAACTCGCTTGTCCTCGCGGCGGAGAACGGCTGCAAGTCAATCGCCTTCCCCTGCATCTCGACGGGCGTGTATGGCTATCCTATCGAAGACGCGGCGAAGATTGCTATGAGGGAGGTGGAGGAGTTTCTAGCCGCACAGGGCGCAGAGATGGAAGTCGTCTTCTGCTGCTTCTCGGATTTTGACCGCAACGTTTACACCCAATTGGCACGATGAAATGAATATGTCGAGGTTGAAAGTATTACTGTCACTGTTGGCGTCTCTGACGATCGTTTGCGGCTGCAGGCAATTGAAGATCGAGGGCGATCGTCATGGCGAATATTTCTATCTCACGAAAAACTACTATAGCTCCTACGTGGATTTCTCGTTGCACGGCAAGCAGCTTATGCATGAGAATTGCCTGTTTTCGCTGTTCCCGGGGCTGCCGCTGTATCTTGTCGAGAAATGGATCGTCTGCCCATTGATTGACGTTTGCCTTCTGCCTTCTGACTGGCGACGCAACGTCGATTACGAGGATGAAGAATACGTGCGTGAACACGGCTTCTATGTGCAGGTGATGGATGTGTTTGGAAGGCCTGTCCCCGGTGTCGAGGTAAGGGCGGGCACCTGGAACCAGAATGGGATGCCGGTGGTGTACAAAGGCCACAGGCAAAAGGCGTTCTATGCCCGTGGATTGACCGACGAAAAGGGTGAATTGTTTATTCCAGTTGACCCTGCGACGGTAGAGGAGCTGAGAAAGTACGTGTCCACCGCCGGGGCGTGCGAAAAAGGCCAATTCCGTGCATGTTGGTATGTGCCCGGCAACGTGCATCCCCCATTCAGGAAATCTTACTTTGCTGACGAGGGCCTTGTGGTTCCCGGGTTCTGCAGTCAACTCTCGGAGAAGGATTTCGAGAATCCCGATCTGCTATTCCCGCAGCGAGACCCCGAGCATGTGCGTCGAATTGTTCTCGAGCCAGAGCTCGCCTGGCCGGATGGCAAGACGGCCCAGTGGTCGTTCATTCCCGAGAAGAGCGACAAAATCGTCAGGGTGCATGCGCGGTCATGGTCCACGGCCGATGATGGAAAATACGATGATCTGACGGATATGGAGGAATCTGTTCCCGTGAATGTGCAGCAGACCGCAAAATGAAAATGTTCGTCAGGAAAGGGAGACTATTGAAGACTTGATGGGAAAGACGATTGCGGCGAAACCGTATTGGGAAGTGAAGGTAAATGCGGGGTGCGTGAAATTGTCTCGTGGGAAGTTCGCAAAGTCCGAGAAATCGCCGAGATGTCGCCGAGCGTGGGCGGGGCAATCAGAAATATGGTAGAATATCCACAGGGCTTGGTGGATGATATGAGAATACTTTTTCTTAGCGATATACATGGTGTGCCGGCGGCGCTTGATGCGGCGCTGGCGGCTGGCGATGCACTTGGCTACGACAAGATTGCACTTTTGGGCGATTTGCTGTATCATGGGCCGAGGAACGGCGTTCCTAACTTCTACGACCCGGTGAAGGTCGCGGAGATGCTCAACGCGCACAAGGACGAAATCGTCGCGGTGCGCGGCAATTGCGACGCGGAAGTCGATCAGATGATGGTCAAGTTCCCGATCACCGCCGATTACCAGATGCTTGACGCGGGGAACAAGAAGTTTTTCCTCACGCACGGCCATTTGTGGAACGAATGGAAGCTTCCCCCGATAGGAATCGCCGACGTTCTCGTTCATGGCCACACACACGTTCCCGAACTCAAGACGCTCGAGTGCGGGATGACGATATTCAATCCCGGGTCGGTGTCGCTCCCGAAGGGCGGCTCGTCGCGTTCGTTCGGCTACTATGACGGGGAGAACCTCAAGCACTATGTCATTTGATGCTGTGATACTTGCAAACGGCGACTTCCCGAAGAAGGGTGGCGCCGCATGGGAAATTCTCGCGGGTGCAAAGCGCGTAGTCGCGTGCGACGGCGCGTCGGATGCCTACTGCCGGCGCTTCGGCAAGTCGCCGTTCGCGGTCGTTGGCGACATGGATTCCGTCAGCCACCATCCAGAGGGCTCAGAAATCGTGACAGTTCCCGACCAGTCGACGAACGATCTCTCGAAGGCCATCGGCTGGTGCCGCGCGAAGGGCTTCAAGCGGATTGTCGTCGTTGGCGCGATGGGGAAGCGCGAAGACCATCTTCTCGGCAACGTCTTCCGCGCGCTTGACCTTGGCGTCGAGATCGTGACGGAATTCGGGCGCTTCGTCCCTGTTGTCGGCAAGGCGTCGTTCCGCGTCTCGAAGGGAACGCCAGTGAGCGTGTTCGCCGTCGATCCCACGACAAGCATGACTTCCACCGGTCTTGAATGGCGTCTTGACGGCGTGAAGTTCAAGAACCTCTACTGCGCGACGCTGAACCGCGCAAGTGCCGCGCGCGTCACGCTCTCCGCGACGAAACCTGTCCTCGTCTACATTGGCTCATGAAAATCGTGCTTGCAAGCGGTAGCCCTCGGCGGGCGAAGATCCTGAAGGACCTCGGTGTCGATTTCGAGGTCGTCAAAACGGACGCGCCTGAAGTCTCATATCCCGCAGACCCCGAGCGGACAGTGAGCGAGAACGCTCTTGCGAAGGGCGCGGCGCTTCTTGGGCGCAAGGGCGTCTTGAGCGCCGACACGATCGTGTGGTTCTCTAACCGCATCTACGGCAAGCCGCGCGATCTCGAAGAGGCGAAGGAGTTTCTACGCGAGCTCGCGGGCAAAGTCCATACAGTCTTTACAGGAGTCGCTTTCGACGGCGACGTGAAGGTCGTCCGCAGCGACGTCAAGTTCCGTGAGCTTTCCGAGGCAACGATAGAGGAGTATGTCGCGCGCGTGAGACCGACCGACCGCGCTGGCGCGTACGACATAGACGAGTCTGGCGACTTGATCGTCGAGTCATACTCTGGCAGCTACGAGAACATAATGGGGCTCCCCGTCGAGCCGCTCAAGGAATGGGGGATCGCATGAAGGCAGTGGTAGTTCTTTCTGGCGGGCAGGATTCCGCGACGGCGCTCGCGATGGCCGTGAAGAAGCATGGCGCAGAAAACGTCGCTGCGATTACCTACGCCTACGGTCAGCGCCATGCTCTCGAGACGAAGTTCGCGCGCCGTCTCGCCAAGGGAATATTCAAGATCGCCTTGTGGAAGCGCGTGCCGCTTTCGTTCTATTCCTCGATCACCGACAACGCGCTTCTCTCGAAGGGCGTCGCAATCGAGAAGAAGAAGGGCGCGAAGTGCCCCAACACCGTCGTGGAAGGGCGGAACGCCGTTTTCCTCACGCTTGCGTCCGTTTGGGCGAAGTCGCTTGGCGCGAAAGAGGTGTGGACTGGCGTTTCGGAGGCGGACTTCTCGGGCTATCCCGACTGCCGCGCGGCGTTCATACGCGCACACGAGAAGGCGACGCGCCTTGCGCTCGACTGGCCGGTCAAGTTCGTGACGCCGTTCATCCACAAGACGAAGGCGGAGGAGTGGGCTCTTGCGGCGAAGCTCGGCATCCTCGGCGTCATCGAAAACAACACCCTCACCTGCTATAACGGCATCCCGGGACGCGGCTGCGGCAAATGCCCAGCCTGCCGCCTTCGCGCACGCGGATACAAGGAGTTCGGAATGTGGTATAATGTCTCACATAAAAACTGATGTCTTCGCCTTGTCGGCGCTTTTAAGGAGGAAAAATGAATCTCAAAGTGATGATGTTGCTTGGCGTGGCCATCGCGTCGGTCGCGGCGGTTGCGGACGAAATCGTGTGGCTTGACGAGCTTTCGATAGAAGGCATGACCTGCGGGTATGGGACCCCGAAGCAGAACAAGTCCGTTGAGGGCAAGGCGCTTCGCATAGGGACGAAGACATTCGAGCGCGGCGTAGGGACTCATTCGACGTCGTATGTGCTGTTCGACGTCGGCGGACAGGCGATTTCGTTCGACGCCGACGTGGGGATTGACGCCGAGGTATTCCCCGGCGGGAAGGACAACGCGAGTATACGGTTTGCGGTGCTTGCGGACGGTCGCGAAGTCGCGTCCTCCGGCGTCCTGAAGGGGCGGCGCGAGAGTGTCCACATTCACGCCGACCTCGCGGGCGCAAAGACGGTGTGGCTCTTCGTCTTCGATGCCGACGATGGCGACAGGTTCGACCATGCGGACTGGGCCAACGCGTTCTTCACGATGAAGGACGGGAAGCGCCCCGTTCCGTGCAAGATGGACGATACGCAGCTCGGCGTGCTCACGCCGCCAGCTCCTGCGACGCCACGCATCAACGGCGCGCGCATCTTCGGCGTGAGGCCCGGGCATCCGATAGTATGGCGTCTCCCCGTGACGGGCGAGAGACCTCTTGTGCTTAAGGCGGAGGGCCTTCCCCCAGGTGCGACATTCGACGCGGAGAAGGGCATCCTCGGCGGTGCCGTCGAGAATCCCGGCACATACATAGTCAAGTTTACGGCGAAGAACTCCAAGGGCGAGGACTCTCGTTCGCTCAAGCTCGTTGTTGGCGACAAGATCGCGCTTACTCCGCCGATGGGGTGGAACTCGTGGAACTGCTTCGCTGGCGCGGTCACCGCCAAGAACATCCGTGATACGATCGATGCCTTCGACAAGTCGGGTCTTGCGGACCACGGCTGGGCATACATCAACATCGACGACTATTGGCAGAACAAGCCCTCGGCGAAGAACGACCCCACCCTCCAGGGTCCGGAGCGCAATCCGGACGGGTCTATCGCCGTCAACAAGCGTTTCCCGTCGATGAAGGAACTTGCCGACTACGCCCATTCAAAGGGCCTCAAGATTGGGCTTTATTCCTCGCCTGGTCCATATACGTGCGGCGGGTGCGTCGGCAGCTGGGGGCATGAATGGCAGGATGCGAAGACCTACGCGGACTGGGGCTACGACTACCTCAAGTACGACTGGTGCTCCTATGGCGGCGTGGCGGTCGGCAACGACCACGGACGCGTCATGCTGCCGTATCGTCTGATGGGCGAGGCGCTGCGGGCGCAGGACCGCGACATCGTGTTCTCGCTGTGCCAGTACGGCATGGGAACGGTGTCGACGTGGGGAGAGTCCGTCGGCGGCAACTGCTGGCGTACCACGGGCGACATTACCGATACGTGGAGTTCGATGTGGCAGATACTGCACAAGCAGCAGGATTCGTGGCCCTACGCGCGGCCTGGGGCATGGAACGATCCGGACATGCTTGTCGTCGGGCGTCTCGGCTGGGGGAAGCTCAGGCCTTCCCGCCTGACGCCGAACGAGCAGTACACGCACATTTCGCTCTGGGCGATCCTCTGCTCTCCGCTTTTGATTGGCTGCGACCTCACGAAGATCGACGACTTCACGATGTCGCTTCTGACGAACGACGAGGTCCTCGAGACGAGCCAGGACGAGCTCGGCGCGCAGGCGGCCTGTGTCGCGAGAGGTCCGCGCGCAGAGATCTGGGCGAAGCCGATGAGCGACGGGTCGCTCGTATTTGCGCTCTTCAACACCTTCGTCGTGTCTACGCGCATCACCGTGGACTTCGCATCTCTCGGCATCGAGGGCCGCTGGCGCGTGCGCGACCTCTGGGAGCAGAAGGACCTCGGCGTCTTTTCGAGCGCGTATTTCGCCGACGTGCCGACGCATGCGACGCGCCTTGTGCGCATGTTCCCCGAGTCAGGAGCCGGGCTCAGGAAGGGGCTTGGCGACATCCGCGACAACGCGGTGTACATGATGTATGTGGACAAACGCCCGGTCGACAAGCCGGGATACAAGGCCCCGTCTGGCTATCCGTGCGCGGAATGCCCGCGCGAACGCAATCTCCAGTGACCTGTCACCAGCGCACTGAGAAGCAGGGCGTCTTGTAGGAATCCCAGTAGCGGACGGGGTTCACCGCCGAGATGTGCTTCGGCGCCTCGGCGTCGATCCATTCGCGGAACTTCGCCTGCGCCGCCTTGACGCCTTCGCGGTCTCCCGCGTCGTAGGCGGCGACGATCGCCTTCTCGAACCGCGCGGGGACGAGTCCGATCTCGAAGTGAGCGATGCGCCTAAGGACAGCGTCGTCGCCGGCGGCGAGCGACCGGGCCTCGTCGAAGCACCGCTGCAGCGCGTCGATGTCGAGCTTGCGCGTGTACGAGTACCAGCCGTGGCGCTCCGTCCATGGGGTTTCTGCGCATGCGACGAAGTGTTTCTCGAGCAGGTCGTAGTATTTCTTCATCGCATTCGCCGCCGGGCCAAAGCCGCTCGCGAGGTAGTCGTCCGAGATCGTGTCGAAGTCGAGTCGGTCGGGGTTCATCAGCGCCTTCGAGAGCATGTAGTAGACGTAGCCGAACTCCGCCCACTGGTCATAGTAGCAGTCGAAGTCCGTCCCTTCGAGGTTGTTGGCCTTCATCATTTCGAGGTCGTTGAAGAGCCGGCGTGCGAAGTTCTGCGGCGAGACGGTCCTGAAGCCCCAGAGCAGGTTCGGCCGCCAGTAGGTCGGGATGCCGAAGTTCGCCCATGAGGCGAAGTTGCCTGTCGCGTTGCCGGCGCGCGAATAGTCGCCGCACACGGTCAGCACCACGAGCATCGGGTCTGGCTTGTAGTAGAAAGGCGGCGGCGTGTAGGAGTTGTAGGCGTAGAAGCAGAGCTTCTTGTCGGGGCAGGATTTCTTCACGATGGCCGCGACCTGGTTGGCGAACCAAATGACGCGGTCGGTCATCGCCGGGTACGGAACCTTTGCGTCCGATCCCACCTTGACCGAGTAGATCCGCGCGTTGGGCGGGTCGAGCCGGCGGCAGTTCTCGCACATGCACTGCTGGGCGCCGCCGGCGTCGGGCAACGAAATCGAGAGCGCTTTGTAGGTCGGTAGCTGCGCGAAGCGCGCCACGAGGTTGGAGGCAGTCACTTCGACGAGGCCGGGGCAGGAGAGGCAGAGCGTTGCGCGTTCGTGCTTCTTCCCTAGGACCTTCGACTGGTCCCGCGAGCCGTTCGGCTGGAGCGCGAAGAACTCGGGATGCTCCGCTGAATACTTGTCGTAGTAGTCCTTGAAGTAGTGCCCCCAGGCGTAGTCGCCGTCAAGTGAGTCACGGTCCGAGACTCCGTGCCACGCATAGAAGTCGCGGTTCGTCACCGGCAGGTCGAAATCGCTGCGGTACTTGATGATCTCCTCGCGGAACGCATCCGCGTCCTGGCCATGCTTCGCGGCGCTCTTTCCGTTCCCCTCGCGGAACTGCTTGGCGTTGGGAATCGGCGTGCGGATGCCGCGGTGCTTGACGGCCGGCGTGTAGGTCCAATCGCCGAAGTCGGGGAAGACGATCTCGGACTTCTTTGGCACGATCTTCCCCGAGCCGCCGTCGCCGGGCCAGAGGTAGCGGCAGCCCATCGTCTCGAGCAGATAGGTGAGCGCATGGCTCGCGCCGGAGCGTTCGCCTGCGATTAGAAACCAGTTGCCCTTGCGCCGCAGGAACGACGTGCCGACCGGATGCTTTTCGTAGTCGATGCCGAAGAGCTCCTTCGCGAGGAAGCGGTCCGAGACGAACACACAGACGTCCTCCGGCTGGGGCGTGAAGGCGCCGCGTTTCCTCTCGTCGATCGGCACGACTTCCGCCTCGAGTCCGCTCATCGCCCTCAAGTACCAGTTGAGCTCGTTTGCCAGATACTGCGAGGCCGACTCGCGGCCATTGACCTTGATGGTCTTCTCGCAGACGATGTAGGCCTTCGAACCGGGCGAGAGGACCTTGAGCCCTGGCCTGTAGTTGGGCCTGGACTTGGCGAAGACGGGCTTGTTTCTGAGGGTGTCGTCGGGCTTGCCCTTCGCAATCGGGCCGAGGGGCTTGATACCCCAGTCGCGGCGGTCGACCTTGTCGTCCGTCCCGGGAATGCGCCGGAATACGCGGTCATACTCGCGCGTCAGCGCAGCCAGCCGCTCGCCCTCGTTGGAGGGCACCCAGTTTCCTTCGCCGTCGGCGTCACCAAGGGAAATCTTGTTGTCTCTGCAGTAGCGGCGGATCGATGCAATCGACTGCGTGCAGCAGAAGATTTTCCCGGCAAGCGCCTTCTTCTCGGCGAACGTCTCGCCGCCTGGGGGCACGGGGAAGGAGAGCAGTTCTGCGACCTCTGGCGTGGCGTTGGTTGAAAGCTGCTCCCAGGCGACGCCGGTGAACACGAGACAGCCACCGTTCGCGAGATAGTTGGTCAGAGCGGCGGCGCCGGCCTTGTCGGTCCAGGCTTGTTTCCCGCTCCCCATTTTCACCGTCTCGCCGAACAGCACGGCGGCGGCTTCGCCATAGCGGGCGGGGTCGATCCACTTGCCGTCCTTCTCGAGTTCGGTCCTGATGGGGATGACGTCCGAGACGTCTGCCTTGACGAGCTCTAGTTCGCCGGGGTCGCCGACGAGGAAGACTGGCTTGCCTGCGGAAGCCGGTGTGGCGGCGAGTGCGGCGAAAGACGCCGCCGCTATGGAAAGATACCTTTTTGCAGCTGCCTTCATTGCGTTCCTCTCTTTCTCACTTTCTGTAGAATGCATCGTAGTGCTTCTGGTCCCACTGGACTTTCGTCGACTCCTTCTTGCTCCACTCGAGCCAGTTGACCGCCGGGACAAAATAGGGCTGGATCAGATGGTCCGGGTTGTTCGACGGCATGTCCTTGAGGGCTTCGTCCTTCACCCACTTGTAGTACTCGAGCACGGCGGCTTCATCTGCAGCGAGGTCGTCGCGGTCGAAGGCCTCGACGATCCTGTGCTCGATCTTCGCGAGGTCGAGCGCACTTGCGAAGTAGCGGATGCGCGCGAGGAGCAGTTCGTCGCCCGCGGCGCGTTCGCGCGCCTTGGCGATCGCGGCGTCGAGCGGCTCGAACCTGAGGTGGCGGTGGTAGTGGTAGAACTTGCGAGATTCGCGCGCTTCCTTGCTCGTCGCGGCGGCCTCGTTGAACATTTTCTCGACGGCGTCCCAGTATTCCCTCATTGCCGCCGCTGCCGGGCCGAAGCCCTGCCTGAAGTAGTCGTCGGCGACGTCGTCGAACGAGAGGCGGTCGGGGTTCAAGTGCGCGACGGCGAGCATGTAGTAGCAGAAGCCGAACTGCGACCAGCGGTCGTAGTAGGTGTCGAAGTCCGTGCCTACGCAGTGGTTTGCCTTTGCGAGCTCGATGTCCTCGAAGATGCGGCGTGCGTAGTTCTGCGGCGCGACGCCGCGGAAGCCCCAGAGGACGTTCGGCCGCCAGAACGCCTCGATCCCGAACTGAGACCAGCCGACGACCTTTCCAATCGGCGACTTCAGTCCGCCAGAGTAGTCGCCGTCGACTGCGAAGACGGCGAAGCACGGATCGGGCGCGACGCACGACGGATAGCCGTTGTAGCTGTTGTAGCCCTGGAAGGTAAGCCGCTTGCCGGGGAACTCCTTGCGGACGATCCGCGCGACTTCGTTGTTAAACCAGATCACGCGGTCCGTGAGGCGCGGATAGGGGACAGACTTCCCGAAGGGCGGCCCGAACGACATCGAGGACGTCTTCCCGTCGTATGTCACCTTCGGGTCGAGTCGGCGGCAGTTCTCGCACATGCACTGGAAGGTCGGTCCCGCGTCGGGCAGCGAAAGCGAGAGCGCGTGGAAATTGGCGCGCGGATTGCGGAACTTCCCGCAGATGTCCTTCGCGACCTGCTCGACGAGGCCGCGGTTCGAGAGGCAGAGCGTCGCGCGCTCGGGACAACCGTGCTTCTTGAGGATTTCGCCTTGGTCGCGCGAGCCGTTCGGCTGGAGGGCGAAGAACTCGAGGTGCTCGCCTTCGCTGCCGCCTTTCCCAAAGCGGGCCCAGTAGTCGCCGAAGTAGTGGCCCCACTTGTATTCGCCGGGGAGGTCGGTTTCGTCGAGGACGCCGTGCCAGGCCCAGAAGTCCCGGTTGCCCTCGCCTTCGTCAGCGCGGCCCTTCTGCCAGCGGTCTATGAATTCGTCTTCGGTGATCCCCAGCCATTCCTTGCAGCGCTTGTTGAAGCTCCAGCGGCCCGACGGCTCCACGTCGGGCTGCGGGCCCTTGCGAGCGTCCCACTTGCGGCGGCCTCCGACGCGCACGCCGCGCGACTTGAGCGCGGGCGTGAACGCCCACTCGCCGAAGTCGGGGAGGAAGAGTTCGTCCGTTGGCGCGGGTATGATCTTGCCGTGGTGGTTCTCGCTTGGCCAGAGGTATCGGCAACCCATCGTCTCGAGGACGTATGTGAGCGCGTGCGAGCGCCCGGAGCGGTCGCCGCCAATCAGGAACCAGTTGCCCTTGCGGCGCAGGAACGACGTGCCGATTGGATATGCCGCGAAGTCGATGTCGAAGAATCGCTTCGCCATTTCCGCTTCGGCGAAAACGACCGCGGTCTCGTCCGCCCTTGGTTCCGTCTCGGTCTTCCCCGGCTTCCATTCGCGCAGCTCGATTTCGGCGGAAGGGCACATCTTGCGTACGTGCCAGGCGAATTCGCTCGCGAGGTTCTTGCGCCGCGTGTAGGCCTGGCGCGCCGCCCAGTCGCTAGTGTTCGTCCACTGGTAGACAATCGCGAGTTTGACGCCGGCGCCTGCAATCTTGAGTCCACGTCCGTAGACCGGGCGCTTGGCGAAGACCGGCTCCTTGTCCGCACCGCCCTTGATATGTAGCGTCGGCTTGTCCGGTCCAAGCGGGATGGTCCCCCACCCGGCGGCGTAGCCGGGAGCCATTGCGTCGGTCGCGGCGGGGCCTTGCTTCGCGAGCTCGCTCAGCGAACGCTCGCTCAGGACGTAGTTACCTTTGTCGTCCGCCTCTCCGAGCGCGCCGCCGCCTTCCGCGCGGCAGGCGAACGGCGCGAGCGCCGCTATGATCCATACGAGTTTCCCTGTCATTTTTCCTCTCCTGCGTATGTGGCCTACCTGAGTCTTATCGCAAGACTGGTTTTTCTCTGTTTGGTGACAGTCAGGTCGAAGAAGCGGTACTCATCGTCCCCCTCCCGATAGCCGAACGACGCCGCATAGCGCTCGGCTTGTCGGCCAACGATGTTCGTTACGGGCCACCGGCCGTCCACGAGCATCGACGCATTGGGTTTGATCGAGCGGCTGCCTGCTCTCTCTTGTCTGGCTGCCCGGAACACCGGCAGGACGAGCGTGCCGCCGTCGATGTCCGCCCAGACCTTCAGCCCGTCGACGTCGAGCCGGAAGATCAGGTTCGTCCCGAGGTTCACTTGATTGGCGGCATTGGTGCAGTCGATGATGCAGTCGTTGTTCGTCCACGCCGGCGTCGGCGCGAGCGTGACGTCCGCGAAGCCTGGATCGCCACCTTTGTATTCTTTTGCGCCGGGACTGCCGAGTTCCAGCCCATTCACCGAGAGATACGGAGTGTCGCCGGCAAATGTAAAGTAGACCTGCGAGTAGTCGTAATAGCCGGGGACGCCGCGCGCGAACATGGTGCCGTTCGAGAGGACGATTGCCGAATGCCACGGTGTCTTGCCGTATTCGTTGTGATTTGGCAGAGTGTCGACGACAAGCACGCCGCCACTCTCGACCACGGCATCCAGCGCCCCATAGTGGTTGAATGTCACATCCGTCATGTCGTTCGTGCCGCCATTGCGGACGCGGACAACCGGTTTGTATCCGTTGTTGAAATTCCAGTATCTCTTCGCGTCCGCATACTTCCTCCAGATGAGATCGCCGCCATCTGCGGTGAATGATGAGCCATCATCCGGGCCGCGTCCGCTCCCAGCGCCGAAGACAATCCGCGAACGGACGCCATTCGAGTCTGCGCCTTCTGCGGAAAGCGACGCCGGCTTAAAGATCCGGATTGCGTTGATTTCGATATACGCCCCCTTTGTCGCCGCGAGATCTCCTTTCACTTCGGCATCGTTCTGCTCGCTGTTAGGCAGATAACTCATGGCATAAAACCGCGTCCCAGAACCCGTCACTTCGAGCGAAGCGTTTTCGCCGACGAGTTTCTGGGTCTTTGCGTTGACCGCCGTATTCGTCGCGCCGTTGTAGAGGTAGAGCGTGTGCCCGCCGGAGATCGTGACGGATACACCGGTCTTGATCACCATGTTGGATGCGGCGGGCGCTTCTGCCGACGAGTCGACGTCCACGACGATATGTGTATCGTTCGTGACGCTGACCTTGTCGACGGCCGTCGGGACGCCTCCGTCCCAGCTGCTCGCGTCACTCCAGTTTGCGCCGTCTGCGCCCACCCAGACGCGCGTCTCGCCGTGAAGGGCCGTCACAGCGAACAGGAGGAATCCACATATGGCGAATGAATTACCCACGACAAGGCAATTATAGTGGTTCCGCCCCCAAAAGTCAATTGTCGTGAGGACCGGGAGGGTCAGTTTTCGAAGTAGAAGCCCAGGTTTATCGCGACGGGGCGGTAGCTCTGGCGCTTCACGTCATGGCGGTTCGGTATGACGGCAGACTTCTTCTCCTCGTCCCAGAAGACGAGCGTAGAGGAACCACCGCCGTCCATGTTGATGGCGTCGGACGCGCCTGCGGCTTTCATCACGGCGATGAGGTCCTCCATGTCTGCGCCGTCGGAGTATCCCTTCTGGCGCCCGTCGACGACGAGCGCGTAGAGCCAGCGCCCGTCGGCGGAAAGACCGAGGGCGGTGCGAGGCGCGAGCTCGGGCTTGCGACCTTTCTTCCTGACCAGCGTCGGCTCGCCGTTCTTCATGATGCCGCTTGGTCCGTGACCGGGATGCGCAATGGCAACGGAGGGGACGAGAGCGTCGTCCAGCTGGTTCGTGATCACGGCGACGTTGTTGGTGAAGATCACCAGCATCTGGTCTCGCCGCTGCGCGTGCGAGACGACCTCGCCGTCGGAAACGAGGAACTTCACGGCCGCGCCGTATTTGTGCGTGAAGGGCTTTGTCCACGGAACCCAGGCGGACGTGTTCACCGCGAACACCATGTTCGTCCCGTTCCTGCGGTGCTCCTCGAGGAAGTCCTGTGTCTTCTGGCGGCGCGTGTCGATCGCCATAACCATGTTGGTGTAGTCCGGCATCGGCTCGCCCCATTCCTTCGCGCGGTGCGTGCCAGTGATGCGGAGCCCGGGCTCCTGCAGGTCCACGCGCACGATGTAGTTTTCCATCAGCCGCGGCTGGTCCACCTTGAAGTTGATGCATTTGATCCCGCGGGCGACCGTCTGTGCGGAGTCCCAGTCGAGTGACGCGGGGCATTCGCCCGCAAGTGCAGCGCCCGTGGCGAACAGGCCGCAGGCGACGAGAAAGATTTTCGAGTTCATGCCAACATTCTACCAAAATCCCGCCGCCGCGGGCAACCTTTGCGCGGGGACGCCGCAGACGCCGGCAGCAGGAATGTGGTATAATGTCATCCATAAGGAGAGAGATGGGACAAGCAACGAAGAGGATATCGATCGAGTATCGCGTGCCGTATGCCGACACAGACATGATGGGTGTAGTCTACTATGGCAACTACCTGACGATGTTCGAGCGTGCGCGCAACGAGCTGATGCGCGCGTGCGGCTACACCTACAAGGAGTGCGAGGCCGAGGGATGGGGGCTTCCCGTGACGCATGCGGAGTGCGACTACCGCGGGAGCGCGCATTACGACGACCTGCTCGAGATTTCCGCGTGGATCAAGGAGCAGAAGGGCGTTCGTCTCGAGATTGCCTGCGAAATCAGGCGGAAGGGCGAGGACAAGGTTCTCGTTAGCGGCTTCACGCGCCACGCCTTCATCGATCTCGCCACGTTCCGGCCCTGTCCGCCTCCGGAACGCTTTCGTAAGATGATCGGCTGACGGAACAAAAGGAAAAGGAGATGGAGATGAGAAAACAGATGGTTGCGGTCGCGTTCGGCGCGGCTATTCTTGCGGTTGCGGCGGATTCCGCCGTAAGCCATGTCGATCCCTTTGTCGGGACGGCTGGGACGGGGCACACGTTCCCCTCGGCATGCGTTCCCTTCGGGCTCGTTCAGGCGGGGCCAGACACCGGCAACGGCGACTGGGATCACTGCTCTGGCTACAGGTTCGGCGATACCTCGATCCTCGGCTTTTCGCAGACGCACCTCAACGGCACCGGCTGTCCAGACCTCGGCGACGTCAGGATCCTGCCGTTCGTCGGATCGGCCGTTCCCGATTCCATCGCATACGACAAGGCGAGCGAGAGCGCGAAGCCCGGCCTCTACGTCGTAACGCTTGCCGGCGGCGTGAAAGTCGAAGTTTCCGCGACCGAACGCTGCGCGATCTACCGCATCTCCTATCCGAAGGGCGCGCGCAGCCGCCTCCTTGTCGACCCTCGCTGGTGCATCACGAGGGACCGAACGCCCGTCGATTGCATCCGTTCGTGCGATGTCGCTCCAGACGGCAAGACGGGCGTCTCCGGCAAGGTCGTCGTCAACAACTGGGTAAAGCGCACCTACGCTTTTAAGGTCGAGTTCAGCCGCCCGTTCGTCTCGGAGCGTGACCTCGTGTTCGACTTTGCTCCCTTGGACGCGTCGCTCGTCGTCAAAGTCGCACTCTCCGCGCTCGGTGGCGTCACGGATGCAGAGAGGAACATGAAGGCGGAGATCCCGGGCTGGGACTTCGACCGCGTCGCATCTGCCGCGGCCGAGAAGTGGGAGAAGGCGCTCTCGTGCATCGTCGTTGAGGGCGACGAGGCGCAGAAGCGTAACTTCTACACTTCCCTCTACCATCTCTTCATTCAGCCGAACGACATCTCCGACGCCGGACAGTCGCCGTACTATTCCACGCTTTCCACGTGGGACACGTTCCGCGCGGCGCATCCGCTCTACACGATTCTCGTCCCCGAGCGCATTCCCGGCATGGTGCGCTCCATGCAGCGGCAAGGAGAGTTCACGGGCTACCTCCCGATATGGACGCTTTGGGGTCGTGACAACCAGTGCATGATAGGCACGCATTCGGTGCCTGTTCTCGTCGACGCATATCTCAAGGGCTTTCCCGGCGACTGGGAGAACGTCTACGCGCAGATCAAGGAGACGCTGACGAAGAAGCACGAAGGCCGCCGCAAGGAGCAGTGGGACCTCCTCGACAAGTACGGCTACTATCCGTTTGACATAATCAAGGGAGAATCCGTCTCCCGCACAATGGAGTGCGCCTACGACGACTGGTGTGCCGGGAAGATGGCCGAGAAGCTTGGCCGCGCGGACGATGCGGCGTTCTTCTTCAAGCGCGCTGGGAACTGGCGGAACGTGTTCGACCCCTCGCTCGGACTTGTCCGCGGCAAGGACTCGAAGGGACGGTGGCGCGATCCGTTCAATCCCTACGCGCTCGGACACGGTGCCGACGATGCCAACGACTTCACCGAGGGCAACGCTTTCCAGTACACGTGGCACGTCATGCAGGACCCAGCCGGTCTCGTCGAGGCGATGGGCGGGCGCGACTTGTTCGTGAAGAAGCTCGACGGGCTTTTCGAGCAGCCCGAGACGGTCGAGGGCTCTGGCGTCGTTCTCGACGTCACGGGGCTTATCGGGCAGTACGTCCACGGCAACGAGCCGAGCCACCATGTCATCTACTTCTACACGCTGGTGGGCGAGAGAGACAAGATGGCGCGCCGCGTCCGCGACGTCTTCGACAGGTTCTATCTCCCGAAGCCAGACGGGCTCTGCGGCAACGACGACTGCGGGCAGATGAGCGCGTGGTACATTTTCTCGGCGCTCGGGTTCTATCCGTTCAACCCGTGTGGAGGGACGTATGTCCTCGGTGCGCCGCAGATTCCCAAGGCGACGGTTCGTCTGGCAGGCGGCAAGACACTGGTCGTTGTCGCCAGGAACCTCTCTTGCGAGAACAAGTACGTGAAGTCTGTGACGTTCAACGGCAAGACCCTCGACAAGACGATCGAGCACGCTGATCTTATGGCCGGGGGCGAACTCGTCTTCGAAATGACGGCCAAGTAAGATTGTTTCAGGTTTTCGCCTCAGGCCAATTGACAGGTAGAGCCGAAAACTGATATACTATTCTCAGTTTGGTTCAAACCATAGGTGGGTTGGCCGAGCGGTTAGGTAGCGGACTGCAAATCCGCTTACAGCGGTTCAACTCCGCTACCCACCTCCAACTTTTCTGATGATGAACAAGAAAAGCGCAGATGTTTTGGCGGCGGTCTTAACCGCCGTCGCTTGGTTTTGGACGGCGTATGAGTGCGACACGATCGGAATTGACGTGTTTGACATGATTCTCATGAAGGAGCGCACAGGCGGGCTTTTCGTCTGGGTTCTCGCAGCCGTCCTTACAGTCCTTACCTTCCTCTGGATGCGCCCCCACCTCATTACGCGCGCCATAATGGGCATTTTCATGCTTTTGCCCGCGACCGTCTTCAGGTTCACTCGACTCATGGTGCCTGAAAGCGGCTTCGCTCCCATCCACCTACTCGTCGTCCTCATGTACGTCATTGCCGTAATCGGCATGTACGGCATGTTCTATCCATGGAAGATCGAGAAGGTCTTCGGCATCGGCGACGGCAAAGAGCACAAGCAGGGTCAGGAGGAAGAGCCCGGCGCATGAGTATGTCGCTTGCCATCCTGCCTCCGCTTATTGGCGGACTTGGGATATTCCTCCTCGGGATGAAGCATCTTTCCGAGGGCCTTCAGGCGACGGCCGGCGGGGGACTCCGCAAGTTCATGGCCAAGGCGACGAGCCACCGCATCGTCGGCATCGGCTCGGGTATCGTCTCCACGATGATCGTCCAGTCTTCGTCGATCATCACCGTGATGCTCGTCGGCTTCGTCTCGACGGCGCTCATGACTCTCCCGCAGGCATTCGCCGTCTTGATTGGCGCGAACATCGGCACTACGGCGACAATCTGGATTATCGCCTACGCGCCAGACCCCCAGCTCCTCGGTTTCCTCGGCCTCGGGCTTGGCGGCATCCTCTACTTCTTCCTCAGGGGCGAGAGGGTTCACAACCTCGGTCTTACCGTAATCGGGCTTGGACTCGTCTTCCTCGGGCTCTACTTTATGTCGAAGGGCGTCTCCCCCATACGCGAGGATCCCGAAGTCGCCGCTATGTTCACGCGCCTTTCCGCGAAGTCGATCCCCGGTGTTTTCGCCGTCGCCGCGGTCGCGATGGTCTTTACGGCTATCGTCCAGTCCTCGGCCGCTACGATAGCCATCGCCATGGCGCTCGCCGCCCAAGGGCTCATCACCTACGAAGTCGCGATAGCCGTCCTCTTCGGCGCGAATATCGGCACTACGGCGACCGGCTGGATTGCCGCTATCGGCGGCACTGCTGACGCCCGCCGCACAGCTCTCTCGCACACGCTCTCCAATCTCCTTGGCTCGGTAGTCCTTATCTGGTTCTTCGGTTTCTTCGTGTGGTTCGGCAAGATGCTTTTCCCCGGGTGCGACGTGGCCGGGAACCCGCACACGATGGCCGCGATTGCCGTGACGGACACGCTCTTCGCCGTCTGCCGCGGGCTTATCTTCTTCCCGATCGTGAAGCCGTTCTGCCGTCTCGTCGAGCGTCTTGTGCCGCAGCCCGAGGACGAGAAGCCCCACCTTTCCGCGCTTCATTTCGGCGCGAAGATCTCGCCTGTCATCGCGTGCGACCAGGCGCTTCTCGAAGTGGACTTCATGAAGCGCTCCAACCTCGAGCTTCTCGACTGCGCCCGCAAGGTGCTGTCGGGCGAGACCGAGGAGGACGACGGACCCGAGAAGCACATCGTCCACCGCGAGGATATTCTCGACAACGTCCAGCGCGAGGTCACGGAATTCCTCGGCAGCATGATGTCGAAGCGCCTGCCGCGCGACGTCGCCGAGCGCGCGCAGCGTCTCCTCAGGCTCACGGACGAGCTTGAGTCGGTTTCCGACGAGTGCGCCCAGGTGCTCAAGGTCGTGAAGCGGCTCAGGAAGCAGGGCCAGAAGATGTCCGAACAGTCCGTCGCGCTTCTTCTCGATGTCCACGACAAGGTGGCGTCGTTCGCGGCCGACATAACGCCCCTCATCCGTTCGCCGCGCGCTCCCTTCGACCTTGAGCCCCTGCAGAAGCGTTCGTCGGAGATTCACGCGTATATCCGCGAGTGCCGCCGCATCCAGCTTGGCCGCGTCGGGCCCGAGGACCCCGGCTCGTCGATTCGCGTATTGGGCGAGCTCGACGTCATCAACGCGTACGAGCGCATCCGCGCCTATTACCTCAACTGCGCCGAGACCCTTGCCGGCGGCAAGCGTTGAAAATCGCCAAAAAGCCCGATTGCATCCGCACATAGGTTTTTGGTATACTATACAACTCCGCGCCCAAAGACGGGGCGGACGCGGCTGAAAACCGCGAACACTAACAAACTAAAGTAAAGAACAAATGGCAATCAGAAAGCCGACTCCCAAGGGAGAAAAGTCCGCCGCTATGGCGGAGCTTCTCGCCCAGGCAGGGCAGGAGTCGAAGTTCAAGAACGGCAGCCTCGTTGAAGGCACCGTCAGCGCAATCAAGGGCGACGACGTCTTTATCGACATCGGCTACAAGTCCGAGGGGTCGATCGACATCTCCGAATTCGGCGAAGGCGCCGAAGTCAAGCCCGGCGACAAGATAACCGTAATGCTCCGCGAGCTCGAGAACGACAAGACCGGCATGGTCGTCCTCTCCAAGCGCGCCGCGGACGAAAAGATCCGCTGGGAGAAGATCCTCGAGCGCTATGTCGAAGGGTGCGTCGTCACCGGTACGATCAAGAGCGCGGTCAGGGGCGGTCTCCTTGTCCAGATCGACGACGTGGAGGCGTTCCTCCCCGGCAGCCAGATCGAAGTCGCTCCCGTCAAGGA
>Ga0265298_10002403_pt1 | contig 26109 bp, 35 predicted proteins | sample AusTroGonzalo_MG_3_FD_193486 | JGI IMG/M metagenome (GOLD analysis project Ga0265298, IMG submission 193486) | Bovine rumen microbial communities from tropical cattle in Woodstock, Queensland, Australia - Gonzalo_01 | ecosystem: Host-associated > Mammals > Digestive system > Stomach > Rumen ...
GATACTGTACAACTGAAGCTGGTCATACACTCGGAGAATGTAAAATCAATTTCGGATATAGTCATGGAACAGATCCTAAACCTACGGATAATGAAGGTAATCCCAATTGGAAATTTATCAAACAACAGAATAATTATAGAGAAAGTGATGAATTTACTGAAATAGAGACTAATAAAAACAAAACAATTACTTGGAATTGGAGACATGATTTCAAATACGATAGATTCCTTGATATTGGTACGAGTCTTGATACGGCCCCAGAATGTAGGCAATGGTCTTATTTGGGAACTTGTATTGACAGCAATATTTCAAAATTTTATTACACAATGTCAACAGGAGTTCACAGCGGAGATATGGAAGCAACTTATATTGTAAATAACCAAATAAATCCGAATTTTTTTAAAAACCAGCATAAATATGCTCGTTCATCAAGACTTTCCCTTGATGCTGTTGAAATTTCATATTACAAAGAATTTTACATGAAAGCTTCGACTCCACCAAATTGTTTCAGTGCTGGTTGTAATTTCCAAATGGAGTGGATTCATGATATGATTATTGAGGAATTGCTGCACGGTCCGAGACCTTATGAAATGACGGCAATGGAGCATTATTTCAAAAATGTTTATGGCTCTGATTTAATAAATACGGGTGTTGCTTTCAGAGAATGGAATAATAATTCTGCTGGAATACCTTCCGTTGTTGAAAAGAGCCGTCCGCTTCTTCTTTTGACGATAACCAAAAACACATCGGGAATGAATGAAGGTATTCTTGCCGTTCAAAACAATACCATATTTTCACTTCGAAATATTCAGGAAGCTGTTTCATCCAATTTCACATTCGAAATCGTTACAATGGATGCAAATTCCAACGGCGACTGGAGAACACAAGGCATTTTAGATGTCAGCAATATCCCCAATTTTATGCCGATAACATCAACTTATCACAACAGAGATCTTTATGTCGTCAGCAAAAACGGCGGCAACACAGCGCATATATATAAAATTGATAAAACCGATCAGACAATCACACCGACAGGGAGATACAACTTTTGCTTCCATCCCATACCGATTCATATACCGATACATAAATGGACTTTGACAGACCTTTCAAACATCACGATTCATTCAGTCGGAAACAGCCTCTTTGCTCTCGGTAAAACCTCTTCTGGAATGAAAGTCTACAAACTTTCGGAACAGAACGGCAATCCATATTTTGAAGACATTTCAGGTACGATTTTACCGGAAGGAAGAGATGTTTATAATGTTGAAATTCAGGATGATGTTCTCTATCTTGCCGGTGGAGCCGGATTCGGCGAAAACTCAGCCGATTTAAAAACAGACATCTGGCGTTTCACAGAAACAGACGGATGGCAGCTTATCCGCAATGACATCAACATGTTCCCTGTAACTCTGAGAATCGATTTTGACGGAGACAATATAATCCTTACCGACAGAGTCATAAGACCGAACGGAACGACAAACAGAGCGATATTCCCTGCTGACGGCACGGGCGATATAGTGATTGAAACAGTTCCGGTGGAAGGAGCTAATGTTCAGGGTTTTGGTGATTACTGCCTGAAAGAGACTGGAACAGCTCTTCAAGGCGGCATTGAAACAAGCGGTGAATGTGTTCCGTTCACGCATCCGTGGTATAGCTCTTTCTCAGCCGGTGCAACCGTTTACAGCCTGGATGGAAAAGGTGACAGACTTTTTGTCGGCACGAACAATTCAATAAAAGTCTACGATATTTCCGATCCGATTTCTCCTGTTCTGGTTTCATCCTTCTCGACAGGCAGCAGAGTCAACGACCTTGAAGTTTACGGCGATACTCTTTTTGCAGCGACAAACGGAGGGCTCTACAAACTCGACGCTTCAAACGACACGCTTACACAAACACTGTTCGTTTCAGCTTTCCTCAATTCTCAGTACAAAGTAGAAGTTTACAACGGCAAACTTTATGTCGGAGAAGACAACGGAATCAAAGTCAGAGACCTTGAAACACTTTCAGTTCTTACCTCGGTAAACAACGGCTCAGTGCTTGATTTTGCGATAGAAAACGGAGAAATAGGGCTTTACAAAGATGCTTTGTTCTCTCCGGTGGAAATCCGCGATGCTGATACGCTTGCCTTGAAAGCGAACGAGTTCTTCGGATGCTTCGAGATAGAGGTGGGAAGCTCTGACGGCAGATTTTATCTCTCATGCGATGATGAAACCTACAGATTTGAAGACGACGGTGACGGAGATATTTCTTTCACAGAGCTTTCAGGCGATATCCGGGAACTTCAGGATGTCTATACTTTCGACGGATATACCTATCTTTACGATGAAAACACTATCTGGATTTCAACAAGCAGCGATGTTCCCGCTATTTGCGGAAACGGCATAGTCGAAGGTGACGAAGTCTGCGACGGCGGTCAGATTGATTGTGCGGAATTAGACGTTTCAGGAAACGTCTCTACAAATTCAGGGTTCGTCAGCGGAACCGCTACCTGCAACTCAACATGTGACGGCTACAATACGAATAATTGCTCCGATGACGGGTGGTAAGCAAGCAATTGGAGAGGACTGTTTTGCGTCAGCATGACACAAACATGTCGCACATTTTCCTTTTAATATGATTAATTAGTGATAATATATGCAGGTCTGTTGAGTTTTTTAGCATTTCGGAGGAGATTGGCATGATTGATGACTATAGGATCGAGATACGTAGGAATCATCGGAATGTTGTTTTACTCTGTATTGCTTCTGTTCTGATAAATATCGTTTTTGCGCGTCTTGCACAGTTTTTATCCCAGCATTCGGGTATGCAGCTTTGGTTCGACACTATCGGGACCATTCTCGCCGCGGCACTGGGCGGTTACCTTCCCGGCATCTTTGTCGGTCTCGTCACAAATTTCATGAAGGGTTTCATGGATTTTGCATCGATATACTACTCCGCCATGAACGTTCTTATCGCAGCAACTTCCGCCCTTCTGGCAAACCACGGTTTTTTGACGAAAAAGTGGAAAATCCCGTTTTTCATACTTGTCATGGCCTTTATCGGCGGTGTGATCGGCGGTATACTTCCAAGTATCGTCAACTCCATTCCGTCTGCAGGCTTCCTGCATGATCTGCTGTGGGATCTGGCGGATAAAACCATTTCGGTAATCATAGTCGTCGCGATCATCAGAGCTATTCCTGAAGGAACCAGAGAGACGCTTCGTTTCAACGGCTGGAAGCAGGCGCCGCTGACAAAAAACGATCTGGAGGAGATCAGAAAGACGATCCAGTGCCGTTCCGTTTTTTTAAGGTCAAAAATAATTTTTATTCTGGCGGCAGCGCTTGTCACCCTGGCCGTAACGGCGTCGACTATCAGCTTTGTACTCTACCGCAACGCACTTCTCGATGAATATTCCGAATTTGCCCGAGAGGTCACTATTGCGGTCTCCGAGGTCCTTGATCACGAAAAAATCGACGAATACATCTCAAGCAAAAGTACGGATCAGCCATACCTTGAAGTCATGCACAAACTTGAAGATATAAAAACCACTTCCCCGACCGTAAAATTCATCTACATTTACAAGATCGAAGAGGACGGAGGGCATGTGGTCTTCGACCTTCATTCCAACAATGAATCCGACTCGATTCCCGGCAAACTGGTAAAACTCGACTCCGCTTTTGAGCCGTATCTCCAGACGCTCAGGGAGGGAGGCGAGATCGAACCGGTCATTTCCGGCAGCGCTTTCGGAGAGCTCCTTTCGGTCTACACTCCCGTAAAAAATTCCGCCGGAAAGACTGTCAGCTATATCGGTGCGGACATTCCGATGTCCATAATCGTCGGGAAGGAACTGAACTTCCTGACTCAGATGGTATTCCTCTTTTTAGGCTTTGTTATCCTGATTATCGCGATCGTTGTCTGGTTCGTCGATTATAATGTCGTTTTCCCGATCAACTCTATGACAATGCGTACAAGCGAGTTTGCCTACAGCGGCAACAACGCGCTGGAAGAGAACGTCGAAAAGATCAGAAAACTCGACATCCACACCGGAGACGAGGTGGAAAATCTCTACAAGGCCTTCACAAAGATGACCGAAGACACAATGGGTTATGTCGAGAAGATCGTCAGTTCGGCTGAACATATAGCGCAGATAAACAGCACTTTCGGAAAGGTCGTTTCGCCTCAGGTCAGGGATTTCCTGCTTTCCGACGACCCCGATCTCGGCGGACAGGATCTCGATGTCACCGTCATGTTCTGCGATATCCGCGGTTTCACCACACTCTCCGAAAAGCTGGAACCCAAAGAGATAGTTCTTCTTCTGAACCGCTATTTCACCCGTTTAGAGAGGCCGATCGTCGAAAACAACGGAATAATAAACAAGTATATCGGAGATGCGATAATGGCGGTTTTCGGCGTTCCGCTCAAGTCGGAAACACATGCTTACGACGCATGGAAAGCCGCTCAGGGAATGAGAGAACAGCTTGCAGTTCTTAACGAAGAGCTGAGAAACGAAGGTCAGCCGGAAATCCGCTTCGGAATAGGTTTATGTTCAGGCACAGTTCTTGCCGGAAATATCGGAACGTCAAACCGGCTTGAATACACCGTTATCGGCGATACCGTAAACACTGCAAGCCGAATTGAGAGCCTTTGCAAAACCTATAAGACAGATCTTCTCATATCAGAGCAGACGAAAGAACTTCTTCCCGATGATGTATCGCTGACTTTCATAGCCGAATCGGAAATACGCGGCAAAGAGAAACGGATCAAACTTTATTCATAGAAATTCGTGCCGAAACGGCAGGATTTTTCAAAGAAAGAGTTTCTGCGGATTTTCGCAATGACACGTCGCAAGACATTCGGTTATAAAATAAAATGAGTTATCGGCGCAACTGAATATCGACGGTTCGTCTTCAGGATAACAGCCGCATTCGTTAGAGATCCCGGCCGGATCGGCATCTTCGTCGGGAAGTTCGGCATCATCATCGTTTTCATTATATTCATCAGCATCAGGTTGTTCGGTCTCTTCACCGTCATCGGTCAGACCTCTTGTGATCTCTGCTCCGCCACAAAGCCCGGTTTCGTATGAAGTGCATATTTTATTGCCTGAATTGACGGCGTAGCAGTTCGCAAAGCACGCGTTGAAAACAGAGATCCTTCCATCGCAGCATACCGGCAGATAGTGCGGAGTGTTGCCGCAGCCGCATTCATCATTCAGAAATCCTTCAGGGAACGGGTCACTTTCAGGAAAAACATAGACCTCACCATCTTCATCAGGAATTTCTGCGTCATCGTTGCTGTCACTGTCAGCCCCCGGCAGATCATCGTCGTTCCAGCTGTCAGTAGGTTCGGCTTCGGGGGCTCCAGCATTATCGCCTTCATCATAAGCATCGGTATCGGCAGCGCTGTCTTCGTTCCAATCATCGTAATTCCCGTTGTCTGCCGAGTCAGAATTTTCACCTTCGTAGATCTCATCGGGCAGTCCTTCGGTATAGTCCGCACCGTCAGCCGACTTGTCGCCCAAATTTACAAAATGGTCACATGAAAAAATAAGGAAAACTGCTAAAACAACTAAGAAAAATCTACTTTTCATCAATTATCCCCTTGATTTCCCTGCTGCGGAAACTTCTCGGGAATTCTCTGAGATAGTCATGGCAGAGCGGAACACTTCTGCTGCCTGATTTCTTCTGCGAAAGGCAGCCTTTTATCATGATTTCTTCTTTATAAACGCGGCTTTCACGCATAACACGGTCATATTTTTTGACCAGATTTGCTATTTCCGAATAATCTTTTTTCGACTCATGGATCGAAATGAGCTCAAACAACGCCTTGTCAGGTTCTTTTCCCTTCTCGATCTCCATCGTGAAGAGCTGTTGCGCCGCTCCGGTTTTTCCTGCCGAGAGAGCTTCTCTTCCCTGAAACAGGAACGATTTGCCCGGAGTCAGCGCGAAATCTTGTTTTTTAGGATTGTTTTTTGTCTTTTTTCCAGGGGTCGTTATGGCAATTTGTTGTTCTTTTGGCTGTGTCGGATATTCAAAAGTTTTGTTCATATCTTTGGAAAGCTGCGTCGCCGCACCGTTTGACTTCTCGATTATTTCGACAAGACCGCTGAAAACCTCGGCTGTAAGCTTTCCGTCTGAGTAGTCAAGCGTGAACGACGTTCCGAGGACTCTGACGAGGAATTTTCCGTCGACATCGATCCTGAAATCGTTGCCCGTGACGACGTCGAACTTCGCTTTTCCGCTTTTCATCGTAACATCGGTGTCACTGACTTTATCGAGATAAGTCTTTGATATTACTGAAATCGTAGCCTTGGCAAGTTTGACTTCGGCTCCGCTTTCCCTTTCACCTGATGCATAATCTTCTCTGGTTTCGGGAGCAGCTTCATCTTCCTCCGTTATCGCAACTTCGACTTCGTTTTCAGTACTTTCAACATAATCAACTTTCTGGAAAAGCATAATTCCGACAAAAAGTGCTACTCCCAAAGAAAATGCAAAAAGCGGTTTACACGCAAACGCAATTGATTTTGCAAAAGTCATCGTCTGCAGTGTCAAAGCCTCATCAGATTCGTCCTGAGGAAGATTTGCAAATGATTTCGCAGCAATTTCAGCAACTTTCGCCTCATCGACAGCAGGAATAAAATCCTTGGCTTCGGCGAATATTTTCTTACAGTCGGAGAAACTTTTTATCATAGCAGCGCATTCCGGGCAGTTTTTTACGTGCTCTTCCGTCACTGGAAGAAGGACGTATCTGCCATCCGCGAGAGCGATAGCTTCCTCAACTGTTATGTGTTTAAAGGATACCATAAAAAAACCTCTTACATACTTGGATTCAATATTTCATAAAGCTCCTTTTTCGCCTGGTTTATCCTCGACCAGACTGTCTGGAGCGGCTGTTTCAATATCTCGGAAATCTCCTTCAGCGGAACTCCTTCGACTTCGTAAAGAGTGAGAACGAAGCGTTTTTCAGGCGATATTTTTTTCATCGCGCTGTTCAGCATTTGCGCCCTCTCCTGCTTTATCATCGAAGATTCGCTTCCCGCCGACTTGTCTCCGATCTGGAAGAAGAATTCCGGTTCTTCGGCAGTCTCACACCTGTTCATATTCTTCTGGATGTATTTGTAGGTCGTATTTACCGCGATCCTGTAGAGAAACGTCGAAAAAAGCGAATCGCGCCTGTAAAGCTTTATCGCTCTCGCCATTTCGGTAAAAACTTCCTGCACAACATCCTCCGCTTCGGCACTTTTGCCGATGATCCTGTAAACCGTGGCGGCGACTTTTGCGTAGTAACGCCTTATCAGTTCCGTCCACGCCTTCTGGTTTTTTTCGAGCAGCGCAAGGTCGACAAGAATGTTGTCGTCAAGATCCGCCAATGTCCTGTCTTCCTTCACCACAGCAAAATCCTCGTATTTAGTTCCATGTTGTGCCGATTTTTATTGAAAAAAAATGATATTTTTCCCAAAAAAAAGAGTTTTCTAAAAAACTATCAATAAAATCAGTCATTTTTGCCCTTAAAAAAAGTTAAGAAAAATAACGCAGAAAAGATAAAAAACACAATAAGATCAGCCGTAAAGAGATTTCCGGTCATAAAAGCGCCGGCAATAATAGTTCCGGTCATCAGAAAAGCCGAGGCCGCTCTCGTCACCATTTTTGAGACAAATCCCCGCTCGGAACTGTTCAGAAGCAGCATGATCCTGTGCTGGATAGTGCCGTTTTCAAGCTTTTCAGTGATGTTCGTCACTGTGCCGGGCAGAGTGTGGACAGTATCGACGATCTTTTCGATCGCGCTCGTCGCTTCCTGCGCTATATTTTCAGGGGTGAACTTCTGGAGAATGATCTCTTTCGAAAGTTTCCCGGCGACAGTCATAAGCTCGAAATCGGGGTCAAGTTTTCTGCAAAGTCCCTCAATCATTGAAAAACTTCTTATAAGCTGAGTAAGTTCACGCGGCACTTTGATTTTATATTTAAAAACGACTGTCGAAATTTTGCCGACGACTTCAGCCGTGTTGATTTCAGCGAGATTATCGGGCAGATCCTCGAAAATATTACGCAAATCACGCACAAAAAGCTCTTTGTCGGAAATTTCGTTCCCGTCGCTGAGCTCAAGGCATATCCTCGCAGTCTTCTCCCAGTCTTTCGCGACAAAAGCAATGAAAAGATCGGCAAGTTTGTTACGCATGAACCTGTCGACATATCCGCACATTCCGGTGTCTATAACCGCTATTCCATTGTTTTCAATGAAGAAAATGTTGCCTTCGTGCAGATCGGCGTGGAAAAATCCGTCGTTGAGGATCATCTTCATCAGAACTTCGGCACCGCGCTCCGCGATCACTTTCCTGTCGAATTTTTCCTTATTTTCATGTTTTATGACATCGTCCAGTTTGAGAGCGAAAATCCTCTCCATTACAAGCATCTTGTTTGTGCAGTAAATATCGAACATTTTCGGGAACTTGAGCCAGCTCCACTTCGGAGAGCTGAAATTTTTTATGAATTTCTCGTTGTTCGACTTTTCGAGAAGAAGGTCGAGTTCCATGTTCATTGTGTGGAAAAATTCGTCAGAAATCGCCTCAAAATCTACGGTTTTGGAATACGAACTCTTGTTGATATAGTGTGCCAGTGTGGAAATAAGCGCCATATCGTCGCGGATCGTCTCGGTGACACCCGGTTTTCTCACTTTTACGACAACTTTTTCGCCTGTTTCCTTCAAAGTCGCGCCGTAAACCTGCGAAATCGAGGCCGAAGCGATCGGATTTTCGTCAAATTCCGAAAAAATATCCCCTATTCCGGCACAGAGTTCCCCTTCGATTATCGGTTTCATCTGCGAAAACTCTATCGGCTTGACGTTATCTGTGAGTTTTTTGAACTCTTCAGCCATCGAAGCGGGGATAATATCGCGTCTGAGCGACATCATCTGCCCCAATTTTATAAAAGTGGTGCCGAGTTCCTCGAATGCTTCGCGGATATTTTTCTCAAGTCTCGGATCAGCTGTTTCCTCGGAAGATTTTGAAATCCCGAACTTTTTGAAAAGCGCCTGCGGAAGATATTTCCCGAGCCCGTGCTTGTTTAGAACGGAGATTATTTCCCTGCTTCTTTTAATTTTTTTGTTGAGATCCGCCATCTTTCACCTTACAGATAACTCCTCACAAATATTTTATCGCGCTTCGTGATGCGCCTCATTTCCATCGCCATTCTTTCAAGCTGCTCCTGCGAATAGCTTTCAGCAGCCTTCGCCTCAGCCGAATAAGCATTGTCGCAGATGAATTTCTGCAGATAATAAACAGCGTTTTCCGGAATAAAATCAGCCATTTTGCAAAGACGTTCGTAACTTTCCACAAGTTTCGGATACATCGTCGTGCGGTATTCGACTTTAGCGTTCGTCTGCTTTTCCAGAAGTTCTTTCGTAGCTAAAAGTTTCTGCTCCACCTCTTTTTTCGGCAGTTTGCAGCCAAGCTCGCCGTAAAGGTCGGGAGTCGTTTTTATGTCGATCGCGATATACGAAAGATAAGGAAGTATTTTCTCAATAAATTCGGGCTTTAAACCGTTTGAATCGATCTTCACGTCGATACCGAAACGCTCTTTTATCTCTTTAACAAGGTCGATAAGTTCCTCGTAAAGCGAAGTCTCTCCGCCGGAAAACGAAACGCCGTCGATAAATTTCAGCCTTTTCTGAATATCGGAAATTATATAGTCCCTTGAAAGCCATTTTTCCTGCGGCGGGACCTCGAAAAGCGAGGAATTATGGCAGTACGGACAACGCAGATTGCAGCCCGAAAAGAAAAAAAGAGTCGCAATTTTTTCCGGAAAATCGACTAACGAAGTCTGGACATGACCGGTGATCGGAAGCATTTTCTACTCCAAATTATTCATCATAACAACCTAAAAACACTACACTTTCCTGTTTACCAGATGATAGTCTCTCTGAGCTGTCGGATAGATTATCATGTCTGAAACATTGACGTGAGGAGGTCTTGTTACGACATAAACGACCGCGTCGGCGATATCTTCTGCGTGGAGCGGCTCGTAACCTTCATAAACTTTGTCGGAGCGGGCCTGATCACCTTCAAATCTGACCATGCTGAACTCTGTTTCGACTGCACCCGGATCGATCGTGGTGACACGGAGCGATGTTTTGAGGAGATCTTTTCTGAGGCCGTTCGTTATCGCGTTGACTGCGTGTTTTGTAGCGCAGTAGACCGTGCCGCCGGGGTATGTTCCGCGTCCTGCGGTCGAACCGATATTCACAATGTGGCCTTTGTCGCGTTTGACCATTCCGGGAAGGACAGCTTTCGTGACATAAAGTAGACCTTTTACGTTCGTGTCGATCATCTGTTCCCAGTCAGAAATTTTGTTGTCGTAAAGCGGAGTCATATCTTTCGCAAGGCCGGCGTTATTGACTAAAATTTCAATATTTTTGAATGTCTTAGGAAGTTTTGCGAAAAATTTTTCGACATCTTTCTGATTTCTGACATCGAGAACTCCGCCGAAACATTTGATTCCGTATTTTTCAGTCAGATACTCCGCGAAATCTTTGATTTTATCCTCTCTTCTCGCCGAAATTACAAGATTGCAGCCCGCTTCCGCCAGAGCTTCGGCCGTCGCCGCGCCGATTCCCGAACTTGCGCCGGTCACACACGCGATTTTTCCAGAAATATCGAACATTTTCCACCTCTAAAAAGTTTACAAACAACAAAAACGCGGCAATTATACTCAAAATTTCAGAAATTTCGACAGAAAAAATGAAGAAATTTCAGGATTTTATTTCGCTCACATAAAATTGCACGCCTTAATTTTCAGCCACATCTTTTTTGTATTCTTTGAGGGCTTCGGTAACAACAGAATCCAAATCTGCATATTTCTTGAGGAATGCAGGGTTAAAATCGGCATTCATACCCAAAAGATCATAAATTACAAGCACTTGCCCGTCAGTTCCAGTGCCTGCGCCTATTCCGATCGTGGGGATTTTCACTTTTTTTGTTATCTCTGACGCCAGAGTTTCAGGGATCCCTTCAAGAACTATCATATCCGCACCCGCTTTTTCGACCTCAAGAGCAGAATCCATAATAAATCTGCGCTCTTCTTCGCTTTTGCCGCGTTTTGCGAAACCTCCGAATTTGTGGACATACTGCGGAGTCAGACCGACATGAGCAACAACCGGAATACCGAAAGAGACGAGCTTTGAAATTAAAGGACAAACTTCGCTGCCGCCTTCGATTTTAACAGCCTCGGCTCCTGCTTTTATGAGCGCGACAGCATTTTTAACTCCGGTTTCAACAGAATCCTGATAACTTCCGAAGGGCATATCGGCGATTAAAAAAGGATTCGCGGCCCCTTTTCTTACCGCTTTGACATGATATGCGACTTCTTCAGTAGAAACTTTCAGCGTATTTTCTTCGCCGCATATAACCATGCCGAGACTGTCGCCGACAAGAATCGAGTCGATCCCTGCCTTTTCGACAAGACGCGCGAAAGATGCGTCATAGCAGGTCACCATCGATATTTTTTCAGTTCCCTTTTTAATTTTGAGTTTTGGAAGAGTGACTTTCATCATTTTTTTCTCCCGATTTCATCGTTTATTTTCAGAATTGTCTCCCAGTCGAGTTCCTCGGCACGCTTCGAAGCGATCCCGAATTTATCCAAAACAGCTGTATTTATTGAATTTATCTTAAAAACATTTTGCAAAGTCTTCCGCCTGTTCGAAAACAAAACCCGCACCGTGTCGGCAAAAGCGGAGAGCTCTTCTTTAGCGAGATCATGCCTCTCGAAAGTTACTTTCAAAACAGCGCTTTCTACTTTCGGAGCGGGATAAAAATCCTCGGCATGGACAGTAAATTCATATTCCGCGTGTCCCAAAAGACGAATCAAAGCAGCAACCGGCCCAAAATCGCGGGTTCCCGGTAAAGCGGCGAATTTCTGCGCGACTTCCTTCTGCAGAAGAAAAACCGCGCCGTCAAGGTACCGGCTTTCAAAGCAGGTGTTCATCATGATGAGAGAACTTACCTGATATGGCAGGTTTCCGAAAACATAGCCTTTAGAACCCTGATAATAGTGCGAGAAATCTATTTTTGCGCCGTCCTGCTCAACAATGTCGGCATCATCAGAAAAACGGTCTCGAAGAATTTTGAGCATATTTTCGTCAAGATCTGCGACTGTAAGCGGAGAAAGATTTTTCTGAACCGCTTTTTCCGTGAGAGAACCGAGCCCGCCTCCGATTTCAACGTAAAAACCTTTTCCCTGAGGTACAAGATCGATGATTCTCAACAGAACATCGTCATTGAAGAGGAAATTCTGGGAAAATTTCTTATTTGCGTGAACTCCGGCTTTCGCAAGATATTTTTTGATTTCCGACAGATTCAAAAGACTACTCCGCAAACAAAAATGGCTGCCCGAAAGCAGCCATTAAAATCAAAACAAAAATACCGGATTAAGCTTGCGGTTCTTCCGCCTTAGCCTCTTCCTTCGGTGCTTCTACCGGAGCTTCAGCCGCCTTCGGAGCTGCTTTTTTAGCTTTTTTCTTTACAGATTCATCTGCGCCGAGGTATTCGATGATCGCCGTCGGAGCTGCATCGCCTCTGCGGAATCCGAGTTTGATTATTCTCGTGTAGCCGCCTTCTCTTGCAGCGAATCTCGGTCCGATTTCCTTCAACAGCTTCGTGATAACGATTTCTCTGTCCGATTTAACGAGCTTCGAAAGCTGCGTAATGGAAGCGGGCGTATTTTTCTTAGCAAGCGTAACTGCTTTGTCAGCTATCTTCTGGAGCTCTTTCGCTCTGATCAAAGTTGTCTGGATACGTTCACTTTTTACGAGTGAATTAAGCAAGTTACAAAGCATAGCCTCGCGATGCGAGCTATTTCTGTTTAATTTTCTTCCTGCTTTTCTATGTCTCATTGTTTGCTCCCTGCATTCTTTTCAATCTGTTCAATAATTCTGGCATCCGGGAAATTTTCGATTTCCATTCCGAAATGCAATCCCATCTTCATCAAAAGAACTTTTATCTCGTTGAGAGATTTTCTTCCGAAATTCTTTGTTTTAAGCATATCGGCTTCGGTCTTCGTGACAAGTTCACCGATGTACTTGATTTCAGCATTTTTAAGGCAGTTGTTTGATCTGACGCTGAGGTCAAGATCGTCAATCGTCTTGTAAAGGTTCATATTGACTTCACCGGTAACATCGGAAGAATTGAGATCATCCGACTCATCAACTGCAAAACTGATGAAGAACTTGGTGTGCTCTCTCAGAATCATAGCCGCATAAGCCAAAGCGTCGCGGGGAGTGAGCGAACCGTCAGTTTCAAGGTCGAAAATCAGCTTGTCGAAATCGAAACTGTTTTTGACCCTTGCATTTGAAACTTTGTAGTTTGCCCTGACAACCGGAGAAAAGAAAGAATCTATCGGAATAAAGCCTTCGCTGAAGATATCCTGATTGTGCGATTCGGACGGGACATAGCCTCTTCCGATGCCGACAAGAAGTTCCATTTCGAAATCAACACCTTCGTCCATCTCGAAAAGCGGAAGATCCTTGTTGAGGATTGTAAGTCCGGCAGTTTCCTGAATATCCCCGGCCGTTACAGTTCCTTTGCCGCTTTTCTTGAGAACAAGACAGTGAAGCTTGTCTTCATGAGCGACAAAACGGATCTGTTTAATGTTGAGAATAATGTCGATAACATCTTCTTTTATTCCGGGAATTGTTGCGAACTCGTGTTCGACGCCTTTTATTTTAACGCCGATGACAGCGGCTCCGCGGAGACTGGAAATAAGGATCCTGCGAAGCGCGTTTCCCAAAGTTATGCCGTATCCTTTCATAAGCGGTTCGCAGATGAAACGGCAGTAATTCTGCCCCTGTTCCCCGATTTTGACCTCTTTCGGCATAATCAATGTTTTCCAATTGGCTCGAAACATCAGAATCCCTCCATTACTTAGAGTAAAGCTCAACTATGAGATTTTCCTTAACATCCTGCGGTAAATCTTCTCTTTCGGGAAGGCGGATAACTTTTCCCTTCATTTCGTCTTTATTCACTTCCAACCATGCCGGAGTCGCGATTCTTGCCGCGATGTTCTCGTCAGCCATGATCTCTTTGAATATTTTAGCGTCTCTGCTTCCTTCTTTGACAGCGATGATGTCGCCTTCCTTAACGATGAAAGACGGGATATCGGTGCCTTTTCCGTTGACAGAAAAATGTCTGTGGTTGATAAGCTGTCTCGCCTGAGCTCTGCTGTTTGCAAAACCAAGACGGTAAACAACGTTGTCGAGTCTGCATTCAAGCATTCTGAGCAGGTTTTCACCGGTTGCGCCTTTCTTCAGATCAGCTCTCTTGTAGAAAATGCTGAACTGTCTTTCAAGCATACCGTACATTGCTTTTGTTTTCTGCTTTTCACGAAGCTGAATTTTGTATTCAGTGACTCTTTTCTTTTCGCGTCCGTGGAGACCGGGCGAATAGGGTTTTCTGTCGAACGAGCATTTGTCTGAATTGCAGCGTTCGCCTTTAAGAAAAAGTTTTACACCTTCTCTTCTGCAAATTTTGCATTTTGCCTCTTTGTTCTTAGCCAAAGCTTCCTCCTTTTGAGCTAAAAGTTTACACTAACCAACGAATTAAACTCTTCTTTTCTTTTTAGGACGACAACCGTTGTGCGGTATCGGAGTGATATCTCTAAGAAGTGTTACGTTGTAACCGATATTTGCGAATCCTCTGATCGCAGCTTCTCTTCCGCTTCCCGGACCTTTTACGAAAACGCTCAAAGTCTTGAGACCGTAATCCTGAGCCTTTTTGCCGGCATCTTCAGCAGCCATCTGAGCAGCATACGGAGTGCTCTTTTTGCTGCCGCGGAAGCCTTTGAGACCTGCGCTGGACCATGACAGAACGTTACCGCTGACATCAGTGATCGTAACAATCGTGTTGTTGAAACTGCACTGAATATAAGCAAGTCCCGTCTGTATATTCTTTTTTACTCTTTTCTTCTTTTCAGGTGCCATATTATTTCTCCTTCAACTATTATTTTTTCTTTTTCATAAGATTGCGTCTCGGACCTTTTCTCGTTCTTGCGTTGGTACGAGTTCTCTGACCTCTGCACGGGAGACCTCTTCTGTGTCTGCGGCCTCTGTAGCTGCCGAGATCCATCAATCTTTTGATGTTCATAATAGTTTCTTTTCTAAGATCACCTTCGACCGTGAATTTCTCATCGATAATGGCTCTTATCTTGACAGCCATCGGCTCATCGACATCATCACTTTTAATGTTTCTGTCAATGCCTGCTTCATCAAGTATTTTCTGAGCGCTGGTTCTGCCAATGCCGTAAACGTACGTCAAGGCAATTTCCATTCTCTTCTTCCTCGGAAGATCAATTCCTGCAATACGAACCAAGTGTCACCTCCTGTTTTTTCGCGACAACTATATTAACCTTGTTTCTGTTTATGCTTAGGGTTCTCGCATATAACTCTGAGAATACCTTTTCTCTTAACGATCTTGCATTTTGAGCATATCTTTTTTACCGAAGCTCTTACTTTCATCTCTCTCTCCTTAATTATTCGAATTAGCGTTATTAGCAGTATTGTTTTTCATTCTGTGGACGATCCTTCCTCTCGACAGATCGTAAGGCGAAAGCTCGATCTGCACTTTGTCGCCTGGAAGTATGCGGATAAAATATTTACGCATTTTTCCAGAAATGTGCGCGAGAACCGAGTGACCGTTTTCCAAAGCCACTCTGAACATCGCGTTCGGCAGAGTGTCGACGATCGTTCCTTCTACGATAATGCCTTCTTCCTTACTCATCGGGAACCTATCCTCTTCTGCTTTTTATAAGGGAACCTTTGCCGCCGATCGAGAAACCTTCATAGTTGTTGCTGATGAGGTAACTCTCAATCTGTGAAGCCATATCCATAGCAACACCTACGACGATAAGTATCGACGTTCCGCCCATATAGAACGGAAGCCCCATTTTGTTTCTGAGAAGATCCGGGAGCATACAAACGGCACAAAGATAGATAGCGCCGCCGAACGTGATCCTCGAAAGAACCGTGTTGATGTATGCGACAGTCTCTTTTCCAGGTCTGATTCCGGGGATGTATCCGCCCTGTTTGTTGATATTCTCAGCGACGTCGTCAGTTTTGAACTGAATGAACGTATAGAAGAACGCAAAGAAAATTATAAGGGCGAGATAAAGAAGGTTGTAAAGCCATCCGCCCGGATTAAGCCATGCCTGAAGCGATCCCATGCTGAAGTTGAAGAAGTTTGAAACCGTAGCAGGGAACACTAAAAGTGCACTTGCAAAAATCGGCGGGATAACGCCGGAAACATTGATTCTGAGCGGAAGGTGCGAATTCTGGATCTGTCTCGCACCGCCGGTAGATCTTCTTGCATACTGGACAGGAATTCTTCTCTGCGAACTTTCAACAAATACGATGACCGCGAAAGTCGCAACCATAACGAGGACGAATATTACGACCTGATGAGGCTGAATCATTCCTTCTTTCAAGTACTTACCCATATCGAAGAACATTCTCGGGAAACGCGCGACGATCGACGCGAAGATGATAAGCGAAACGCCGTTTCCGATACCGCGGTCTGTGATCTGTTCGCCGAGCCACATAAGGAAGAGCGTACCTGCAGTCAGAGTGATGACTGTCAGAATCCTGAAGAACCAGCCCGGATTATTGACGACGACTTCGCCGCCTGCACCAGTCAGACTCTCGAGGAATTTCGACATCATAAAGCCCTGAACGAGACACAGAATAACCGTACCGTATCTTGTCCACTGGGTTATCTTTTTATAACCCTGCTCGCCCTCTTTCTGCCATTCGCCTATCTGCGGAACAATGACCGCAAGAAGCGACATGACGATCGAGGAACTGATATACGGCATGATTCCGAGCGCAAATATCGAAAGGTTTTCCAAAGCACCGCCGCCGAACATATTGAACATACCGAGAAGCGTTCCGTCCGATTTCGTGGACATGATTTTTTCCATGACCGAACGGTTTACGCCGGGCGTCGTTACGAATATGCCGAGCCTGTAGACACCGAGCATCATCAGAGTAAAGAGAACTTTGTCTCTGAGATCCGGAATCTTGAAAATGTTTTTTAATGCCTTACTTATCAAGCTCTATCTCCTCTGCTTTTCCACCAGCTTTTTCAATAGATTCTTTAGCACCTTTTGTAAATTTGTGAGCTTTGACCGTCAAAGCCTTGCTGCCGAGATCGAACTGGCCGAAGAATTTGACCATGTCGTCGTTTGCATGGCAGAGTCCTGCTGCAAGAAGTTTGTCAAGTTCGACAACTTCGCCGTTTTCGAACTGATTAAGGTATCTTACGTTGATTTCGCAGATTTTCTTAGCGAATTTGTTGAAGAAACCTCTCTTCGGGATTCGTCTGTTGTAAGGCATTGTACCGCCTTCGAAACCTCTTCTTACGCCGCCGCCGGAACGTGCTTTCTGACCTTTGTGGCCTCTTCCAGCCGTACTTCCTGTGCCGCTGCCGTTACCTCTGCCCACTCTTTTCCTGTCTTTCAGGCCTTCGGGTCTTTTAAGTTCATGAAGCTGCATTATGTTACTCCTCTTCTTTCAACTGATAATCTTTAACACCGACATTTCTCTTGGCTTCAACACTTTCGATGCCTTCGACATTCAAAAGAGCGTTAAGAGTTGCCTTAGCCATGTTGTGCGGGTTGTTCGAACCGATACTCTTGGAAAGAATATCCGTAACGCCGGCCGCTTCGAGGACAGCTCTGACCGCCGAACCTGCGATAACACCGGTACCAGCCGATGCCGGACGAAGGATGACTTTACCTGCGCCGTATTCGCCGACGATTTCATGAGGAACCGTTCCTCTGAGCAACTTGATCTGGCAGATATTCTTTTTTGCTCTTGCAACACCTTTTCTGATCGCTTCCGGAACTTCTCTTGCTTTGCCGAGGCCGATTCCGACGGAGCCGTTTCCGTCACCGACAACCATCAATGCTGCGAAACTGAAATTTTTACCGCCTTTAACAACCTTTGCAACTCTGTTTACATAAACGAGCTTCTCGTTGAGTTCAAGAGACTCCGGATTAACCGGTTTATTCATTTCTTTCATGACTACTCCTTAGAATTTAAGTCCATTTTCCCTTGCAGCATCAGCAAGAGCTTTTACTCTGCCGTGGAAAGGGTAACCGTTTCTGTCAAAAACAACAGCTTCGATGCCTTTTGCTTTGCATCTTTCAGCTATAAATTCGCCGATTTTCTTTGCAACAGCCTTTTTGTCACCTTCGGGCTTTACAAAATTTTTCTCATCGGACGAAGAAGCTGCAAGCGTTACTCCGGCAACATCATCTATAACCTGAGCATAGATGTGTCTGTTGCTTTTGTAAACAGTAAGTCTCGGACATTCCGGAGTGCCGGAAATTTTCTTTCTGATAGCCGCTTTTCTTCTTATTCTTCTCTCTTTTTTAATATCAGGTCTCATAAATCCCTCCGCTAACTACTTACCAGCCGCCTTACCAGCTTTTCTTCTGATAACCTGGTCTTTGTAAAAAATACCTTTTCCTTTGTAAGGTTCAACCGGACGGAGTCTTTTGATCGTCGCAGCGAAATTGCCGAGGAGCTCTTTGTCTGCAGACGTAAGGGTTACTTCATTGTTCGTCTTGTTGACTTCGGCAGAAATCCCCTTAGGTAATACCATCTCTACCGGATGAGAAAAACCTAAAGAAAATCCGAGTTTATCACCCTTAAGCTCAAATTTGTATCCGGTTCCCTTTACTTCGAGAGTCTTCGAAAAACCGTTAACGACACCGTGAACCATGTTTGCGATAAGCACTCTGGAAAGACCGTGAAGAGCCTTGCTCTCAGCCGTTTCGTCGCTTCTTGTAACATGGATTTCAGATCCTTCGACCGCCACATGAATGGAAGGATGGATCGCTCTTTCCAATGTTCCTTTCGGTCCCTGAACTGTAACAACATTGTCTTTCACGGAGACTTTTACATTGCTGCCGAACTGGATCGGCATTTTTCCTATTCTTGACACTTTACCCTCCGTTACCAAACTCTACAAATAATTTCGCCGCCGACATTGAGTTCTCTAGCCTTTGCATCAGTCATAACGCCTTTGGAAGTCGTTACGATCGAAATTCCGAGACCTTCGCGGACGAAAGGAATCTCTTTAGCCTGGGAGTAAACTCTTCTTCCCGTCGTGCTTACTCTTTCAAGATTCGAAATAACGCTTTTGTTGCGGTAGTATTTCAAATCGACAGAAATCGTTTTCTTACCGTCGAGTTCGTTTACTCTGTAATCATTGATATAACCTTCTTCCTTGAGAACTCTTGAAATTTCCTCAAGTATTCCGGATGAAGGAATTCCCGAAACGGTTTCCTTGCCTGCAAGGATCGCATTTCTGACTCTGGTAAGATAGTTGGAAACTAAATCATTCATTGTCATATTTCACCTCTTCAACTACCAGCTCGACTTGGTAACACCGGGGATAAGCCCTTCGTTAGCAAGCTTTCTGAAGCACAATCTGCACATATTAAACTTTCTGAAAACAGCCTTCGGCCTTCCGCAAAGAGGGCAACGAGTATAGGCTCTGACTTTAAATTTCGGTTTTCTTTCCGCTTTCAAGCGAAGACTTTTCTTAGCCAAACTGTCCTCCTACAAATTAACTGTTAAAAGGCATATTGAACTTCTTGAGAAGAAGTTTCGCATCTTTGTCGTTAGTCGCCGTGGTGACTATCGTGATGTTGAAGCCTTTTGATTTTTCAACTTTATTGAAGTCGATTTCCGGGAAAATGAAGAACTCTTTGATACCGAGAGTATAATTTCCCCTGCCGTCGAAACCTTTTCCCGAAACGCCTTTGAAGTCTTTAACACGCGGAAGCGCGATATTGATAAGGTGATCGAGGAAATCGTACATGATGTCCTTACGCAAGGTTACCGATGTTCCGATAGGCATACCTTCTCTGAGTTTGAAGGTAGCGATCGATTTTCTCGCCTTGTTGACAACGGGTTTCTGACCGGTAATAGCCGTAAGCTCTTTTACAGCGTCTTCGAGGATCTTCTTGTTCGAAATAGCCTCGCCGAGACCCATATTTACAACGATTTTCTCAATTTTCGGAACAGCCATAATCCCGACATTAAGCTCATTTTTCAGAGCCGGCTTGATCTCGTCTTCGTACAAAGCTCTAAGTCTGCTTTTATACTTTTCACTCATTTTCTTCTCCACTATTCAACGGTTTCGCCGGTTTTCTTGCTGACTCTTACGCGTTTGCCGTCTTCAAGAGTTTTCATTCTGAAAGAAGTAGGCTCGCCGGTCTTAGGATCGAGTGCAACGACGTTGGAAACATGGATCGGCATGCTTTTGTCAACAATGCCTGCTTCCTTCGTAGCGGTCTGCTTCTGATGTTTCTTGTAAACGTTTACGCCTTCGACAATAACCTTATCTTCAGCGACAAGGACTTCCAGAACTTTTCCGGTTTTGCCTTTGTCTTTTCCGGCAATAACTTTTACCATATCATTCTTTTTTATTTTAGCCATTGCGCACCTCTTACAATACTTCCGGAGCGAGAGAAACTATCTTCATGAAACCTTTCGCACGGAGTTCTCTGGCAACAGGGCCGAAAACACGCGTTCCGACGGGCTCATAGCTCTCGTCAATCATAACGACGGCATTGTCGTCAAAACGGATGTAGGAACCGTCTTCTCTGCGGACTTCCTTGTTCTGACGGACTATAACAGCCTTTTTAACATCGCCTTTTTTGATTTTGCCTTTAGGATCAGCAACTTTTACAGCTACGACGATAACATCGCCTACGCCGGCATATCTTATCTTCGAACCGCCGTAAACTTTAACGCACTGAACTTCTTTGGCACCGGAGTTGTCTGCCACGGCCAGTCTTGTCATTTCCTGTATCATGGTCTATCTCCTGCTTTCGCCGATTTTTTCTTTTACAAACCAAGTCTTTCTTTTGCTGATGGGCGCGCACTCCTGAATTCTGACGATATCGCCTTCGTGGAATGCATTTTCCTCATCGTGTGCAAGATATTTCTTGCGTGCGGTGACAACCTTCTTGTAAAGAGGGTGTTTGAAACGGCGTGTTACGCGAACCGTTACCGTTTTGTCCATAGCATCGGAAACGACTGTGCCGACAAGTATTCTTTTTGCCTTAATCATTATTTCACCTCAGTCCCGTTCTTCTTTTCAGTAATGATGGTTTTGATCTTAGCGATATCTCTTCTCACAGTCATGATGCGGGAAGGATTCTCAAGCTGTCCCATCGTTTTCTGCATTCTAAGATTGAACTGTTCCTCTTTAGCGGTAAGAAGCTGAGCTTCGAGTTCCGCCAAAGTTTTTGCTCTCAATTCAGAAACTTTCATTTCAGTTCATCTCCCTTTCCAATGATTTTCGTTCTAAGAGGAAGCTTGTGGGAAGCAAGGCGGAAAGCTTCGTTAGCTGTTTCCGGATCGACATCACCAAGCTCAAAAAGGACGCGGCCGGGTTTGATAACGCAAACCCACTCTTCCGGGTTACCTTTTCCCTTACCCATTCTGACTTCGAGGGGTTTCTTCGTGATGGGTTTGTCCGGGAAAATACGGATCCACATACGACCGCCTCTTTTTACCGCTCTCATGATAGCGACACGGGCAGCCTCGATCTGTCTGCTGTTGATCCAGCCGCATTCCGTAGCCTTAAGAGCGAATTCACCGTAATCAATACTGTTGCATGAAGTAGCAAGACCGGTTCTCTTGCCCTTCATCATCTTTCTGTGTTTAACCTTATTTGGCATTAACATGGCAATTCACCCGCTATTTGTTTTTCTGTTGTCTTCTTCTCGGTTCGGATTTTCTTTCAGCGAAATCGCCTTTGGACAACCAAACCTTTACACCGATAACGCCGTAGCTGGTTTTTGCCGTAGCGAAACCGTAGTCGATGTTTGCTCTGAGAGTATGAAGCGGAGTTCTTCCTTCCTGATATCTTTCGGTTCTCGCGATTTCTGCACCGCCGAGTCTTCCGGATGTCTGGACTTTGATACCTTCCGCGCCGCTCTTCATAGCCTGACCGATAGCTCTTTTCATAGCCTTTCTGAAGTGAGCCCTTCTTTCGAGCTGCTCTGCAATGCTTTCGCTTACGAGCTGAGCGTCGATCTCGGGTTTCTTTACTTCTTCAGTCTGAACGAAAACATCGGTAGCGCCCTGAGCGATTTTCAGAACCATCTCTTTGATCTTTTCGATTCCGACGCCTTTTCTTCCAACTACTATTCCGGGCTTAGCAGTATGGATTATGATCTTCAGTCTTTCGCCCGATCTTTCGATATCAGTTCTTGCGATACCTGCGGAATAGAATTCCTTTTTTACCGCCTTTCTGATTTTAAGATCTTCGTGAAGCCACTTGCTATAATTTTTATGACTGTACCATACCGATTCCCAAGTTCGGGTAACCCCGAGCCTCAGCCCTATGGGATTAACTTTTTGTCCCAAAGTTCACCTCCGTCACTAATCTTTTGTGTTTTCAGCAAGCTCAATTGTAATATGGCTTGATCTTTTCAATATTTTAGCCGCTCTTCCCTGTGCTCTGGGAACGAATCTCTTCATAACCTGACCTTCGTCGACCATGATGGTTTTGATGAAAAGGTTATCGGGATCCATGTTGAAATTATTTTCTGCATTAGCTATTGCAGAATCAAGCAGCTTCTTAAGAGCCATCGCTGATTTTCTCGGCGTGAACTCTAAAATGTTTTTAGCATCGCCTGCTTTCTTCCCTCTAACTATGTCAGCAAGTTCCCTGACTTTCTGCGGGGACATCCTGAAATTTCTAAGCTTTGCTGTGACGATTTTCGTCTCCATTTCGCATCTCCAACGATCGAAAAAAATTAAGCGGTCGGCATTATACGCCAAACCTTACAAAATGCAAGAAATTATTTCTTGCTGCCACCGGAATGAGACCTGAAAGTCCTTGTCGGCGAAAACTCACCGAGCTTAAATCCGACCATATCTTCAGTTACGAAAACAGGGATGAACTTCTGTCCGTTGTAGACGGAAAAAGTCAAGCCCACCATTTCGGGGATAATGGTTGATCGTCTGGACCAAGTCTTTATCGGTTTTTTATCTCCGCTGTCTATAGCCTTAATAACCTTGTTCCACACATGGGAATCAACGAAAGGCCCTTTTTTAACTGAACGAGGCACTGTAACCCTCCATAAAAATTACTACTATTTTCCTCTTCTTCTGATTCTGAACTTTTCAGTTCTCTTATTGCTGCGGGTACGGAAACCTTTTGTCGGCTGTCCCCAAGGAGAAACAGGATGACGTCCGCCCGAAGTTTTACCTTCACCGCCGCCGTGCGGGTGATCAACAGGGTTCATAACGACACCGCGGTTGTGCGGTCTCTTGCCTGCCCATCTCTTCTTGCCGGCTTTACCTTCTTTAACGTTGGAAATTTCCTGGTTTCCGACTGTTCCGACGGTAGCTCTGCACTCAAGATGGATTATTCTGATTTCGCCCGAAGGCATTCTTACTGTGGCATGATCGCCTTCCTTACCGAGAACCTGAACACCGCTTGCAGCAGCTCTTGCGATCTGGCCGCCTTTTCCGATCTTAAGTTCTACGTTATGGATGAAAGTACCTACCGGAATGAAACGGATTTTCATCGAGTTTCCCGGTTTGATATCGGCTTCTTTTTCGCCTGCTGAAACGATAACGTCATTGACCATAAGCTTGTCCGGCGCGATGATGTATCTTTTTTCGCCGTCGTTGTAGAAAACAAGCGCGATGCGGGCGTTTCTGTTAGGATCGTATTCGATCGCAGCAACTCTTCCCGGAACATCGAATTTGTTTCTTTTGAAATCAATGACACGGTACATGTTTTTGTTACCGCCGCCTCTGAAACGGGATGTGATTCTGCCCGTATTGTTGCGGCCGCCGGATTTTCTGATCGGTTCGATCAGAGATTTCTCGGGTTTCGACTTCGTGATTTCAGCGAAATCGCTGCCGGTCATGTTTCTGCGACCGTTTGAAGTCGGTTTGAAAATTTTGATACCCATAATTTACTCCGAAACCTTAAAATTAGTTATTAAACACCTTCGACGAGATTGATTTTATCACCGTCTTTAAGTCTGATATAAGCCTTTTTCCAAGTCGATCTTCTGCCGATGTTGCGTCCGACTCTTTTAACTTTGCCGGCCGTGATAACCGTATTGACGCTGACGACCTTTACGCCGAAAAGTGCCTCTACTGCCTCTTTGATCTCTTCTTTCGTCGAGTCGAACTTAACTTCGAAAGCATAGCCTTCCTTCGGATCGCCGCTGGTAAGAGCGGAAGATTTTTCGGTCAGAAGCGGACGTTTGATAATGTCAAAATATTTTTCTTTTTTCATCGTTTACTCTCCGTCGGTTGTTTCGCTGACTCTCTTTCTTCTCGGGTTGAGTCTGTTCTGAAGAAGTGTGTCAACATATTTTACAGAATCTTCGGTGAAAACGACATTCTTATACGCGATAAGGTCGTAAAGATTGATGACATCCTGCGGCAGGAAAGAGAACTCCGGAAGATTTCTCATGCTGAAGTAGAAATTTTCCTCGTTGTCGCCTGCGATGATGACAGCTTCCGAGAAATTCCATGTTCCTTTAAGAAGTGCAACAGCGTCTTTCGTTTTGATCTTGTCGAAATCAAAATTTTTGATTACGAAAAGATTGCCCGAACGAAGTCTGTCGGAAAGAACAGCAGCGACTGCAGCGGTTCTCTTTCTGAGCGGAACATTGTAGCCGTAGCTTCTCGGCTGCGGTCCGAAAGCGGGAGCACCGCCTCTGAGTGTGGAGGATCTCATCGTTCCTCTTCTTGCTCTGCCCGTTCCTTTCTGTTTCCACGGTTTTGAGTTTCCGCCGGAAATCGTAGCGTATGTTTTTGTAGCATGTGTGCCCTGACGGACAGCTGCAAGCTGCATTTTTACGACTTCGGAAACGAGAACATTCTCTTTGCCGGTGGATTCTACGTTGAAAACTCTGTCACTGAGTTCAACTTCACCGATTTTTGTTTTTGTTTTATCAAATAAATCAACTTTAGGCATCTCCGCCTCCCTACTTCTTAATGTAAACAATGCTGCCGATAGAGCCGGGAACAGCCCCTTTGACAACGATTGTATTGTCAGCCGGAATAACTCTTACAACTTCGAGATTCTTAACGGTGACCTGTTCATTACCGTAACGACCCGGCATATGTTTGCCTTTCCAGATCTTTCCAGGGTTTACGTTCTGACCGACAGAACCGGTTCTTCTGTGGAATTTCGATCCGTGAGTCGTTCTTCCGCCGCCGAAACTCCATCTCTTAACGACGCCGGCAAATCCTCTACCTTTCGTAAAACCGGTAACTCTGACTTTCTCACCGGCTTTAAACATGGTTACGTTGAGTTCGGAACCGAGTTCGTAGTTGCCGAGTTCGGAAGCCGTTACTCTGAATTCTTTAAGTTTTCCGAAAACGCCGCAGCCAGCCTTTTTGAAGTGACCGGCAGCAGGTCTTTTAACGTTCTTTTCCTTTCTTTCAAAACCGACCTGAATAGCGGTATAACCGTCTTTTTCGGTCTCTTTCTTCTGAATTACAAAGCACGGACCAGCTTCAATTACGGTTACAGGAACAACCACACCGTCTTCCTTGAAGATCTGAGTCATGCCTAATTTTCTTCCTATGAGTCCAGCAGCCATAGTTACCCTCTCTGCTTTATGACAAAGTTTAAAAAATACCCCTAATAAGTTTTAATCTCAATTTCTACACCGGCGGACAAATCTGTCTTCATAAGTTCGTCCATCGTCTGGTTTGTAGGATTGAGTATGTCGAGGATCCTTCTGTGGATTCTCATTTCGAACTGCTCACGCGATTTTTTGTCAACGTGCGGAGAACGGAGAACACAGTATTTGTGGATCTTTGTCGGAAGCGGTATAGGACCTGCTATTCTCGCACCGCTGCGCGATACGGTCTCTATAATTTCACCGACGGATTGATCAAGTATCTTGTGATCAAATGCCTTTAATTTGATTCTGATCTTGTCACTCACTTCAACACCTCATTAAAAACTATTCAATTATCTTGGAAACGACGCCTGCACCGACCGTTCTGCCGCCTTCTCTGATTGCGAAGCGGAGACCTTCGTCCATCGCGATCGGAACTATAAGGTTTACATTGATCGTTACGTTGTCG
>Ga0265298_10002405_pt1 | contig 26087 bp, 42 predicted proteins | sample AusTroGonzalo_MG_3_FD_193486 | JGI IMG/M metagenome (GOLD analysis project Ga0265298, IMG submission 193486) | Bovine rumen microbial communities from tropical cattle in Woodstock, Queensland, Australia - Gonzalo_01 | ecosystem: Host-associated > Mammals > Digestive system > Stomach > Rumen ...
CGGGGGTCTCCGCGGCATTAACAACCTCAACCGGCGTTGCGAACGGGTTGGCGTTGCCCGGGCTTGCGATCTCAACCTTGATGATCGGGTTGGCCACGGTTTCCGGATCGGAATTGTAGGCCACAAGGAACGCGACGTCAACGGAGAAACTGAAATATTCCTTGACGTTGCACACCATATCGGCGGACGCATCGCCGGCGATGGAAGATTGATCGCCAACGGCGGTGTAGTAGTGAGAACCGACGGGCAGATCAATGTACGGCAGACGCACGACATCCCATTCGTGGAAATTCGCGCGGGTGCGGGCCAGTGCTTCGCGGTCAACGCGCGTCAGAACGCCCACGTTGCCGTCAGCGACGATGTAACCGGTGGCGAACTTTCCGGCTTCGTTGACAATGTTGTTGGTGTAGTGGAACACCTTGTTGTCATACTCCAACCGCTTGTTGACGTCGTTGTAGATGTCGTGTTCGGCCATCTTGCGGACCAAAGAATCGAAGCCCGCGCCGCCGATGACGTGGAGCATTTCGGGATACGCGTTCGCGCGTTGCATCGCGTTCATATCCGAAAGGAATTCCAAACGGGCGTTCCACGGAATCTGAACGGAGTTCGACGTGACGGTGTAGTACAGTTGATCTTTGAACACTTGCGTTTTGTTGGCTTCCAACGCGGCGATGGCTTGAATATCCATCGCGGTCGCAAGCGCGCGGCAGACCTTTTCCATCTTGCGGGCAAAGTCGTGTTCGTAGGAAATTTCGTTGTTCCGGTAGAGTTGCGGAACCATCGTGAAGCCGACGGCCAACGTAACCCAATTGACGGTGTACAACGCGGACGTGTTTTCATCGTCGGCGATCACACAGGAACGAACGTTGGCAACGATCACATCGCCGTCGTAGTTGATGACGGGAACCTGTACGGTGTTGCCAATGGATTCGAACGCCCGATTCAAAAGATTCGGGTTGATGATAGAGTTGGCGGCGTTGGTTTGCTCAATGAAGAAATCAAGTGCGCCATACTCCAAGGGGCGGGCCATATTACGGTCAAATTCCGGGTTTTCGACACGCCAGTTTTGCAAACGGGTAGCAATAAGTGACATAGTTGTTGAAATTTTAATTGTTAAACTTGGCCGGATTGACCCTTTACCCGGTTTAGAATCTTTAAAAAAAACGCCCGCAAAGTATGCTTCGTTGCCGATCGCCTTGCGGGCTTATTGGCTTATCGGATAGGCAATGCCTTGATGACGTCGGCGTTTTCTTTCCACGCGGCGGCCATCGCATCCGCAAACTCTTTCGATCCGTTGACCTTGCCTTGCGCCATCAATGCTTTCGCAATGATTTCGTGGGCTTCGTCTTGGGTCTTTGCTCCGGAAACGTCCACGGTTCCGGACCCGCCGCCGGTGGTTGTCTTGCCGCCTTGCGTCCCCGCGCCCGTCTGTGTGCGGCCCGTTTCCAAAACACCCATCGTTTGGAGTTCACGGGCAACCAGTTCGGATGCAGTAAACGGATTCAAGTTGTTTTCGGCGTTGCGCATCGGCGCACCGTTTACCATAAACGCCAAGACCTTTCCGCCCTTGCCATCGTCAATGTATTCGGGGTTCATCCCCTTGACCTTTGCGACGGCCTGTTCCAACAGAACGGTCGTGACAGATGCGGGCAAATCTGCCTTGAACTTGATGCCGGCGGTCGCTTTCGCAAATTCGCCGGAAATCTTCGCGTCAAACATCGCCTTTTCGTGTTCGGCATTCGCCTTGTCGAAATCGGCTTTCAACGCGGTATAATCTTTGGTCACGTTGGCCAAATCCGCCCTTGCTTGTTCAAGTTGCTTTTTGGTCTCCGCGTCCGCGCCGCCCTTTGCGATGATCCCGTTGAGCCGGGAAACCTCCTTTTCCGATTCGGTCAATTTTGTTTGCAGTTCGGCGGCGTTGCCCGCTTGGCCTTTGATTTCGCCAATAACCCGTTTGGCGTAATCATACGTCTTTTCGGTTCCGTTCTTGGCGATGCAGGATGCGGCCAAGATGTCCGCGTCCAACCCGCCATAAATTTCGCCGGTCTTTTGTCCGATGACCGATTGTTCATCGTTCTTGGACATTTCGACGATCGCGGCCTTTTGATCGTCCGTCAAGCCGGTAGTCGCGGCGTTGGCGTTCAGTAATTCGGTAGTAAGTGCCATAATTCTTTCCCTTTGAATTTTTGGTTGTTGTCTTTTTCTGTATTACCCCACTGGTATTATTCATCCTTTTTGGCGCGACGGCCGGGCTTGGATTCGGAATCGGTCTTTTCGCCTTTTTCGCGGGCCGCAAGCCGTCTTTCAACGGCGGCGTCCACGGCGGCGTCAAACCTCTCCTGTTCCGCCTTTGCTTTGGCTTCCGCGTCGGCTTTCGCCTTTTCGGCCGCCAGTTTCTTTTGTTCGGCGATCCATTGGTTCGGGTCGTGCAAAATGGTCACGGTGTAACCTTGTTTCCGCAAACTGGCCTGTACACTGGATTCAAACATCTTTTTGCCGAACTTTTGGATGCGCGGCTTGGAAAGTTTCTTGCCGGTCTTGGCGTCGTATTGGACAACCTCAATCACGGCGTGATAACTCATTTCTTCGCCTTTCGGGACAATGTAGTTGTCCGGCGTAATCTTGTCAATGGGCGTGTCGCGCCCGTCTTTTGTAATCATAAGCCCTTTGATATTTGGTTAAACTTGGGCCGGTTCCGGTTTCTGTTCATCGGCATAACGCCGGAATTCGGCCGTAATGGTTTCAATCTTTCGTTGGTACGGTATCGCTTCGCCAAAGTCCAAAATGTTGGTGTTTTCGCGTTCGAATCGTCGCACAAAATTAGGAAAATTCAGTTTTATCCGCAAATCTTGTTCGGATACGATATTTTTATCAAACATTTCCGTAACCTCAACACGGGACAAATGCCGGTACGGCTCCAGTTCCGACAAAAGCATCATTCGACGCAACATCATCGGATCGTTCCGATATTGGGTTTCGATAATCCTGTTCAACATCATATCCAATTCGGATTCCGGCGCGCCGGATTCTTTGGCCGCTTGATATTGTTTGCGCAATTCATCGGCGGAATACAGGAAGAATTCAGTTCCATAACTGATGTTGGCCGAAATGAAATACCGGCCGTAACGCAACCGGCATACCGTTTCGTCAACCCATTGTTGGGCCGCTTCGAATCCCTTTTTGACGCGGTTAAGAACCGTGGTAACGGATTCAAAGTTGGCGCGGACCTGTTGTTCGTTGAACGCATCACGATCTGTTACGATTTCATCTTGACCAACAACGGCCGTGATGATTTCTTCGCGCAACCGCTTTTGTTCATCAACGTTGTAATCCAAAGAATCCCGGTCCACTTTGAGAATTTGGACCGGATTGCGCAAGTCGGGTTGGTTTTCGTCAGCATTCGGCACGGGGATTTCAACGAATGATCCCGCGCCGACGATGCGTTTGTTGCCACATTTGGGGCAACGCAACAACAACCCGGCCATATCCAACCGGTAACGGCCTTGCTTGTCACGCAAGAAACCGCCATCGCAGTAATCGCCATTTTCCGCGTTCGTGAAATCGCAACTTTGTTCGTACCCGGAAAGAATCGGGTATGCGCCCATCAAATCCAACTGACGTTTGGAAATGTGGAAGAATGCGAACCAGTCCAACGATTCCAGTTCCCCGGACAACGGGGACGCCTTTACGTCCGGTTCATCCAACGAAATCGGTTCGTTCCAAAAGAATCGCGCCGGGCAATAGCCCAAATCGTGCCGGGCTTCCACTTTCGGCACGCCGTCAATGTTGCCGGTGTGCTTCGTGTCATCCCATACACGGTACGTTTCATCATCCAGTACAACGATTTCGTCGCGGCGGCGGAACACAATAAAGTCCATTTGGCCCGTGGTCGGGTCGGCCTTATATGTGATCACGTCATCAATCGGAAGCCAATAAAAATACGGTTCCGGAAGCGGGGTTGTCTGTTCCCGTGCAACATCAACGATCAGAACGGAATTGATTTCGGATTTGAAAAATTCCCATCCTTTCGTTGACCAAACGTCGGGTTCGTGCAACTTGTTCAGCCGGTATTGCTCCCAATCGTCGCGTTGTTGGGACGTGACAAATTGGTAGTTGAACGCCGGATTTCGGCCATCGAATATGCGGCTTAACTTATCAAAGCAAACGTCCGTTACCTCATTGGTTTTAATGGGGTAACGGAACAATGCTTTGAACAAAACGAATTTGTCGTGCGGCAAGATATTTTCGACCATTGCCAAAAATTGGGTCAATGGCAAAGAAATATACGGTGCATTGAAAGACGTAACGCGTTTGACCGTGTGGAACTTTATGCGCATCTGATGCAGTTTCGCACGGCCCAAAACCGCGGACATCTTATTTTCCGCGATCTTCTTTCGTATCTGTCCGACGTCGTATCCCATTGTCAACGAATTCGAATTTAGAATCTTTCGGCAAAGCCCATCCGCCGTTGTTTCGCATACGCAAAATGCGTTCTGCGTGGGCCAACTCAAATTGTTGGGTAACGCCGTTTGCAACCAACGTTACCGTGGTCGTTTTGGCGTTCATATTAGGCGGAGATTAAATCGGTCAACGGGTTGAAATCGTCGGGCGTGACGATCGCAAGGTTGTCCGAATAGTTGTCGGGATACTGCCATTGAATCGCGTTGGAATCTTTGGCGTCGAAATTCCCGTGAATCTTCGACCCGATGAACAGGGAACGAATGGGAATCGGATAGTAGGTGGTCGGCGTGGTCGGGTCTTGGATTGCTTCGATTTTGCCGTTCTCGTCGAACAGGTAAACACCAAGATTGCCGGCGGCGGCTTCGCACATCAATTCTTTCATCGTCTTGATGACGGATTGAGGAACGCCGCGCAACGAACCGTCGAACTGGACGGGATTGCCGCCAAGAACTTGCGCAATTCCGCCAAGATCATCGTTGCCGCCGGACGTCATACGGGCATCGCCGCCGGAATCGGCCGGGGCGTTGATGTAAGGAGAAACCACGATCTTCGTGCCGTTGGCGGCGGCCAACAGTGCGGTCCACGTTGCAAGTTTGGTAATAGTCGGGGCAAGCGGGGTTCCGCTTCCTGCCATCGCGTTACGCGTTCCGTCGGCTTGACGCAAACGTTGGAACGCAACTTTCTGAATTTGGCCGAAATTTTCCGGGCAAGTGACGTTCGGGATCGTCGAAATTGCGGTTGCGGCCGGGCATTGACAAATAAGTGACATAGTGCAGAATGTTTTAATTGTTGTTATGCTTTGAACGGCTGACCCTTTGCCGCTTTCGTCTGCAAATATATTTATTTTTTCGATAAATCGCGTAAAATGAGCGCGAAAACAAAATTGGTATCATTTATCGTCTTTCGCTTTCGCGCCCAAAATAGCCCCATTTCTTTGCGTCAATGGACTTTTACGCCACGGCTTGCGGCGTTGTACGGACGTGTGTTGCCGTCTGCAATTTCCTTTTCGTATATGCCGGTCAATCCATCGGCATCGTCATCGTGCGCGTTCGCGTCAAAGTTGCGCAAGAACGACGTAATGTGTTCGTGGAACTTTGGAAAGCGCGTTTCCCACCCGAACGGCATAATAATATGCTGATTGACGAACGGGGCATTCGTTACGATGCGCGATTCTTTATTGTCACTCTGATAGAACGGGACGGTCAACGCCCGTACTTTCTTCTTGATGACTTTTTCGAACTGCGAACCGCCATTGTTCGATTCGATCCACGCCTTTTGCGTTCCATTTGTGTTGATCATCCGGGGAACGGTCACGGTGGTTACGTCAGTGGATTCGTCAGTATATTCTATGTCTGTGATCAGCGCGAACAACAACGGTTCGTACCGATGTTTGTTTTCGTTCCAAATCTGATTGTCCGATTTGTACACGTCATACGTTGCCCCGAACAAAAAATCATCGCCTTGATCCGCAACATCAACGTAACAACCCGAACGGATATACGTTCCGAATTCGGATTTCTCAACCCACGTTTTGAACGGTTGGTACAAATACGCCGTCGCGTCCCCCGGATTGCCTTGGTATAGGCATTGAAAACCCAACGGGTCCAATTGCTTTTGTTCCAGTAAGCGGGCCAAAGAATGCCGCTTGCCCCATAACGGGGAACCGGCTTCGCGCGGGTCTATTTCCGTGGCGTTTCCGGTCTTTATGGCTTCGAAATTGACCAATACCCACGCGCCGGCCGGGATGTTGTCAAAGTCACTCCACTTTTCGACGAAAATAACCTTTTCTGTTTCGATGATCTTTCCAATAATATCGTCGGGATGCCAACGCGTGAAAACGATTAGTTCCTGTGAATCGTTATGCAAACGGGTCTTTGCAACCTTTGTGAACCAGTCCCACGCAACGGCACGAACAACGGGGCTATTCGCTTCTTTCGAATCCTTGTACAAGTCATCGTAAATCATCACGTCAACCGTCTTGGATGTAAGCGAACCGCCACGGCCCACGACGCGCAACGATCCTTTGTGATTGACGATTTCGAACACGTCAGAATTTCGAAGATAATTGCTTGCAACGGTCACTACATTCGACCCGTTCAATTGCGTGTCCGGGAACACGGCCCGATATTCGTCTGAATCAATCAGCCGTTGTACGTCCCGGTTGAAATCCTTTGCAATCGTGGCCGCATACGAACAGATGCACATCTTCAAATCGGGATACAACCCCAACATATCGGCCGGAAGAAACCGGCTTGAACCTTGCGAATTATGCGTCGGCACAAGTTCGACCCCGACAAGATATATTCCACCCTCAACTTCAATGCAATTTACCTTTTGCGTCCCGGCATCAGAAACGGAATCAATGAAGAATCGTTTTTTTTCGGCCCTGTCCGCTCTCGGCTTGTTGTCAATGCGCGTTTGCTTGCGCTCAATCTTGAATACTGAATTCCCCTTGTCCGGGTTGAAACAAATTCTTACTTTCTCGCCACAATCTTTTCCATAAAACTTTGCGGCGTATGTGTGCCGCGTCGGCTTATATCCCAATGTACGCAACAGGACAAATACATCGTTGGCCAATTGCCCCGCCTTTTGGGAGAATTCGCACGTCCCGCGCGTGTTTGCGCATCCGTCCGTGTCCATCAGCCCGCGCAACAATTCGCGCCGTTGCTCAACCGATGCAAGCAAATACAAAATCGGTATGTGCTTATTGAACAAAACGCCCAACTTGCGCAATTCCGATGTTTCCAACCCGCGCAAATGTACGCGATATGCCTTTCTATCTCCCTTTATCGCCTTTGCAATCGGCCGCAAATGCTCAATATCTTCCGCGCCGCAAGTAATCCACTTGTCATAAGAATTCCCATCGCCGAGCCAAACCCCCAACAAATACGGGTCAATAGGCAATTCCCTTTCGGGCATTTCTATAACCGCATCGGCGGGGATAAACGGGGCGCGCCTGTTCCGACGGGCGAATATGTTCTGCGTCTCCACGATTTCGCGGATTCTCCCCTTACGGTCATCGTGGTCTGCGTATATTACCCATTCGTGTTGCCGAGCCGCAATTATGCTGAAATCATCGGCAAAATTCACATTCTGCGATTCGCAATCATACGCGCCGCTATTCCATATCACGCGCTTCGGTTTTCCGTCCTCGCCAAATACGAAATCCCCCGGCCGCAAATCTTTGTGCCTTTTCCAACCTTGCGTTGTCAGCACTGGCGTATCAACGCGCAATGCCTTTCCGTGTTGCGGCGGGGCCTGTATGATCAATTTCTTGATCTTCCGTTTGGCGAACAGGTCCAAAACCCGATAATATGCGACGTGGAACGGCGACGGGTCAAATTTAGGGTCCATATATTCGGCAAACCACAAAAGGTTACGTCGTGCGCCCTCCTGTAAAAACAATTCCGGGTGTTCGGTCAACATCCGGGTTATTTGCATCGCGTCCAAATCCATTTCTAACTGTCAATCCCGATTTTTGACAAATTCGGCCATCTTGCGTTCATAAATGCAATAACGGATTTTTGCACCGCTTCAAATTGCGCGTCCGTCAAGTGGCCAAGATGTATAATTATAACATCTTCGTTTGGGTCTTGCGGCCCGTCCGTTTTCCCAAATCCCGCCATCGTTATTTGTCTTTCCTGTCAAACAAATGGCGGATTGCCCACGCCAACATTGCAAGACCATCCAACATTTTATTTGGCTTTAATGGCTTCAAGAACTTGCGCCAACAAATCGTCCGGTACGTTCTTTAACGAAACGATTGTTTTGCTTTCGGTTTCAACCTTGCCCGACAATTCGTTGTTCACGCGGTTTTGCCAATGTTCCGGGTCACGGTTGCACAACGCAAAGATAATGGCCGTTGGATTCGGCATAACGCGTTTGTGTACAACCTTGGTTTTCGTTATTGTTCCCTTGCCGTCCCGGCCCGGCACTTTTTCCGTCGTTGTTTCGTCGTATTCAAACCCGCGCACCAAATCAATCAACGAACGCTTGCAGTCAACGACCAATTGGGAATCGTACCAATCTTGGTATTCCTGTTCGGCCTTTTTAACACGCTCCGAAAAATCCGCGTCGTCTTTCAAATGCGCATAAAAGGCGGTTTTTCCAACCCTTGCGGCGGTAAATGCGTCTTTGTAACTTTTTCCGTCTGCAATGGCCGCGCACATTATTTCGACCTTTGCATCAGTCCATTGGGGTTTCCGGCCTTTTTTCTTGGGTTCGGCCTTGATTGTCCCTTTATCTTTTGCCATAACTCAATGTATTTTTTGCAAAGTTAATCATTTTGTTGGATTCGGAACAATTTGAAAGATATTCCGTACCAAAGGAAAGCAATTGTTATACAGATGTTCCCGGCATCGCGGACAAGGCCCAACGCCGGGAACAGAATGAATTGCGTTTTGTCAACAAAGACCGTCATTTCTTTGCATTCTTACTGATTCCACGATGGAACCATTGATCTACAAACGCCTTGATGGTCGGAATATCATACACGCCGTTACTGGATAATCCCACGACGATTGCCAACATCACGACACCCAACCAAACCGGTTCGCCGAACTGGATCAGTTGCAAGGCCCACGCGATGACGGAAAGGATTGCGCCGACGGCCCACGCGACCAGTTGCGGCCACATACCTTTCACGATCTTGAATGCGCCGTTGATGACGCCGGCCAATGATACGGTTGCCGCCATCAGTAACGGGGCGATGTACCAAAAATCTTCCGAAAAGATGCCTTTGATAATTTCCATAATGATTTGAATTTATTGGTTAAACATTTCCGCTTTCGCGGCTTCTTCTTGTTTCTGTTTGGCGAACTTTGGCCATTCGGGCGAATCGAAATAGAACCAGTATAAACCGCCGTATTTCTTCCGCCGCCCTTGACAACACGCCGTTATGCTCCGTCGAAGAAGATGCAATATTTCAGCCGCCTTTGTCGCGCTTTCGCAATACTTGTGTACGCCTTTTTCGTTAATGGCAACGATTGGTCGTTTGTTGCGTCCGCCGCCGTTCGGATTCGGCCTTAAATTCTTGCGCCCGATCTCCAACACCAACGCCCGGCTTTTTTCCGGCATCCATTCATCCCAACTTTTGCCGGCATTGTGCGGTTTATGCCCGGGAAGATAACGGCCGGTCTTTATGTTTCTTCCGGCTTTGATCCCGCTTTTCATTTCGATTCGTATTCCGCTTCGAATTGTGCTTGATGGATGATTTCAAAACATTTCGGCCCACGGTAAACGATGTATGAATTTTCAATTGCACGGGAAATCGCGCCACCACTCACGAATTCAAACCACGCCTTTCCGCCCAATTTACGTTCAATGACCAACACGCCGTTTCCGACAAACTGTTTCAGTTCCTTTTCGTTGGTGCGCTTGACCTGTATGGCCCGTATTTCTTCCATCCTCTTGCAGTACACGCCGCCGGGTCTTGCGGCCGCCTGTCCGTCAGTATGCACCGGCACGAAATCGGCGTATTCGGATTTGGCGAACTTGACGCGGATGTAAACCGCCATCCGGTCCGGATCATCAGACATTTCGATCAACCGGTCCCCGGTCCGGCCCTCAACGGCCGCCATAATTGCGGCGATGTAATCCGGATCGTTGTTCCCACTGTAATCGGCTTCGAAGAAGAAATGATCGCCGCCGTTTTTCAGTTCGCACGGCATCCCGGTCAACGATGCAACCATCTTGGCCAATTCCGTATCAAACGGCGTCAACTTTTGTTTCCAGTAATCTTTGTGGTCCATTACTTTTTGATTTTGCGTTGAATGATATTCCAACCATCCGTTCCGATTTGCATTTCGCGCGGATATTCTGTGATGTCCCCTTTCGGAACGATGATGTTGTACAAACCTAATTGGCCTTTGATCGGCATTTCCACGACGCGGCGCGGGTTTCGCATAAGCCACCCGAAACCCTTGCGCGGGCGTTCGTTTTCCGGTATGCAAGTCGCGGCCCAATCGGCCGGCGTGAATTCTTCCACGGGCTTGACGCCGTACAACTCCACGAATCCGCAAGTGACGCCGGATTCGCGGCCCGGTATGACAGGTTTCGCAGACGAACAAATCAACAGATCGCCACGATAGTTGATGTTTCGCGTCCGTACCTCAATGGTCTTTTCGGCGTGATATTCGCCCGATTCATCCCGGAACGCAACACGCGTCAGAAAGTCCGCGTAAGGTTGTTTGACCGTCAACGCCTTGTAAACGTCGTGTTGGTCCGGGTTGAAATCTTTGCGTTCGATTTGCATAACGATCGGGCTTAAACGTCCATATCGGGGCCGTTATATCCGCCGGGCGAATATTCGGGCGTCGGAGCCGGGGCCGCGTCCGCCTTTTTTCCGCCCAACAGTTCCATTTCTTCGACGTGGATTTCCGTAATGAATCGCGTCTGTCCGCTTGCGTCCTCATACGTCCGGGTCTTGATCTTTCCAGCAAGAAGAAGCGGCGTTCCCTTTTTGACGTATTGTTCGCATACACCGGCAAGGCCGCTTTTGCGGACAACGATGTTATGCCACTCTGTCTGATCGGGAATTTCCTTTCCGTCGCGGGTCGTGTATCCCCGTTCGGTCGTGGCCAACGTGAATTGTGCAACCATCCCGCCGTTTTCAAAGCGGGTAATTTCGGGGTTTTTCCCGACGTTGCCTTTCAAGAATACTTTGTTCATAACTATAAATTTTTGTGATTTTTTTCGTTTTTTATCGTTTTTTATTCATCGAATCGAACGCCATATAGCAAATATTCGCATTTCTGATCGTTCCATTGGCCGGCCTTGTTCAGCGCATCGCGGTCCCTGTCATTTAGAAATGAAACCCAATAGCCGCCCGCGCTTGCCGGGCGAAGAATCCGGACCAACTTGCCAACAAAGAACCGGCGCAATTTGTAGTATTCGCACCACGGGGCCAGTTCTACGATTCTGCGCGTGTTTCGCGTGTGTGGAACTTTCGGCGCGCGTCCGTTCCGGACAAAATTCGCTTTGGCGAAATCCCGACGGACAGACCGACGGGATAATTCCAAGTAGTCGGGTTTACTCATTGGAAATCGTTATCGTGATCTTCTTGCGGTTCTTTAACGGCGATTGAATCAACGGCCAAATCGCGGCTTCGATGCACTCCCCAACCGCGTTCGCATCTTCGCAACCCCAAACGCCGCCCTTAAAATTCCGCATCAGAAACCGGGAACCGCCCGTTTTCAACGGGGTAATTGTGATTGATTTTGCCATACTCTTTTTTCAGTTGTTCGATTGTAAGCATATTCGCGGCGTATATCCGCATATTGGAACGATTGCCGTTTTCCCATCGGTCGTGCATTTCGAAACAAAGGATGTTGACGTTGCGCGGATCGTGCGCCATTTCCGGGTGTGCGCCGCGTGTCAATATGTGGGAAATGAACGTTGCCGAATAGTGATTCAACGGCCGCATCGTTTCCGAACAAATGTGCGGGTAATGGTCCCAACACCAACGATAGAACTTTTCGTTTTCTTCCGGGGTGTGTCCAGTCCCGAACATTGCCCGTTGGATGGATACCCGCAAATTGATTTCAACCGCGAAACGGCGATCAATCAACGGTTCGTATCCGCGTTGGCGGGCGTAATCGTAACATTCGCGGGTATCAATCACAATCGGGGCCATACTACATTTCCGGCAAATCGGTTACACCGTCATCGACGCCATCGGGGGCCGGCTCCTGTTCTTCGCCGAACAACGACAATTGGGCCTGTTTGCCCTTGAACAGATACGCGTAAACCTCTTTCTTGATGGCTTCGACAATCGTTTCCAATTCTTCTTCAAAGCCAAAAGAAATTTGCGCCATCTTGATTCGCGGCGTGTTGATGCACGTTTTCAGCCCATTCGGCGTTTCGAATACGGCCGTGATGATCACGCCGGTATTTTCATCGGACCCGGACCACGATACGCCGCGTACCTCAATCTTCGAAATCAGTTCGTCGGCGTAATTACGGGCGATCATCTTCTTGGATTCCGGCAATTTCATTTCGTCGGATTCCATCAACGTCAAGAACGACGTAATGTTGAACACGCGGGCCACGATGATCCGCAAGTCTTGGAACATCTTGGTCATATCGGGGTGTACGTCGCGTGAACACGTTTCGTTGCGGTCCAGTACGGACGGTTCGCCGCCGACAATCTGTGTTACTTGATATTCGGCTTGGATGCCGCCTTTCGGCAACAACTTAACTTTCGACAGGTTGAAATCCTTTTCCGTCGGAATGCTTTGCAATTTTTCTTCCATTGTTCTTTTGTGTTATTTCTTTGCCGGTTCCGCCGGCCCGGGTTCCAGTACAGACACGGCAACGTCAATCAGTTTCAAGACATCTTCCAACAATGCAATTTGCACCGGGGACGTCTTGGCGTCTTTCTTGGCGTGTGCCAACCAGTTATTCACACATTCGCGCGTGAATGCCGGCGTGTTGTTAAATTCAAGTGTTTTTGCCATATCGTTTTGTTTTTAATCGCACTTACAACCACCGCACCCGTGAACAGGCCGTTCCGCAATCTGTTCCCGCCTCGATGTCGTGAGAAATTTAACATCGGTCCGGCATTCACTTTCGTATTTGTCAATGCTTATCGAAACATCAACACGCATTGCGCCCAACAAGTCGCGCAAGTCAGAAACCGCGTCAATGACGCGCTTCTCAAATTCTTTGATTTTTACATTCATCGTTAAAATTCGTTTTGGTCCAACAGATCGGCCACGGCCGGGTTTATTTTGCCGGGATTTTCGATTTCCGGGGCGTTCTCCGCTTGGACGTGTGATTTATCGTTTTCTCCGTTCGCGGGCAAAATAGGCCCGTTTCCGGCCTTTTCCGGGACGCCGAACGCCTTTGCCGCGCTTGCCGCGATCTTGGCGGCCTGTTCTGACGGGGCGGCGGGTTGCGGCGCGTCATCCGTGTATTCTTTTACTTTGAGTTCGACAAACCCCTGTTCCAACAGGACCGGCAGACAACGGGCAACGGCCTTGACATCTTCCAACGCATCGTGCGCCGGGAACGATTCGCCGGGGAAACAACGCGCGAACAATTCTTCCAGTCGCGGCAATTTCAACCGGCCGTTTGCCATCCGGGCGTCAACCCATTTCATCGTGGAGCGCATCGTGTCAATCCTCTTGCTTTTGTCCAACGCGAATTCAACGTCGTTGCCGTCGTAGTATTCGCGGCCAAGTTCACGCAAAATGTTTGCCTTGATCAGCGATGTGTCGAAATAGATGTTGTGGCCGCAAATCAACGCGGCTTCGTGGCAATCGTTTATGAACATATCCACGACGGCGGCGAATTCTTCGCCGTGTTCCAACGCATATTCCGTGGTTATTCCGTGGATGGCGGTTGCTTCTTCCGGAATTTCCCATCCATCCGGCCGGATGATATGCGATTCGGTCTTTCCCCGGATCATCCAAGCAAGTTGAACGATGTGCGGAAAATCGGCGAAATCAGCATCCCACCGCGCGCCACGATCCGGAACGCCTGTTGATTCCGTATCGAAGAAAAGAACGTCATTGATTGTGTACATAACGGATCAGTTTGCGGGTTCGCGGGAATCTATCACGGCGCGATCGCCGTTGGGCTTGTTGCCATACAACGTGCCGCGTGAAATTTCATCCCATTGCTTCAACGCCTTTTTTAACGTCGGAACGGTTAAGGTCCAACCGCTTCCAATAATCGTGTAAGACACGAAATCATCTTCATTGATCTTGCGCATATTGTTTGTTTGTTAAATTGTTCGCGGGTCATCTATGTAAACGTGTAGCCATTCGGCGGCATATTGCTTCAACCATTCCAAGAAATCGAACATCTGCGTTTGGTTCAACTGACGTCCAGTCGTGATGTATTCGCCGGGGTCTGCGTGGAAATCGCCGGGGTATTGAGAAATCAAGAATCGGTCTGTTGCGTCCTCTCTCTTTCGATCCCCTTTTTCCCTCAACGCCTGTTGGATCGTCGGAACGATGTAGTTGTAGTAGTACGCCTGTTGGGCCGCAGTGGATTTGGGCGCGTTCGCTTCGAACTGGACCACCACGCGCATCCCTTTGTGGGCTTGGAAATACGGGGACAACCGGTCCATCGGCAACCGCAAGCGGCCATCTTCGCCGATCATCCCCGTTTCGCTGATCCTATCCGTTTTCACGTTCGAACCAGTATTCTTTGTACAGGACGCCATCTTTGTTCGTGCGCCACACGTCGCACATCACAAAACCGGTAATCTTCCGGTCGGCAATCTTCCGGCGAATCTTGCAGAATTCCGTGTGCATTTCTGAACACTTGAATTCTTTGCCGTTGTACACTGACAGATGGCGGCCGGCCATCAATGCCGCAATGATCTTGCGCCGCTTCGATTCGCGGGTTTCGGCTTCGTTGCGCTGATTAGCGCGTTTGAAAAATAGTGCCATAATTACGATTGTTTGGTTGTTGGAAAGATAACGCCTTTTAGTTCGGGGAATTCCTTGACCACGAATTGACCGACGGTCAAGTTGTATGCTTGCATCCCAAGTTGCAAGATGTATTCGCGTTGTGCGCTTGGACGCGGGTTCGTGGCGGCGATACAGGAACAAAATTCATCCCGGAACTGTTCGGCCGTCAAGTCAATTACGCGGTCAATCGGATGTGCCGGCAATTTGAATCCCTTTGCGCCGCCCATCTTGCGCATCGCTTGATAAGATGCTTGGATCGCCTTGCGGTCCGTCTTTTGCGCATCCATATACGCGGCAATGTTTTGTAAGAATTCGTTAGTATTGCAGACGTCCGAAATCGTCTTGCCCTGTAACGCCTTGCACGATGCAATTTTTTGTTGGATTTCCTTTTTCATATTGAAGAAACCGGGACGGGCGAACCGCCCCGGTGCTGATGGTTATTTTTCGGTATATTCTTCGACCTGCATTTCCGTCTGCCCGCGCTGGACCTGTTCGATAAAGCCTTGAAATCCGTTCTTCTTGGCGATTTCGACGATGGTCTGCAACCGCTTTGCGCCAAGCGATTCGCCGCGTGCGATGCGGAACACCTTGACCGTCGGATTGGAAGCGATGACCAACTTGGCCGAGATTTCCATAATCTGCGAATCGGACACTTTGCCGGGCGTGAACGGAACGCCGTTCAGTTCCAACCCGTCATCCGTGAACGTAAGGCCGTCAATCGGCAACTTGGCCGTGGCGATCAGTTGTTCGCGCTCCTTTCCCAACTGATCAATCCGGGCGTCCATCTGTTCGGATTGCTTCTTGATTTGGTCGAATTGGGCTTTCTTTTCGTTGTACTGACAAACAAGGTTGTATCGCTTGTTGTGGGCGTCGGCCTTTTCCAGTTGTTCGGGGATGTTGGAGTTTTCCGGGTTGTTCGCTTCGTACTTGGCCAACCAATCTTCCGCGTTCTTCTTGCGGGTTTCGATGTCTTTCTTGCGGGCGTCAATTTCAACAAGTGCGGCGGCGTGTTCTTCCGCTTTTAACTTTCTGTCAATTTCGGCGGCCGCGACGGCCTTTTCGTATGCGATTTTCGCTTCTTTAACGCGATTGTCAATCGTTGACAACACACAATCGTAGCGGTCGTTTTCCGCTTTGATGTCCGCCGGGATTGCGGCCAACTGCTCCGTGCGTTGAGCAAGCGCGGCCCGGACCGTCTTGGCCTTTTCGATCAGTTGTGCGTTCGTGGCCTGTTTTTCCATCAAGTCTTTGACGTTGATGGGCGCGGCGAACTTGGTTTCATCGCCGGGTTCCAGTTGCGCGGCCAGTTGCGCAACCAACGTGTCGAAAGTCTTGACGTCGCGGTTCACGCCGGCACGTTCGTTTTTCAGCCCGGCAACCTCCGTGTCAATGGCTTCGATCCGTTCCCGGACGGCCGGGGCCAAAAGTGATTTGACAACGGCGATCTGTTTGCGCCGGCCCTCCGCCGTTTCGGACCACCGGGAGAATTCCACGGCGTCGAAATCTTGATACCCAAAGATGCGGGACAACATCGAAACGTTGTTTGTTTGCATCCCGGTTGATTTCTGACGAATCGTCATCGTGCCGCGCGGGTTGTTCTCCGTGAAAGACAGGGACACGTCGAATTCTTCGCCGTCATCGCCGACAATCATCTTGGCGAATCCCTTTGACGCGCCGTTGCGTAAGACGGCATCCCGATCCCCGGTCAACAGTGCGCCAATGGCTTTCAACAACGTTGATTTGCCTAACTCATTGTCCCCGGTAATGAAATACACGTTGCCGTCGAAATCGGCTTCGAATTTCTCAATCACTTGGAAATTCAGCAATTCAAGTCTTTTGATGTACATATCGTATCGCTTAATTAAAGTTTGTGCGGTCGGCGGGGTTCGAACCCGCAACAGGAAATATGCGCATTATTTCCGCCCACTTATTCAAATTATCCCTATTCGTGGCATCCCCGGCTGGGATGGTGTTTACCAATTACATCCACGTCCGCATTTTGTACCCCCGGTCGGAATCGAACCGACACGCCGTTACGGCAATTGATTTTGAGTCAATCGTGGCTACCGTTACACCACGGGGGTTTGTTTGGGCCTTTTGCGCATCCCTGCGTTCCGGCCCCGTAACGATAATGTTTAATATTTATTTTGCGGGTGATGACCGCTTTTGTTGCCCCGGCACGAATCGAACGTGCATCGTCGGAACCAAAATCCGATGTGTTAGCCGTTGCACCACGGGGCAAGTTCCTTAATCGTCAATTTCCCATCTTCCGCGAACATCTTCGACAACTCCGTAACTCTTATGCTGCCCTTTGTATAATTTGCCGTTCGCTTCCTCCACTGATTCCGCCCTTACACTAACAGGATACCACACTCCGTTGATTCTCTCCTCTTTACCAACAAATACTTTTTTCATTTTCTTCATCTTTTTGTGTTCCGGGAACCGGCCCGGGCCGTCGGGTTGTCTATCAAACCCAATGCAAATATAAGGATATTTTTTTAAATACCAAAAGAAACAACAAAATTTTTTCAAAAAAGTTTTGACCGGTCCACAATCTTGGGATTCCAACATACTTTGCCGGCGGCCAACGCCCGTTCAAACGCGGCGTCCGTGCCGGCGTGTTGGCCCAATTCGAACCAATGTTTGTATTTGTCCCGCTTGACGAATACCCGGCACGTTCCGGCCGGATCGCGGGCGATGTAAGCATCAACGTTCATAAATTCGGATCAAATTTTTCCCCTTTTAATCGCGGCAAGACCAATTCCCCGTATCCGTGTTGTTCCCGCCCGCAAATGACATCTTCCAATGGTTTCGGTGTACAAAACCAGTTACAACAATCTTTCGTACCGTTTCGGGTTCTCATTGTACCCAAACATTGACAACGGCCACAACTCTTTTTGTCCATCAGAACAATTTTGGTTGCGGGTCCAGTAATCGGGCATTGAGTTCGTCCAACTCCTTTTCCATCCGCTTAGAGAGTTCCAACACGTCAGTATTGCGCGTTGCAAAGTAACGCCGTTGATTGTGTCGCATCGTCGCAACGAACCGGACGTATTCGGCCGCCTGTTCCGGCGTTATTTCTTGCAAATTTTCGATTTGCGGGGCATTTAGATTGTCCATATACATTTTACTTGACAGATTGTTTGATGGTCTTAATCGGGCGTTCTTTGCCCTTTTTGGCGATTGATCCGCGCTTGCGCTTTGGCATTACGGGATTTGTTGATTTCCCCGGCGGCCGGCCGCGTTTCCGCTTGCCCTGTTCCATTTCCGGCGATTTCCGTTCCAGTTCGGCCCGTTTCCGTTCCAATTTCTTGGCTTCGCTTTCCATTTCCGGCGTTTCCGGATGCCGACACCAAAAGAACGTTGCCGTACCGGTCCGATAGAACCATTCGCATTTCCGACATTCGGTCGAATCAACGGCGCATTTGCGTCCGAACGGGCAATTGCCGCCGATGGTTGTGAAAATCTTGGTTGGCATAATATGTCATTTCTTCTTGTGAGCAAAGTAAAATACAGTCATTGAAAGGTTTTTGGAACGGCCCGAAAATTCGACCGCGCAACCATCCACAAAAGTAACCAAACCGGTTCGTTGTCCGGTTTTCAACGCCGTTGCCGCAAGAATTACGGCACGATCTTCCGTTATCGGTTCTTGATACTGAATGTAAATCTTTTTCATTTGTACCCCCATTTTGTTCGTCCCTTACTCACGCATTATCATTGTTCATACTTAAAAGAGCATTCCCGCAAGTAATCCGGTCATAACAATTGTAATCTTCGCTTTCATACTAAAACAATTTTTCAAATTCACGGGGCGGCAACTGTTCTTTGACCCACTTTGTATCATTGACCAAAGCCCAACGGCCAAAGTGCATAAGTAACAACGCGTCGGAATTCCACAACGCAACATTCACGGCCGGATACAGACGCGCCGCGTGGTCCCTGTACCGGCGTTTGCGATCCGCCTTTTCTTCTTGGCTTCCGCGAATCCTCAAACCCAATTTCGTTTGCCACGTCATCGGATGAACCAGTACATACGGAACACACGACATTTCGATAACCGCTTTCAATTGGGCGAAATTCTCCATCATCTTCTGAATCCGGAACATCTTTCCCATCGCGGCCCGGCCGTCATCAACCTTGACGTCATCCGGGCGAACGGACAACTTTTCAAGAAAGACGATCGGTTTGTAGTTTTCGGCGTAATAGTTCAAAAACGCCTGTAAATCGGTTATGTCTTTCGGCATCTTGGCAACCTTTACCGGGCCGTCAAGAATGAACACGGCGATCCCGCCGTTCGCGCCCGGATCAATGCCGATGACGCAGTTAATTGTTAATTTCTGTTCCATCATTCGGTTCTGATGTAGTTAGACAATTCAACATTCTGTTCATCCATCCGCTTGAACGCCGCTTCCAACGCCTTTTTGCGGGCCAATGTCAACGCGCCGTGTTGGAGTTCCGGCGCATCCGGGCCGGCCTGTTGCAATCTTCGCACATCGCCGATCATCCCAAACCGGGAAAAATCGTTCAACGCGCGTTGAAGAATGATTTGTTGATCCTCTTTCGTGACCACGATTTCCGTGGCCAGTCCCGCGTCCGACAACATCTTATAGAACAACATTTCCGCGATGGCAGAAATCGCCGGCATCCGCTTGTTTTCCCGGTAAAAGGCATACGCGTCAATCAAATCCTTTCGGATGGATTCGCCGTATATCCGTTCGGCATCAGTGTCGCGTTCGCGTTCCGGTTTCGGCATCGCTTCGTTGGCCTTGCGAAGAATGAACGCGCGTCTGATCTTGTAGGCGTTCAGAATCTTACAAACGTATTCGGCGTTGAATTGCTGATAGTGTCCGCGATCCGGTTGGCCGTCCCGGCCTTTCGGCAAGAAATCATCCAGTTCCCCGGTAATGCACATTTCAAACGCCATCCGAAAATCTTTCATCGTCAGATTCGGGTAATACCGTTTCAAGATTTCGGAAATGCGGATTACCATATACCCGCGTTCGCTTTCATCCGTGGCCCTATATCCAACGTCCTTTGCGACGAACCGCAATATCTTGTTCAGTTCGTTGGAGAGTTCAAGACCGGAATATTCCGCGATGGTCTTGGCCGTTGATGCAAGGAACACGGATTTTTCGACCGGTTCCAATGCCGTCATCACGGCCGGAACGTTCAACATCTGACGGCGCATTTCCGCCGGCGTGTTCGCTTTATGTATCGTCAATCCTGTTTCCATATCATACGGTTGTTCCTAATCCCAAATATTCGATCGCATCAGCCGACAATCCGGGGCCGGCCGGGTTCTTTCGGTGCAACTTGCCTTTTTCCATATCCGAACGGATAAAATTGCGGGCCGTTGCGATCCAGTCTTTCATCTTCTTTCCCTTTTGCGCGGACCAGTCCGCCACGGCGTGATAATAATACACGATGTCAACGTCATTGAATTCCGGGGACGTGAATTGTTTTTCGAATTCATCGTATCCGGCATACCGGGAATTCTCAAACAGACACAACGGTTCGGCCGTGCGCTTTGGCCTTACAACTGTTACCGGGACAAATCCGGTTTCTTGCGGGAACAAATCGCCATCGGCGGCTTTGTTATTAATGTCTGTGTTGTTAATGTTATAGTCTATAATAGGGCGGTCCGTTTTCGGACCAATTTCCGGTCCGTTTTCGGACTGCATTTGGTCCGTTTTCGGACTATTGGTCCGGATTTGTTCTTTTCTCTTATTCCATCCCGCGCAACGGGACGTGAAACGTACATATTTCACACGGCCCAATTTCGTCAGTTGTACAAAGCCCATTTCGGCCAGTTCCGAAATGTTCTTATAACACCGCTTGGGAATGCCGAACAACAACGGAAAATCCTCTGCCATTCGTTCATCCGAATACTGATACCAAACATATCCATCAATGGCAATAGTGTTTGACCATATCGGCAACGTCATAAACGCCGCCAACGTGGAAACCTGCGTCAGCGACAAATCGTTTATGATCGCGAACTCTTGGTCTATGTTCAAACTATATGTCATCTTCAAAAAAAAGATGCCCGGCATTTCAAAAACAGGTGGCGGCCTGTTCCCTACTTTGTCGGGCTAATTTTCCGTTTGCTTGACAACCGCCATTGTCAATGTTCAGCGCAAATATAGTGACTATTCCGACAAAAGCAAATTTTTCGTTGAATTTTCCGGCGCAATCATTTTGCGGATTTCTTCGATCCGCGTGTCGTTGGCCACAAGTGAAACAACAGGATAGCGGGAATTCACGCCCGGTTTGTTGCTTTTGGCGAACTGGACGGATAGATCGAATACCGTCTGCGTGACCGTCCCGCGCATCAGTTGTACTCCATCGAACGAATTGCGGATGTTCTTGATGGATGACGCCGCGCCCTTTGTGGAAAACTGCCACACGCCAACAACGCCGCGCACGGCCGGCACGATGAAACGCAACGTCAACGCCACGTCCCAATTGTCCGGACCGCGCTTCGTCGGGTTCTTGGCGGTTATCTGATCCATAATGTCTGGGTATTGCTCTACCGAATACGGGGCGTATTTCTTGCCGTCCCAAATTTCGAACACGCGGCCATCGCCACGGGCCACTAATGCGCCCTTATCATCCCTGTATTCGTAACGTTCGTTACATACCTTTTCCGGGTTGTCATCCGGAAAGATGATTTGGATGGTTTGCGGCTTCTCTCCCAATGCCGCCGTGAACATCCCGGCGTACTTGCCGGCCGGGATGAAATAATCAACAGACACGGGATATTCGCGGCCGTTTTGGCCGGCCTGTTTCTTGCCGATGCGCAACCGGCCGATTTCGGGCAATTCCAGTACGGACGCACCCGCTTCGTTTCGAATGATTCTTCCAGTCATTACAGTTCCATTTCAAAGTTCAACAAATTTTCCTGTACGTCAGATTTGGCCGGTTCCGGTGCCGGTCCAATGGGCGTCGCCTTAACGACCGCATCCGGTCCGTTCCCATAACAACCGCCGCGCCGCCCGCCAAATTCCTTTTCCCACGGCAAATGATTGTTCACAAAATCATCATCAACTTGTTTTACCGCGCTTGCCGAATTTACGGGCTTTCCCGCTTCTTTGGTATCTTCGTCCGTCTTTTTCTTTTGCGCTCTATATTCGGCCGCTTTTGTGGCTTTTTTGGCGCGAATCTTTTCTTCTTCGTTTTCCGGGGCGGCCGCCGCTTCTTTCGGGGCTTCTTTCGTTTCCGCGTTCGTCTTGATCAGTTCGGACAAAGACAACGTGAAGATGTTATCAGCAATCTTGCCGTTATCCAAATCCAGTACGCCACGAACGATCGTCAACGTGTTGTCGCGCTTTTCATCCTCAATGGACGCCAATGCCAACAGGAACGGCAATTTCTTCGCGTTCACGGAATCCGTCTGATCTTTCAGATTGTACGTCGGGGCCTTGCGCCAGTCTTTCGGGGAGAAATTGAACACGCGCTCGATCGGCTTGTTCGGGTAATTGTGATTCCACATTTCCCGATACAGATGCAATTGCAGTTCGTGTTCTTCGAAGAATCCTTTGCGGCCGCTTTTGAAATCCACGATGGCCGTGAACGTCTTGGCCGTTTTCGGATCAGTCATCACGCACGGAAGATCAAGACAACCCGCGTAATGGAATTCGGGATGCACCAAACCGATTTCAACCGCAAGCGGCTTGACGTTGTAATCCTTGACGAATTGAGCGAACGCCAACACGTCTTTCCGAATCCGGATGATCCACTGATTGAACAGGGATTCGGGGACGTTTTCGCGCTCCATATAGTCCAACAGGACGGCCGGCACGTTGTCGAAATCGTATCGCCGGTTGATGATCAGTTGTTCGAACTGGCCGTGCATAAACGTTCCGTATGCGGCCGCGATGTCGCGTTTCTCCGTGGAATTCTCCTTGCCGTTAGCAACCATCCAGTCCAACAACGCCGGCGGCGTCGGCATTACCTGTTTCAACAACGTGGTAACGGACGGGTAGAATTCCGGTTCGCCGTTGGCGTCGAATCGGTAGTAATACCGGTATCCATCGGAATTCAACTGATACAACCGGTACGCCGGTTCCTGTAACGCATCCGTGTTGAAATAGACGGCGCGGATTTCTTCGACCGTCATTCCGGGGAACAGTTCTTTCGCCTGTTCGGCTTCCGGGGCCATCATCGCAGCCAATGTGGGATCAATAGTGTTTTCTTTCATCGTATCGCCTGTAATTAAAGATTCTTCGTTTTTCTGTAATCGTGGATGAACAACCCACACAGTACGCCGGAAATGACGGCCGTCACAATGTGACACGGGTTCCAAAAGATCGCCGCGATGCTCAACGCAAAGACGATGCCCCAAACCACGGCCCAAAAGATTGCAGTAACTTTGTCCATATCGCTATTCGTTCGAAATGCCAAAAAGGAAATCAGCCGAACATCCCGTCATATTGCAGATGATCGGGACCCAATCGGGATTGATCTTCGTGGTCTTGCCGGAACACAACGCGGTCATATTGACCTGTTGCGCCGCTGGCGTGGAATCCGGCCACAACTTTTCGGCAATGTCTTTCTTCAACACTTTTTCGCCCCTTTCTTTGGCGCGGGCAATCGCCTGTTCAATTCGCATCATAATCAATCATCGTATTTTATTGTTGAACCGCACACGCGGCATTTGTAAACAGTCTTTTCGGGGATAAAGGAATTCGGGACGTAGTAATCGCCATCGTGCAATTCGCGGCCCTCATTCTCAAAGAATTTCAGTTCGCCCCCACATTCCGGGCAATCGCCATCGCCCATCACGATACAATCGCAAAACGCGTCGAACGTTTCCATCGTCATCGCTGGAACACCAAGATATTCGATCAGCGCGGAAACCACGTCGAAAACGTGTGCGTTCCCCGTGGCCATAATGACCGGCAATCCGTAATTCTCCGGATCGTCAACAAGCAATCCGGAAACGACCATCTTATTGCCAAGCAATTTCGAAAAGATGTTCAGATCAACCGCGTCCAAGTTGATGGCCGCCGCAACCTTTTTCAAGTTATCGTCAATCTTGATTTTCATATTCTGTGTTTAACTATCCGAATGCAAAGATAGGCATTTATTTTTAATTTCCAAAACTTTTGGCATAAATTGTTGCGCTTTCAACCGAAACACCAAAAACGCAACTTTTGGCGAAAATGGGAGCAAAAATAATTTTAATAATTCGAAAAACGGCCACACGCGGCATTGTGGCCATACGTTCCCGTCCCTGTTTAAAAATGCGGCGGAAATGGACACGAAACCAAAAGACGTATAATTTACCATCCGGCCCGTTTACGGTGCTTAAATCGGCCTTAAATTCGATTTTCTATTTTATGGCCTAAACGAAAAACCGGCCACGTTTCACAACGGGGCCGGGGTCATATGAAAGAGTATCAAACAACCTACACGGCAAAGATAAAAAACCCGGCCGTATTTCGCAACAGGGCCGGGAAAACCAATATGAATCTAACTTTCTCCAATTCGCAACAAAGATAGCAAAAACCCCGGAAACCATCACGGCGTCCGGGGAAAACAGTAACACTAATGAATAATGAAATGGACCGGTAGAACCCCGGTGCGTTCACTCCCTGTAATCGTCATAGATTTCGATTTCCGGCATATCGTTCAGTTCTTTTTCCTACGCCGTCCCGACGATTAGTTCGTTTTCGACCTCATCGCGCAATGCGATCAATTCATCCAGTGTGTTGATGTCAATGTACCACACGCGAACGTCATTAGCCCGGCCGCCAAGATGTTCGCCGCCGTATGCCTTTTCACACGGCTTTTCTTCGCCGTCAAAATTGGACGTTCGTTTGATTCGTTTGTACTTTTCCGACTGATCCTTAATGACCTTTTCGGCGAAATGCAACCCGTGACAATACCACGCCATTGCGTTTAACTTGGTAACGCCGACAAACGTTGTGTTCCTTTTCTTGCTCATACCTGTTCGTTTTCTATCCCAATTGCTTCACGCACAAGCGCGGCAATTTCTTTAAGTCCTCAACCGTCAGTTCTGGGCGAAAGAACCGAACGCACGAATGTTTCACGCGGTGTATCTCGTGTTTCCGGCCGTCCTCCTGTACGTCAATCGTTTCGATGCCGTAGCCCCGATAAGATTGCGTGATCCTGCATACTTCGTGCGCCGGGATAATATCGCCATAATTGTTTTTTAATTCGTCAATGGTAACAACCAACGCCCCCATAACCTTGCGCGGCTTTCGCATAAACGCAAGCAGGTAATCTAATGTGAATTTGTCAAGTTCCAATTTCATTGCTCAAATATGTTTAATTGTGTTCCTATTTTTGCTTTTCCTAATATAAAGTCACAAATAAAATTTCGTGCGTATTCTTTCGTTATCATTGAACGCGCTTCGTTGCAGATTCCGCCGCCCTTAACGCCCCGCTCGTCTAATATTTTTCGGGCTTTGTGCAACTTCTCAATCGTTTCGTTCTTGGTCGGTTCACAATTCAAATACCAATACCCGGTTGGTTTCTTATAAATGTCCCCGCGCAACGTCCTGTCATTGTCAATGATTGTCGGTTGAAACAGGAAATTGCCACGCAGAAACGTTTGCATACTAAACGGGTTTTCCATTATAATCCGAAGCCCGCGCATATCGCACACGGCGAACATCTTTACCGCAATCCGCCAAAACCTTTCCCGGTTCTCCCCGCGCTCCAATATCTTATCGGCCTTTTCCTTTACCGAAAGACGTTTATAATTGTGCGCGTACCACCCCATCGAAATTTGTGACATACAATCGAAATATATGCACGGGAAAAACGCCATTATCAAATCATTGCAAGTAATTGAATCAAAGACACTTTGCCCCCCCCCTATACGCATTTTCGATTTCTGCAAACAGGTCAATAACGTGGTCGGTTTGTCCGAAATTATTTTGTATGTCATAATCTTCCGCCGGGATTCCAAGTTTAATAAACTCATTCTTGAACGTGCCGGATTGTTCGAAGAAACAATGTACTTTGCCGTTAATCTCCATATCTATTCACTATCTGCGTTGCATTTTACGATTTTGGAAACGTGATCAATAGACACGCAGTGTTCGCACGTCGCACACGCCACGGAACCGACAAACACAACCCCGACACTCATTCCAACGCCGTATTTCTCTTTCCCAAACGGGCATTCCGTAATACACCGAACACCCGTTGATTCATACTTGATCTCCATTCCTG
>Ga0265298_10002407_pt1 | contig 26050 bp, 27 predicted proteins | sample AusTroGonzalo_MG_3_FD_193486 | JGI IMG/M metagenome (GOLD analysis project Ga0265298, IMG submission 193486) | Bovine rumen microbial communities from tropical cattle in Woodstock, Queensland, Australia - Gonzalo_01 | ecosystem: Host-associated > Mammals > Digestive system > Stomach > Rumen ...
TTTAATAGTGTTACTAGTTTGCTTGGAATAATAATATTTATTGGAGTTATATATCATTCTGTTATTAATGTTCGAATGGGATCTATTTGGGAATTAGTATATTTATTGTCAATAACTATATTAACAGATACATTTGCGTATTTAGGAGGAAGATTCTTTGGTAAGAACAAATTGCTTGAAAGAATATCTCCGAATAAGACAATAGAGGGTAGTTTGGCAGGTTTAATTGTTTCTACCACAATTTCTTCAATATTCTATTTATTTATTATTAATCCTAGCATAAATGTAGGATTAGTAGTATTAATTTGCTTTATATTATCAATAGTAGGACAAATTGGAGATTTAGTTTTTAGTGCAATTAAAAGAGAATTTGATATTAAAGATTATTCTAATTTAATACCGGGACATGGTGGAATGCTTGATAGATTTGATAGTATAGCTTTTGTAACATTATTCTATATTGTTATTAAATTATTATTTTTATAGGAGGTTTTATGACATTAGTTTTGTTTATTTTAATACTAGGATTAATTGTATTTATTCATGAATTAGGTCACTTTATAATGGCTAAAAAACATGGAATATATGTATATGAGTTTTCATTAGGTTTTGGGCCAAAATTATTTTCATTTCATAGAAAAAATGATGAAACTGAATATATGATTAAATTGATACCATTAGGTGGATATGTTATGCTTGCTGGAGAAACAGATGAAGACGATAAAAATGTTAAAGATAATCAAAAATTATGTAACAAGAGTTTTCTTCAAAAAATGACTGTTATGGTAGCCGGTGTATTTAATAACTTTGTATTAGGATTTATTTTATTATTTATAATTGGTTTATGTTATGGAACTAGTTTTTCTAGTAATAAATTATATAATTTGCCAGAAGAATATCCATTATATCAAGCAGGTGCTAGAAATGGAGATTTAATTACAAAAATAAATAATACTAATATTAAAAATTATGATGATATTCAAGTAGCTCTTGCAATAGCAGGTGAAGGTAAAAAAGTAAATATTACAGTTAAAAAAGCAGATGGTAAAGAAGAAACATATAAAGTTAAACCTAAATATGATGAAGAAGATAAGAGTTATTACTATGGTATTAGTATTAAGATAGAAGAAGGTAAAGGAATACTTGATGTATTTAAATATGCATGTGTAAAGTTTGTATCCATATTTAAAGGTTTAATAATAATTATAGCTAGTTTATTTACTGGCAAATTAAGTATTAATTCATTATCAGGACCAGTAGGTGTATATCAAGCAGTAGGAGTTGCTTCAAAGAGTTCTGAAGCTTTATTCTCGCTTATTTATTTGACTGCATATTTATCTATAAATGTTGGATTTATGAATATACTTCCATTTCCAGCATTTGATGGAGGACAAGCATTCTTACTTATAATAGAAAAAATAACAGGTAAAAAGATATCTATGAAAGTAAAATCAGTTATTAATACAATAGGTTTTTCTTTATTAATGTTACTTATGATTTATGTAACAATTAAGGATGTATTAAGATTATTTTAGGAGACAACGATGAATGAATTAAAAATAGTATATATGGGGACACCAGAATTTAGTGTAGGACCTTTAAGAGAATTAATAAATAATTATGATGTTGAGTTAGTTGTAACACAGCCGGATAAAGAAGTCGGAAGAAAGAGAATACTTACACCATCTAAAGTAAAAGAATTTGCTGTAGAAAATGGTATTAAAGTATTCCAACCAATTAAGATAAGAGAAGATTATCAAGATATAATTGATATTAAACCGGATTTGATAGTAACTTGTGCCTATGGACAAATAATACCAAAGGAATTAATAGATCTACCTAGATATGGATGCATAAATATTCATGCATCACTTTTACCAGAATATAGAGGTGGAGCTCCAATTCATCATGCTGTAATTGATGGTAAAAATAAAACAGGTATTACTATTATGTATATGAATGAAAAAATGGATGAAGGAGATATTTTATATCAAAAAGAAATAGATATATTAAAAGAAGATAATACTAGTTCTATGTTTAATAAACTAAGTATTCTTGGATCAAGTATGATTAAAGAATTTATTCCAAAATTAGTAAACGGAGAAATTACTCCGATTAAACAAGATAATACTAAAGCGACTTATGCCTATAATATTACTAAAGAAGATGAAAAAATAGATTTTAATGATACTGCACTTAATATTTATAACAAGATAAGAGGTCTTAGTGAAGTGCCAGGATCTTATGCTTTTTTAGATAATAAAAGAGTTAAGATATTTAACTCTAGAATAGGTTCTAAGACAAATGGTGACATTGGAGAAATAATTGAAGTTTTAGAAGATGGTATTGGAGTTAGAACAAAAGATTCTGAAATAATATTAACTGATATTCAAGTTGAAGGAAAAACTAGAGAATTAGTAAAAGATTTTTTAAATGGAATACAAGATAAGAATAAATTGATAGGGCAAAAGTTTAATTAACGGAGGATAATATGGAAACAAAATATAGTTCACTTGAAATATTAAAAGAAAGAATAAACGATTCGTTAACTGATGTTACTAAGTGTTATATACTAATTAATTATGCTGATAATACAGCCGAAGAAATGGAAATGCTAGAGGAAAAATTTATATCAAAATATAATGATTTTTATAAAACTATTATTGAGGTCGAACAAGTATTAGATAATAAATATATGTCTTCTGATAGTTATAAAAAAATATTAAATTTAGATTTTTATAAAGAGAGTCTTGATTCTATTGAGATAGAAGAAATAGAAACAGAAGATTTAGATATTATTTATAATAAAAAAGCTAATAATAGTAATACTAGATTAAATTTTTATTATAATAATAAATCGGAATTTGGACCGTCAACTAGATTTCATGTAGAAACAACTAAAAATGGTTTAATAAATCCAAGAGCAAAGGATGAAAAAGAAAGGAAATATATATTTAATACTTTAATTGAATATTATAATAAAAAGTATTTAAATACATCAAAAAAATACGTAAAGAGCATGTGAATATTCACATGCTTTTTTATTTGTTTACAAAAAATGTAAATATCAATATTTTTTTTTGAAAAGTATAGACTTTTTATATTATATATAATATAATTTATTTAACCAGTGGAGGAAAGTGGTTGATTGTGGGGGATGTATATGTTCATGGGAGAATTTCATCACAATTTGGACGAAAAGAACAGACTTATAATTCCATCTAAATTTAGAGAAGAATTAGGAAAGAAGTTTGTTGTTACTCGTGGTTTAGAAGAATGCTTGTTTGTGTATTCTTTAGATGAATGGAACAAGATTGTTGAAAAATTAAGAAGTCTTCCATTTACAAATAAAGATGCCCGTACATTTATGAGAATGTTTTTATCAGGGGCCACTGAGTGTGAATTAGATCCAAATGGAAGAATCTTACTTCCAGCCAATTTGATTAGTTATTGTTCGTTAACGAAAGAAGCAATAATACTTGGCGTAAGTGAAAGATTAGAAATTTGGGCAGAAGACAAATATGAAGAATTCTTTAATAGTAATATTGATAAATTTAGTGATGTAGCTGAGGGATTATTTACAAATGAATAAACACTATAGCGTATTATTAAATGAATCAATAGAAAATTTAAATATTAAAGAAGACGGAATATATGTTGACTGTACTCTAGGTTATGCTGGACATAGTTCACAAATATTGAAACGAATAACAAGGGGTTGTTTATTCGCCTTTGACCAAGATGGGGAAGCTATCTGTTATAGTAAAGAGATTCTTGGTCATATCAATGACAATTACGAAATTATAAAAAGCAATTTCGTAAATATAAAATCTGAATTGAATAAGAGAGGCATCGATAAAGTAGACGGTATTTTATTTGATTTAGGTGTTAGTAGCCCACAACTTGATGAAGCAGAAAGAGGTTTTTCTTTCCATAATGATGCTAAACTTGATATGAGAATGGATCAGGAAGCAAAACTTACTGCATACGATGTAGTTAATAATTATTCATTAGAAGATCTAACAAGAATCTTTTATGAATATGGAGAAGAAAAATATTCAAAATCAATCGCAACTGGAATAGTAAAAGCAAGAGAAAATAAAAAAATAGAAACTACTATGGAATTAGTTTCTATAATTCAAAATAATGTTCCTGAAAAATATAGAAGGGAACATCATCCTGCCAGAAAAGTATTTCAAGCAATAAGAATTGAAGTTAATGATGAATTAAATGTATTTAAAAATGCTCTTATTGATTCAATAGATTTACTTTCTACCGGAGGAAGACTATGTGTTATTACATTTCATTCCTTGGAGGATAGAATATGTAAAAACATATTTAAGGAATATAGTGAAGTAGATAAGGTATATAAAGGATTACCTTTTATACCAGATGAATATAAACCAAAAGTTAAATTAATAGGTAAATATAAACCTAGCAAAGAAGAATTAGAAGAAAATAACAGATCCAGAAGTGCAATATTAAGAGTTATTGAAAAAATATAAAGGAGAAACTTATGAAAAAGAATAAAACAGGTAAATTAATCAGTAGAGAAAGAAGATTTGTAGTACTTGGTGCAATTTTATTATTATTTTTATGGGGCGTAAGCTTCTTTATGAAGAATTCTTTGGCTAGTATAAATATAGAAGTTGAAAGACTATCTAGAGATATAAAAGAACAAAAAGAAGTTAATCAAAGTTTAACTATGAAAATAAATGAATTAGCATCACTTGAGAATGTGAACGTAGTTGCAAACCAAGTTGGTTTGGCGTATAATAATGATAATATAAGATTAATCAAGTAAGGAGAATGTTTATGAAGAAGTCCATTAATAAGATACATGTAAATAAAATTGTATTTATTATTGGACTTTTTTTATTTGCAATAATAATTGCTAGATTAGTCTATTTGAATTTAGCTGTTAAAGTAGATGGTGTTAATCTAAAAGAGTTTGCTAAAAATAGAAATACCACAAAGCAAATCTTATATGCATCAAGAGGTTCTATATACGATAAAAATGAAGAAGTGTTAGCAGAGACGGTAGATTCTTATACTGTAATAGCATATCTTGATTCATCTAGAAGTAAGAATAGTACAAAACCAAGACATGTTGTAGATAAAGAAGAAACTGCTAAGAAGATAGCACCTCTTATTAATATGACAGAAGAAAGAGTATTAGAATTACTTAGTCAAGAAGGACTATATCAAGTAGAACTTGGCCCTGGTGGAAGAGGACTAACTGAACTTCAAAAAGATGCAATTGAGAAATTAAAACTTCCTGGAATTGATTTTATTGCTAGTTCAAAAAGATATTATCCTAATCTAGATTTTGCATCTTATATTCTTGGATATGTAGTTCAAGATGATGATGGAAAGATGACTGGAGAAATGGGTATAGAATCTAAATATAATGATGAATTAACTGGTATAAATGGTTCTCTTACTTATCAACAAGATATTAATGGATATAGATTAGTTAATATACCTGAAATTAAAATAGAAAAAGAAGATGGTTATGATATATATTTGACTCTTGATAGTAATGTTCAATTAATGACTGAAAGAGCATTAAGTAAAGAGTTTGACGGTTCTGGAGCAACATCTGCAATATTTGTAGTAGCAGAAGCTAAAACAGGTAAAGTAATTGCATCTGCTACTAAACCTAGTTTTGATCCTAATATTAAGAATATAGAAAACTATTTAAATCCTTTAATATCAACATCATTTGAGCCTGGTTCAACTATGAAGACATATACATATATGGCTACCATGGAAAAGGGCAATTATAATGGTCAAGATACATATCAATCTGGTACTATGGAAATTGATAATTATACTATTAAAGACTGGAATGGTTATGGATGGGGAACTGTTACTTATGATTATGGATATATGCAATCATCTAATATAGGTATTGCTAATTTAATGCAAAAGTATTTAACCGGTGATGAATTAAAGGCTTATTTTAAAAAATTAGGTTTTGGTTCTAAGACAGGAATAGAATTATATGGAGAAACAGAAGGAAATATTGATTTTAAATATGATATAGAAATAGCTACTGCAGGATTTGGTCAGGGTATAACAACAACACCTATACAGCAAATAAAGGCACTAACTGCTATTTCAAATGATGGATATTTACTTAATCCTACGATAGTAGAAAAGATAATTGATCCAAATACTAAAAAGGTAGTATATCAAGCTAAAGATCAAAAGGGTACTAAAGTAGCATCAAAAGAAACAGTTGATTATATTAAGAATTTGATGGATCAAGTAGTTAACGGAGATGGTACTGGGTATGACTATCATCTAGATGGATACAGTATTATAGGTAAAACTGGCACTGCAGAAGTATATAACCCAAATACTGGAACATATTATTCATCTAGTTATAAAAACTATAAGTCGTTTGCAGGAATGTATCCAAAAGATAATCCTAAATATATTTTTTATATTGCATTCCAAGATGCACCTGGTTCAACACCATTATCTAATGCAGTTAAGTCTCTAATTAAAGATTTGGAAGCATATTATAATTTAACAAATGTTAGGGAAAATAAAAAATCTACTTATGATGTTGATAATTATATTAATAAAAATATTAATGATGTAAAAAATGTACTTGATGTTAATAAAATCGGATATATAGTTATCGGAGATGGACAAAAAGTAATTAAGCAATATCCAGAATCAGGAATTGTTAATGGAAAAGTATTACTTTTAACAAATGGTAATTTCACTGAAAGTGATTTACGAGGTTTATCTAGTAAAGAAATCAAAAAATATTGTAATATTACAAATTTAAAATGTAATATTAGTGGAACTGGTTATGTAATGGCCCAAAATTATCTAAAAGATGAAACTGGTAAAATAACAAGTCTAGATATTGCATTAGATCAAAAATATGAAGAAATTAAAAATAATTAGTGTTTATTTTTTAAAAATAATGTATAATACGTAAAAAGGAGAAAAATGTATGAAAATATTAGTTATAAATTGTGGTAGTTCTTCTGTAAAATATCAATTACTTGATATGGAAAATGAAAAAGTTATCGCAAAAGGAAATTATGAAAGAATAGGTATGGAAGGATCATTCTTAACTCATAAAGTTGGTGAAGATAAATATACTTTTGAAGAACCAGCTGAAGACCATGATGCAGCAATTAGTTTAATATTAAAGCAATTAACTGATGAAGAACATGGGGTTATTTCTTCATTAGATGAAATTGACGGTATAGGTCATAGAATAGTTCATGGAGGAGAAAAGTTTACTAAATCAGTTATCGTTGATGATGAAGTAATCGAAGGTATTAAAGATGCGATTAAATTTGCACCTCTACATAATCCAGGACATTTACAAGGTATTTATGCTATGCAAAAAGCTTTACCTCATAAAAAGAATGTAGTAGTATTCGATACTGCATTCCATCAAACAATGCCAAAAGAACATTACTTATTCCCAATACCATATAAATATTATGAAAAATATGGAATAAGAAAATATGGAGCTCATGGAACAAGTCATAACTATGTTTCTCATAGAACTGCAGAACTTCTTGGTGAAGATATTAAAGGTTTAAAAATAATTACTTGTCATATTGGACAAGGTGCTTCAATATCTGCAGTATTAAATGGAGAATGTATTGACACTTCTATGGGATTAACTCCACTAGGTGGAATTATGATGGGTTCTAGATCAGGAGATCTTGATCCATCAGTAGTTACATATATAATGGAAAAAGAAGATATTGCTCCAGAAGAAATGAATAGAATTCTTAATAAAGAATCAGGATTACTTGGAGTATCTGGAGTATCTGCTGATAATAGAGATGTTATTTCTCAAGCTGCTGAAGGTAATAAAATGGCAAGACTTGCATTTACAGAATATTGCTATAATATTGCAGGTTATATTGCTAAATTCGCTGCTGCTATGAATGGTGTAGATGTTATAGCATTCGCTGGTGGTGTAGGTGAAAGAGGAATAGATGAAAGAAAAGAAATTTGTTCTTATCTAGAATTCATGGGTGTTGAACTTGATGAAGAAAGAAATGCTGTTAAAGCAGTAGAAACACAAATTTCTAAAGATTCTTCTAAAGTAAAAGTATGGATAGTTCCAACTGAAGAAGAATTAATGATCGCAAGAGAAACTGTTAATTTAATAAAATAAAATGGTTTTCGCCATTTTATTTTTTTAAGGAGGTATTTATGAAAATAAAATACAATTTAATACATAAAGATGGTAATGCTAGATTAGGTACTATAGAAACTAATCATGGTACATTTGAAACTCCTATGTTTATGCCAGTAGGAACACTTGCTAATGTTAAGACACTTGTTCCTGAAGAATTAAAAGATATGAATAGTGCTATTATACTAGCTAATACATATCATTTATGGCTTAGACCAGGTGAAGACATAGTTCATAAAGCAGGAGGTCTTCATAAATTTATGAATTATGATGGACCAATTCTTACTGATTCAGGAGGATTTCAAGTATTTAGTTTAGCTAAAGGAAAGAATGCTATTACTGAAGAAGGAGTTAAGTTTAAAAGTCATATTGATGGTACTGAAATGATGTTAACTCCAGAAAAATCTATATATATTCAAAATATGTTAGATAGTGATATTGCTATGAGTTTTGATGAATGTCCTCCAGCAAGTGCATCTTATGAATATATGAAAAAGAGTATTGAAAGAACACTTAGATGGGCTAAAAGAGGTAAAGATGCTTTTAATAATCCTAATCAATCTTTATTTGGAATAATACAAGGTGGATATTTTAAAGACTTAAGAGAAAAATCTGCTTGTGAGACAGTAGCAATGGATTTTGATGGATATTCAATTGGTGGAGTAGCTAATGATCACGAATCTAAAGAAGATATGTATAAAGCAATAGATTATAGTATTCCTTTTATGCCAGAAGATAAACCAAGATATTTAATGGGTATAGGAGAACCAGTAGATTTAGTAGAAGCTATTGATAGAGGAGTAGACATGTTTGACTGCGTACTTCCTACTAGAATAGCTAGACATGGTAATGCATTTACTAGAAATGGTAAATTACATATGAAGAATTCTAAGTTTAAAGAAGACTTTACTCCAATAGAAGATACATGTGATTGTTATACTTGTAAACATTTTACTAAAGCTTATATTAGACATTTATTAGTAGCTAATGAATCATTAGCTGGACGATTATTATCTATACATAATATTAGATTTTTAATTAAATTAACTGAAGATGCTAGAGAAGCTATAAAAAATGATAAATATAAAGAATTTAAAGAAGATTTTTTAAATAATTATAAAGATTAAAAAGTAAAATTAATTTTACTTTTTTTTATGTTATAATTATATAGAGGTTAATATGAGTAAGAGAGAAAAGAAAAGAGCAAGTTTATTTTCTATATTTTTATCAAGATTTCTATTAATAATAGCTATTTTATCTACTATATTTTTTGGTTATGAAATGATCAAATTTAATATTCTTCCAATAAAATATTTTTTAATTATTATGGGTATAATGGTTTTAGTATTAGTTATTCTTGGAATTTTATCTTTTAGAAAACATGCTAGAAAAACTTTAATATCTATTATATCTTTTTTAGGAGTAATATATATTGCAATAACTCTATTTGGTTCTTTAAGAATTAAAGATACTATTAGTTTTATGGAGAAAAATCTAGGAATTAAATTTGAAACAAATATATATTATGTTTTAGTAAATAGTAATTCAAAGTATGAATCATTAAATGATATAAAGGGTGAAACAGTATATTCATATAAAGATTTAGATGATATGTATCCAGTAGAAGATGCATTAACAAAAAAGGTAAACGTTGAAATAGAATATAAAAAATCTATTTATGATTTATTAAATAATATTGCTGTTACTGATGGAGTAATTGCTTATGTTAATTCGGGTAATTATGATGTGATGGTACAAAATAATGGTGATTATGCTAATAAAGTAAAGATACTTGATACTATAGAAGTAAAGACTAAAAAGGAGGTTGAAACATCTTCCGTAAATGTTACTAATACACCATTTGTAGTATTAATTAGTGGTATTGATACAAGAAGTAATTCTTTACCATCAAGATCACTCGCGGATGTTAATATTTTAATGGCTGTTAATCCAACTGAACATAAAATATTATTAGTGCATATACCAAGAGATTATTATTTAGAAATACCTGATACTGGTGGTTATAAAGATAAATTAACTCATACGGGTACTATCGGTGGTATTGATACAACAATTAAGACTATTGAGAATAATTTTGATATTGATATTTCTTACTATGTAAGAGTAAATTTTAATTTTGTAATTAATTTAGTTGATGAAGTGGGTGGAATTGATATATATAACGATGAACCTTATAGTTTTACTTGTAATGCTGATGATACATGTACTTTTTCACCTGAGTGGAATTTTGATGTCGATGGTAAGTGTGCTCTTGCATTTGCAAGAGAGAGATATGCATATGAAACAGGTGATATGCATAGGGGAGAAAATCAACAACATGTAATAGAACAGTTATTTGATAAATTAACATCTCCGGCGTTAATAACAAATTATACTGGTATTTTAAATTCATTAAATGGAACATTTGAAACAAATCTATCGAATGATGATATTGTATCACTTGTTAAGATGCAAATTGATGATATGTCTGATTGGGAAATAGAAAAATATTCTCTTATAGGGGATGGGGATACTGCTTATACTTATAGTTATCCTAATGATGAATTATATGTTATGATACCTGATGATGATAGTATGGATAATGCAATTTATAAATTGAAATTGATTTTAAATACAGAAAGCGACTAATAGTCGCTTTTTAAAAATATATTTTTTTTTATAAAATATATTGCTTTTTAATTAAAAATAATGTAAAATTAAATAGCATTAATGAATTGGGCCTATAGCTCAGCTGGTTAGAGCGCACGCCTGATAAGCGTGAGGTCGATGGTTCAAGTCCATTTAGGCCCACCATTAATTATTATTTTTACATTTGGCCTATTGGTGAAGTGGCTTAACACACCGCCCTTTCACGGCGGCATTCATGGGTTCGAATCCCGTATAGGTCACCATTTGTAAATAAACTAGCAATTGTGCTAGTTTTTTTGTTGTTTATATACGGATATTGAGTTATAATTTTACTAGAGGTGAAAAATATGGCAGACAATGATAAAGTCGTTGTAAACAATGCTAAACAAGGTTTTTTTAGCAAGATGAGTAGTTCATTTTCTGGTATAATCGTTGGTATCATCATGATTATCGGTGGTATTGGGATTTTATGGTGGAATGAACAAAATAATGTTAAGAACATTAAAAATGTAAAGGAACTTAGAGATCAAGTAATTGATGTATCTAGTTCAAAGGTAGAAGATAAGAATGAAGGAAAACTTATCGCTACAAATGGTAAACTTGATTTTAATCAAGGACAAGCTAAAGATGATTTAACTAATTTATCTGTTACTTCTCCAGCTTTATGCAGAAATGTTGAATATTATCAATGGGTTGAAGATTCAGAAACTAAAAATGATAAGACTACATATACATATTCAAAAGAATGGAGTAGTGAAATTATTGATTCAGATAAGTTTGAAAAACAAGATGGACACATAAATTTAAAAGAAAGCGATTACAAATATTTTGGAGAAAGATTTGAAACAGAAGAAACTTTAAAAGTTGGTGAATATGTTTTAAGTAATGATTTTAAATCAATGCTTGATTCAGATAAGAATGTTTCTATTCCAGAAGAAGGAATAACTATTCCAGAAGGATATAAAGTATATAATAATAAATATATTACTAACAGTGAAGATCCAAGTAGTCCACAAGTAGGAGATGTACGTATCTCATATACACAAGCTGATTATACAGATGTATCTGTTTTAGGTAAACAATCGGATGGTACTATTACACAATATACAACTAAGAATAATACTAATTATATGAAAATAGTTAAGGGAACTACTAATGGAACTGGTATGATTAATGGTATTGAATCTGCTAATAAGATGATGAAATGGTTTTTTAGAGTATTAGGTTCATTTTTAATTATAGTTGGTGTAGGAGCTATTTTAGGACCACTAACTACTTTAATTGGATATATTCCATTTCTTGGAAATATTGTTAATTCTATGATAGGTGTTGTATCATTCTTAGTAGGATTATCAATTGCTTTATTAGTAATAGCAATTGCATGGTTTGCAGCTAGACCAATTATTAGTATTATATTAATTGCAGTTATAGTAGGTTTAATAATTGCGTTAGTATATTTCAAGAAAACAAAGGGACAAAAAACTAACTAATGTTAGTTTTTTCTTTAAAGGAGTTTTATGAAAAAAGTATTTTTAATATTAAGTATTTGTTTATTATTTACTGGTTGTACTTTAAACAAAAGAAATGCTATCTATAAACTTGAGAAAAGGACTAATCCATATGAAAATAGAATAGAAATGTCATTTGGTACATTTAGTATTCCATCTACATGGGTTAAAAGAGAAGATCATTCTACATCATCAAAATATTTCTTTGCTAATAAAAATGATTCTAAAAGTATTCCAAATAATATATCCGTAGAGATGGGAACAAATCATTATTCAATAGATGATCATATGAGTTTTAAAACTGCTATACAAAATCAATTAGCATATCAAGTAAAAAGCAGTGGAGCTACGATAAATGGAAGTGGTACTACTACCAAAAATGGTTATGTAGTATATACTTTTAGAGTAGATATGGGGTCTCAAATAACAGTACAACATTATATAGTGGGAGATTATAAATATGTATTAGTACATGAAACTATTTGGGATGGAGATAGTTCTGATACTGATTATGCTGCGAAAGAAATAGTTAATAGCTTTAAATGGAAAAACTAACTCAATTGAGTTAGTTTTTTATTAATACTTTATATTTATTAAATAAATTAATTAATTTTTGATAAGCATCGTTATTTATTGTATCCTTTATTAATTTAAATAAATAAGTATTTTCATCTAATATATCATTATATTTTTCTTTGATTATATTTTTTAAAAATATATATTCTTCATTATTTAGAATAATATTATTTTTATCTAGAAAAGAATTAATATCTTTATCATTTAAATCATTTATATAATTAATTATTAAATCTCTATTCATTATTATCACCTAATAAATAATATGTAAAAAATAATTAAATATAACCAAAATAATAATGGTGATTATTATGAAAAAAAATAATAATATTAGAAAATTACAAAATACTAGAATATTATTCTTATTTTTATCATTAATATTTTTCTTTATACTACTTATTTGTAAAGTAATAGATATAGAAATTCTAAATAACGAATATTACAAAAAAACGCTTGATGAATTAACTATTAAAACTGTTACTTCTAATTCTACTCCAAGAGGAAGAATATTTGATAGAAATTATAATCTTCTCGTAGATAATGTTGGTGTTAGAACTATATATTTTAAAAGAGAAAAAAATTATGATTCTGATAAATTAATAAATGCTATTAAACTTATAAAAAATCATATTGAATTAAATTATGATTTAGTAAATATAGATAATTTAAAAGATTATTATATGTTTATAAATAAAGATAATAACTTAGTTACTAAAGAAGAAAAAAGAAAACTTAAAGAAAGAAAAATAACTAATAAAGAAATAAATGAACTTATAAGATCTAGAATAACTAATGAAGAATTAGATAAAATTGATAAAAAAGAAGCATATTTATTTTATTTAGTTAATAATGGTTATTATTATGAAGAAAAATTAATAAAAAGGGATGCTACTTTAGAAGAATATGCTTTTGTAGCTAGTAATATATCTAGTTTGTATGGTTTTAATATTAAGATTGAATGGGAAAGAAAATATTTGTATGGGGATACTTTTAGAAATATATTAGGAAGTATTTCTATTAATGGAGTTCCTAGAGAATTAAAAGAGGAATATACTTCTAAAGGATATAAATTAAATGATATAGTAGGAGTTAGTAATCTTGAATATGAATATGAAGACTATTTAAAAGGAGATAAGGCAATTTATAAATTAAATGATGATAATTCGTATACGCTTGTTAAAGAAGGAAAGAGAGGTAAAGATATAGTTTTAACAATAGATATTAATCTTCAAAAAGAAATAGAAAATATTATTATAGAAGAAATGTTGCAAGCTAAAGAAAATGATTTGAATACATCTTTATATGATGGTTCTAAAGTTATAATAACTGATCCTTCTACTGGAGAAATACTTGCTTTTGCATCAAAGAAGATGATTTATAGAAATAGTAACATAGAAGTCTATGATAATACTGAATCTTTAGTAACTGAAGCAGTTACACCGGGATCAATAGTTAAAGGAGCTAGTATAAGTACTGGTTATAAATATAATGCTATTGATATTGGAGAAACTATGTTAGACGAATGTATTAAGATTAAAAATAAACCTGCGAAATGTTCTTGGAAGAAAGGTATCGGCTATATTAATGATATAGAAGCACTTATGATATCTTCAAATTCATATCAGTTTAAAACAGCAATTAAAGTCTCTAATGAACCATATCAATATAATAAAGAGTTAAATATTAGTAAAGATACTTTTGATAAATATAGAAGTATGTTTAATGAATATGGATTAGGTGTTAAGACAGGTATAGATTTACCTATAGAATCAACTGGTAACATTGGAGATAAATATGATTCTGATATGCTTCTTGATTTTGTTATAGGTCAGTATGATACTTATACACCTCTTCAAATATCTAGTTATATTAGCACTATAGCTACTTCTGGGAATAGATATAAATTACATTTTTTAAAGGAAGTAAGAAATTCTTCGGATAATGATTCTTTAGGAGACATTTATTATGATAATAATCCTATTTTATTAAATAAAGTATCTTTGGAAGATAAATATATGGAAAGACTAAGACTTGGTTTTTCTAAAGTAATGTTATCTCTTGGATATGGTTATATGGGTAAAATTGAAGATCCTAGTGGTAAGACAGGGACATCTAATAGTTTTAAAGATACTGATAATGATGGAATAATAGATCATGAAACAATATCTAAAGCTTTTATAGGTTATGCTCCAAAAGAAAATCCTAAATTTTCACTAGTAGTTTTATCTCCTCATGTATCAGATTTAACATATGGTGATTATATTTCCAATGTTAATTTTAGAATTAGTGAAAGAGTATCAAATAAAATGTTTGATTTTTTACAATAATGTGTTATAATCTATAAGTAGTAAAAAAAGAGGAGGAATCTAGAATGGCTGATAATAAGAAAAATAAGGATGCTAGAAGACACGTTGCATTAGAATGTACTGAATGTAAAGCTAATAGTAAAGTATCTCACGAAAATTATTTTGTTTCAAAGAATACTAAAACTACAACTGATCGTTTAGAATTAAATAAATATTGTCCTGTATGTAAAAAACATACAGTTCATAAAGAAAAGAAATAGGGGGTATTTAGATGTTAATAGATATTAATGATATTAAAAATGGTATGACTGTTATCATCGATGGAACATTATATCAAATCGTAGATTTCTTACATGTTAAACCTGGTAAAGGCGCAGCATTTATGAAGATGAAATTAAAAAATATTAAAGCTGGTACTACATTAGAAAAAACAATGAATACAAATATTAAAATTGAAAAAGCTAATGTATCAAAAAGAGCTATGACTTATTTATATTCTACTGGAGATAGTTATGTATTTATGGATATGGAAACTTATGATCAAGTAGAATTAACTAATAAACAAATTGAAGAAGAAGCTAAATTCTTAAAAGAAAATTTAGAAGTAGAGTTATCTTATTTCAATGATGAATTAATTGGTTTAGCTTTACCTGCTAAAATTAGTTATGTAGTAACAAATACAATGGATGCTGTTAAAGGTAATACTACTAATAATGCTCAAAAAGATGCAGAATTAGAAAATGGTATGACTGTTAAAGTTCCATTATTTATAAATAATGGTGATGAAATAATAGTTTCTACTGATGATGGAAAGTATGTATCAAGAAAGTAATATACTTTCTTTTTTTTTGTTCTATTTTTGTTTTTTCTATAATATGTTTAATTAGTATGGAGGCATTATGAAAAAACAAAATATATGGGCATTGACATTATTTAGTCTAATACTTGTTTTAAGTGTTTATTATATAACACTTCCTAATGAGTATGAGGCTATCAGTAAAGAAGAAGCTAAAACTACTATAAGTGAAGTAGAATATAATAATGTTATTGAAACTTTAAAAATAGAAAATAAAGAATCTAAATCTAAGAAAGAAAAAGAATTACAAGAAGTATTAACTAAAGAAGATGCTTCTAAAGAAGAAAAAAATAATGCTTATGAAGAATTAAAAGCATTAAATATTTTAAAAAATATGGAAGAGGAAATAGAAATAAAAATAAAAGATAAATTTAGTTTAGATAGCTATGTAGAAATAAAAGAAGATGAAATTAAAGTAGTATTAGTTAAAAATGATCATAATGAAAGTTTAGCTTCTGAAATTATGGATTTTGTTCAAAGTCATTTTGAAGAAAAGAAATATATTACTATTAAATTTGAAAAAGAATGATAACATATCATTCTTTTTTTCATATAATACATTGAGTAATGAATATACCTCAAAATGAAAGTGAGGATTTTATGAGTAAAGGAATATTAACAAAGAGAGAAAGAGAAGTATTTACATTATTAATAACAAATTTAACTACTAGAGAAATTGCAAGCAAATTAAATATAAGTGAAAAAACTGTAAGAAATCATATATCAAATGTTATGCAAAAACTCGGTGTAAAAGGTCGTAGTCAAGCTGTCGTTGAATTACTTAAATTAAATGAGATATCTTTATAGATTTCTCATTTTTTTTATTATTAATCATATATTTAATTAGGTGAATATAATGTTAAAAAGGTTCTATATTAATAGAATACTTAAAATGACTTTGTTTTTATTTGTATTCTTTCTATTATGTTTATATCCGAAAAGTAACAAATATGATTTAAAGACTAGAACTGTATCCGGTAAAAACTTTCACGATATATATTTGCTTAATTCCAATAATTATGTTGCTAAGACAACTATATCTGTTTCTTCGATAGAAAAGGAGAAATTAGCCAGAGATTTAGTTACATCCTTAACTATAGATTCTAAAAATAGTAATAAATTACCTGAGGGTTTTAGAGCAGTAATACCAAAAGAGACTAAGATTCAGAAGGTTATGATAAGTAATAGATATTTAATTATTTCTTTTGATGAAAATATATTAAAAACTAATAATAAAGAGAGAATGTTAGAAAGTATAATATTTACATTAACTAGTATTAATGATATAGATTATGTAAAAATACTAATTAATGAAAAGGAAAATGATTTTTTTGATTTTGAGTATTCTAGAAAATTTGGTATAAATAAAAAATATGATATTTCTTCTTTAAAAGATATTAATAATGTAACATTATATTTTGTATCGAAATATAACGATGTTTCTTATTATATTCCTGTTACTAAATATTATAATTCTAATGAAGATAAGATTAAAATCATAATAGATGAATTATCCTCTAAAAGTTCATATCAAAGTAATCTTATGAGTTATCTTAACTATGATACAAAATTAATTAATTATACGATGGATAATAATGATCTTTATTTATATTTTGATCAAAGTGTGTTAGGAAATGACGATAAAATTCTTGAAGAGGTAATATACAGTATTTCTTATTCTATTAAAGATACACTAGCCATTAATAACATACATTTTTTTGTAGATGGGAAAGAAATTTAATAAAAAACTTGAATATTTTTTAAAAATGATTTATAATTTATATGTCTTTCAAAAAAGACCTGTGGCTCCGTAGCTCAGCTGGATAGAGCAACGCCCTTCTAAGGCGGCGGTCGAGGGTTCGAATCCCCCCGGGGTCACCATTTTTAAAAAGAAAAAGAACTTATTATAGTTCTTTTTTTAGTTTTATAGATTTATTTTTTTTAGATTGAATCATATAATTTTCAATATTTGATTTTGTATATGTTTCATCATTAGTCATTTTTCTTATAAAATGATAAAAAGATTTATTATCATCTTTTTGCATAAATCTTTTTCTCATAATTTTTCTATCATAGTCATTTCCGTACATCATTATAGCTATTGCCCAAGATGCATAAGAAAAATCACCTCGAATTAGACCATATTCGATTCTCCCAGCATCAACTCTATCCTTTTGAAATTGGTTTTTAATATCTTCAAAATCAAAATTACATCCGACATTTAATAACCCTTCTACTATTTCATCTTCATTTGCCTTGGGGTTTTCTACGATAAATTTTATACCTGCAACTACATTATCAACATTTATTAAGTTAACTCCTTCTGAACGATTTTTTATTATTTTCAATTGATTTTCTTTACTTAGATTTAATTTTAAAATTGTTTCTCTATCCATTTTTATCTCCTTAATTATATGATATGTAATTACTATTAAAAAGTAATTAATAATTAATATAATTTATTTAAAAAATTATGAATTATCTTCTTTATTTTATATAAAAATAGTATAATATATTTGTGGAGAATAAATTATGGAAGAAAAGAAATATTTAAATGAAGAAGAATATCAAAAGAATAATGCTAAAGTTAAAAAAGTAGGTAAGATAGTTTTAATAATAGGTATATCTATGTTTGTTATAGGAATCACATTATTATTAATTGGTTTTTTAGGGTTTGGGAGTTCTGCTTTAAATAATGATATTGATAGTGCAACTTATCAAGCTCTTGGTGGTATGGGATTATTTGTTGTAGGTGGATTATTAAATACATTTGGCTTCTTTGCTGCTGGAATAGGTGGTATGTTATTATTTATTTCTCATAGAAGAGAAATAACTGCTTATAGTACACAACAAGTAATGCCTGTTGCTAAAGAGGGAGTAGAGGAAATGGCCCCAGTAGCTGCTAAAGCTGCTGAAACTATGGCTCCATCTGCTGGTAAAGTAGCTGAAGAAATTACTAAAGGTGTTAAAAAAGGATTAAAAGAAGAAAAATAAAAAAAGAACTTTATAGTTCTTTTTTTTCGGCCTTTAATAATCCAGCATATTTCAATATTGTTTCAAATGAACCAAGTATATTCATTGATACTTTTTTATCTATATATGTTATTACAAAACTTTCCTTACAATTAGGTATTTTATTTTTTGCAAGTAAAGATAGAGGAAACATATGTGTAACAATAGCATTTTCTATATTTCTATTTAGATATTTTTTGAAAAATTTTCTAGAATTTTCTAATGCTTCAACTGGATGAGTAAAACCATGCATTTCAAGTAATTTTTCTTTTTTAGGATTAATAAATCTATCTCTATATTTATCTTCTAAAAAACTAAGTTCAATATTATCTTGCCATGCTCTTGTATAAAAGTCGTGTAGAAGACCAGCTACCGCACAGTTATAAGCATTAATTCCATGTTTAATAGCATATTTGTAGGAGTTAAATGAAACTTTAATTGAATGTGTCCATAGACTTTCATTTTCATGATGTACAAACAATCTTCTTTTTTGAAATTCTTTATTTTTTAAAATTTTCTTAACTATCTTATACCAAGATTTGTAATATTTGTCATTTTTATAAATATCTAATATTTCTTGATTATCAACACTTCTAAATTTATATCTCATAAGTAACTCCTTTCTAAATATATGTTATCACAAAAGAATATTTTATTCAACTTTTGTTACTATGTCTAATATATGTCTTCCAGCACCTAGAAGTTCTTTTCTTTCACATGTATTTAAATGATAATTAATATATTCTTTGTAAGTATCATTATCCATTTTATTTACAACTTTTTTTATATATTCAGTAGGTCCGTCATGACTAAGTATTTTAACTCTTTTAAGATTAGATAATTTGTTCAATTTATTTATATCTTCTAAACGAACAAAAGAGTATAGATCATTAGTTGCCGGAGTTATTTTATAGTCTTTATCGAGTAAGTTGTTCTTTAAGGATTCTTTTATATTATTTTCTATAAAACCATGTGTAATTACTGCATACTCATTCATGCAATAGGATATAAATATTTTACCATTTGGTTTTAATACTCTTTTAGCTTCTTTTAATGCTTTTAATTTGTCTTCAAAATCTATAAGATGATACATTGGGCCAAATAGTAAAATAATGTCAAATGAATTGTCTGGAAATTTTAGATTTAAAGCATTACCTTGATATGCTTTTATATTTGGTTCTTTTTTTTCTAATACTCTTAAATTATGTTTTACTAATTCTACAGCAGTAACATCATATCCTTCATTATAAAAATATATAGAATATTTACCAGTTCCGGCACCAATATCTAATATTTTATTATCTTTATGAATATACTTATTTATATAGGTAATCGCTGTAATAAATTCTATATTTCCATGTCTTGTATTTAGTCTTTTATCTTCATTAAATTTATTATAATATTTAATTAGATTTTCTTCGTTCATATAAGTCACCTAAATATATTATAAAGCATTTTGTACGATTGACAATACATTATATTTATGATAATATACAACTTACCTATGAAAGGAGATATGTTTTATGATGCCAATTATTAATAAGATTTATTCTATAGAAGAAAAGGAATATTATATTTATATACCTGGAACTACACATTATGATGAAGACAAATTTGGTAACCCAGTATTTGTAAAAGACTTTTATTACTTAGATGAAAACTTTAATAGACTTGTTATGCAATGTGATATAAGTAATGTTAAGGAATTTTCCGAAAGATTTTTAAGTTCTGGAAAAGATGTAGTAGTTGGGTCATGTGCTCCATTAAAGGAAACTAGACATGGTGATTTAGTTCCTTATTCAAATCCTAATATTAAAGGAATTTGGGAAAGGCCAACTGAAGAACAATTATTAAAATATAGATCTATATTAGATAGTCAAAGAGAAAACAAAGTAAAACAATTAGCTTAATAAATATAGGGGGTATTAAATGAAAAATAATAAAAATAATGAAAGAATTATTCCTATATCAAATGAGGGTAAACAATTCTTTTTATATTTTACTGGTAACACATATGTAGATGAAGATATTAAAGGTAACAAAATAGAAAGAGAAGAAGTTTTTTACTTGGATGAAGATTTAAATAAATTTGTTATGAATGGTAACAGATACATGATTAAAAATAAATATATACATGAAAAACTAAGTGGTCCATGTAATTTAGTTCTTGGTCCACATTCCCCAGAAATAGAAACTTATACTGGTAAATATGTACCAAATACTGAATCACATACAATTGGTCTTTGGGAAAAACCTTCATTTGAAGAATTAATGAAATATCACAGAATATTAGAAAAACAAAATGAAGAAAGAGCTTATTTTCATTTGTCTAGATAACAAAAAGTGTGTGTAAATGCACTTTTTTATTATTGATAAAGAGCATTCTTTATGATATAATCATTTTATAAACGTTGATGAAGAAAGTAGTAGTATAAAAAGTGCTTTAAAGAGAGTTAATGATAGTGAGATATTAACAAGTAACTTTATATGAATTCAGTCTTCTAGTTCTATAGAAATATAGCGAGTGTACGCGTTAAGTATAAGAGAGCATAGTTAGTCTATGAAGTAAGGTGGTACCACGGTAATTCGTCCTTACATCATAGGCTTTTTTTCTTTTTAAGGAGGATATATGAAAGAAAAAATAGAAAGTTTAAGAAAAGAGATTCTAGAAAAATTAGAATTAGTTAAAGATTTAAATAATCTTAATGACTTAAAAAGTATTTATTTGGGTAAGAATGGACCAGTAATGGAACTTACTAGTTCATTAAAAGATTTAGATGTTGAAGAAAAGAAAGAATATGGTAGATTAATTACTGAATTTAAAAATGATATTTTTTCTAAGTTTGAAGATTTAAAAACTAAATATGAATTAGAAGAATTAAATAAGAAATTAGAATCAGAAAAAATAGATGTTACTTTACCTTCTAAAAGAATTAAAAGAGGTTCTAAACATCCGAATAGTTTAACAATTGAAGCCGTTGAAGATTTATTTGTTTCTATGGGATATGATGTAGTTGAAGGACCAGAACTTGAAACTGATGAATATTGTTTTGAAAGATTAAATTTACCTAAAGGACATCCTGCTAGAGATATGCAAGATAGTTTCTATATAACTGATGAAGTACTTTTAAGAACACAAACATCTTCAGTACAAGCTAGATACATGGAAAGTAAAAATAATGAACCAATAAGAATAATAGTTCCTGGTAAAACATATAGAAGAGAAGAAGATGCAACACATGCTGCACAATTCTCTCAAATAGAAGGTTTAGTTATAGATAAGAAAGAAAATAATGTTTCTTTAGCAGACCTTAAAGGTACTCTTGAAGTATTTGCTAGAAAGATGCTTGGAAAGAATCTAGATCTTAGATTTAGACCTAGTTATTTCCCATTTACAGAGCCTTCTTATGAAGTAGATGTAACTTGCTTTAAATGTGGAGGAAAAGGCTGTAATCTGTGTAAAAATACTGGTTGGATTGAAGTATTTGCAGCAGGTATAGTTCATCCTAATGTATTAAGAGCAAATGGTTATGATCCAGATATTTGGGGAGGGTTTGCTTTTGGACCTGGATGGGATAGAATTACTATGTTTAGATATGGTATTCCGGATATAAGATACTTATATCAAAATGATATAAGATTATTAAATCAATTTGATAGAAAGGATGATGAATAATGATATTATCTAGAAGTTTTGTTAAAGATTATATAGATTTAGATGATAATCTAACTATTACTGATATTGCTGAAGATATGACAAGAGTAGGTAATGAATATGATAGTGCTTCAAAATTTGTTAATGCTACTAATCTAGTAGTTGGTGAAATAAAAGATTGTATTAATCATCCTGATTCAGATCATTTACATGTATGTAAAGTTGATATAGGCAAAGAAACACTTCAAATAGTTTGTGGAGCACCAAATGCTAGAGTAGGTATAAAAGTAATAGTAGCTTTAGTAGGAGCTAAACTACCTGAAATAGAAATAAAAGATAGCGTTATAAGAGGAGTAGAATCACATGGTATGATGTGTTCACTTCAAGAACTTGGGCTTGATAATAAATTTTTAACTGATGCTGATAAATATGGAATAGCAGAATTAAAAGAAGATGCACCAGTTGGGGAAGATGCTCTTAAATATTTAGGCTTTGATGATGAAGTAATTGATTTTGAATTAACTGCTAATAGAGGAGATTTACTTAGTATTATAGGTATGGCTTATGAACTAGGAGCTATTTATGATAAAAAGATCAAAGATATAGATTTATCTCATAAAGAAATAAAAGATAATATTAAAGATGAATTTAATATAGATATTAAAACAGATAATTGTTCATTATTCTTAGCTAAGAAAGTAAAAAATGTTGCAGTTAAAGAAAGTCCAGACTTCATTAAAAACAGATTAATGGCTTCAGGTATTAGACCAATTAATAATGTAGTAGATATATCTAACTATGTGATGCTTGAAACTGGGCAACCACTTCATTTCTATGATGCAGATAGATTAGGGGATACTTTAGTAGTTAGAATGGCAGAACCTAATGAAAAATTAACTACTTTAGATAATGAAGTAAGAGATTTAGATGACTCTATGATAGTTATTGCTAATAAAAATGAAGCAGTAGGACTTGCTGGTGTAATGGGTGGTCTTACTACTGAAGTAGAAAGTGATTCTAAAAACATTATTATAGAATCTGCTATATTTGATAGTGTATTAGTAAGAAAAGCGTCTAAGAAAATTGTAAGAAGTGAAGCAAGTAATAGATTCGAAAAAGGTCTTGATCCAAAGAGAACATATATGGCTATTGAAAGAGCATGTACTCTTTTAGAAAAATATGCTGATGGTGAAGTATTAAGTGGTACACTTGAATATAATAATGCTTCTATGGAAGATAAAGTTATTGATATTTCTGTAGATAATATTAATAATGTTTTAGGAACTAGTTTAGACTCTAAAACTATCATTAGCGTATTTGATAGATTAGGATTTGATTCTAAAGAAAAAGATAATAATATTACAGTAACAGTACCATCTAGAAGATTAGATATTACTATTAAAGAAGATTTAATCGAAGAAGTTGGTAGAATCTATGGTATTAATAATATCGAAGGTAAATTACCTAAATTAAATGTTAAAGAAGGTACTTATGATAAATCAACTAGATTAATAAGAAATAAATTAGTAGATCTAGGATTAAATGAAGTATTAACTCCAATTTTCCAAGCAGATAATATATCTGATATGTATAAAGAAGAAGGTACTGAATCAGTAAAACTTCTTGATCCATTATTTAATGATAGAAATACTATTAGAACTTCTTTAGTACCATCACTTCTTAATGTATATACCTATAATAAATCTCGTAATTTAAAAGATATTTCAATATTTGAAATAGCTAAAACTTTCTATAAGAAAGAAGATAAATTCTATGAAGATAAAAAACTATGTATATTAATGAATGGAGAATATTTCTTAGAATTAGGTAATAATAAAAAAGTAGACTTCTATATCTTAAAAGGTATAGTAGAGGAACTTTTAATATATCTTGGATATGTTAATAGATATAGTTTAGTTACTGAAAATATTCCTAAATTTATGCATCCAGGTCAAAGTGCAATTATTAATCTAAATGGTAAGGATGTTGGATATCTAGGAAAGATTCATCCAAGTATAGAAAAAGATGTATATGTATGTGAAATTAATTTAGATAAATTACTAGAAAATAGAGTATCTAAATTAAAATATAAAGAAATAAATAAATATCCATCTATATCTAAAGATATGGCATTTATAATGGATAAATCTATTACATCAGAAGAAGTTATTAAAGTAATTAAAAAAGCTGGAAGTAAACTTCTAACTGATGTTAAAGTATTTGATGTTTATGAAGGAGAAAATATTGGTTTAGAAAACAAATCATTAGCTTTTAATCTAACGTTTGAAGACTACACTAAAACTTTAACTGATGAAGAAGTAATGGAAGTATTTAACAATATTATTTCTCAAGTAGAAAAAACATTAAATATTAAATTAAGAAGTATTTAAAAAAAATCACACTAAGTGTGATTTTTTATTTTCTATTATTTCAGAACTAGTATTTTCTAAATCATTATTTCTTTCTAAATTAAATGTAATTTTATTTTCTTCATTATCTGTAAATGTAAATGGTTTATCTAATTCTTCATCTGGTATTTTATTAAGTACATGTTCTAAGTATTGATCATCATCATAATTGACATCATAAGCATGTGTATATCTAACTGAATAACATGCATCAGATAAGGAAGAAGAATATTTAGTGCAATGAATAATATCGGGATAACCATGATTATATGCTAATATTGCAAGAGGAACATTTTCCTCTTTTGATAAATCATTTGTCTTATTCACTTGATAAAAATTATCTTTTAATATAACAACTCCATAATAAATACACCAGGCATCAGCATAAGTTATATTCCCATATTTACCATCTTCATATAACTCCATATTATCTGAAAAATGTTTGAGATTATTAATATTAATAGTTACTGGATCATTTACATATTCCCCATCTTCAGTATAATGATAATAATTATATGTTTCCCCATTATGTACAGTTGTTACACACATTGGTCCATAAGTTCCATAAGAAGACTCATCAATTTGATCTGGATTTTCTTGAGCTATCATAGCTATTATCAGTCTCGAATCAACACCAGATTCTTTTGATATTACTTCTATATAATCACCATATTTTTCTTTTACTTTATAATAATTAGTATAATCAGATTCTTCATTAGTATTACTTGCTTTAGGAAAAACTATTTTAGTGCTTGGTGTTACTTCGTAAGTATTAGTTACTTCTTTACCAAATTCTTCCATATTAAGAGATTGAGTAGGTATTATATCTTCTTTTTCTAATTTATTAATATTTATTTCTTCGATTGATTTGGGAGATAAAACAGGCTCTAAT
>Ga0265298_10002409_pt1 | contig 26026 bp, 16 predicted proteins | sample AusTroGonzalo_MG_3_FD_193486 | JGI IMG/M metagenome (GOLD analysis project Ga0265298, IMG submission 193486) | Bovine rumen microbial communities from tropical cattle in Woodstock, Queensland, Australia - Gonzalo_01 | ecosystem: Host-associated > Mammals > Digestive system > Stomach > Rumen ...
GCTCGAGGACTGGATCAACACAATCCACAGGGAATCACTAAACGGAGAGACTGCGTATGCTTACGATTCACGTCTGGCCAAAGCGGCTTAAGGAGTTTTTGCTGACCCATCCCCTTTACAAGTCACCGGAAGCGCTTTCGTCCACCGGCGTCAGTCAAAAACCGCCATTGAGAATCGGTAGCACTGGTAAGAAGCCGTTCCGCGTGATGACGTTGACTATTCCTATCTGGATTCCAGAAGTCATCTCACCAGCATAGTTCACTATGCCAATCTGGCATCCTCCGACCTTGCCGACGGCGACGTTCACGCCAAAGACAAACAACGAACTGCACTGGACTCCCGTCACGTCGCAGGCGCAGTTCAAGAATCCGTACTGAAGCCCCGACACATTTCCCGCCGACACGTTTATCCATCCGTCCTGAAGACCGAAGAACGAATCGGCATAGTTCAGAAAGCCATACTGAACGCCTAGCGAGCGACGAGCCGAGGACTCGTCTCCGTTAGAGTTCCAGTTGACAAGCCCCACCTGAAGGCCGACAAGCCGATCCGAGACGATGTTCGCGCCGCCTATCGCAAGTCCTCTAAAGTCGCCAGTCGCGCAGCCAACGAGCCCGATGTCGAACCCTGCGAAGTTGTCGCACTCGCCGTAGAGAAGCGACAGCCGAAACCCACCTACGTCGCTTTGCGCCGACGGCCACTGCACAGGGTTCAGGAGCGACAGCATTACTGGATTGCTTTCCTCCGCGCAGACGCACGGCGAAGCGACAACGGCAAGGAGAAGCGCGGCGAACGAAAGTAAAGAGGTCGGCGGCTTCCCCATGATCTTCAGACTTTCAGGAACACTCCCCTGCGACCGAGATACCAGAGTATCGACCATGTGACAAAATAGGACGTGAGACCAGTAAGCGCACCACCCCAGGAGTCGACATAGCCGCAGAGCCCCGAGAAAAGCCACCTCTGCAGAACGCTCATGACGCCCGTCATCATCAGCATGTAGGCGAGTATCGAGTTCTTGCCGACAGGATCAAACGCAACCGTCCAGCGCCGCAAGCCGAGGACATCAACGACAAACACAAAAAGCGCAAGCATGAAAAGCGAATAGGACGCCGCCGAAAGCACAAACGAAACCGTCCATAGCTTCTTTACGATCGGATCGCCCAGAACGAGGACCGAAGCGCATGCGGCGATCCCGCTCGCCACGGCGAACGCCGCAAGAATCCCGCACTTGAGACCTGTGCACTGCGCGTCGCCACGCCTTAGAAGCGCCCCGGCAAACATACCCATGAAAGCGAGCGCGATGCCTGTCGGAAGCGCGAAGAACGATTCCGGCTCATAGCCCCAGCCAGCGACCATGTGCGAACCATACACCGCCTTGTCAAGCCACGAGACAATGTTGCCTTCCACCGAATACGACCACGCGCCTTCCGGCGCCCCTGGCGCCAGGCAGAAATGAAGAAGTGCGTAGTAGCCAACAAGCAGAATAGCCGCCAAGACGGCAAGGACGCTCTTGCGCCTGATGTGCAGCCATGCCGTTGCCGCGAATCCCCAGGAAAGCCCGATGTACTGGAGGACGCCCATAAGGCGGAAGTCCGGCTTGAACTTGAGCACCCCGCCGAACGAGAACCCCAGGAGGAACAGTATCGCCGTGCGGATCGCGATCTTCGCCTGTATGCGCGAGACAGACCGTCCGCGGTCGAGTTGCGAGCCGAGGGAGAACGGCCACGAGACACCGGCGAGGAAAAGGAAGAGCGGAAAGATCGTGTCGTGCTGCGCGAGCCCAGTCCATTCGACGTGCTTCATCTGCGCCGCAAGCCAGCCGTCCTGGCAGCCAAGCGCTGCGCATATCCCGGAAATGGCAGCAGCCCCTCCCGTTATGAAAAACATGTCGAAACCCCTAAGGGTATCAAGCGACAGCAGCCGCCCTCCCGTCTTCTTTTCGCAGTCCATTGTCCTTGTCCTCCTTTGCAAGCCGTCGGCTTCGCCTACAGTTCCCAGCCCTTCTCATACTCCCTGGACCAGAGAGCGGAAGCGGCCTTCGTGACTGGCGCCCCAGTCGCCGGATCGACATGTACAGTCTCGCCGAGGTCGGCGGCAATGTTGGCGACGAGCGGCATGAACGTCGACTTTACGCCAACTTCGGCCGGCGCATTCGTCGCGGCGTTTCTCGCCCGAAGGCAGTCCACGAAGTTTGCCATGTGATAGATGTCGAGAGCCCTCGTAGGATTCGTCAGGCTTCCGACGATCATCGCGCTGTCCGTTGTGAACTTGCGGATTTCCTTGGACTTCTCGTCGTAGATCGTCACGTTGTCCGCGGGATCGAAGTAGGCCGACCCCTTTTCACAGTAGACGACAGCGCCCGTGCCGACTCCCATGTACGGATTGCCTCCGTGGTGGCATGAGACCTCGAACGTCACGAACTTGCCGCCCGGGAACTTGTAGGATATACCGTAGACGTCAGGCCACTCGAAGTCGCCGCCGTTCGGAAAGGCGGACGACGACAGCGCTTGAACGGACTCGGGCCATTCGACGCCGAGCGCCCAGCGCGCGACATCGGCATAGTGCGGCATGTTGTTGCCGGTCTCGGCAGTGCCCCACCGGCGAAACCAGTGCCAGTTGTAGTGAACGACATTGTCGCGGAACGCCGTGCGCGGCGCAGGCCCCTGCCAAAGGTCCCAGTCCAGCCATTCGGGAACCGGCGACTCCCGCCCAATCCCGATGGACTCGCGTTTCGCCATATACCAGCACTTCGTCCACCTCGGCTCGCCGATGGCGCCGCTGTGCAGCAGCTTGATAGCGTCGCGGTAGGTCTTGGACGAACGGCGCTGGCTGCCTACCTGGAGGACCATGCCCGTCTTGCGCTGCGTTTCAAGAAGCACCTCGCCCTCGCGCGGGCAGAAAGCGCACGGCTTCTCGACGTATACGGCCTTCCCCGCACGCATCGCCATGACGGCGCCCAAGGCATGCCAGTGGTCGGGAGTCTCGAGGATGACGCCGTCGATGGACTGATCTTCAAGCACCTTTCTGAAGTCGCGCTCCTTCTTCGGCATGACGCCGGAAATCTCGAACACTTTCGCCGCAGCCCAATCCATGGCACGCGAGTCGACGTCGCATACGCAGGCGATGTCCACGCCAGGCACGCGGAGCGCCGACTTCATCACTTGCTGCCCGCGGCCAAGCTCGTGGCACCCCACGATGGCGAGCCGAACCCTGTTTGACGGGGCCTCTGCCCCGAACACCCTGCCCGAAGCCGCGATGAACGCCGCCGAGCCATATCCAAGAAACTGCCTTCTGCTGTACATAGCCCCCCTAACGTATTTCCTTTATTCTGATGTTGCGCCAAAAGATGTTGTGCCCGTGTCCGCACCAGTGGATGCGTCCGGACTTGTTGTGCAGTCCCGGCCGGCGTATTCCGTCGGCAGGCACGGTGCCGTCCGTCGAATACTGCGAAACGTCGGCGTCGACAAGCGTCGAGCCGTTCAAGACGAACTTGACCCTCGGCCCGTCGGCCGTGACCTCGACGCTGTTCCACTCGCCGGGCTTCTTCAGGTAGCTGTCGCCGTTTACCTTGCGCGCCGGCGCGACCACTCCGTATATCGCGCCAGTGTAGTGCACGTCGGCAAGACGGTTGGAGCCGTTGTACAGATCGCCCCAGTCGTCGAGGAGCTGCAGCTCCATCCCCTCGCGAGAGCACCATCCGTTTGGAGGCGTGCGGATGCCGAGCCCGTTGTTCGCGTTCGGCGGGAGCTTGACGTCGAACCTGATCGTGAAATTGGTGTAGTCGCGCGTCGTCCACAGGTTTTTGGCGCCGGACTCCCCGATTCCGTCTGACTGCGTGCACGTCAAGTAGCCCTCGGGCGTGACGCAATACGTGTTGGTCGCGCCCTCCCAGCCCGCAAGGTCGCGGCCGTTGAACATCGGCACGAAACCATCCTCGCCGCGTGCCGCCGCCATGGCCTCGTCTATCGAGACGACGGCACCGCCGCGTTTCGCAGACATCTCGGCGGCCTCCATGAACGCCATTATCTCAAGCGTCTCGTCGTTTGGCACCGGCGGCTCGCCGGTCCTGAAGAACCTGATGATCTCCTCGAGAAGCGGCTCGTAGCCCTTGTAGTCGTCGAAGACCACAAGCGGGCTCTTCGGGTCCTTCGGCCTCTCGGGGAGGATATAGCCAGAATATATCCACTTGTTGCGCTGCAGGCGGAGCTGCCCGATCCTGCCATCCTTCCACACGCCGCAGACGGAATCGCCGTCGTCGTTGCGCACGCAGCTCACAGTCTTCACGCCAGTGCCCATTACGGCGACAAGCGGCTCAAAGCCGTGGATCCCGTACCACGTGTAGAAGTTGTGCGTCCCCTGCTCCTCCTCCGGCGAGGGGGCTATCAGCGAAGCGCCCCTGATCGGGCCGTATTTTCCGGCGCGCGCCGCCTTGGCGACGTCGGTGTACCTAAGCGCGGACGAAGAGAAGTACTTCGCGCCGCAGCTGCGGGCGAGATCGTATATCCTGACGGCGTCGGCGAGGTTGTGCGCGATCGGCTTGTCGATGAAGCAGCGCTTGCCGGCGGCGAAGACCTTCTCGGCCTGCCAGAAATGCTCGCGCCCGTCGTTCGTCTCGAGGCAGACCACGTCCACCGACTCGATGAGCTCGTCGATCGTAGGTACCACGGCCACGCCCATATCACGCACCTTCGCAATGTATTCCGGATAGCGATTGGTGGACGAGAATATGTCGCGCGACCCCCACTGGTAGGCGGACGTCACGCGAAAGCCCTCCGTCCACGGCGGACGGTCCACGTTGATGACCTTCGTGAACGCGACGGAGTGGCTCGTGTCGAGTCCGATGATGCCGATGCGCGTCTCGGCGACCGCGCCTAAGACGGCGAGAAATGCCACGGCCGCCATGACTACGGCCTTGCCGCGCGTGCAACCTCCGGCTGGCGGCTCCCTCATTCGACCTCCTTCCCGAGCTTCGCCGCGGCCGGCGGGTCGAGGAACATCGTGCAGTCGGGATGACGTCGCAGGACCGACGCCGGACACATGTTCGTGAGAGGACCGTCCACCGCGCCTGCGACGGCGTCGGCCTTGCGCGAATCAGGGACCGTGCAGACGATGGCGCGCGCCGACATGATCTGCGGCACGGTCATCGAGAACGCCTGTCTCGGCACGTCGTCAAGCGATGCAAACCAGCCCTCGCCGACTTGCTGCATGCGGCACTTCTCGTCAAGGTCCACGACAGCATAGGCCGCCTTCGCGTCAAAGTCCGCGGGCGGATCGTTGAACGCGATGTGCCCGTTCTCGCCAATGCCGATGCAGGCGACGTCGACAGGCGATTCCCTCACGAGCGCCTCAAGCCGCGCGAGCTCCGCGCCGACGTCTTCGGCCTCTCCGTTGACCTCCACGAACGCCTTCATCGGCTGCGGCGTCTTCGAAACGAGCCGCTCGCGCATGTAGCCGCGGAACGACGCCTTGTGCGCCACGGGGAGCCCCAGGTATTCGTCGAGATGGAAGCCCGTCACCTTCGACCAGTCGATGCCCGGTTCCGCGACGAGCGCCGCGAGAAACTCGAACTGGCTCGCGCCCGTCGCGACGATTATCCTTGCCTCGCCGCGGGCGGCTATCGCCTCGCGTATCTTCCCAGCGGCGGCGTCAGCCGCACGGCGGGCCATGTCAAGCTTGTCCCTACCAACAACTATGTTCATTCGTGTCCTCCTATTAGTTCAAGCGGATTGTCACGCCCTATCGCGCGAAGTTCGTCGCCGGAGAGCCCAACGCGCACGGCGAGAAGATCCATCATCTTGGCCATCGGCGTGGTCGCGCCGACGAGGCAGTTGCGCGCAGGGTTCCAAAGAAGCCCGTTCGGCTCGAGCCGGGCACGCGCACCGCATACATCGTACTCCCCTGGCGGCATTCCGGCCGGATACTGCGCGTCCGAGACGGCGACAAGACGCTTGAGCGGCACGGCGCGGCAGTAGAGCTTCAGCATCGTGTCCGGGAGATGGTGGCCGTCGGGAATGAACATGACCGACGCACGGTCCTCGACGAGCGCCGAGAACACGATCTGGTCATGCCTGTTGACGGTGTTTGGAATGCCGTTGCCGAGATGGGTGAATGCCCTCGCTCCCGCCGCGAGACAGGGCTCGAGCTGCGCCGGCGAGGTGGCAAGCTGATGTCCGAGCGACACGACGACGCCCTGCGCGGACACGGCGCGCACGAAATCGGGCATGCCGGGAATCTCTGCCGCGACGTTTACCATTCTGACAAGACCTTCCGCCGCGTCCTGGAAACGCCCGAAAAGCGCAAGGTCCGGCGCATGCACCCATTCTATAGGATGCGTCCCGACGGCGCCAGGTTCGGGCGAGATGAACGGTCCTTCGAGGAAGAACCCGAGAATCGCCCGCTCGCACTCCGCATAGCGCTTCCGTGCCTCCACGACAATGCGCATCGTCGCGATGACCGTCTCGGGGTCGCCGGTCACGAGCGTCGGCAGAAACGCCTCGGTGCCATCGGCGACGAGTCTGTCCGTGACGGACTTCACGGCTTCGACGGTCAGGCCCGGCGCGTTGAAGTCGACGCCAGCATAGCCGTTCACCTGGAGATCCACCCAGCCCTTCACATCAGCCCCCTGAAGTAGTCGCGAGACTCGTCGATCCACTGCGGATTGTCGGGGAACGCGTTTGCAAGTTCTAGCCCGAGGCAGCCGTCGTAGCCAGTCTCCCTGAGCGCCGCAAAGATCCCGTCGTAGTCGAAGACGCGCCCCGCGGGGTTCACTCCCGACGAACCGTTCTTCGCGTCGGACAGGCAGCGGACGTGCCCGTCAAAGATGCGCGAGGCGTACTTCCGCGCGATCTCGCCACAGTCAAGCCCGTCCGCATACGTGTACGCCCAGTCCACGCAAAAGCCCATGCGTGGCGAAAGGTCGCCGATTAGGCCGTAAGTCTCCGGCACGGCTGGGTAGAGATTCGGGTTGCCTGTCTTGGGATTTCGGCCGTGGTTGTGGATCGCGAACTTCATCCTGTATTCGTCGGCAAGGCGCGAGCAGAGTTCGCACATTGCGCGGTCGCTATGGCAATCCGTCCAGTTGGGGCCGTCCTGCCTGCCGGGAACGCCGACGATCAGCGGCACGCCGAGCGCCGCCGCATAGTCGAAGCGCCTGCGGGCCTCGTCCGGCGAGTTGAAGGCAATCGGGCCGACGGCATACGGCTCGACGCCGTGGTCACTGCATTTGCGGCGGAACTCCGCGATGTCGGCAGGCGTCGCGTCGAACGGCAGGTGAAAGTTCTTCACGCACAGCTGCGCAAAGCCGTGGGCCTCGCAGAAGGCAAGCGCGTCGTCCGTCTTGAATTTGTTGAGCGTATAGCCGGCCATCGCAAGCTTGAACTTGGTCCCGCCGCCGCGCGGCAAGAGTGCCGCGCACCCGCCGAGCGCCGCGCAGGAAGCCGCGCCGGCCATGAATTCACGTCTTGTCATCTTCCTTCTCCAGTCGTGAGAAAAATGCCTCGACCGCGGCGCGCCCGTCCGGCCCGTCGCGGAACACAAGCGTGCCAAGCGCCAGAAAGACGACGGTCGCCGCCGCCGTCAGGGGGAAAGACCAGATCATCTCGCGCAGAAACGGCCAGCGAGCTCCCGCCGCGAACAGCGCGAGACCGAAGGCGGCGCCCCCGACGAGGCCGGACATTCCGGCGCGACGCGAGAGACGGCGGACGAGCAGCCCGCCGAGCATCGGCAGCGCGATTGGCGGGAGAAGCACCCCAAACACCTTGTTGGAGAGGTTGAAAAGGTCGTCCGCCCCCTGTGCGTACTGCATGACGAACGTGAGCGCGACCACCAGAGACCCGACGACGACCGTCGCCACGCGGGCAGCGACCATCCTCGCCCGCGGCGAAGGACCCTTCGAGAACCTGAGGTACAGCTCGTTCACCATGACGGCCGCCGCCGCGTTGAAATTGCCGGCGAGCGAACTCATGGTGGCCGCAAACATCGCGGCGACGACGAGCCCCATCATTCCGATTGGAAGGACCTCGCGGCAGAGCAGCGCATATACGCCGTTCATCTCGGATTCTGGCAACTCCGGCAGGAAGACGCGCGCCGCCATCGCGGGAAAGAAGAAGAGCGGCGGGCCGAGGAACAGGAGCGCCGCGACGAGATACGCCATCTTCCTCGCGTCGCCGTCGCTGCGGGTGGAGTAGTAGCGCTGGACGAGCGACCAGTTTGTCGAGAGCGTCGAGCAGACGACACAGAAGAACACAAGCATGTAGACAAGAGTGTACTTGCCTGCGGTGAAATCGAAGAACCCTGGCGGCACCCGTTCGAGAAACACCTTGAAGCCATGCAAGACCCCCGCTCCGCCGTCAAGCGACGCAAGCCGACCGAGGCAGAGGATCGGCAGTGCGAAGACGACGGCCATGATGACGAAGAACTGGATGAAATCGCAGGCAAGCGTCGCCTTGAGCCCGCCGAGGAACGTGTAGATGACGATGATGGCGCCGGAAATGCAGATTGCCCAGAAAAGCGGGAACCCCATCCCCACGCCAACCACGGTGCCGATTGCAAGGAGCTTGAGCGCATTGTCGAGAAGCTGCATCGGAAGGCCGAGGACGGCGAGCGTCCCGCACATGGCCGGCGTATAGCGCTCGGCGACGAAGTCGATCGGGCTCCCCTTCGCCGCCCGCCGCCACCTGACTGCGAGAAACCACGCGCCAAGCAAGACAACGGGGACGGAAATCCAGCTTATGGCGACCGGGACCCACCCGAACTTGTAGGCAAGCGCTGAATACATCACGAACGCAAGCGCCGAAAAGCTGTTCATGTAGAACGAGACGCCCGAAAGCCACCACGGAACAGTCTTGTCGTTGCCGAAGAACTGCGCGGAGGAAGTGGGCCTGCGGCTATAGTAGACGCCAACCCCCACCATCACGGCGAAGAACACGGCGACAACCACATAGTCAACTGTCGAAAGACTTCCTGTCATTTGTGGATATTATACCGAAAAACCACTATGCTTTCAATTGCCTACTTAACGTCCTCCGCGGCGGCAAACGCGGCTTTCAGCCGCGGAAGCGGGAGATTGGTCTCGAAATAGGCACGATCGGCGGCACGAAGCGTCACAACCGCGCCATCCTCGCCGAGCGGCGCTGAGAAGCTGCTCTCGCGCTCACGCGCATTCCAGTAGGCAAGGACGGTGCGTCCGTCGCGAACGAACGCGAACGCCCGCACGTTCTTCGCCTTCTCCGGCTCCGGGAGCATCTCGATAGGATGCAGTTCGTATTCTCCGTCCTCGCGCAGATAGAGGTGATGCTCGACCTTGCCGTCGCGCATGGCCGTCTTCATCTTCTCGGTAAGCCACCCCCTTGCGCGCACATCCTCCCATCTGCGGATTGTCTCTATGACGTCGCCGGCGCGCGGGTGGAGGTCGAATGCCGTCTTGTTGTAGGCGAATTGGATCGGGCAGTCCCATGCCGCCGCGGTCGATGTCCCGAACTCGTACATGTCCGACTGCATCCCGATGTCGCCGGGACGGATGCGTCCGGGCTCGCCGAACCAGAACCAGCCGAAGTTGATCCGCGTGAAGTCCTCGCGCATTATCGGCGCCTCCCTGAGCTGCCATTTCCTAAGCTCTTCCTTGAACACGTTCGGCTCGAACACGTCGAAGGCGTTCGCCCCGGAAAGCATGTGCCAGCCAAAGTGACCCTTCGCGGCGCCCTCGGCGAAAAGCGGCTCAGGAACGAGCTTCCTGTAGACCCTGTACTGAGCAAGCGGAACATTGATGCCGGCTGGCGGGAGAACGCCCTCGCTGCCGTCGAAATAGATGAACGAAAAGCCGCACTCGTTGTAGAACTTCGCGATCTTTTCTGCAATCTCGTCCTGAAGGTCCGTCGCCTGGTCGAGGTAGCAGCTGTTGCAGCGGAACTCCGACATGTCGAGGACGCCCCCGATCTCGCCGCGCGGATGCGCGACAGTATCTGTCTCCCACGCGCCGCGCCTGACGCCCGTGAACTTCCAGGGGCGCTCGCGCGTGTACGCCTCATAGATGAAAAGCTCGGTCCCGAACTTCAGGACACGCGCCTTCGCGGCCAGCACGGCGCCCTGCGGATTCTCGAGGACTTCGATTTCGGAGACGTCGCCTTGCGCGGGGATCGGACGGGCAAGCGAGAACTTGCGCTTTATGCCAAGACGAGGGTCTGCGGCGCCCTTCACGTATCTGCTCTTCATGCCGATGTGCGTCTGCAGGATATGAAGCCCAACCTCGAGCCCCGCGGCCCTGCACTTCGCGATCGCCGCCTTGACGTCGGCGACGCCGTTCGGCCATTTGTCGCGCCTTATGTCGTAGTCGCCGCAGTACAAGTAGGCACTCTCTTCCTCAAAAAAGCGCTTGTAGTACACATGGAGAAGCTTTATCCCGCACTTCTTCGCCATTGCGATCGTGTCGTCGACGGTCTCTGGGGAGAAGTCCTTCAAATCCATCTGCGAACGGTTGATGACGGCGGAGCGCCGGCTCTTCACGCCACGCGGCAGGCCGAAATCACGCTCCATTGCGTCAACGCGGTCGAGTATTGCCTCGCCAGCGTCGGCAGCAATCACGACCGGGACACCGCGCAGCTTGACAGCATCGTAGGTGGCGGCCCAGGTCAGCCTGCACCTCGCGCGGACTTCGCTATCGACCTCTGCCTCCGGCGCCGCCGCCATTAGGGCGACGGCCGCCTTCTCGTCCCATGCGCAGTTCATGACTACGCCAAAGTTCTTGCGCGGCTTGAGAGGAAGCTGGACGACGCGAAACTCCGTTACCGCGGGCCAGTCCATGAATTCGTCCAAGCTGTTCGGCTCAAACCCCCTCAAGGTAAACGCCATGTAGTCGTCCGTCACCTTGACGTCGACTATCGCCTTGTAGGAATAGCCCGGCGCGTCGGATACCGTATCAAAACCGAAGACCAGAGCGCCGTCCCTCTCCTCGACGGAGTTGGACCCGTACACCGACCTCTTGTTGGGCCAGATCAGCTTGACCTCGTTGCCAAACGGCCTGTCCTGCACGGCCTGGCAGAAAGACACATTCTCGTCCCCTGCAAGGCACTCCTCGCCCGTAGACTTGACCTTGAGCGAGCGGACCTTCCCGTCGGCCGATATGGCAAGCGAGAACTTCGAGTTTTCAAGCGTAACGCCCGACGGCGCGGCAACAGCCAGCGCGGGGGCGAATGCGGCGAACGCGAGCGCCGCGCCTGCAAAAACGGACCTCTTCATTTTTTCCTCCCGTCTGACGGAGGCGCGATGCGGCGGAGGGCGAGGCGGTCGATGTAGAGCGTTCCGTCCTCATAGCGCGCCGAAACCCAGAGATCGTACCAGTTGGGGTCGACGTCCATGCCGTCGTCGAGGATGTGGAAGTCCTTGAGGTTGAAGTCGCACTCCCAGGAGCCGTCGAACCAGAAGATCGTCTCAAGCCCGACGTGGAGCGTCTTCAGCTTAACCCATGTGTAGGTCTCGGCATTCAGCTCCTCGGCCGCCTTGACGACGCGCTGGCCGTAGCTCTTTTTAGACGGACGGTCGTAGACGCCCCAGACTATGTTGCCGCCGGTCTTCTTGGTCACTGCCTTGCCGCGCGGGGACTTGGGGTCGTCGACCCGCTTGCCGCCGCCCCGCGAATGCCAGTCAACAAGCACGAGCTCTTCGTCAGGAACGGACTTCAGCTCTTCGGGAAGGTCGTCGAACTTCATCGTAAGGAGATCTATCCTCTCCTCGATCTTCTTTTCCGCATCGGTGCGCCATTTCGGCTCGGAGAACTTGATCTTCGCGCTTTCCGTCGCCCACTTGCGGTATGTCTCGATCGCCTTTGCAAACTCGTCTTTGGCCTTGGGGTCCTTGCGGTAGATGGTAAGCAGTTTCTCGGAAAGCCGCTCCATGAGCGGCGCCATGCGCGCACGGTATTTCTCGCGCGTCTCCTTCTTGTACGCCTGCGCGACGAACGAACCGAACTTCCTCAGGACGGCGGGGTCGGACTTCCAGGTGTTGATTCCCGTGCGCTGCTCGAAGTGGTCCTTGCTGTAACGCGTCAGCACCTGCTCCCGCAGGTAGCGGTACGCCTCGTACATGTCGTCCGCGCCTTCGCCGTAGGCACGGCAGAACGTGCGGACAAGAACATCCACGTCGAGAGAAGGATCTATGTACAGCTTCGCGAGGACATAGCGGTTGAGCTCGTCCCACGACCCAGAGCCAGACCAGAACTCGTTTTCCATGAAGACGGAGTCGATGCCGAGCGACGAGAAGTACCTGATGTTCGAGGCGATTGCGTCGACCGCGGGAGACGGCTCGTCGCCGCGGTAGAGGTAGTCCCAGAGCTCGATGTTCTTCGTGAGCGCAGCCCATTCGCGTATTTCGCGGGCGTTGTTCTCGTTGAAGTGCCCCTTCGTCAGAAGCGGAATCGTCGCGTCGCAGCGCGAGTAGACGTTGCACCACCAGATGCGGAGGTTTGGCTCGATCTTTATCTTCCCCTTCTCGGGCGCTCGTTCGGTCGAGACATAGGCGAAAATGCGAATCTGCACATCGGGATACTTCTCGCGGACGTCGCGGGCAAGGCGGTTGGCGAACTCCAGCACGAGTCCCGCGTCACCTCCGTCCTTGTGTCCGCCCTCGACGCGGTCGTACTTCGCGATGACCTTCTTGCACTCCGGGCAGAGGCAGATGAAGTCGGAGTTGTCCATCTGCGTGAAGTCGTAGACGAGCGGAGCGTCGGCGCCGAACTTCTCGCGGTCGGCGGCGATGAAGCCCAAGAGCGACTCGAGGACGATGCGGTAGGTGTCGGGGTTAGTGTAGCAAAGCTGGCACTTGGAGTTGCGGACGAAACGCCTCTTGCCGTCAGGCCCCATGGAGTAGTATTCGGGATGGTCCTTTCCGTACTTCTCGGGCGGCAGGTAGTCGAACGACGAGTGGCAGTGCTTCGTCTGACACGAGACGCGGTAGCGGCCCTCTATCTGGTCCGAGCCGGGTTCGCACGACAGCGCGCGCCCGTACCGCTCCCAGAACTGCATCATGTACGGATACTTCCTGCGGTCGAACCGTGCGGAGTATATCTCGCGGTTGTAGAACGCAGGCCTTGTCGTCCATTCGCGGACCGGGACCTTTGCCTCGGGGTCGGCCTTGAAGTCGTCCGGCCCGTCGTCAGGGAAAAAGACGCGGTAGCCGAGGCACTTCTCCGCGAACTCCCACGCGGCCGCCGACACCGCGTAGCCAGTGCGCCCGAAGAGAAACGCCTTGCCGGGCGCGCACTTGACGCGCCAGTCGCAGAGCCGCAGCCCTTCCGCAGTCACGCCCGCCTCCGCCGCCGCGGGACAGTCGCCGAGGTAGATGAACGTCCCCTGCGCGGGCTCCTTTCCCTGCGGATAGACGGCTGGGGCCCGTCCGGTGACGTTGGAAATCACCGTCACGAGATCCTCGGCGGTCCTCTGGACGTTGAACAGCGCGCCAGACTTCTCCACCTTGCACTTCACGATTGCGACGTCCTTCAGGGCAAATGCCGTTTTCTGCCCTGCTCCTGCGCAAAACGCGATCCCCGCGGCAAGTGCCGCGACGACTACTGTTTTCATTGAACTATCCCTCCCTTTGCTATCTAAGTCTTATGGTAAAGCCCGTACGGTGAATGTCGGCGACAACAGCCGAGCCAGACACCCCTAGCGATGCCGCAAAACCTTTCGGAACTACACTTGTCGACCATTTCGCAAGAGAGGGTGCGCCGGACAGAAATGTCGCGACGACGACTTTGGCACCTCGCTCAGGCGTGCGAAGCTGGCCAAAATCCACAAGCACCGGTCCCCCGAGCGTCGCAGAGGAAAAAGACGGCGCGCCGTTGGTGGCGACCATGTCATCGGAAAGCGGAACAGATATCGTCGCATCTGCCGCCGTGAAGTTGGAGAACGATCCAGCCCCGCTGAACGCGACGCCCGAACCGAGGTCGTTCCCGTCGAAGTCAATGGACGCGCCCTGGCCCGCGCGGTACGCGCCGCCCTTCCGGCACGCCCCGCTCTCCACGAAAGCCGAGCCCTCGCGCACGTCGAAAAGCCCCTCGAACGCAAGCGAGACCGAGTCGGTCAGGTTCGAGACGAAAACGGGTGGATTATCCATCGTCCATTCCCCCTGCGGCTCGAAGCGGATGGTGCCGCCGCCTGTCTTCGCGATACCGCCCGCGCCCGAGATTGCCCGCCCAACGAATGCCGTTGCGCCGTCGGCCATTGGTATCGTCGCGCCAGCCTCGCGCAATGTCGAAATGACTACCTGGTTGGCGTTCGTAAACCGCAGGGTGTTTTGCGCCATACGCCATTCGCCGCCGTCAAGGTCGATGTACATCGGGCCGTCACCATTCTTCGCGACATCGCGCTTGACGTTTATCCTCGACACCGCCACCACGGAATTGGAGCCTATGAGCCATTTTCCGCCGCTTGTGCCAGCCTGGGCTATGTTCACCTCGAATATATTCCCCAGCGATTCGTTCTTCGCCAGCACCGAATCGACCGCGACGAAATTCGCGTCGCCGTTTCCCCATTCATTTATCTGGTTGGCGAAATAGCCCTTCGCCTTGTTGCGGAAGACGAATACCACGTTGCGGTACGGGCTCCTGTCGCCGTATGGCGAAAACGTACCAGTTATACGCCACGTCGCACTGTCGACGATGGATGTCGGCCACATATACACTCCGCCTTCCAACGCCTTCACGTGTTTGGTCGATATGTCCGCACCGTTGCATATCATGAGCCGCGGATAACGGGAAGCTTCGCAGGCACCTGCCACATAGTCGGAGTAGCAGGCCAGCGAGAACTGGCCGTTCCCCGCGAGTGTACCCTTCACGCCGTCGAAGACAAGCGACGCGGGCGTCCTTAGCCCGGATGCGCCGGTCGGTATCAGCGTCCAGTGGTCGATCTTCACAGTGGCGGAGGAATCTCCGATGATCGCCACTTCGCCTTCTGCGACATTGAACCCCGAGTAGCCCGTCTTCGGGTGCGGCCAGTAGTCGGACGAGATGTCGCCGATCTTCTGCGGGCTGGTAGTGCCATTACCGTCCCGCGTACCATCGCACATGGAAAGCGTCATGGTTCCGCCGCTTGCCGGCGCAAACGTGAGCCGGCCGACACCGCGCTTGAATATGCACCCCGTGCGCATGTCTACGTTCGTAACGGCGAGCGGGGCTTCTATCTTCAGGTCGACGATGCCGTAGACGCCAGCAGACGTCATCGAAGCGCTGCACACAAGCGGACAGGGAAGCGTCTGCTGGATCCCGCTGCCGTCGCCAACGAACTCGAACGTGCCGTCCTTGATATGGAACGCAGCCGCGCCCGCAAGCACGGAAGCATCCCGGACGGAAACGATGCCCTCGTCGCAGAAGACGCCGCTCGCCAGGTCGATGGCCCCTCCATCCAGCACGACGCGACCTTGCCCCCTTTTCACAAGCGAGCCCGCGTCTATGTCGCCCCGGAGCGTCAGTGTCGCATTCGAGGCGACATTCACGAGCGCGGACGCGTTCCTATCAAGCGCGATCTTATCCGCATAGTCCAGATCGGCACCTTCAGCGACATCAATAGTCAACGCGCATTCTCGAACCTCCATCACGAATGACGTCGTCCCGCCCGACTGATCCATGCGAAACGAATAGGAAAGGGACATGTCGGCTGCGGAGACGACAAGCGCATCGGACCACGCCTCTGCCGAACCATCCGCAATCTCGCCGCTCGTTGAAAGAACCACGTAATCGTTCCCTGCCGTGAAGTCTCCGGAAAGCTTCAGATGCACGCGATTCATCTCAATGGAGCAATCTAGCTCAATCGGAGAAGCGGCAGAATACGCAAGCTTGCCTGGGGAGTCCGAAGAGCCGACGACTAGCCCCGTTAAACCGATTTCCGACATCGAATCCGCAAACGTCACGCTTGCATCGTTGATCAGGACGAGTGCCGAAGATGCCCGCGCACCGCTCGCAAAAGAAACCGTTCCGTCAGCCACGACGATTCGCGATACCGCATTTGCCTCCCCGGAAAGCGTCTTGGTACCCTTGCCAGCAAGGATCAGTTCGCCCGTCTGTCCGTAAATGTCCGAAACATTCTGCGGAATCGCAATATCGTAGTCGCTGTCAATCGTCAACCCCCCTGCGCCGCATTCAGCGCGATTCAGATTCTGGATGAAACTGGATGTGGCTTTTGTCGGCCTAAGCATTCCACCGTTTCCGGAGAGCACGGCGATGCCCGTCTTCGTCGCGTCGCGCGCCGAGCAGCCGTTTCCGCCTTCGATGCCCTGGGTCTTCAGCACGCCGCCGTCCAGTTCGAGTTTCACGTAACAGTCGCCGCCGTTCTCGCCCCCAATCAGGTTTACGGACGTTCCAATGTCGATTTCCCCGCCGGTCTGAAGGAGGATGTTCGTCGTTCCTCTCGCATCGCGGCCAGAAGCGAACTTCATGCGCGCACTCGCCTTGAATCTGCCGCCCGCGCCAATATGGACAATAGAATTGCCGCGCGTGCCGATTTCAGTATCGGCGGCATTCGAGACAAATTCCGCGCCATTCGACACGGCAAGGAATCCGAAGCCGCCGGCGTTGTTGCCGATATACGCCGAAGTCGCCACGACTGACGCGCCTTCCGACAGCGTCAGGCTGCCGACGGACTGGCCGTTGCCGATGACGATCTCGCCGGCCACGCTGATCGCACCGCCGGCCACGTCGACGCGCGAGGTTCCGCTGCCGTTTCCGATGTAGAGATTGCCGACCGAAAGCGCGCACTCGCGGAAATCGGCGCGACTCGTCTTGAAGGTAAGATCGTGCGCAGCGGAACGGACGGTCGTGTTCGTGGCGAAAAGGCGAGCGTCAGTCCATGTCGAGTTGGCCGTAAGCGCCAACGTCGCGTCGTTGAGCACAATGTCGGAAATCCCTCCAGCCTTCTGCTGGACATTCCCGGCGATCTCCAGCGTAGCACCGTCCGAGACCGCAAGGCGGTAAGCGTGTTCACGGGAATAATCCAAAAAGCCCAACTCGCCAAGCGTCAATTTCGTTTCGCTTCCATGCACATTGAAGAGCGTGTGTGGCGATGTGTCGCTTTCGCCTGCAACGTCCCAATGGCGGATGTTCATCTTCTTAATGTAGTGGGAACCGCCCGTAAAGTCGTATTTGCTCGTTCCAGTCGTGGCGTAGAAGAGGACGGTGGGCAGGCGGACTTCGCCGCCGAGGAAGACCATCCGGAAATTGCCACCTGCGGAGAACCAGCCGGTCGCACCGACATCAGATCCATTCGGCTCCACGAAATCAAACGTGCCGGAATGGAAGTAGATTTCAAACGAATCAGAACCACCGACCTGATTGGAGACCGAGAGCAGTCCGTCGACGATATTGAAGACTCCTCTTGTCGTCGGGGCATTGACCAAGCAGAGCTTCCTGTCCGTGTAATAGTTGGTGACCCTGCCAATCGCAAAGCGGAACGGCCCTTGGTCACTATAGGGATTTCCGGAATCCGTGTCGGGCTGAGTCCAACTCGCACCGCGCACGTCGAGCTCAAAGGAATGACCCTCGGCCGCCTGGAAATGCGGTGCGAGCGGCGCACTGTAGTCCAGCCCAGCGGGAATGCGAACGACCGTGTCGCCCGAGGAGACTCCAGTGAAGATGACGTCCTGCGCGCGAATGGAAGAGGGATCTGCACTGAAGTGAATGGCATTCGTCCAGATGTTCTCCGAGTCCTGCGCACTCGGCGACCAGCGATACGAATTCCAATTTGCGGCGAACGCCGTAAACGACAACATCGCGGTGGCGACAGCGACTGAGAGCAACGGCAAAAATGAGTTAACACGGCGCTTGTACATTATGGTACTATTTTACCACAAGCACGCGTCCCACGCAATGCGAACTTTTACTGGAGTTTACCCATTTTTTAGCTTCTACCGATCAAGCCCTCGCCAAAGCCGCCGATTTTTAACTCCGATCGGTGTGGCTCCCGCTACCGCTCCGCCGGTTTGAATCGTTTCGCGCGCCCGACCGACTTCCACCGTTCTGAAAAGAAGTGTGGCCTTCTCGATCCGTTTTCCTGTACAATACAGGGTGCAAAAAACAAAAGAAAGGAGAAGGCCACGCTGTGAATGATAGCACAATTGCCTTCAGGGCGAAAGAGCAACTTGGAAAATTTCTGGGCAAAGTGTTTACCCATTTTTCAAGGCCGAAGCAGAAGTTCATGGCCGACATGCTCTACGGAATGCAGGCCTCGGGCGACACGCAGCTCTCGTCAATCATGCGCGCGATAAACGACGACCCCGGCATGCGCCATGCCGTCGAAAAGCGACTGAGCCGCAACCTCGCCGACGAAGGCCTGTGCGCGGCCGTCAGCAAGGCCGTCCTGTCCGAAGGCGCCAGGCACGTGAAGGACGACACGCTCGTCCTCGTCGACCCGACCGAGATCAAGAAGGAATACGGCTACCGCATGGAGTACATCTCGCGCGTCAGGGACGCGAGCAGGTCGTCGAAGGAGGACAGGCCAGTGCTCGTCAACGGCTACCACGGGTGCATGGCCGTCGCCTGCCAGCCGGGGAAGCGCAAGACGATCCCGCTCGCCCTCGAGCTCTGGTCGCCGCGCGCGCCCGGGCACACGAGCGAGAACGACGAGGTGCTCAGGATCATCGCGATGGTCATGGCCGCGACGGGAGGGAAAGGCATCATAGTCTACGACCGGGGCGGCGACAGACCCGCGTTTTACAGTGCTTTCGTCGAGAACGGATGGGATTTCATCGTCCGGCTCAAGGCGCGAAGCGTCCTCTCGTGGAAAGGCCTGCACGAAATCCACGAGCTCGCCAGGCAGTGCACGATGCGCCACCGCCACCACGTCACCTTCGACTCGCACGGCAGGGAATGCAACGTGCAGATTTCGTTCGGGGCGATGCCGGTAAGGCTTCCGATGCACCCGGAGAAGGAACTGCACATGGTTGTCGCGAACGGCTTCGGGGACGCGCCGATGATGCTCCTGACGTCGCTCCCCGTCAACGGGTCGTTCGAGTCGATGTGGCGGGTCGTCGAGGGATACCTGAGCCGCTGGAGGATCGAGGAGACGATCCGGTTCGTCAAGCAGTCGTACGGCTTCGAGAACATCCGCGTGCTGTCGTACGCGGCCATCCGGAACATGGCGTCAATCGTCCTTGCGACGACGTACTTCGCCACGACGTGGCTTGGACGGCACGTGAAGCGCGAAGTCCTCGCCGAGCACCTCAAGGCCCTGTCGCAAAGGCTCGGCGACGAGCCCCAGTTCGCAAGCTACGCCATCGCGGCCGGAATCAAGAGGGCCTTCACCCGCTTCGGGAAATGGTGCCGCAGGATCATCGACCCCGAACCAGACCCCGCAGCCGAGGAGACGATGCCCTATCTTCCAGGATTCGGCGAGCTGTTCGCGCCAGACACCTGCTGACATCGGTGTCGGGCGAATCAAGAACCGCGAAGCGCTGCCCTTCCGGCGGAGCGGTAGCGGGAGCCATACCGATCGGAGTTTCTTCTTTCCAGGAGAAAAACGTCCATTTCACTTACGAAAATGCGTCTCACCCTTTATTAACAGGGGTGAGATGCACTTTGACTGTCAAAAAATGGGTAAACTCCAGGAACTTTTAGAGAAAACCTTCTGCGTGTTTTTGCTATCCAGCGGCTGGCGCGACATCGCCAACCGCTGGATGCTGCCATCAACGCCAGCGCCTCGGCGGCGGAGGCGGGGGCGGAGGTGGCGGCGGCGGAGGCGGGGGCGGAGGTGGCGGGGGCTGATGGTGCCAGCCGTGATGGTGATGATGATGGTGGTGATGATGACCAACAGGCCCAGCCGTCATGTGTCCACCAGGGCCTCTCAGCTCGACCTTGGCGGTCGGCGGCGCTGGCTTCGTTCCATGCATCGGGGCGGCCATTGCGCCTCCTGCGAGTGCGACTGCGGCAAAAGCCGCGAGAAGTTTGAGGTTGTTGTTCATTGTCGTGTTCCTTTCTGTTGGCGCAAGCCCATTCTTGCGCTTACACCCAGTTAGGAACACTCTTTTTTGAATCTAGAGAGTTCTTCCCATTTCAGAAATGCCTTCGTAACACCTTCTGCCCCAGAGAAAATGGAGTACGGCGCGAAATAGAAGCAAATGCCACCACTCATGACGCGCATGAAGACTGAATCCCTGTCTCGCAAATTGATGTCCCTCTCTCCCATGTCCTTGCGGGCCTCATCGTCAGACGGAAACACGCTCTCAAGAAGACGGTGCCACACAAGAGCGGACAGTTCCTTCATCTTGCCCCTGTCGAAATAGTCATCAACTGTCATCTCCCTGCCATCCGGAATACTGAATGTCCTTGCAACCGTATAGTAGGTGCAACCGCATTCCCACCTAAAACTTGAGTTCCCGTCGTTCTTAGCGACAATCACAGGCCGTGCATACCATTCTGCGCCGTCCTGCGGCGATATTCCAAATGGCCAATCTAGTTTGACATCTCCCGAGAAATCCCATGCGATGTCTGGCTCTTTAAGTTTGCGTTTGATCTCCTCCTCTGCCTCCTCTATGGTCGGTGGAGGAACCCATGTCTTGTCGTCATTGTTCAGGTCGCTCCACGCAGGGCCAAAGGTCATCTGCAGAATTTCCCGCCTTACAGATCTAAGCCCATCGGTATTTAAACCCGAGAGCGACTCTGGCCAGTTCACCCGCCATTTCACCGAGGCATCGCTAGCATCCTCATTCGATGCAAATTCATGGATAGAAAGCCGAGAACTTCCGTCATGCCCAATGGCAAGTTCGTCCATCGAAGTTGAAGATGTGCGACATCCTACCATGTACAGAGCCGCAGAAAGCGCAAAAAGGAACAAACATTTCCGCCAGACAGTCTGGAAACACCTGCTTTTATTTATTTTTTGATAACCCGCCATCATTGCCCCCGCATACTCCCTTTAGTTAATTGCAATATGCATCACAACTGGAACATTGTATCAAAAAAACGCTCAGAGTGGAGTAGTGGAATTTTGGAAATCAGCAATTCATGCGGCTGGCGAGGTTGTCGCCAGCCGCTGGATGCTGCCATCAATGCCAGCGCCTCGGCGGCGGAGGCGGGGGCGGAGGTGGCGGCGGTGGAGGCGGAGGAGGGGGCGGGGGCTGATGGTGCCAGCCGTGGTGGTGGTGATGGTGGTGGTGATGATGACCAACAGTCTCAGCCATCATGTGTCCGACAGGACCCTGAAGCCCGACCTTGGCGGTCGGCGGCGCGGGTTTCGCTCCATGCATCGGGGCGGCCATTGCGCCTCCTGCGAGTGCGACTGCGGCAAAAGCCGCGAGAAGTTTGAGGTTGTTGTTCATTGTCGTGTTCCTTTCTGTTGGCGCAAGCCCATTCTTGCGCTTTCACCCAGTTAGGAACACCCACCCACCTTTTCTGACAACCCAATTTCGCCTTACTCTGCGACAAGATTATTTTTAACGCAGAGACGCAAAGACGCAGAGTACGCAGAGATTTTCGGGGTGGATTTTGGCCGTGTAGAACATGTAGATCGTGCAGAAACGAGACGCTCAAACTACCAGCAACGAGCAAACAGGCCTTTTACAAGCGTTTCGCGGGGACTGTCCCCAATTGATTCGTGATAATCATGCCCTGCCATCCGCACATAACGGATTCTATCTGGACTTTTAAAGAGTGATTGGCAATAAACGATCGGGGGCAAAGAATCTCTTCGCCCCCGATTGATGCCAGACCACTTGATCAAGCACCACTTCTTAACGACAGTTTTCTCGTCTTCTTTAGTTTTTGCTGACGCCGTTCATCTTTTTGCCGCGGATTTGGTAAACCCTTGCACTGGACGAACGGTCCGTCCGTAACTACGACCGCCCTTGCCCATGACATAATCGCTCGAATTTAATTCAAGACGCCAGGAGCAGAATTTGCCAGTATTTGGGACGGATGCCCAGTATTGGCCTTGTGAATCGGCATCGTTGAGTGCATTCCCATAGCCCACCCCTGCAGCGGGGAGGAAAATGCTGGCAGAAGCATACGCTCCTCTACCACAGACAACATAACCGCTTACACCTTTCATTGTAGTCCATTTCCAGTCACAATTGTTCTTGAGGTCCTCAAGTTCCTGTTGCGTCGGCAACCGCCATTCTCCACCCCAGTGCACTTGTGCTGCATCATGCTTGGACTCGAGCTTATTATCCGCCGTAATCCAGCCCTCATTCTGGAGAATCTCAAGTGGCCTGTCGTAGGTCGGCGTAATTGCCTCTCCAAACTTAAAACCTGATGAAGACCCATCGCTCGCCACCCAGGCATCATTCTCGCGCTTATAACCAATGGTGTCTCCCCACCAAAAATAGTAACCGCACTCCCATGGCTTCTTCGCACCAATATTCATATCTGCCCAGTACGGCCCACCATCCCAGAGTTGAACTTTTGCGCATTGCGCGACCTGCCTTGCCCCTGTAGCGGATTTTGCCAGCACAGATTGTTTTGAAGCGGATTCTGTTACATCGAAAATATTGTCCTTAAAACTCTTCGCCTCTTCAATCCTGCGTTCGGCCTGGACTTTATTCAAACCCTTGATAGCACCAGCGGCGATAGCGTCTTCATAGAGTTTCGCCGCGTGGACGCGAAAACCTCTCACAAGTTCATCCGCCTTGCCATTAGGATAATCCCACCAGAAATCTGCTATCTTTTCCGTCGCCGCTTCCTCCTCGCGTTCGGACTTGGCAATAGCACCAACCTTGCCCCCGGCAGCCACAAAGTTCTCAAGTGCCAAATCCCACTTGCCGAGATAGGCATAGTGTTCGGCCAACTTCAACCGAAGCGCACGATCTGCAGGAGTCTTTTTTACGGACTTCTCCAACGACGCTGCCTCATTTGTGTAACGCATACGCGTCTTAGTTTCGTCCAGTAAACGATAGAGCTGCCCACCGTTCTTGCGCGGAACGGAGCGAAGCGAAGTTTCGATGATGTTAGCCATGTTGGATGGCGGAATATCAGGAATCGCCGTCTGCAAGCTCTGAAGCGTCTCTATTGCCTTATCAAACTCGCCGGCACGGACATAAAGATTGAACGCACCTTTCATCAAAAGCAACTTGGCCGCCTCCGATTCTGCCTGATCAGCAAGCGACATCGCCGATTCGGCAACCTCCACCCGCGTCTTCTTACCACTCTTTAGAGCGGCTTGATCGTCGCGCATAAGATCCACAACCAATGGTTCTACCTTCTTGGTCTGCTCCGGTGTCGGCATGGCAAATGCCGTCGAACTAAGGGCAACTAGCCCACCAAACATGATTTTCGTGTAATTCATAATTCTCCTTTTCTCCGACGGGACTCCCGCCGACACATGAAGAATCGCATCGGCGGCAAATGTTTGACACCAAAAACTAAAATTATTTTTCATCGGCAAATTCTTCTTCGATTATTGCGGCCATTTGCTCGACTCTTGACTTTATTTTATAAATTACCGCCTTGGCAACGCCAAACTGTGCGGCAACTTCGTCCAAGGAACGCTCTTCTTCGACATACGCGCGGTAAATATCGCGAGATTGCGCTGATATCGCCGTTTTCGTCAAAACATGTTCAATGGCGCTCTGATGACGCGCCATACGCCATTTAAGGTCGATCTGCTCAGCAACATCTGCCGACACGGACGGCTCCACATCGTCAATGTCTACATGCAGACCCGCACCCCGCGCTTGGTCTTTTCGGTATAACGAGACAAGATGCCGCCGAATCATCGTCGCCAGAAACGCGCGGAAGCTTCCCTTGGACGAATCGTAACCGCCAGATTGAACGACATTTACCAGCTTCAGGAAAATATCCTGAACCACATCGTCCGGATCGTGACTGCTATCATGCCACGCGACAAACCTTTTGATTGCCGGTTCATACAGGCCAAAGAAGCGCACCCACGCCGCTTCGCGTTCGCCTGTCACCTGAACGGCGATCTTCTTGAGAAGCGTCATGGAGGTCTCGGGGAATGCGCTCATTTGCCGACCTCCTCGGGTTGAAACACATCGGAAGAAGAAAACAACTCGTTGAAGTCGTCCTGCGATGGCGGCAGAAGTTCCTTTGAATTTGAGCGGAGAAGTGCCATGGTCGCTATAACAAGAACCAAAACCACAACTGCAGCAGCCAAAATAAAATACCAACGCTTCCAGAAACCACCCCATAATGCTGAGCGCTTCAATTTTGTTGGCACAAGATCCTCTGGGGATTCAATCGGCTGCAACTGGCGCGGCAAATCTGAAAGCGGCAAAGGCCGGTCTTGCGGATCAACCGAAAGCATTCTCGACAAAATGTCGCGCCAGCGGTACTTGAAACTATCGAGAAGCGCGAGCGCCCTTGTTCCCGGCTCATACCAAAGCCCTGTCAGAAGATGGAAGAACATCACGCCGAGCGAATAGACATCGGCCGCAGGCGTCGCATCTTGCCCGCGCAACACTTCGGGCGCCATATAGCCCTCGGTGCCCATAACAAGCTTGGTTTCCGTCTTCCCATCGGAGACAATCGTGCGCGTCACATTGATCTCGCGCGAAAGCCCAGCGCCAAAGATACGTGACACGCCGAAATCGGACAGCATGACATGCCTGTCCTCGCGCAGAAGGACATTGCCGAGCTTAATGTCGCGATGAACAATGCCTTGGGCGTGAATATAGTCAAGTGCCTTGCAAAGATCTTCAAACCAGTCAACCACGTATTCCTCTTCAAGATCGCCAAGTTCCACATCATCAAGAGTGTGCGGCACACCGTCACTGTAAGTGATGATGTCCATGACGAAATAGGGCACACCCGTGGCCTCGTCTATGGCAAGGTCGAAGACGCGGATTAGATGCGGGTCGCGCAGTCGCGCCAAGACCTTGCCCTCTGCAAGAAACTTCTTCTTGAGGATGTCGGCATAATCGTCTTGAGCGGTAAATGCCTTAAGCGCATAACGCACACCGAGCTGCTCATGTTCGACTTCATACACCGAGCCCATTCCACCTTGTCCAAGAAGGCGGATTATCCGATATGCCCCAATTTTGTGGCCCGGCTCAAATATCACAAAGAATGCCCCTCTTCATGTCTCGCCAGAGGCTGTGAGATTGCCTTGATAGAAACACGAAGAGAGGCGAACGCGTTATGCGTTTCCCCTGCCAAGTGTCGTCTATCTTGAAACTCTCACATTTCTGGCGACGACCGCTTTGCAGCGCAAATTGACTTTCGGCGCATTGGATTTCTCCCCTTTGCACCATAGCACCGCTCGCGCGGAACGAGAACATTATACCAAAAACCGCTCATGGTGGAGCGGTAAATTATTGGCAAAATATAGCTCGCAGCGAATCTGCCGCGTTGAAGATGCAAATTCAAAACGCCGCCAAGATGGCATATCCACCGAGGCCGTAGGCCGAGCCGCAAAGCGGGCGCTAGCGTGGTGCTTTCCCAGTTAGCAACGGTTGCGCGGACGCGGAGGGGGTGTTTCGGCGGCATGCGTTTTTCTGCCACAAGGCTATCGCCAAGCCGAGCCGATGGTCGCGGGTGAGGCAGGCGGAAGGTCGCAGGCGTAAGAGTGACTTGCGTACGCAGCCAGTGGTAGACGCCGAGGCACGGCAGGCTAAACACGGATAATTGTCTGCTGTGCGAGAGCCGTCGCGAGCCTGGAGCCGAACGAGAGCCCCGCGAGCCATCGGGCGGCGCGGCGATTCTCAAAAATGGCGCTTTGCGGATAAAAAAATCGACCGCGGCTGATGTGCCGCGGCCGGTTTTTCATCCGTGGGGAAGGCCGTTAGTCGGCCATCGGACGGACCTTGCCTTCCTTGATGCGCTTCTCGACGACCTCGGAGGCGATGTTCTTCGGGACAGGCTCATACTGCTTGAAGATCATCGTGAACGAGCCGCGGCCCTGGGTGACCGTACGGATCGCGTTCGAGTAGCCGAACATCTCGCCGAGCGGAACCGTCGCCTTGAGGAGCTTGACTCCCGCGCGGTCCTCCATGCCCTCGATGCGGCCACGACGCTGGTTGATCGAGCCGTTCGCCGCGCCCATGTACTGCTCGGGAACGACAACCTCGACGTCCATCATCGGCTCGAGAAGATGGGGCTTCG
>Ga0265298_10002410_pt1 | contig 26024 bp, 25 predicted proteins | sample AusTroGonzalo_MG_3_FD_193486 | JGI IMG/M metagenome (GOLD analysis project Ga0265298, IMG submission 193486) | Bovine rumen microbial communities from tropical cattle in Woodstock, Queensland, Australia - Gonzalo_01 | ecosystem: Host-associated > Mammals > Digestive system > Stomach > Rumen ...
TGCTGCCGGTGACGATCGACGTGCGGAACCGGATGGACCTGCCGACGACGGCGCTGGTGCTGGCAATCGACAAGAGCGGCTCCATGCTGGACGGCGAATACGGCGTCACCCGGCTGGCGCTGGCGCGAGAAGCCGCATGCAGCGCACTGGAGATTCTGGACGATCGGGACCAGGCCGGGGTCATCGCCTTTGACGATGCGGCGAAATGGGTGGTGCCGCTGAGCCCGGTGACGGACGTAGCTGCAATGCAGGAACAGATCGGCACGATCCGCTCCGGCGGCGGCACGGCATTCTATTCCCCCCTGCTGATGGCATACAATGCGCTGAAGAACTCGAACGCCCACTACCGCCATGTGATCTTCCTGACGGACGGGGAAGCCGGGGATACCGGATATCTCGACGTGATCCGGCAGATGGCGGAGGCGGGAATCACAGTGACGACGGTCGCCGTGGGGGACGGGGCAGACTACAGCGGACTGACCCGTATGGCGGAAGCCGGGAATGGCCGGATGTACGCGGCGGGGCCATTTGACAGCCTGCCGAGGATTTTTACCAAGGAAACGATGATGATTTCCGGCGCGTATGTGCAGAACCGCGTTTTCACGCCGGCGGTGACGGACAGCTCGATGACGGATTTCCCCGGCTTCCCGGAGCTGGGCGGCTATCTGGCAACGACGGACAAACCGCTGGCGACGGTGTGCCTGTGCAGCGACCGGAAGGATCCGGTGCTGGCGTGGTGGCAGTACGGCGCGGGTCGGGTCGCCTGCTGGATGAGCGACGTGCAGGGCGGCTGGAGCGAAGCTTTCCTGAACTGGGACAGGGCGGCGGAGTTTTTCGCCGGGATTCTCTCCTTCATCCTGCCCGACCGGAATGGCACGGGGGAACTGTCCCTGAGCGAGGGACAGATCATCTGGGAAGCAGAGGTGCCGGAAGAGGCGGCACATGCCGTTGCGACGGTGATCCGACCGGACGGAACACAGGATACGGTCAGGCTGGAGCGGGTTTCCGATACCCGGTTTGAGGGGAAAACGGATACCTCTGCGGCCGGCGCGTACGCGGTGCGGATCACGGCGGAAGACGGAAACGGGAGAGAAGTAACAACGGCGGAGAGCGGCAGCGTGATCGGCTGGACGGACGAATACGACCAGCGGCGCGAGGACACGGGCGCACTGGAAAAACTGGCGGCCGAAAGCGGTGGCACAGTCTGCGAAACCCCGCAGGGGCTGCTGTCGTTCCCGGATACTGCCGCCCGGAAACGAACGGACCTGAGCCCGATCCTGCTGGGTCTGACGATGCTGCTGTTTGTGTTTGACGTGGCCCAGCGGCGGCTGGATCTGTTCCGCGAGGCACCGGAAAAGGCGGCAGAGAAGGAAGATAAACCGCAGCGGAAAGCGGAAAAGAAAAAAACGGTAAAAAAGGCCAAGCTGGCGGAACAGGCGCCGGACGCCGCGGACGTGCTGTGGCAGAGCATGAAGAATAAGAAGAGGATGTAACATGAAGGTACTGATTTTGAATGGATCGCCTCGGTCAAATGGTGATACGGTCTATATTCTTGAAAGAATGAAAAGCAAATTCCCCGGTAATACCGAGTTTTCAACTTTAAATACCTATGAGGAGAATATTCAGCCATGTAATGACTGCAGATATTGCTGGGAAAAAGAAGGATGCTGCGTCAGAGATAAAATGGACACACTGCTGAAAGATGACTATGATGTTCTGATCATTGCATCACCCTTGTATATGTCCTTTGTGACTCCTCCTCTATTTTCAGTCATCAGCAGGCTGAATTTTATCTGGAGCAATCGTTATTTTCTGAACATTTCCAACGAAATGAAGGCAAAGAAGGGCGTACTCATACTGACAGGCGGTGGAGACGGTTCTCCGAATCCCGCGATCAACATCGCAAAAACAGCTTTTCATTTTCTGAACGCAAGTTTTGATCCTGCTTTGGATTGCATACAATCACTCAATACGAACAGTGCCCCCGTTCAGGATGATCCGGATCTTGCCGGGCAGATCAACCTCGCGATCAATCATATTATTGGAAAATGAAAAAACTCTGAACCGGAGACGGGCAGACGAATATATTGACGAAGAAACATTTGCAGGGGCTTTTCATTGACAATGGCCTTTTTTCATAGTATATTCTTTCCAGTTTAGCAGGAAAGGGGGCTCTTCGTATGCGGACATTGATGAATGAACAGGCTGCAGTGACCATAAACACTGCGAACCATATCCGTACAGACTTTGTGTCCGATCATCCGAAGAGCAGACCGGAATAATTCCCGGTATATATATATTCGGTTTGACCGGCTGCTTGTCTGTGATGGATAAGCAGTTTTTTGTGTGCAAAAACAGGAGGAACAGGATGGGTAAAAATAATATTTGCCGTGTAGTACAAGTCCACAGGGAAAAGAAACATGGCGCTTCAGAGGCGCGGAAGGGGAGCTGACAGAGAATGATGGAAAAAGCGATCGAGCTGTATGCATTAGAGAATTATGATTTTCGGCCGGTGCCCGGCCATGAGGGCGGAAGGAACCTTGTGTATATCTGCAGCCTGAACGGAGAGAACAGATATGTACTCAGGATCTCGGCACTGGGCGACCGGACGGAAGAGGATTATCTTGCGGAAACGGAATTTGTCCGGTACCTTGCCCGGAACGGAGCGCCTGTGGCGGATGTGATTCCCTCTGTTCGCGGAAAAGCAGTTGAATTCATGGAACAGGATGAAAAAACTGTCTTTTTCACCCTGTTTGAGTATGCGAAAGGGATACTTCTGAGCGATAACGGATACCGATACCGGGAAGGCGCTTCGCTGGATGAATATTTCTATCATACCGGAAAGACATTGGGGGCCATTCACCGGCTGTCCAAACAGTACAGACCGGTTCATCGCAGAAAGACGTTTTCCGAGAAATATACTGCGGAGTATATCGGCTGCCTGATCCCGGATTCCTATGCGGATCTGAAACGGGCGATCTGCAGGCGGCTGGAGGAATATAAAACGCTTCCGAAAGACCCGGAGAATTTCGGACTTGTCCATTTTGATTTCAGCGACGGGAATTATCATGTCGATCTGAAAACCGGCGACATCACCGCATTTGACTTTGACAACTGTATTTACTGCTGGTATATGTTCGACCTGGCCCATCTCTGGACGCACGGCGTCGGCTGGTACCGGCAAATTCGCGATGCCAGGCAGCGGATGGCATGCATGGATCAGTACTTTGGGAAGATCCTGGAAGGATACCGGAGTGAAACGGACGTTTCGGAAGCGATGCTGGAGAAGCTGCCGCTTTTTATTGACATGACGATCATTGAGTTTGTGATTGATGAGTTTGGATGCTGCGCCAGGGAAGGTGGAGAACCGGACGAGGAAGATATCGGAAACGCTGTTCGCTGTCTGGTAAACGATATCCCTTACGGTGGTTTCGATGAGGAATGGTGAGATAAGGAAAAGGAACATAATATAATGCGGGATTTGATTAAAGCCGGATTCAGGCCGGAAGGGGTGCCTTTTGATTGAGTTTGGTTTTTGTGATAGAATAACACCAGATAACGAAGCGGGGAGGCTGCCGGGATGAGTCGGGAGAGTATGGCGCTGGAAGTTTATATTCACGCCATTCTGCCCGAACGGGAACGGTGGCTGTATCAGCACGCGCTGAACAAGACACGGGTGATTACCCGTGCTATGTCTCCGGCGGAGAAAGCGGAATACCTGAACAGCGAGGCTTTCCAGAGCACGCTGCGGCAGTTGCAGCGGCGGGACCGGGTATGGCAGGGCCTGCTGCGGGGTGAACTTGTTCTCAGCGGGGACCGGGCGGAGTTTGATCGGCTGGAGAAAATGCTCGAAACCGAACTGAAGGCCGGAAGGAAAATCGATCTTGCTTTCCTGAGGACGGTGGAGAAAAGCAGGGTATCACTGGAGAAGGCTTATGAAGCCCGCAGAATCATCCGGGACGGTGAACTGCGGAAATACTTTGATAGCAATATCGGACAACTGACCAATCGGGCTGAGAACCGGGTAGTGCTGTGGCTACGGACCGGGGATCAGGCTGCCCGGCTCAGGGATACGGACGGGGAACGCTTTGTTGTACGTCGGATAATGGAAAACGCTTTCCCGGGCGGGCTGACACACAAGGCGGTGGACCGGGCTTTTCAACCCGGCTCACTGGGATCCTATCTGCGCAATGAAGCGGGCAAAGCGATGCCGGAGCTTGCTGCCTGCCGGAATATAAAACTGCCTTCAGGAGAGACTGTGGCTAATGCGGTTCGCAGGGAAGCGGAGCGGAGCAGCCGGATGATCCTGAATGCGCTGGAGAAGAAGTTTTCCCGGGAACGTATCAGGCGGCTGCTGGAAAAGAATCCGGGACTGATCCGCTTGCAGAAGGAAGCAGACGCGGCCTGGCAACGGGAAAAGCAGATCCGCGCGGCACTGTTGGATGCGATTCCGGAACATTACCGGGATCTGTATCCGCTGGCCCGGCAGATGAAACGACATTTTTATCTTCATCTGGGGCCGACTAATTCCGGGAAAACCTATGAGGGCGTGCAACGTCTGCATGGTGCTGAACGCGGCGTTTACCTCGGACCGCTGCGGCTGCTGGCTGCGGAGCAGTTTGAGGCGCTGAATCTGGACGACGTACCCTGTTCACTGGTAACGGGGGAGGAGCAAATCCGGGTGCCCTTCAGCCGGGTACAGTCATCGACGGTTGAAATGGCCGACCTGAAGACACGCTATGACGTGGCGGTGATTGATGAATGTCAGATGATCGCGGACAGGGACCGGGGAGGTGCATGGACCGCGGCGATCCTCGGCGTGTGCGCGGAGGAAATCCATGCCTGCGCGTCACCGGATGCGGAGCAGCTGCTGACCCGGATTATCGAAGAATGCGGAGATGAACTGACGGTGATCCGGCATGAGCGGATGACACCGTTAGAAGTGGAGACGATCGGATTCCAGTTTCCGACCTCTGTACAGCAGGGGGACGCGCTTATTGTTTTTTCCAAGGCACGGGTGCATGCGGTGGCTGCAGAACTAAAGACCCGTGGGTATAAGGTCTCACTGATTTACGGGGCACTGCCGCCGGACGTGAGGCGGAACCAGGCAGACCGTTTTATGAAAGGCGAGACGGAAGTTGTCGTCTCGACGGACGCAATCGCCATGGGGATGAACCTGCCGATTCAGCGGGTTGTGTTTCTGGAAAATGAAAAATTTGACGGGGACAGCGTCAGACTGCTGACAGATGCGGAGATCAAGCAGATTGCCGGACGGGCCGGACGATACGGAAAATACGAAATCGGCTATGTGAACGCCTTCGGATTCCGGAAAGAGATCGCCCGGGCGCTGGCCCGACCCCTGCTGCCGCTGGTGGAGGGCGTGATCGGGTTTCCGGATTCCCTTCTGGGTATTCCCCTGCCACTGACTCAGATTCTGGACCAGTGGCTGCGGATGCAGGACAAGGGATGCTTCTCGAAGGCTTCGACGGTGCGAATGGCGGAACTGGCGGAGATGATGGAAACCCCGAAGACCGACCGGCAGTTGCTGTATCGGTTTATTTGTATTCCCTTTGACGAAAAGGATCCCGATCTGCTTGCCCGTTGGAAAGCCATGTACCATGCCGAATGCCACGGCGAGCATATCGATGTGATTCCGGAGATGCCTGAAATCCTGGATCCGGAAAGCTGTACGATCCGGATGCTGGATGCGATGGAGGCAGACTACCGGAGGTGCGATCTGTATTACAACTATACACGGCTTTTCCTACCGGAACCGGAGGATTTGATGGACGAGATTCAGCGGCGGAAGGATCTGATTTCCAGGGGAATCGTTCATATTCTGTCCACACAGAAACTGCAGCAGCGGACTTGTCCATCCTGCCGGCGGCACCTGCCATGGAACTGGCCTTACCGGCTGTGTGACAACTGTCACGGCAACGGAAGGCGGAGATGGCAGTGACCAGTGACCAGTGGTCAGTAGCCGGCGGATAAAGGCCAATGGGGGGAATGGGATGGAGCGGAAGGGAAAGAGTCTCATGAGACAGGCGGTAAAAAAGATGACGGTCATCGCGGTAATCCTGCTGGTGTTCTGCGTGGCCAGCCGCCTGACGATGAAGAATACTTACTATGCGGTGATCCCCCTGTCACCGAAAGACGCGGAACAGGCGGACGAGCTGAGGGTGGAAGCGGAAGGACAAGGAGCATTTCCGGAAGGAACACCGCAGATCAGGGACGGGTACCTGCGGGTGCCGATTCGCCCGGGGCAGAAAGGAGATACCTCCCTGAAGGTTCTGGACCGGGAAGGGAACGTTATTGCGAATCATGAACTGAAGGTCAGCCGGGACAAAACGGTATTCGATACGAGCACCGGCGGGTTCACCGGGGATACGGCGGTGATGATCGCCTTTACGGTGTTCTGCCTGATGCTCTGGGCGATTATGGCGTGGAGCTTCAGACGTGTCAGGGGATCTGATTTCTATGATTATATGTCACTGTATTTCTCGGGTTTTTCGATTTTCGCCCTGGTGACAGGTGTGGTGATGCTGAATCTGACACTCCGGCATATACTGGATCCGGCCGGTTTTACGATGATGAGCGCGTACTCGGCGATCGCATCGGCTCCCTGGCAGTTTATGATGCTGACAGCCCCGTTGGTTCTGTGCTTTGCAGCGGTGATGGTCATCAGCAATATCGAGTTGTTGCGGCATGAGAGGCCGCGGATTCAGAACGTGCTGGGCATGGGAATCGGAATCGCACTGGTTCTCGGCGAAATCGTCGGGTGGCTGTTGTTCAATCGGGACCTTCCCGGACCGGAATGGGTTGGCCGGGCGGAGAATACTTTACAGAATGTTTATGCGACGGTGTTTGTCTATTTTGAATGTATACTGGCAGGCGCGGTGATCTGCGGCCTGACGGCACCGAGAATGATCCCGGAACGGGACAAGGATTTCATAATTATCCTCGGCTGCGGATTTCGGAAGGACGGAACGCTGCCTCCGCTTTTGCGCGGAAGGGTGGACCGTGCCATTGCCTTCTGGAAAAAGCAGAGGGAGGAAAACGGGCGGACAGCGATCCTGATTCCCTCCGGCGGGCAGGGAGAGGACGAGGTAATGCCCGAAGCGGAAGCGATGAAACGCTACCTGCTGGAGCAGGGAATACCGGAAGAGTATATCCGGATCGAGAACCAGTCAAGGACGACGCTTGAAAACATGGCTTTTTCCCGGAAAATCGCGGAGGAGATGCAGCCGCAAGGGAAAATCGCTTTCGCAACCACCAACTATCATGTATTCCGCAGCGGCTTGTGGGCGGCAGAAGCCGGAGTGCGGGCGGAGGGACTCGGCAGCAAGACCAAGTGGTGGTTCTGGCCGAATGCTTTTATGAGAGAGACGATCGGTTTGTTGCAGAAAAGATGGAAAACGGAACTGGTGATGCTGATTCTGTTGATTGTTTTTTTCAGCATAATTACCATCACGCTGGAATAACGGCCGGTGATCAGCGGATTGTGGCTGTTTATAAGTGAAGAGTGGAGAGTGGAGAGCGGATGAGGGTCAGGAGAATTTCAGCCTGGGCAGCGGTTTTTATGATGATTCCGTGCTTTTGTATGGCTGCCGGGAAATGGTATACGGTGTCGGATAAACTGTCTGCGGAATTACTCGGCCTTCCGGATGACGAGTACACGGGGACGGTGACGATGACCTTTCTGGGGGACTGCACGCTTGGGGGAGAAGAGAAGAAAGCACGGCAACCCCTGAGTTTTGCCAGCCGGATTGCGGAGAACGGGATGGATTTTCCTTTCCGCGGGCTGAAACAGCTGACCGAAACGGATGACCTGACGGTCGCGAACCTGGAGGTTGTGCTGAGCGACCGGAAACTGAAAAAAGAGAAAAAAGAATTCAATTTCATCGGGCCGACGGCCAACACGCAGATCCTGAAGGAAGGCAATATTGAATGCGTAACGGTGGCAAACAACCATACCCATGACTACGGCAACGAAGGATATGCGGACACAAAGAAGGCATTGGAAGAAGCGGGAATCTGCTGGTTCGGCGTGGATGCACCGGCGATCTGGCGAAGCGATGAAGGACTGATGATCGGCTTCCTCGGTGTCAACTATTCCCTGACGGGAAACCGGGCCAAGCGCTTTGCAGCGCAGGCGGAGAAACTGAGGGATCTCGGCTGCGCGGCGGTGATCACGGTAATGCACGCAGGAACAGAATACAGTTACCGCCCGCCTGATAACTATCAGGCGCAGATTGTCGAGCGGGCTGTGAAAGCCGGCTCCTGCCTGGTGATCGGGCATCATCCACATGTGTTGCAGGGTGTGGTGATGAAGGACAATGTGCCGGTTGTTTACAGCCTCGGCAACTGCTCTTTCGGCGGAACGACCTTTGCGAAGGATAACGACGCGCTGGTGGTGCGTGCGGAACTGCGTTTTGGGGCCGGAGAACTGCGGGAAATTGCACTGACGTTCTACCCGATCAGCATCACCAGTGACAAGCGGCATAACAACTATTCACCCTGCCTGCTGACGGGGGATGACGCCGAGCGGGTGCTGAAGAAGATGACAGAAACGACGGGAACAGACCCGGGAGTCAGGAATCCGGACGGGTCAGCGACCTTGATAATCCAAACAGGTCATGATACAATCGAAGAGACAGAATGAATGAAACATCAGGGGCTGGAAAAGGGGCTTCTGGTTATATGTTTTTCCGATAAACCGGCAGGAGGAGGATCAGCATGAATACAACATGGGAAAAAGAATATGCAGTCCGTTTCCGTAAGCATGCGGACGAACTGAAATGGCTGTACTGCGAACTGTACCACAATGATATGGGTGCCTACGACTACTTTACCGAGATGCTGTATCGCATGTGGACGGAACGGCCGGAAAAGCTGAAGAAGATGGACCGGGCCAGGGAAGAATGCCCGGACTGGTATAAGGGCCATGAGATGGTTGGTATGCTGATGTATGTGAAGGCGTTTGCCGGGAACCTGCAGGGGGTCCGGGCAAAGCTGGATTATATCGCGGAATGCGGGGTTAATTACCTGCATCTGATGCCGCTGCTGGAAAGTCCGGAAGGGCGCAGCGACGGCGGCTATGCGGTGAGCGATTTCCGCAAGGTTCAGCCGGAACTGGGGACGATGGAAGACCTGGCGGAGCTGGCGGCGGACTGCCACGAGCGCGGTATTGCGATCTGTCTGGACTTCGTGATGAACCACACCAGCGAGGACCATGAATGGGCTCGCCGGGCGCGGGCCGGAGAAGAGGAATACCAGCACCGTTATTTCTTCTATGACGACTGGAGCATTCCCAACTGGTACAACGAGACGATGCCGCAGGTGTTTCCGACTACGGCACCGGGAAATTTCACCTGGTGCGAGGAAGCGCAGAAGATCGTCATGACGACTTTCTACCCATATCAGTGGGATCTGAACTACGCCAATCCCACAGTGTTCAACGACATGACGGAAAACATGCTGTTCCTGTGCAACAACGGGATCGATATTATCCGGCTGGATGCAGTACCGTATATCTGGAAAACGCTGGGCACAACCTGCAGGAACCTGAGGCAGGTACATTCGCTGGTGCGGATGATGCGGATCGTATGCGAGATTGTCTGTCCCGGCACGCTGCTGCTTGGAGAGGTTGTGATGGAACCCAGCAAGGTGGTGCCTTACTTCGGGACTGTGGAAAAACCGGAATGCCACCTGTTGTACAATGTGACCACGATGGCAACGCTCTGGCATACGGTGGCGACGCGGGATGTGCGGCTGCTGACGCATCAGCTGCAGCAGGTGTTCTGGCTGCCGAAGGAATATACATTCCTGAATTATCTTCGCTGCCATGACGATATCGGCTGGGGATTGGATTACGGCTTCCTGCAGCAGTTTGGGGAGGAAGAGATCCCACACAAGCGCTTCCTGAACGATTATCTGACGGGGAGATGGCCGGACAGCCCGGCGCGGGGCGAACTCTACAACGATGATCCGCGGCTGGGGGATGCGCGCCTGTGCGGCACAACCGCCTCCCTGTGCGGGATTGAGAGCGCCCGGCAGAGCGGGGATAAACTGGCTATGGAGGAAGCGATCCAGCTGGACATCATGCTGCATGCGTTCATGTTTACGCTAAGCGGGGTACCGGTGCTGTACAGCGGGGATGAGATCGCGCAGGAGAATGATAATGCCTACCATGATGATCCGCTGAAACGGGAGGACAGCCGGTATCTGCACCGCGGAGACCTGGACTGGACAAAAGCCGGCCTGCGGAACCGGGAGGACACTCCGGAAGGACAGGTTTTTGCCGCGATCAGGGAACTGGAGACAAGGCGCGCAGAGCATGTCGCCTTTGACACGGAGGCGGACACCTGGATTCTGGACACGGGCAACAACCACATTGTGGGGATCGGCCGGTATTACCGGAAGGAGCAGATCCTGGCATTGTTCAACTTCGGAAGCGAGGACGCAACTGCCTGGCTGCGGGACGAAAAGGAATACACGGATCTGACGGACGGGACGGTCGGAGACGCCGGCGCGGTGAAGGTGCCGGCAGGAGGATTCAGATGGCTTTGCCACAGGTTTGAGGACTAGAAATGATACAGGATATCCGATTGATCGCGATGGATCTGGACGGGACACTGCTGACGACGGACAAACGGCTAACTGCGCGGAACCGCAGTGCCATGGAAAAAGCAGCGGAGATGGGGAACTATATCGTACCGGCCACGGGGAGGATCTATGCGGGACTTCCGGAGGAGATCAGGGAGCTTTCCTTCATCCGCTATCTGATCCTGGCCAACGGGGCAGCCGTATACGACAGGGAAGAGGATCAGGTGCTGTACCGCGCGGAGATTCCGCAGCAGACGGCTCTGCAGGTGTTTGACTGGCTGGACGGCTTTCCTGCAATCTATGATTGTTACCAGGACGGCCAGGCATACATGACGGCGGAAATGCTGAAAAAAGCAGACCGCTACGCACCCAGCCCGATATATCTGAAGATGATCCTGTCGCTGCGGAAACCCGTCCCGGATCTGAAGGAGCAAATCCGCAAGCGGGGGGGAGCCGTACAGAAGATTCAGGCGTTCTGCCAGACGGCGGAGACGCAGGAACTTGTGATGCAAAAGACGGCGGAAAGGTTCCCTCAGCTGGCGGTTACCTCTTCGATTGCCCGGAACATCGAGATCAATGATGGACGGGCGAACAAAGGGGCGGCGCTGCAGGCCTTATGCGAATATCTGGGGATCGGGACCGAAGGAGCCGTCGCCTTCGGGGACGGCTCCAACGACCTGAGCATGATTCGTGCGGCAGGGATCGGGGTGGCAATGGAGAACGGGGTTCAGGCGGCAAAGGATGCCGCCGACCGGATTGCTCCCGGGAACGATGAGGACGGGGTGGGCAGAGTGATTGAAGATTTAATCAATGAGGTTTTCCTCAATTAACAAAGGCGCCACCGGCGTCTTTGCCCCTACTTCCCTTGCTCGGAATGTATTATGACGAACTTAGACAGATCAAAGAGTGAATGAAATGAGTGAACAAAACAAGACAAAGGAACAGGGACTGTCCCTGAGGACTACCTCGCTGTTGATGCTGGGTGTATCGGTGTCGGTCACGGTGGTTCTGCTGATTGTGACAATCGGTACCTTCCGGGCTTTTCTGGATCTCGAGAAAACTACGGATGATTATATCAGCATGCAGGATGCAGCCACGGAGCTGATGAACGCTTCGGATTATCTGACGGAAGAGGTTCAGTGCTATACGGTGATCGGCGATCGGCAGCATATGGACAACTACTTTACCGAGGCGGAGAAAACCCGCCGGCGGGAGCACGCTATTGCCGTGATGGAGGAAAGCAAGCCGGGCTCTGCTGCGCTGGAAGATCTGGTTCAGGGAATGAACGAATCCGTTTCCCTGATGGACAGGGAATATTATGCGATGCGCCTGGTGATGGAAGCGCAGGGAGATCAGGATTATCCGCAGGCACTGAAAAACATCACGCTGAGCAGGGCGGACAGCTCCCTGACCCCGGAGGAAAAGATCAAACTGGCCCAGAGCATGGTTCACGATGAAGCCTACTACGCGCAGAAGAACCGGATTCGCGAGAGTATGGCGGACTGCATCAGAACGCTGAAAGATGAAACCCATGGAACGCAGCAGGGGATGGAAGACCGGGTCAGGAGAGACCTGAGCTGGACGGTGGTGTTGATTGCCATCCAGTCGCTGGCGGTATTCCTGCTGCTGTGGCTGATAACCCATCTGGGAATCAATCCGGTGCTCCGGGCGGTGGACCATATCAAGATGGACCGGGAACTGCCGATTGTCGGAGCGAGCGAGTTCCGATACTTGGCCGGCACATACAACAAGATGTATACGGCCTATAAAAAGAGTATTGAAAACCTGAGCTTCAAGGCTTCGCACGACGAACTGACCGGGGTGTACAACCGGGCTGGTTACGACCTGATCAAATCCAGCCTGGACATGACATCCACGGCCTTGCTGCTGTTTGACGCGGATACGTTTAAACAGGTGAACGACGAGTTCGGGCACGAACAGGGCGATAAGGTGCTGCAAAAGATCGCCTCGACGCTGAAGAAGAACTTCCGCTCGGATGACTATATCTGCCGGATCGGCGGAGATGAGTTTGTGGTTTTCATGGTGCACGTCAATCAGAACCCGGAGGCACTGATCGAGCGAAAGGTCAGGCGAATTAATCGGGAACTGAGCAACGGGGCAGATGATCTGCCGCCGATTACGCTCAGTGTCGGTGTTTCATTCAATGAAAAGGGAGAAGATCCGTCGGTCATGTTCCGGCAGGCGGACATTGCCCTGTACTATGTCAAGGAACACGGCAGGGACGGGTGCTGCTTCTGGACTGATGCCCTGAAGGGGAAAACAAAACCGGAAACGGATTGCTGATTTCAGTTCATTCCGCAGTTTTCAGGGCTGTAACCCGGTCTTCGATGCTTTTGCGGAACTGCTCATCGGTCATGGAAGGATCGCGGGTCGTCTGCCAGATTTCGCAGGGAAGCCGGTCACAGGAAGTGCATGTCGCATAGCGATGCTTGTTGTTACAGCAGGCATAAATGGGGCAGGCTTTCCCGTCAGCATGAAACACTTTTCCGCAGGCTTCGTTACAGCCTGTGCATATGCTTCCGTGAAGCGGGCAGGCAGAACAGTCCGTTCCGCAGACGGAGAGCGCGAGGATTTCTCTCTGCTTCTGTTTGCTGAAAGCTTTCAGAACCAGCTGATAGGAACGGTCCAGCCAATGCTTTAGCAGGTCATCCGGGATGTTTCCGTCAGCCTTCACAGAGTTCCAGTGCTGCTTATTGCTGTAGTATCCGGGTATTATATCCGGATATTGCCGCCGCATCAGTTCACCTTCCAGTGGTTCCAGTTTCAGATTAATGTAATAAGGCTGATTGTCGTCGTCAAGCAGGATGGCGGCAAACATTTTTCCGCCAATATGATATCTGATCCAGTTCCATTCAGCCTGCAAGTCTTTGGTCACACCGCGTCTGGCCATCAGGTATTCATCAATCCAGGTGTACCTCATTCGATGTGCCTCCTTTGATACGAATACTCTGTATCTTATTCCTGTGCGTTGCTCCTGAAAAGCACTGTTAAAGATTGTTCCGGGGTTCACCCCACGCGCCGAGATTACTGCCGTCCCAGCCGAAATACCGATTGCAGGTTGTTCTGACCGGAGCAATGGCGGCAAGCTTTTCATGGGAACTGCCGGTGCCGTTTGCCAGCGAATCATCCTGAAGCACATTGCGAATGGTGCAGAGCATGACTTCCCCGTCATGCAGGGAAATGAACTGATTTACTTCCAGTTCATAGGAAACAGGGGAGGCGGTCAGGACCGGAACGGGAAGGACGCGGCCCTTTTCGATATCCAGGTCAAGGTTCATTTTCTTTGGATCGTGGCCATGGGTGTTTCCCAGAAAATCGGCAAGAGGCAGAAGTGCTTCGGTGACCAGATTGGCGGAGAAGACTTTCCGTTTGTGAATGTTCTCTTTTGTCAGTTTTTCACCGCCGATGCAGGCCATGACACCGAGCTCACCGTGCCAGATATAGCTGAACCAGCAGAAGAGCCCGAAATCTGCTTTGCCTTCATCGTCATAGGTACCATAAAGGAAAAGCGTCTGGGGACAATAGTCGTTGGTCGGGGAGAGGCTGATCTTACTCATTGTGTTTCCTTTCCGAGCTGAATGCTCACAGTTTTTTGATCTCATTGTACGGTAGATGATCCTTACCTGAAAAGATTACGGTATTCATATAGCTTCTGCCTGATAATACCGTTTTCCGAATTGTATGAAGCAACAATCTTTTCGGCTGTCTGTCTGGCGAGATCGAATTCTTTCCGGGTGATGATCCCGCCGGATAAAGCTGCATCCAACTCTTCGGAATCAACAATGCGGGGCGTTCCGTCCGACAGAATGACGACATCCAGAAACAGGTCGAAAAATACGGCATCGCCGTTTTTTGCAACGTTATTCAACAGCGTGATATCGATATATTGCTGGAACAGCTGTTCATCATGAAACATGGCTGTCAGGACAAAATGAGCGTTTTCAGGTGCAAGTTCCAGCCACTGGTATCCCTGATCGGCAATGCAAAACGGACCTTCAACGGTATCCACCATATCAGGTTTTGCCAATCCTGTAAAGGTAATCAATCCGATGCCACCCCGGAAATAATCATCCTGATGGTACAGACAGAAATAATCGCGTTCGGAACCGGTATACCATTCTCTTCTGTCCAGATGCTTTTTCTTAATTTCCATTACGGAATTATTCCTCCGATACTATTCGTTGCCATTGTATTCTATTAATTAGAGCGAGTCAATGAAAACCATCTATAGACTCATTGACAATTACGGTTTTTCTGTAGTATAGTCTACGCAAACTTCCGAAAAGGAGACCTTCCCATGACCAGGTTCGGATTTGTTTCCGCCATGATGATGTCTGCGAACACTGTGGAACATGTCCGCACTATTGCTGTATCCGATCATCAGAAGGTCAGGGAAGAGTAAACCGGCATATCAGTATCGATCAGCCAGCCGCTTATCTCTGACAGGTAAGCGGTTTTTTGATAAACAATTCAAACGGAGGTGGGCGTATGAAACTGGTATTCCTGATTGGCAGCGGCGCGGTGGGAAAAATGACGACAGGGCAGGAACTGATGAAGCTGACGGGACTGAAACTGTTTCATAATCACATGACCATTGAACCGGTCATTGCCCTTTTCGGATACTATAACGGAAAAGTGGTAAACGAGATGCGGGAAATCATCTTCCGGGAATTCGCCGCATCGGATCTGCCCGGCCTGATTTTCACGTATATGTGGGCGTTTGACCGGCAGGCAGATTGGGATTATATTGAGCATGTGAGAGAAATCTTTGCTCCATACGGAACAGAATTCTATTATGTGGAGCTGGTCGCTCCGCAGGTAGTCAGACTGAACCGGAACGCAACAGAAAACAGGATCCGGAACAAACCTTCCAAAGCGGATGTAGAGGCTTCGAACGATCGGCTGCGGCAGGAAGATGCCGACTACCGTCTCGTCAGCAATGAGGGTGAAATCCCCTTTGAAAACTACCTGCGGATTGACAACAGCAATCTGTCTGCGGAAGAGACGGCACGGCTGATTCAGAATGCATTTGGACTATAAGCTTTTCAAAATCTTTGGGAAGGGGAAGTGAATGATATGATTATCAGAAGGTTGACTGAACAGGATGCTCAGGCTGTTTCCGAGCTGATCATCACAACGATCCGGATTTCGAACATCGGGGATTATTCTGCGGAACTGATGGAAGAACTGGTGAAAACACAAACGCCGGAGCATGTGCTGCAGCGGGCTTCCTGGACCCACTTCTATGTTGCTGAAGACGCGGATTCAATCATCGGTTGCGGCGCCATCGGACCTTATTGGGGGAAAGAGGATGAAAGCAGCCTTTTCAGCATCTTTGTTCATCCGGACTATCAGGGGAAAGGCATCGGACGGGCAATTGTAGAGACGCTGGAAAAAGATGAGTTTGCCCTGCGTGCCAGACGGATTGAAATTCCGGCTTCCATTACCGGACTTCCGTTTTATTGGAAGATGGGTTATTCTTTCAAGAACGGAAATGCTGAGATTGATGAGGAACAGCTGTACCGGCTGGAAAAGATCAGATCCTGAAGAACGGACGGAGGATATCGGGCATGAATGAACTGACGATTAGGCACAATAAACTGACCGCCGAGGAGTTCATCTTCCTGTGGGAAACCGTATGGGGACAGGGACCTACATTGGAGCAGACACGGCTGGCGATGGAGCATACTCTGTTCAGGGTATCTGTTTTTGACGACAATCAGATTGTGGGGATGGCCAGAGTGATCGGCGATATGGGCCTGGATTATTACATCAAAGACGTAATTGTCCGGCCGGAGTATCAGAAAAAAGGGATCGGACGCCTGCTGATCAATGAGATTCTTCAGTTCATCAATGATCATGGTGTTGAAGAAACGGAAATTTTCGTGGAGCTGTGCGCCATGCCGGACAAGATCCCGTTTTACGAGAAGCTCGGGTTCAGCGCAAATGAAGCCCAGCGGCTGAGACTGTTCCACAGGGTTGAAAAAGGAGAAAACTGCGATGATCAGAGAAGTAAAACGTGACGAGCTTTCCGCATGCGCCGATTTGATCAGGAAGAGTTTTCAAACTGTTGCCGACGAGTTCGGTTTCACCAGAGAAAACGCTCCCCGGTTTACGGCCTTTGCCACCACGGAGGATAGACTGAGATGGCACATGGACGGCGAGCACAGGCTCATGTATCTTGATGAGGAAGACGGCAGGATCTGCGGTTATTACTCCCTGTTGTTCCGAGATCCTGGGGAATGTGAGCTTGGAAGCCTTTCCGTGCTTCCCGAATACCGGCACAGGGGGATCGGCGGAAACCTGCTCCGGCATGCCCTAAAAACAGCTGAAGAGCGAGGCTACACCGTTATGAACCTGAGCATTGTGGAGGAAAACACGGTGCTGCGAAGCTGGTATGAAAGCTACGGAGCAATCCATACGGGTACGGAGAAGTTCGACTTTTTTCCTTTCACCTGCGGATATATGAAAATTACACTGCAGGAAACAGGAAAACAGGACTGCAGGATCGTTGAAGGCGCGGAACAGATCGATATCGACGAGGTTGTCAGGCTCCTGAAAACCACCTACTGGGCGGGTAAACGCTCAAAGGAACAGATCATGAAATCCATGGAAAACTCAGCCTGCTACGGGGTTTACCTGAAAGATGAACCAAAGCTGGCCGGGTTTGCCCGGGTCATCAGCGATTATGCGACAACCTGGTATCTATGCGATGTGATTATCGACCCTGCCTACCGGCATAGGGGCCTGGGAAAGGCGCTTGTATCCCATATCGCATCCCTGCCGGAATATGCCGGGCTGCGCGGTTTCCTGTTTACCAGGGATGCTCACGGCTTGTATGAGAAATACGGGTTCAGGACGGTCGACGGCAGAGCGATGGCGAAATCGCCTGATCAGTCAGGAAGCGCCGGATGATACGAAAGTTGGAATACCTGCAACGGGAATAATCAAAAAAGTACCGAGGCGGAATATATGAGTTTAAAAAGACTGACAGAACGAATATGGGTATATCCCTATGAAGAGGAGCGGGACCGTCCCAATCTCAGCTATATTCGGGGAGACCGGTGGAGCATGGCGGTGGATGCGGGTCATTCCGCGGAACATACGCAGGAGTTCTATCGGGCACTGGAAGACGCGGGGCTGCCGTTGCCAAAGTTGACTGTGCTGACCCACTGGCATTGGGATCATACCTTCGGCATGCACGCGGTACATGGACTGTGCCTTGCGAATGAACGGACAAATCAGTATCTGGAAGCTTTCCGTGATCGTCTCGCAGCAGAAGGCACAGCATTCTTCCTTGAGATGGATAAACGGATACGCAACGAATATGCGGATGGCAGACCGGTGATCGTTACGCCTGCTGATCTGGTTTTCAAGGGAGAGATGCTGCTGGACGCGGGCTGCTGTCCTGTACGGGTATTTCAGGCGGAGTCCCCGCATACGGACGATTCAACTCTGATTGAGGTGCCCGGGGAGAAAGCACTGATTCTCGGTGATTCTACCGGCGGCGCTTTCCCGGAATGGACGGTGAATCAGGCTCTGGCGGAAAAACTGACGGAAACTGTCAGAAAGATTCATCCGGAGATCTGCCTGCCTGGACACTGGACTCCGCTCTCCGCAGAGATTATTATCCAGGATTTACTGGAGGGAAACGGATGAAGCACAAATTCTGCCGGATCATGGCAACAGCAATGATCGACAAGGGAATGCCAATCGAACAGGTCCATTGGATCATGGCTGATTGATGTTTATGGAAAGGAAGATAAGGACGTAAATAATGTTCAACAGATATTATGAAAAACTTCTGGAACAGTTGGCTGTTGATTTTAACAGTACTCCGCTGGACTTTCGGGCAAAGAAGAATGTCATCACAACCCCGGCAATGAACGAAGGGAGAAGGTGTTACAGCTCCGGCGAACCATTCCTGCAAATGGCAACATGCGGAATGAATACGGTTGTGATGGCGGACGAGTGCCTGCATGGGTTCCTGCACGACCTGATCAAAGATGTGGAGGGACATCGCCTGTTTGAGTTTGAGAATCTTTTGAAGCTGAACGAAGAACTGAAACAATATGGCTATCAGATGAATCCGACGCATCATATGTTTTTGCCATGCTGCAGTATCAAGGAAGAAGAACGCTTCCGGGTGAAGTGGCTTTATGACAATGAAATCGACCCATTCTACGGAGATGCACGATTCCCTAATGCGATAGCATATCCGGAGCCATGCCCGATGAGGCCTGACAGAATGATCGTCATGGCTCTCGATGGGGATACCATCATGGGAATGGCGGGATGTTCAGAAGATGCGCCGCACTGGCAACAGATAGGAATTGATGTTCTGCCGGAATACCGTTCAAGAGGGATTGGCTCCTGCCTTGTAACGCTGTTGAAGAACAGGATTATTGAGATGGGCGACATTCCGTTCTATGGTACTGCAGCTGCGAATATTCAATCTCAGAATATTGCCATAAAAAGCGGTTTTAAGCCGGCGTGGGTGGAAACCGAAGCAAAGAAGATCGGAGCATGAAACTGATAAACTCCGGCAAGGGGAGAAGTTGATTGAATGATAAGACCGGGGGAACCATTATCCGGTTCTGATATGCGGCGGCGGAACAAATTTCCCGGATCAATCGTCTACCCTGTAAAGCCTGTAGCAAGGAGGAAACCGACATGAAAAAAATCGCTTTATTCCTGACTGTGATGTTTGGTCTCGCGATGTGCATGCTGATCCCCGTATCGGCGGAGGAAGGCACGGAAGGACTCGCCCCGGAATCCGAGGGCTTTCGTTACCGCCTGCTGGAGGACGGAACAGCCGAGATCCTGAAATACACCGGCAAAGAACTCCATCCGGCGCTTCCGGAGACCCTGGACGGTCACCCTGTCACATCGATCGGTGATGAAGCCTTCTATGATTACAGCTACAGCATGAAGCATTTAACCATCCCGGCATCGGTCACGCATATCGGTTCCAACGCTTTTTCCATGACCGACCTGGCGGAAATTGAAATTCCGGCGGGTGTAGTCAGCATGGGGGACAATCCGTTCAGTTACTGCATGTCCCTGAAAACCATAACGGTCACTGAGGGAAATCCTGTGTTTTATGAGCAGGACGGCGTCCTGTTCTGTCGGGAAGATCATTCTCTGGTGTGCTTCCCAAACCTGGCGGCAGATCCTGACGAAGATGAGCATGTGATATATACGGTTCCTGCGGGAACGGAGATCATCCGCGGCGATGCGTTCGGAGGCGTGGAATGCCTGTCGGGTATTCTGCTTCCGGATTCTCTCCGGGCCATCGGTTCCCAGGCCTTCGGTTTCTGCTTCGGACTGGGCAGCCTCATCATTCCGGACAGTGTCACGGAGATCGGGGACGCAGCCTTCGACAGCTGCATGTACCTCGGCAGGGTGGTGCTCCCTGCGGCCCTGAAACGGATGCCCTCCATGCTGTTCTATCAATGTGAAAATCTGTACGAAGCCGATATCCCGGAAACCGTCACGGAAATCGGGGCCTCGGCGTTCGATTTCTGCGGCAGCCTGGAACATGCCCGAATCCCGGACGGCGTTACGACGATCGAAACCGCTGTCTTTGAAGGATGCTTCTCTATGGAATCCGTCGTGCTTCCGGACAGCGTGACCGAGATCGGAGCCCACGCCTTCAACGGATGCTCCGCCCTTGCAGGCATTCAGATCCCTGCCGCGGTAAAAAAGATTGGGGAATATGCCTTTGCGTACTGCTCTTCGCTGAAGGAACTGGTTATTCCGGACAGTGTGCAGGCCATCGGTGAACACGCTTTCGATTTCTGCTCGAAGGATCTGGTGATCATCTGCGGTCCGGACAGCTGCGCGAAAACATACTGTGAACAGAACGGTATAACCTTTCTGGTGGAATAACGCACACAGATCCCTGCTGCCGGATGCTTTCCTCCTGTCCGGAAGGAACATAGAAGCAAAATTCTTTTTCTCGAAACAAAGCGGCTGAATGAATAGTGTGATCAGCAGGGATCTTTTTTCCGGCTGTGTACCTGCGCAAATTCATACGTTTGGGCAGGTTGTATTTATGATGCCGGATGTCCGGCCTGTCAATGGAAAATGCAACGGAGAAAAAAGAACAGTGGATTTAAATAGGGGATAAGTGATATACTTGTCGTACAGAAAATGCTCCGGTTTCCATAGTACAGATGAATGATAAATCATGGGAAAACCAGAGGAGGTTTCAATGAAGATGGTGAGGACTTATCCGCAATCAACACGGAAAACGATCACTGCGATACTGCTCTGCTTATGTTTTTTGTTTTCCATTCAGCCCGCTCCGGCGGAGGTATCTGTCGGAACAGACAACGGGCGGGAAGCGATCGATATAAATGCGGAAACAGTGAAGATAATGAATCTGAATCTGCGCTATATTCTCAACACCTGGTGGCCTTCGGAAAAGGATTATGTATACGCCGCGGCCACCAACATGAAAAGCGATCAGCAATTGACGGAGGAGCGGGAGACAGCTATCCGGGACAGTGCCCGTGCTTTTGCTGACTGGAGGAACGCGGATGTGCTTCCTGTATTATACCTCAGCAGGGAGCAGGCGGAGAACGGGATTCGCCCGGTGTCTCATGCCATCTACTGCATCGCCCTTGCACTGCATTACGGGTATTATGATGAAGAAATTGCCGGCGTATCCGGGGAAGACGCGAAGGCAATGTGTATCAAGCTGATCAATTCGGTTGTGGCGGAGCACCGGTCCAATCATCCCGAGGATGGGGAGGACCGGTACTGGGGAGACAGCTGGCAGAGTCCGCTGTGGGCGGAGAATATCGGGCTGGGAGCGTGGCTGCTCAGAGACGGCATGGGGCCGGATGACTACGCGAAAGCGGAGCGGATGGTGATGGACGAAGCGGACAGAATGACCTATGACTTCGAGATTCCGTATTATCAGGATGAAAACGGAAAAATTATTTATCCTGGAGATACCAAGGGAGAAGAAATCGCGTGGAGCGCCAAGATTCTCGCGCTGGCCGGCGCCATGTTACCCGAATCGGAAAAGGCTCCTGATTGGAGGGACAAGCTCGAGCGGATGCTGGTTTCTTCAACCGCCATGCAGGAAGATATCGGGAGCGAAAGAATCCTTGACGGGCGGAAAGTCGGCGATATGATCAGCGGCTCCAATGTGAACGAAGACGGAACGGTGGTTAATCACGATCTTGTCCATATCGATTACATGGCGACCATATTTGAAGAGATGGGCGACACAATTGTGGTTTACAAAATTACGGGCAAACCTGCGCCGGAGGCGGCTGCTTTTAATCTGGACAGGATTTACCGGGGGCTGATCTATGTCGACCTGGGGAAATATGATGAGAGCCGCGCGGGACGAAACTTTTATCTGCGAAACGAAAACGGACAGCCCACAGGGGAAGTCACAATGCCCGGCCAAAACGACTGGGGAAAACCGGGATATGCGATCTATTACCTGTGTGACGTGATGGCGGATACGCTCAAGCTGGACACGGATATCGAAGAAACCTTCAAGGCACCTGTATGGGAAGAGATGCATTTTGAGAAGATGCGCGACCAGATTTACAGGGAAACGGACGGCGGGATTACGGGGCAGTTTTTCCAGCCGGGAGAGAATTCCTTTGTGTCCAGTGAATTATTCATGATGCATAATCTGGCGGAAGCCTATGTGCTGCGGAAACCATGAAGGGGAGAGAAAGCAAATGAAACGTGAATTGGGAATCGCGAGATGCGGACTGGCCTGCTGCCTGTGCTCTGAAAATGTGAAATGTAAAGGCTGCAAACAGGACGGGTTCCTGGACCTGTCCTGGTGCAAGGATGCAGAATGGTGCGAAAACAGGAAGTGCTGCATTGCTAAAGGGGTTGACGGCTGCTGGGCCTGTCAGGACATCTCCTGCAGAAAAGGATTGTTCGCCAGCAAGATCAAGGCACTTGCTTTTACGGAATATGCCCGCCGCTACGGGACAGAGGCGTTGCTTGACCGACTTGAAGCCAACGAAAAAACCGGTATTATCTATCACCGGGAAGGGATCATGGGCGATTATGACGATTTCGATGACCTCGAAAAACTGATCGAATTTATCAAAACCGGGAATAAGTGATGCGAAAAAAGGGGAAAAGATGAACACGGCCATTGACAAAAACAATATTGAGAAGCTGTATGAAACAAAGTTTCTGAATTGCTATGATCTGCGGTACGCACCGGGGAAACACTACTTTGAGGCGTCGCGCCGGGAAATCGATGACCTGGTTGCGCCGAAACCGGACAATGAGTTCCGGGAGATGCTTCCGGATGCGGTCACGATCGCGGTGGTACTGCATCTGCCGGAAGGCGAAACAAGGTTGCTGATGTCCTATGAATACCGGTATCCGGTCGGACAGTACCTGCTCAGCCCCGTGGCAGGGCTTCTGGATCCGGAGGACAGGAATAAACCGGATCCGTTGGTCAGTGCTGCGGTCCGGGAAATTCATGAGGAAACCGGACTGACGGTGAAGGACAGTGACCGGGTTTACATCCTGAATCCGTGCGCTTTTTCTTCTCCCGGAATGACGGATGAAAGCAATGCCTTTTTGTGCGCGGAGATCACCGTTGACAATCTGAAGGACCTGAACCACAACGGCGCGGTAGGATCAGAGATGTTTGACGGATTTGAGCTGCTGGACAGGGAACAGGCAGGGGAAATTTTCCGGACCGGCAGGGATAAACACGGGAACTTTTTCGCGCTTTCCACCTGGATGGTGCTCAGCTTTTTTCTCTCGAACGATCAGTTTTGAATTGATAACGGCAAACAAACTGAAATTGACAAAGGAAATGGCAAAAGATATAATAAGGAAAAAGCAGCTCAGAGAGGCTGCGAAAAAAACATATGGAGGGTTTAGCCATGAAGAAAGTCCTATCCGTTATTCTGGCCCTGGCCATGTTCCTGTCGCTGGCCGTTGTATCCGCCAACGCGGAAGACATCACGCTGGATGTCATCATCGCGCAGTATGGCCCAAACACGCAGGAATGGTTCCTGGGCAAGGGCATGGACGGCTCCAACTTCGTCGAGAAGTTTGAGGCGGCCAATCCCGGGATCAAACTGAACCTGGAAGTTGTTTCCTGGAATGACCTGTATACGGTCGTCTCCACGAAGATCAGCAATAACAACGCTCCGGATATCCTGAACATTGACGTGTTCGCGGACTATGCCAACGAAGGCCTCCTGCTGCCCGTGAGCGACTACTGCCCGGAAGAGCTGTTCAAGGATTTCTTCCCGAGCTTCATCGAGCAGAGTGTGATCGATGGAACGTGCTGGGCCGTGCCGGATCTGGCTTCTGCCCGCGCGCTGTTCTACAACGTGGACATCCTGAAGGAAGCCGGCATCGAAAAGGCGCCGGAAACCTGGGCTGAACTGCAGGATGCTTCCCAGGCCATCATTGACGCGTATGGCGGCGAAGTATATCCCTGGGGTATTGATATGACGACCGACGAAGGCCAGGCCGCGTTTGCCTACTATACCTGGGGCAATAAGGGCGGCTTCGTGGACGACAGCGGCGAATGGGCGCTGAACTCCGACGCCAATGTCGAAGCCATCGAATATGCCATTGACCTGGTAAAGAAGGGCTTCACCAACCCGAACCCCGCAACCCAGACCCGCTACGACCTGCAGGATATGTTCGCAGCCGGCAAGCTGGCGATGCTGATCGCTCCGAACCAGCTGCCCACCTACGTGGCCGACAAGGAAGGCAAGGTCAACCTGGCGACCGCAGGCGTGCCGCACAACGAAGGTGCGACCTCCAGCTCCGTGGGCGTTATGGACCGTATCATGGCCTTCAAGGACGATGCCGCTCCCGACCAGGCGGCCCGGAACGAAGCCATCGGCAAGTTCCTGAGCTTCTTCTATGATCCGGTCAACTACGTGGGCTGGGTTTCCATGGAAGGTTTCCTGCCCGCCGTCAATTCCGCTGTCGGCGCGCTGGTCGAGTCGGATCCTTCCTTCCAGGCATGGCTGGATGTGCTGGGCGGCGCGAAGTTCTATCCGACCACCAAGGCCGAGTGGAACGACGTGAAGCAGGGTGTCATCGATGTTGAGCAGCAGGCGCTGACCGGCGGCAATGTGAAAGAACTGCTGGATGCGCTGCAGGCGAAGATCACCGGCAAATAATCAGTATTTTCAGGAGGCCGGGCAACACCGGCCTCCTTTTTCGTATATGACAGGGGTGAAAGCATGCGTTCTGTGTTTGTCCGCCACAGGTGGGAACCGTATCTCTGGATCCTTCCCAGCATCCTGCTGATGCTGATTTTTGTCGTGTTCCCGATCGGCATCGTATTCCGGCTGGCATTCAGCAATATCAGCCGGGCCGGCGTGGTCGGGGACTTTGCCGGTCTGAAGAATTTCCAGGATGCGATCTCCTCCCCGGCCTTCCCCCAGGTGATGCTGAACACGCTGATCTGGGTGGTAAGCGTGGTGGGACTGAGCACGCTGATCGGCTTTATCTGCGCGATGGTGCTGAACCAGCCGTTTACCGGCCGGAAGGTCGCGCGTTCGATCATGGTTTTTCCCTGGGCGGCCTCCCTGGTGATCCAGGCATCCGTATGGAACTACATTATCAAGATGGAGTACGGCAACCTGAACAACATTTTGCTGAATCTGGGCTTCCTGCAGGATCCGGTCAACTGGCGCATCAGCTATCAGGTGGAATTCATCTGGGAGTGTGCGATCGGCATCATCGTCACGATTCCGTTCGTGACGTTTACGGTGCTGTCCGGGCTGCAGTCCATTGACGACGCGTATTACGAGGCGGCGACGGTGGACGGGGCGGGATTCTGGAACAAGCTGCGGCATGTGACGATCCCGCTGGTGAAGCCCTCCCTGACGGTTTCAACGGTGCTGAACATTATCTACGTGTTCAACTCATTCCCGATTATCTATACCATCACCAAAGGCGCGCCGGCCAATAAGACGGACACGATGGTCACATACCTGTATATGCTGGCGTTCTACGACCAGCGGAAGGGGCCGGCTACGGCGCTGTCTGTGATCGGGTTTGTGATCCTGTGCATCGCTTCCGGGATCTATATGCTGGTTACGATGCGGAAGGAGGACGGCGGCCTATGAAACAACTGCCTGAAAGCCGCGCCTCCCGGAGACAGGTGCTGCTGCTGATCGCCATTGCGGTTGTGATGACGGCGGTTTTCTGTTCGCTGCCGTTCCTGCAGTTTTCCTCACAAATGTATGTCAAGCGCTCTCCGAACACGTTCGTCGGGGATGAAAAATACGAAGCTGCCCGCAAAGAGGTTGAGACCCAGCTGGAGGAATACCGCGCGCAGGGGATTGACGGGACGATCGACGAGCAGGTGATCGAACGGGTCAACAGCAAGAACGAGAAAACCTCGCTGGTGATCTTCA
>Ga0265298_10002411_pt1 | contig 26021 bp, 24 predicted proteins | sample AusTroGonzalo_MG_3_FD_193486 | JGI IMG/M metagenome (GOLD analysis project Ga0265298, IMG submission 193486) | Bovine rumen microbial communities from tropical cattle in Woodstock, Queensland, Australia - Gonzalo_01 | ecosystem: Host-associated > Mammals > Digestive system > Stomach > Rumen ...
GTGAGAACCATGAGTACTATCACCGTCAGGTGGAGGTGCTCCACGAGGCCTACAACGGCACCCATGAGCTGATGGACAACGGCAAGGCCCAGTACCTCGAGGTGCTCACCGCCCAGGAGTCGCTGCTCAACGCCCAGCTCAACGAGGCATCGAACATGTACAACGGTGCCCAGGCCCTCATCTCCCTCTACATTGCCCTCGGCGGCGGAACGAAGTAAAGGTAAAAGAGTAAAAAGGTAAAAAAGTAAAGAATAATCGAACATGATGAGAAAGATATTTGTACTGGCAGTAGCCGCCGTGATGGGTACACTGAACGTGAGTGCCCAGCATGAGGAAGGCGACCTCACCATCCAGCCCCGTGTCGGTGTCACCATGAGTAGCATGACCAATACGGACGGTGCCAAGACAAAGCTCAACGTGACCTATGGTGTGGAGTTTGAACGCTTCTTCAACGACGATCTCAGTATCGCGGCCGGAGTCCTCTTCACCGACCAGGGTGCTAAGTTGAGTGACGACATCACGATGAACATTTACTACGGCCTGTTGCCTGTCACGATTAATTACTACGTGCTGCAGGGACTGGCCCTGAAGGCCGGTATCCAGCCCGGCTTCAGGGTGAAGGCCCGTGTGAATGCAAACGACACGAAGATCGACTTCGACAGCTTCCTCGCGTCGCTCTATCCCGGCGAGGATGTGAAGATGAGCACTTTCGACCTCGCCTTTCCCGTCGGACTATCCTACGAGTTCCGCGGTGTCACCCTCGATGCCCGTTATAACTTCAGCGTCATCAATCTGATCAAGGGTCTCGATGAGTCGGTGCGCAATCAGGTCATCGCCGTCACCCTCGGCTATAAGTTCTGATGAAACAACGCCCCGGCCGCATGGGTCCCAGATAACATGTGGACGCTTCTTCTTCTTAGCCCGACTTTGACCCCTGTGTCAAAGTCGGGCTAAAAACGTAAAATCAAAATCGAAATGACGAATATCGGTGACAAATCACCGATTTTATCGCCGATAATGAGATTTCGGATTCAAAAACCGTTTTCAGAAGCCATCGGACTCAAAGCTTCACGAACCCTGTTCACAAGGGATATGCCTGAGCCTGTTCAAGGCGCGGATTATCCGCTTGGGCAATGGCGCTTGAGTTTGATGTTTTCAAGATCGAGTGTATTCTTTTAAACGAAAAAGTGAAAATAATTGGATTAATATTTGGAAGATAACGAAAAAATACCTATCTTTGCAGCGTCAGAACAATAGTTTTGACTATCCGGTAAGTTTCCGCGTGGGAGCAAGACTTGATCGACACTACTCCGGTTTTAAACAAAGAGTCACTTCGTGTGGCTCTTTTGTCATTTTGTATACCGGCGGATAAAGGTACGGAAGAAATTAGTATCTTCCAAACTTTTTCTCGTAACAGAGATTTGTTTCTTTCCTTTGTACACAAGCACCTCTCGCGCATAAGGGTTAAGTTCGAAATAACGCTTGATACTGCGTGCCAATGTGCCTGGATTGTAATCGGCGGTCATATGGAGGAGAACACGGTTTGTCTGACCTACAGAATCTGACAGCCGATTCTCTACAGAGTTCTTTCCTGTGATGGTTTTAAGATCGAACAACTTAAACACTCCTTTACGCTCGAAAATAAAATCTGCCGTTCTGATTCCTTTTGGATTAGGCAATATATAGACACGATAGCCATGCTCTACTGCCTTACGTGCTGCATTGATCAGATTTTCGAAGTCGTCATTTTGTTCGCTGATTGCACTGAGAATATTCGTTTCACCCTCAACAGGATGGAACTCGCCATAGTAGATTATTAGTTTCAGTTGATTGATAAACCGGGCACCCTTCAGATAGTGCAACTCCTGCAATTCGTCAGCCATACCTCTCCATGGGGTCTCCGCAACCATCAGTACAGAGCCATTTTCTTCAAACGGTTCAAATTCAAATATGTAGTCTTCAATGATGGCCGGTTTCATATTATGTGCAAAGATACGAAAAAGTATGGAAAGAAATTCTCTTTTGGACGAAAAAGTGAAAATAAATGTAGAATTACTTGGGAGATAAGCGAAAAATGCCTATCTTTGCAGCGTCAGAACATTAGTTTTGACTACGCCGCTGAGTGCGGGGAGTAAGACCTTATCGCCCCTGCTCCATTTAAAAGTCACCTTCGGGTGGCTTTTTTCAAAACGTATTCTTATTCTATCATAAAAGGCTATCTTTGCAACGAAAATATTAAAAACGATAATGAATGGAGATCAAGCTGAACGACTACCACAAGAAGGTGAATGCCGAAATGAAAACGAAAGTGGAATATTGGAAAGCGCATCCACTTTCGCGCAACGAGTCCTTGAAGAGATTGAGGCTCTTGCGGGAACAGCGGCTTGCAAGTCTTTCCAATTGGTAAGACTGAAGAAATGGGCCATCTGTATTTCATTGATACCATCATCTTCCGCTCAGGGACGGGTGGTTACGACACATACCACAGTCTATCGCCTTGCGCCAATAGATAATCTTGCAAAATAACACGAGCCGTAATCTCACCATTGACGAGCTGTAATCTCGTCGGAAATCTCCTTCAATTACCGCAAAAAAGCTATTTTGCGATATAGAATGAATTATTATCCGAAAAAAAGTTGTAAATTTGCGAGCAAAAATATTTGAATATGGATTACATAGATTTCCCTCGTAGACTGGTTTATAGAGAAAGAAGAGGTCTTGAAGACTTCGTGGAAGAGCATGAAGAGAATACTTTGTTTATTGACAACATGCTTGACAACTACTATTTTAGTAATGCTAATGGTAAGGAACGGGCACTTCGTTGCTTCAATAGCGCATACTATCTTTGCACCATTATCTTGCAATGTAAAAGTCGGCCTGAATGGAACTTTGCAAAGTATTGTGAAATTGCCTATTGTGGGGAAAAGAATAATGACGTCAATCAAGCATTTACACTCTCGCTGGTCTACATTTTTCTAACGCATACATATTATGAGATCTCATGTAAAAAGTTCTTGAAGAAACTACATGATTATTTTCATGACATCACGCATTTCCTCGTAAGAAATGACCCATTTTTGAATGATTATGATTACAACGATGTATGTAATGATTTACAGAAAGGACTTCCTGACAATTTTCTCATTGCCGAAGAGTTTATCCCCCGAAAGATAGACAAGGATATTTTCAAGGATGTGGATGGTCCTGGAGATTGGTGGAGCAGGTTGACAAACTATTATGATAGGCATGAAGTCAGAAAGATTGTGGATTTTCTAGGCAAGGACGAAGAAGAAAAGCATTTGCTAATTGAACTTATCAGCCGAGATGCACAACGTTATTATGGAGGAAATAACTATTATCATGAAACGTTAAAGCCCATCTTGGACGAGATGGATGAATATATCTATCATGAATATAACGATGCTAATAATCAGGCCATAGCAGAAGCCGAAATTGAAGAGTTGCAACATCAAGGCGACCTAAGACCACTGCAAGCCCGAATAGCGGAACTGGAGGCTCAATTGTACAACCCGCAACAGGAGAATGGGGAAGATGAAAATCTTCGTGAGAAACTGGCAGATGCCCAAAAGACCATAGAGGACCAAGCTCAGACCATAAAAGAGCAACAGCGCCTGGTAGATGATTATGCTTCAAAATACGATCCAAAGGTGCTAAAGGGTAAGGAAAGGAAACATATCCTTACAGGTAAACAGCATGTGATTCTGTGTTTGGCTGTTCTGGCGGAATTCAACCGAATACCAAATGCAAGAACAAATTTGAGTTATCAATTAAGTTTCGTTGCGAGCCGTAATGAAAGTACAATGAAAGACTATCTGAAGGAGCGAATAACGACTGAAGAATGTGAAGAAACTGCAAAACTGTTTGAAGCCGAAACACCTTTTATTGCCCAGCTTATTAAGGATTTACCAGAGAAATTGGATAAAGATAAATCCGAAAAGAATAGGAATAAAGTGTTAAAGAAACCTAAAGAATAAGCCAAGTGGAATCCACTTGGTTTTTTCGTTGCTTTTAGGTGGAATCCACTTGGTTTAACCCTCTTGATTCATATTCGGCTTTTTTGTAATTTTGCACTCGAAAAAACGTTCCTCGGGTGCTTTCATACTGTGTGAGTAAACCCAGGACGCAAAGAGTAAGGTATTATATACAATATTTATATATGGATTATCAAATGAGTCAGCAACCAGTAGTCAACGAGCGATTCACGATGTGGGGTCCTGGCTATATTAATGCGCATGGAGTAGCAGTGCTATCAGCCAAGCGTAAAATGGATATTGATATCGCATACGCATACCAATATATACGTGACGGATGGGCAAGAGAGGCTCAGAATGGGCTTATAAATATGATGTCTACATCAACGAATAAGGAGCAGCAAGAATACAAGGCACTGAATTTCGAAACAGTATCGTTTGCTGGTAGGTTCTCCTATCGCAATGCGAAGAGTCTGATAGAGCCCACTCCTTTCATGACGATTGATGTTGACCACTTAGGCAGTACGGAACGTGCGCGCCAGGTGCAACAGCTGTTTATCAACGACAAAGAGGTTGAGACGGCTTTATGTTTCCTGTCGCCGCGACAGGAGGGCGTAAAATGGGTCATCCGCGTACCGGAATGGTGCGACCGCCCTCTCTATCGTGACCGCTTCCATCTGATGGTCGATTACGTTGGCTATGAGTATGGCATAGTGGTTGATTCTGATGGCAGTGAGGTTCATCGCACTTGCTATTTGAGCAGCGATCCATTGTGCTATTGTAATCCAAGATATTTATAATCATCATTAATAATAATAACAATGAAACTGAATTCTTACACAGATTTGGAGCACTTGCATATCATTGCAGAGCGCTTTCGTGAGTCGGGCTTAGTCTTATCACTCACACACAAAGAATGGGTCACCATTGGTATGGGTTGTGCTTCGCTGGGCGAGGCGGCTCGTGAAGACTTTCACACGATTTGCCAGTGCTTCGAGGGGTATTCCTACGAAGAGAGCAATTCAAAATTCGACAACTGTCTGAAGACTACCCGCGGTGAGGTGACATTGGGATCAATTATCCTTTTTGCCCAACAGCATGGTATCGATACCAAACTCCCGCGTGGTCGCCGCCCAATGACATCTGCCGAAGCTGAGCAGAAGCAGACCAACAAGATTGAGCGCATTGAGGAGGAACTGACTCGTAACCGACAATGGCGCTACAACATCCTGACCGATAAACCGGAGTATAAGGATGACGGCAAGGACTGGCAACCGATGGGCGACCGCCAATTCGACACCATTATCTCGAAACTTCGCAAGATGGGGCTGGGCATTCAGGATAAAGCGCTGAGATCACTCATTGGCAGCAGTGATTTCTCTTTCGACTTCAATCCTGTGGAGGAGTACTTGAACAGTCTGCCAGTATGGAATCCAGAGACCGATCCGGACTACATACACGAGACGTTTGCTGGTCACATGGAACTCAAGAATCCAGAAGACGAGGGCTATGTCGACAAAATGTCGAAACACTTCATGGTAGGCATGGTTAAGCTTTGGCGAGGCGAGATAGCAGAGAATCCCACCATGCCCGTTCTGAGCGGTCCTCAGGGCTTAGGCAAGACTTACTTCGGTCGTGGTCTGCTGCCGCCTGAACTGGAACGCTATGTGGCCAACGTAGGGCCAAACGACCCCGTCAACAAAGACGCCATACTCATGCTCAGCGAGAAGTTGCTCATCGTATGTGAGGAGTTCGAGATGACCTCAAAGTCAAAGAGCGATATGTTCAAGTACATCCTCAGTTTGAATAAGTCAACGGTTCGCCGTTCATACGACCGCTACAGCGAAGACCGTCTGAGAATTGCGTCACTCTTTGGTTCGAACAACCAGACGGCATTCATCTACGAGCCAGAAGGAAGCCGTCGTTTCGTGGGCATCGAACTGACGGGTTTGACAAAGCTGTGCGATAAGCCCATCAACTACACAGGCCTCTACTCGCAAACCATGTATCTGCTGAAGGAAGGGTATCCACCTCATCCGAATGCCGAGGAGATTGCTATGATTGCTGAACACAACAAAGCATTCCAGCGTCTTGATGATTGCGAAGAGGCACTGCTGACCATACTTCGCAAACCTGAGGAGGATGAGACTCCAGAAGTGGTTTTGGTGGGTGAAATTCAGAAAAAGCTCCATGTGGATGGTTTCCGTGGCCCTACTTATTCGGCTTCCAACATCGGAAAAATGCTTCGCAGAATGGGTATCGATACACATAAAAGCCGTCGTGGCTCGGAAGCCTATGTTGTCCTCCTGCGTAAAAAAGGTGAGACGTCTGTTCCTGTCGTTCAAGGCGAACCTAAACAAGCAGAACTGCCATTCTAATCATTTATGTTAAACGTGTGACGGTTGTGACAGTCGTTTCTATCACTTCTCAAAAATTAATCCCTAAATCCTTTCAATAATTGATTGTTGATTTAAGGATTTATTTTTTTACTCTATCAGATTCTGCCGTCACTGCCGTCACGCTCTTTGGAATACTAAGCATTTCTTGCTACGAAGCCTTCCAACACTTTTTCGATGGCCTTCAAAAAAGTGTTGGAAGGCTTCGTAAAAAACGAGGGTGTAACAGATACAAAAAAGATATTATCCAAGGAAATAATTATGTTAAATCTGACAAAATCCAAAGAAATAATCCAGAAAGCTTATATAATATAATAATGAAAAATTTTGCAATATTTTAATAAAATAATAGCTCAAAAATTTGCATAATTCAATTATTTTTCGTACCTTTGTACCATAATAAAAGGCGGGAATCGGCCACCCGAAGCAGTTGGCCGGACGATAGTTTAATACCATGAAATTTTAAGAAATATGGCATTAAAGATCAAAGCGAAGGAGAAGAAGCTTAAGTTCTCCAAGGACGGACCTGAGGTGTACCGTTATGTGATGATCCCTGACCTGTATTCGACGCTCGACTCAGAGAAGGTGATCAAAGAGGCTGCCATTCGTTCCGGTGTGAGCGAGGGTGTGATGCAGGCCTGCTGGAAGGGGGCCGGTGAAGTAATCAAGGCCTGGGCGACGGAAGGCCATAGTGTGGCTTTGCCTGGACTCGGAAACATGCGTTTCGGATTGTCCGCGAAGGCGGTGGCAGACGTGAACGACGTCAAGTCGAGTCTCATCCGTACCCGCCGCATCGTGTTCACCCCGACGGTGGCGCTGAAGGAGGAGTTGGCCAGCACGGCCATCAACATCACCTGCTACGACCGCTACGGTGAGATCGTGAAGCGTGTGACCAGTACTGATCCGGGTACCGTGGAGGAGCCAGATCAGGGCGATGACAACGGTACGGGCGAGAACGGTGGCACGGGCAACAACGGCGGCACTGGCGACAACGGAGGCAACTCTGGCGGCAATGGCGACAATGGCGGCGGTGGCAGCAACGGCGGCGGCAACGACGTGAACTAAAGCCGACGGGCCTTGCCGAAAACACGACGAGAGGGCTGACACGTGTGTGCCGGCCCTTTTTGTCGCGATATAATTGACCTATCTTATTTTAACATGGATTAATTGAAATTTTCGGGGAGAAAATAGAGATTAATCCATTTTTATTTTGTACCTTTGCGGCCAAATGCCGCTATAACGGGCTGCATCTCAGCAAAAAGCGAGCTTTCTGCGTTCGACTTGCACCGTCATTGCTGGCCAAATTCGAATTTTATAACGTTATAATATCATAGAAATGGCTGAAACAAAGAAGATTAAGACCGCCTTGGTGTCTGTATTCCACAAGGATGGCCTTGATGAGCTCCTCAAGAAGTTGAATGAGGAGGGTGTGAAGTTCCTCTCTACGGGTGGAACACAGAAGTTTATTGAGTCGTTGGGCTACGAGTGCCAGAAGGTGGAGGATGTGACAACCTATCCTTCGATCCTCGGCGGTCGTGTGAAGACGCTGCATCCGAAGGTGTTCGGAGGTATCCTGGGCCGTCGTGAGAACGAGGGTGACCGTGAGCAGATGGCTCAGTATGAGATTCCCGAGATCGACCTTGTGATCGTAGACCTGTATCCCTTTGAGCAGACCGTTGCCAGCGGTGCCTCTGAGGAGGATATCATCGAGAAGATCGACATCGGCGGCATCTCGCTGATCCGTGCCGGAGCGAAGAACTTCAACGATGTGGTGATCGTGCCGAGCAAGGCTGAGTACAGTGTGCTGCTGGATATCCTGCAGAAGCAGGGTGCCGAGACCACGAAGGAGCAGCGCCGTATGTTCGCCACCCGTGCCTTCGGTGTGAGCTCGCACTACGACACCGCTATCCACTCTTGGTTCGAGAAAAAATAACGACAACCAGAACAACTAAGACAACATCTGAATAATAATTAAGTAGTAGTCAAATTATAAGAAGAATGGGATTTTTTAGTTTTGTCCAGGAGATTGCAATGGACCTGGGAACTGCCAACACGATCATTATCAGCGATGACAAGATCGTGGTGGATGAGCCTTCGGTGGTGGCGCTGGACCGCCGCACCGACAAGATGATCGCCGTTGGAAACGAGGCGAAGATGATGTATGAGAAGACGCATGATAACATCAAGACCATCCGTCCGCTCCGTGACGGTGTGATTGCCGACTTCTCTGCCTGTGAGCAGATGATGCGCGGTCTGATCAAGATGGTGCACTCGGGCAGCCGCTTGTTCTCACCCTCACTGCGTATGGTGATCGGTGTGCCTTCGGGTTCTACCGAGGTGGAGCTGCGTGCCGTGCGTGACTCTGCGGAGCATGCCGACGGTCGTGATGTGTATCTGATTTTCGAGCCTATGGCTGCTGCCATCGGTATCGGTATCGACGTGGAGGCCCCGGAGGGTAACATGATCGTTGATATCGGCGGTGGATCGACGGAGATTGCCGTGATCTCACTCGGTGGTATCGTATCGAACAACTCCATCCGTACCGCAGGCGACGACCTGACGGCCGACATCCAGGAGTATATGTACCGTCAGCATAACGTGAAGGTGTCTGAGCGTATGGCTGAGCGTATCAAGATCAACGTGGGTTCGGCGCTGACCGACCTTGGCGACGAGGCTCCAGAGGACTTCGTGGTACACGGTCCTAACCGTATCACCGCCCTGCCCATGGAGGTGCCCGTATGCTATCAGGAGATCGCCCACTGTCTGGACAAGACGGTGTCGAAGATTGAGAATGCCGTGCTCTCCGCCTTGGAGAATACGCCTCCTGAGCTGTATGCCGACATCGTGCAGAACGGTATCTATCTGGCTGGTGGCGGTGCGCTGCTGCGCGGCCTCGACAAGCGCCTGACGGACAAGATGCACATCCCCTTCCACGTGCCTGAGGATCCCCTCCACAGCGTGGCTAAGGGTGCCGGCGTCGCGCTCAAGAATCTCGACCGCTTCAACTTCCTGATGAGATAAGGATAGAAGGAGTAAGGAGAGAAGAATAAGGAGATGAGGAACCTGCTGGATTTCCTGAAAGATTACTATCACTGGCTGCTTTTCGTGTTACTGGAAGTGGTCAGTGGTTTTCTGTTGTTTCAGTACAACAACTATCAGGCCAGCGTATGGTTCTCATCGGCCAACGCCGTGACGGGCAAGGTGCTGGAGTGGACGAGCGAGGCAACGAAGTTCTTCAACCAGTCGCAGGAAAACGAACGGCTGACGCGTCGCAATCTCCTGTTGGAGCAGCATGTGGATATGCTGAGGCGCCGCTATATGGCGCTGACGTACGACTCGACGGCGATGGAGCGCCACGAGATGACGTTCCTCTCCCAGTACAACCTGATTCCTGCGAAGGTGGTGGACAACGCCCTCGGCAGCAAGGAGAACCTGATGACCATCGACAAGGGCCGTGCCGACGGTGTGGCGGTGGATATGGGTGTGGCCTGCGGCAACGGTGTCGTGGGTGTGGTATATCTCGTATCCGACCATTATTCGGTGGTCATTCCCGTGCTGAACGCGAGTTCGTCGCGTATCAGCTGCGCCATCCGCAACCGGGGCTCCTTCGGTTATCTGCACTGGTACGGCGGCGACCCCTCTGTGGCTTATGTGGAGGATGTGCCCCGTCATGCGAAGTTCAAGTTGGGCGAGTGGGTGGTCACCAGCGGCTTCTCGTCGATATTCCCCTCAGGGGTGTCGGTGGGAAAGATCGAGCAGGCCTACAACTCGCGCGACGGCCTGTCGTATAAGTTGAAGATCCGTCTGAGCACGGACTTCACGAACCTTCGCGACGTGGTGGTGATCAGTGACAAGAGCATTGCCGAGCGTGCCGCCCTGCTGCAGGCCGCCCGCGACTCGATAAATAAGATAACAGGAGAGAGATAATGGCACGGTTGGTGAACAGATTGGGGATGTTTGTGGTGCTGCTGCTGGTACAGGTACTGGTGCTGAACCACGTGTGGCTGCTGAATGTGGCTACGCCCCTGCTGTATGTCTACTTCGCCGTCACCTTCCCCCGCAACACGGAGAAGGGTGAGGTGCTCGTGTGGTGCTTCCTGCTCGGTCTGTTTATCGACATCTTCTCCAATACTCCCGGTCTGGCTGCCAGCGCACTGACACTCATCGGCATGATACAGACCTATCTGGTGGAGCTCTTCGTTCCCCGTGATTCGGCAGAGGACCTCGACGTGTCGGCCGCCACGTTAGGGTGGGGGAAGTTCAGCACGATGAGCAGCATGCTGTTGCTGGTCTACTGTCTGTTGTTCTTTCTGCTGGAGGCTTTCAACTTCTTCGACTGGCAGCTGTGGCTCCTGCGGTCCGTGTGCAGCGCGGCCCTGACGCTGGTACTGATGCTGGCCATTGAGAGCGTGAGGTCGAAAAGGTGAGAAAGTGAAAAGGTGAAAGGGTGAAAAGCTACGATCTGACATATAGGCGCTACGTGATAGGCGGGGTGGCTACGCTGATAGTGGTCATCTATATCATCCGTCTGTTCATGCTTCAGATCACGAGCGACGACTATAAGAAGAGTGCCGACTCGAACGCCTTCCTGAAGAAGATCGAGTATCCCTCGCGCGGCAATATGCTCGACCGCAAGGGGAAGCTGCTGGTGTTCAACCAGCCGTCGTACGACCTCATGGTGGTGATGAACGAGGCGAAGGACCGTCTCGACACGCTGGAGTTCTGTCAGACTCTCGGCATTACCCGCGAGGAGTTCGACCGCCGTATGGCCACGATGAAAGACCGCAACCGCAATCCCGGCTATTCGCGCTATACCCAGCAATTGTTCATGAGCCAGCTGTCGGACCAGGACTTCAGCATCTTCCAGGAGAAGATGTTCCGCTTCCCCGGCTTCTATGTCCAGAAGCGTACTGTCCGTCAGTACACCTATAACATGGCCGCCCATCTGCTGGGCGACGTGGCGGAGGTGTCGCCTGCCGACATTGAGGAGGATGACTACTACCAGCCCGGCGACTATATCGGAAAACTGGGTATCGAGCGTTCGTATGAGAAGGCGCTGCGCGGCGAGAAGGGTATCCAGATCCTGCTGCGCGATGCCCACGGCCGTGTGCAGGGCCGGTATAAAAACGGCGAACTCGACCACCGTGCGAAGCCCGGCAAGAACCTGACGCTCGGCATCGACGCAGAGCTGCAGATGCTTGGCGAGCGGCTCTTGGAAGGCAAGATCGGCAGTGTCGTCGCCATTGAGCCATCGACGGGTGAGGTGCTCTGTATGGTTTCTTCGCCGTCGTACGATCCCCGTATGATGGTAGGCCGCCAGCGTTCGAAGAACCACCGCCTGCTGTCACAGGATGTGTGGAAGCCCCTGCTGAACCGCAGTATCATGGGTCAGTATCCCCCGGGCTCGACCTTCAAGACGACACAGGGTCTGACGTTCATGACCGAGGGTGTGCTCACCTCCTCGACAATGTATCCCTGCAGTCACGGTTTCGTGTTCCGCGGCCTGCGTGTGGGCTGTCACGGTCACGGGGCGCCGCTGCCCTTAGTGCCGGCACTGAGCACGTCGTGTAACGGTTATTTCTGTTGGGGACTCTACCACATGATCAATACGAACATCACGAAATACAAGACCGTGCAGAACGCGATGAACACCTGGCGCGACTATATGGTCTCGATGGGCTTCGGCTATAAGCTGGGCATCGACCTGCCGGGCGAGAAACGCGGCATGATCCCCAATGCGCAGTTCTACGACAAGGCGTATAAAGGCTCGTGGAACGGTCTGACGATCATCTCCATCGCCATCGGACAGGGTGAGGTGAACGCCACGCCGCTGCAGATAGCAAACCTCGGTGCGACCATCGCCAACCGCGGCTACTACTACGTGCCCCACGTGGTGAAGAAGGTGGAAGGAGAACCCCTCGACACGGTCTTCACGCGCAAACATTATACTAAAGCCTCGCGCGAGGCCTACGACTACGTGGTGCAGGGCATGCGCTCGTCGGCCATCGGCGGTACCTGCCACGAACTGGCGAAGTATGACTTCATGGCCTGCGGCAAGACAGGTACGGCACAGAACAAGGGCCACGACCACTCGGTGTTCATGGGCTTTGCCCCGATGGACGATCCGAAGATTGCCGTGGCGGTGTATGTGGAGAACGGCGGCTGGGGTGCCACCTACGGCGTGCCCATCGGCGGACTGATCATGGAGAAGTACCTCAAGGGCAAGCTCTCGGAAGCCTCCGAGGCCAGGGCACAGGCTATACAGGAAAAGAGAATCAATTATGGAACATCCGACAGATAGACAACATAAGGGCGTACTGCGCTCGCTGGACTGGTGGACGATCCTGATCTACCTGTCGCTGCTCACCTTCGGGTGGGTGAGTGTCTGCGGTGCGAGCTACTCCTACGGCGACACGGACATCTTCAGCCTATCCACCCGCTCGGGCATGCAGATTGTGTGGATAGGCACCTCGATCGTCCTGGGCTTCGTGCTGCTGATGACCGACGACCGCCTCTACGAGATGCTGGCCTTCATCATCTTCGGTGTGATGCTTGTGATGCTCTTCGGTACGATCTTCAACCCCCATACCATCAAGGGCTCCCGGTCGTGGCTCGTGTTAGGACCGCTGCGCCTGCAGCCGGCGGAGTTTGCGAAGTTCGCCACCGCCCTCGCCTTGGCGAAGCTCATGAGCATCTACGGCTACAACATCCACAAGTGGAAGCACTTCGTGGCGGCCCTCGCCATTATCTTCCTGCCGATGATCTTCATCGTCCTCCAGCACGAGACGGGTTCCGCCCTGGTCTATGTGGCTTTCTTCCTCATGCTCTACCGTGAGGGCATGCCGGGCAGTGTGCTGCTGACGGGTGTGGCGATGGTGGTATACTTCGTCGTGGGCATCCGTTATGCCGACGTGATGATATGGTACACGCCCACCTCCGTCGGACGTTTCTCCGTGCTGCTGATGATCATGCTCTTCTCGTCCGCCATGGTGTGGGTCTACTGTAAGGACCGTCAGCGGGCGTTCCAGCTCATGGGTGGCGGCGTCGGCTTTTCGCTGCTGATGTTGCTGTTCTCGCTCTTCGTCATCCCCTTCAACATTGCGAAGGTCATGATGGTGGTCTGTATCCTCATTATCGGCTATCTGGTGTGGCTGTGGCTGTCCACCCGTGTGCGCAATTATGCGTGGATAGCGCTCTTCGCCCTGGGCTCGCTGGTGTTCTACAGCGGTGCCGACTATGTGCTCAACAATATGATGCAGCCCCATCAGCGGGTGCGTATCAACGTGCTGTTGGGACTGGAGGAAGACCTGAAGGGTGCAGGCTACAACGTGCATCAGAGTGAGATTGCCATCGGCTCGGGCGGTCTGGAGGGCAAGGGTTTCCTGAACGGCACGCAGACGAAGCTGAAGTTCGTGCCCGAGCAGGATACAGATTTCATCTTCTGTACCGTCGGCGAGGAGGAAGGCTTCGTAGGGTCGGCTGGTGTGCTGCTGTTGTTCCTGGCATTGATATTAAGGCTCATCCATCTGGCGGAGCGGCAGGTCCATCCCTTCGGACGCATTTATGGCTATTGCGTGCTGAGCATCTTCCTGTTCCACGTGTTCATCAACGTGGGTATGGTGCTGGGCCTGACGCCCGTGATCGGCATCCCGCTGCCGTTCTTCAGCTATGGCGGTTCGTCGCTATGGGGATTCACCCTGCTTCTCTTTATCTTCCTGCGCATCGACGCCGGCCGCAACTTAGTGCGGAAGTGACAGGCGTATGCCCACGTCGGCAATGCCCGGCATGATTTCCCGTTTCATATTGTGAGTGAGACAGACGTGTACGGAGTCACCTCGGTGCAGGCTGAGGTCACGTACATGAAACCGGTATTGGAAGTAGCTGATGCCGTCGCCTTCGATGATGCCCGTCTCACTGACGAGGTCACAGACGACGGCGTCGTGGTACGTCTCCTTTGAGGGAAAGACCTTCTGTTCCACCTCGATCGTCAGCTGCTGGAAGGGATAGTCCTTGTCTGTGCGCAGTTCGGCATCGAGACGGTAGCTGCCGTCGGCGGTCAGGGGACTGATGTCGAAATGCAGCGTGTCGGTCTTGTCCCATCCCGGCTCGGAGATATGTCTGTACTGATGGTAAGCACTCTGCCGCTGACAACCACACAAAGTTATCAGCGCCAGCAGTACGAACGTGGCAAACGGCTTATTCCGCATGGTTGTTCTTAGGCGGCTCCTGTTTCCCTTTCTTATTCTTCTTCTTTTTCTTCTTGGCCTTGTCGAAGCGGCTGATGTCACCGCCGGTCAGGTCGATGTTATGCAGTGTCTCCACGGGCTCGTCATCCTCTATTCCTTCGAGGGTGAGGGGCTTCTCGCCGCGACGGTTCATCTCGATCACCTCACGGGCCTTGGCGGCCGTGATGGTCTGCAGGTTGGCGGCGATGTTCTTGTCGGTAGAGTAGGTCACCAGTCCGGCCAGGATGTCGGTCTTGAAGAGATGGTAGTCGGCGTCCTGTGTCTGGAGCACCACGTCACGGTTAGGCATCCGCTTGCCGGCCTCGATATAGTCGTCGACCTCGTAGTTCAGGCAGCACTTCAGCTTGGCGCACATGCCGGCGAGCTTCTGCGGGTTGAGTGAGATGTCCTGGAACCGAGCGGCGCCAGTGCTCACCGATACGAAGTTCTTCATCCAGGTGGCGCAGCAGAGCTCACGTCCGCAGGGGCCCGTACCGCCGATGCGTCCTGCCTCCTGACGGGCACCGATCTGCTTCATCTCGATGCGCACATGGAAGGCAGCGGCGAGGTCCTTGATCAGCTGGCGGAAGTCCACGCGGCCGTCGGCGATATAGTAGAAGATGGCCTTGTTGCCGTCGCCCTGATACTCCACGTCGCCAATCTTCATGTCCAGTCCGAGGCCCTTGGCTATCTTACGGCTCTCGATCATCGTAGCATGCTCACGCGCCTTCGCTTCGCGGTACTTGTCCATATCCGGGGTACGGGCGATGCGGTAGACGCGCTTGATGTCGTCGGCCGACTTCAGGTTGGCTTTCTTCAGCTGGAGCTTCACCAGACGGCCGGTGAGTGTCACGACGCCGATGTCGTGACCGGGACTGGCCTCGACGGCCACCACGTCGCCTTTCTTCAGCGGGAGGTTATTCACGTTGTGGTAATAGCCCTTGCGGGTATGCTTGAATTGCACCTCCACGAGGTCGGTGGTCTCCACGTTACCGGGCACGTCGGCCAGCCAGTCGTAGGTGTTCAGCTGTCTGTCCTGCCGGCCCACGGCCTGATGGCACAGACCTCTGTCGCAGCCGACCATCACAGGCAGTTCTTTGGTTTTCTCGTTCATATATTTATTTTTGTAACAATAGCACTATTATTTGCAGGGCGAAGTCGAAGAACACGATCTTCGCATTGGCGTTCTGTCCGATGTCACGGATGGCGAGGTTCGCCAGGTCGCTGATGGGCAGGATGTTGTTCTCGTTGATGAAGCGGGCAAAATTCTGTGCGAAGGCCTCCTCGTCCGCCGTCATATAGTTCAGTTCCTCCTCCCTGAAGTTATAGACGAAGCTCTCGCGGGTCATGCGGAGGAAGTAGGTGAGCCAGCGCCGCTGTTTCTCACGTCCCATGGCGGCCATCTGCTCGCTCCACTTGCGCAGGTCCTTGATCTTCCGCTGGTAGGCCAGTCGCATCAGGTTCTTGTACATGTCGAGGAACAGTCCCTTCTCCGAGTCGGCCTGCAGCTCTTCGATGGCGGCGAGCCAGTTGCCGTTGGACAGACGGCTGATGCGCCGTGCGGCGTCCTCGTCGATGCCCCGTTGCTCGATGAGAGCCTGTCGGATGGCGTCGTTGTCGGTCTTGCGGATGTCGATGCGCTGCACACGGCTGCGGATGGTCTCCAACAGCTTCTCCGGTTCTTCGCTCACCATGATGAACACCGTCTGCTGCGGCGGTTCCTCGATGAGTTTCAGCAGTTTGTTGGCACACTCGATGTTCATGCGCTCGGGCAGCCAGATGATGCTCACCTTATAGCCTCCCTGACTCGACTTCAGCGACAGTTTCCTCACGAGGCTGTCGCTCTCGCCGGCGGTGATGATGGCCTGCTGGTTCTCGCCACCCATGGCCTCCATCCATTCCTCCATCGTGAAGTAGGGACTCTGCATCACCAGCTCGTGCCACTCCTTGGCGAAGTCGTCGCTCACCGGCTTGTAGTCGCTCTTCATCGACGACAGCTTGATGGTGGGGTAGGTGAAGTGCAGGTCGGGGTGCTCGAGTTTCTGGAGCATGGCTTTTGATGACGGCTTGCCGTCGTCAAGCAGCTGACAGCCGAAGGCAATCGCCAGTGCCAGCTTCCCGCTGCCCACGGGACCGCAGAGCATCATCGCATGCGGCAGACGGTCTTCACTGACCATCTGCATCAGCCGCTCCTTGGCCTCCTCCTGTCCTATCACCTCACTCCAAGTCATATCAGTTGTTTTACGACGGAGACTACAGAATCAACTGCCGAGACCGTATAGAAATGTATATTGTGGATACCATGCTCATAGAGTTCGCGGCATTGCGCCGTGGTCCACTCGATACCTAACTGCCGGGCATCCTCGTCGGTCTTGCACTTCACGATCTCCCTGGCCAGCGGCTCGGGGATGTCACAGTGGAACGTCTTCGGCACCACTGTCAGCTGCGAGAGCTTTGCCATCGGCTTGATGCCGGGGATGATGGGGATGGTGATACCCATCGCCCGGGCCTTCTCCACAAAGGCGAAATACTTACTGTTATCATAGAACAGCTGGGTGACGGCATACTGCGCCCCCAGATCCTGTTTCTCTTTCAGATACTGCATGTCCATCTCCAGGTTCGGCGCCTCCTCGTGCTTCTCAGGATAGCAGGCCACGCCGTAGTCGAACTTCCTGCCCGGCTGCTTGATGGGCGTGCCGTCGGCGAAGAACCCCTCGTTGAAGCGCTTCACCTGCCTGATCAGGTCCGTCGTGTGGGCGTGACCTCCGGGAGTCGGCACAAAACGGCTGTCCTCCTTCGCCTTGTCGCCACGCAGCAACAGGATGTCGCTGATGCCGAGGAACTGCAGGTCGAGCAGCTCATACTCGATATCCTCGATGGTCGTGCCGCTGCAGATCACGTGGGGCTGCACCGGGATGTTGTACCTCTGCTGGATGGCGGCTGCGATGGCCACCGTACCCGGACGCCTACGGATGCGCTGACGCTCATACTGTCCGTTCTCCAGTTCGCGGTACACGAACTCCGAGTGGTGGGTGGTGATGTTGATATAGGCGGGGTCGAACTCGCGCAGCTTGTCGATGTCGGCAAACAGGCGTTCCGTGCCCGTCCCCTTCAGCGGGGGCAGCACCTCGAACGAGAACCTCCGGCTCTCCTTATCTTGATGGATAAATTCCGTTACGCTCATAATTGGCCACAAAGGTACAAATATTTTCAGACATAGTAACTTTTTAAAGACATATTAACATACGAACATGCTAACATATTCATATTTTCGGGAAAGTAGCAGAAAAAATAATTGTTAGTATGTTAATATGTCTTTTATCTGTTCTTTTGTCTAAAAAAAACTTTATCTTTGCAGCATGAATGTGAAGCAATTCCTCAAAGACTGGACGCTGCCGGTGGCGATTGCCGTAGGTACGGTGGTCTATCTCCTGTTCTACTGGGTGCCCTGGCTCGACACGGCGGGTGACGCCCTGGGCGAGGTGGTCGATACCGTCTTCCCGATGATGGTGTTCTGCACCCTCTTCTCCACCTTCTGCCGCATCGACTTCCACCAGATGCGTCCCCACCGCTGGCATGTCGGCGTGCTCCTGGCGCAGGTGCTCCTCGTGGCACTCAACGTGTGGATCATCTTCGGCGTTGAGGCCAGTCCCGAACATAAGATCCTCTGGGAGAGCATCCTCACCTGCATCATCGGTCCCACGGCGACGGCTGCCCCGGTGGTCACGGCGAAGATCGGGGGCAACATCAACACGATGACCGCCTTTGTCGTCATCTCCTCTTTCGCTTCTGCACTGATGATTCCCGCCGTGTTCCCCTTGCTCGAACGCGGGGCGGGCCTGAACTTCTGGACAGCCTTCATCATCATCCTCGAGAAGCTGGCCCTGGTGCTCATCGCGCCGCTGCTCTTAGGCTGGTTCATGCAGCACTACGCCAAGCGCATCTGTGCATGGATCGTCTCCATCCCCGACCTCTCGTTCTACCTCTGGGCGGCGCAGCTCAGCGTCACCTCGGGCGTCACCGTCCGCAACATCGTCCACAGCGATGCCGGTCTGCCCCTGTTGCTCACCATCGCCGTGCTCAGTCTCGTGCTCTGCTTCGTGCTCTTCCTTGTGGGCCGCAGCATAGGCCGTCACCTCGGCGACGAGACCGATGCCGGACAAGGACTCTTCCAGAAGAACACCGCCCTCAGCATCTGGGTGGCCTACACCTATCTCAATCCCGTCGCCTCTATCGGTGCCGGCTGCTACGTGCTTTGGCAGAACATCGTCAACAGCATCGAGCTCTGGGACTACCGCCGCAAGCATACAAATATTGGATGAGGACTAAAAATAATGAAAAATGTTGACGTTTTATTGTTGCGTTCAAAAATATTGAGGCAATTTATTTGGTTATAGCCGAAAAATGTTGTATCTTTGCACCGACGAACCATAAATGTTTTTAGAATCATGACAACATTAGTAATCATTATCGCCTTAGTGGTGATTGTCGGAGGTTATTTCATCTCCACCCAGCGCTCGCTGGTGAATCTCGATGAATTGTGTAAGAACGCCCTGAGCCAGATAGAGGTTCAGCTCAATTCCCGTTTCGACGCCGTGCTCGCGCTGGCCAAGACGGCTGCGCAGTATGCCAAGCACGAGTCGGAGACGATTATCCAGGCCGTTCAGGCCCGTGGGGGCAACCTGGGAGGCGGCAACCTGCCTGCCACGCCGCAGAGCATCAACCAGCAGAGCGACCTGCTGACACAGATGATGGGAAGGCTGAACGTGGTGTTCGAGCGCTATCCGGAGCTGAAGGCCAGCGACCTCTACAAGGAGGCACAGCAGGGCCAGAAGCAGTATGAGGAGAATGTCCGCATGTCGCGTATGATCTACAATGACACGGCGACGAAGATGAACCGTATGGTGCGCCAGTGGCCGTCGAGCATCGTTGCCTCGATGCTGCACTTCGACGTGAAGGATTATCTGAAGGTGGACAGCGAGGAAAAGAAGCAATACCCCAACCTCGATGAAGCATTTAAGAAGTAAGCTGCTCTTGTTGCTGATGTTAACATCAGCTACAAGTTTGTATGCCCGTCCGCAGTTACATCGGCTGGACATCCGGGTGGTGCTGAGCCATAACGGCGACGCGAGGATCACGGAGACCAGGCAGATGAGCATCGACTCTGAGGGTACGGAGTGCTATATCGGCATTGGAGTGCTGGAGGGTAGTGAGGTGCGCGACCTGCAGGTGACCGACGAAACGGGGCTGGCGTATGAGAATGTGGGACGCTGGGACATCGACCAGAGTCGCTCGTGGAAGGCCGGCAAGTGCGGTATTGTCGCCAAGCACGGCGGCTACGAACTCTGCTGGGGGCTCGGCGACAGTGGTGAGCGTACGTACGTCACGAGCTATACCTACACCAATCTGATCCATGCCCATCCCGACGCCGATGCCATCCGCCATGCGTTCCTCGATGCCGACGTATCGCCCAAGCCCGACGAGGCGCATCTGACCATCGAGGCTGAGGATTCGCTTGCGCTGACTGAGGAGAACAGTGGCGTGTGGGGCTTCCGCTTCGGCGGTGAACTGGGGTTTGAAGACGGGAAGATCGTGGTGCAAAGCACCGAACCCTTCGGCCGCAGCGGTGCGCTGTACGTGATGTGCCGCTTCGACAAGGGACTGTTCGAGCCCGTCGTCAGTGACGAGGATACTTTCGAGCATAAGAAGGAGCTGGCCTTTGAGGACAGCGACTATGTGGGTGGCGGCGATGATGAGTGGACGACATCGGACACCATCATACTCCTTGCGATGGTCGTCGGGTTCTTCATCGTACCGATCATCGGAGCCATCTGGTACTTTGTCTATGTGTGGCGTGCCCGCAAGAAGGTGAACAAGGATCTGCTCTGGTACCGCGACATCCCCTTGAAGGGCGATCTGCAGCAGGCCAACGACATGATTAATGCCTACAAATATTTTAACACGGACTACAACAACCTGCTCTCGGCCTGTATCCTGAAGCTCGTCGACATGGGAGCGATCAGTATTGAGTCGCGGCTCGATCAGAAGGGCAAGGCCGAGCAGAACTTCGTCATCCACGAGCTGCCCGACGAGGGCGACGTGCCCGTTCTGCTGCGTAAGATACACAATATCTTCAGGAAGGCGGCCGGTGACGACACGGTGCTTGAACCCCGCGAGCTGAAGAGCTTTATGCGCAACAGCCACAACGAGGGCATCACCGACTCGTTTATCAGCACCCTCCATACGAAGACGAGCATCCACAAGTACAAGGACCGTATGGACGAGGTGCGGCAGGTGTTCGGACTGAAGAAGTTCCTCAAGGAGTTCTCGCTGCTCGACGAGCGTCATGTGGGGGAGGTGTCGCTATGGAAGGACTATATGATCTTCGCCACTCTCTTCGGTATCGCCGACCAGGTGATCAGGGACATGAAGAAGATCAATCCCGAGTACTTCAATATGGATCAGGTGGCGGCCCAGATGGCCAATGACACCACGCTGCCCATCATCTATTCCACCCTCCATTCCAGCACGTCGCGTGCGGTAGCCGACAAGGCTGCCAGGGAGGCTGCCAGGCAGGCCCGTTCCTCAGGTCGCGGAGGCCATTCGTCGTGGGGCGGCGGAGGCGGAGGATTCTCTGGCGGTGGCTTCGGTGGCGGCGTCAGATAGATTCATTTCGTGCCTAAATACACGGGGTTCTCTAAAATAATGTTAAAAATAGGCCGTGGCAATGCAAAAATGCGATTGCTGCGGCTTTTGTTTTGTCTTTTTACCTTATCTTTGCATCAAAATAAACATAAAACAAGAATTTAACATGAATGACCAACTAACAAACATTGCAAACAGTTTCGCGGAAGAGTATTGCAGCGATGCGATTTATCCTGCCCATCTGTTTAAGGCGATCCTTCACAAAGATATGGGTCTTGTCCATTTTGTCGAATCAGAACTCGACAAGGATTATTACTATCTGCAGGACTGGGCCGACGTGCAGATGCAGCTGGCTCCCAGGGCCGTCCGTCCGATGCGCGACCTCGAACTCAGTGATGAGTCGGTGGCCGTCATGGAAGAGGCAGAGAACTACAAGGTGAAGTTCGACCTCGACGAGGCCACGCCCGTGTGTATCCTGGCTTCGTTGGTGACACCGGGTGTGGGATTCTCGTTCGACCAGCTGAAGACTCTGCCGCTGACTCCGTCGGACATCAGTGCGAAGATGGGTGGTGGTGCCAATGTGGAGGCTCCCTATATGGAGGGTGCCGAACTGACGAAAAAGACATCGGCTGCCGGGGGTAAGGGTAGTCTGGCCAAGTATTGTGTGGACAAGACCGCCATCGCCCGTGCAGGTAATCTCGATAATGTCATCGGTTTCGAGAAGGAAATCTCCGTGATCTACGAGATCCTCGGCCGTAAGACAAAGGCCAACCTGCTGATTACTGGTGAGGCCGGCGTGGGTAAGACGTCGCTGGTGAACGGCTTCGTACGTGAGCTGGCTGCCGACCATGTGCCTGGATTCCTCAGTGGGGCTGTGGCCTATGAGCTGGACACCGCCGCTCTCGGTGGCGACGCCCAGTACAAGGGTGAGGTGGAGGACCGTTTCAAGAACGTGATCACTGAGGTGGAGAACCTGCCGAATGCCGTGCTGATCATCGAGTCGATTGACAAGCTGTTCGACAAGCAGGGCTCGCTGTTCGGCGCTTCTTCCATCCTGAAGAACGAACTGAGCAAGGGCCGTCTGCAGCTGCTCGCCACATCGAGCATCGACGGCTATACGAAGAACATTGAGACCGACAAGGAGATGACCTCGAAGTTGGAGAAGATCACCGTGGAGGAACCTACGGCCGACCTGACGCTGCGCATCCTGAAGGGTGCCATCCCCGCCTACGAGGAGTATCACGGTCTGAAGGCCGATGAGACGGTGATGAGCGATGCCATCCGTCTGGCCAAGCGCTATCTGACGGAGAAGTCGCTGCCCGACTCTGCCTTCGACCTGATTGACCGTACGATGGCCCAGGTGAAGACGATGAACGACCTGACGGGCAATATCATCGCCAGCCTGCGTGAGAAACTCGACGCCATCAAGGCTTCTGCCGAAGGTAAGGACAAGGCCGATGAGAGCCTGATGAAGGAGCTCGACTGGCTGAACTATGAATTATTCAATAAGGTGAGCTGCATTCTGCTGGCCGGTGTCGACTCGGATACCGACTTCTCGAAGATCGCCACCATCCAGGAGCGTACGGACTTCTTAGGCGGTATCCTCGATAAACTGACGGAGCTGAGTGCTGAGAAGCGTACGGAGCTGAAGAGCGACGACCTGAGTGCCGTCGTGGCCAAGCAGACAGGTATTCCTCTCGGTAAGGTTCAGACGAAGGAGCGCGACCGTCTGATGGGTGCCGAGGATACGCTGAAGAAGCGTGTCGTCGGTCAGGATCATGCGGTGAAGAAGGTGCTCGACGCCGTCTATGAGGCCCGTTCCGGTCTGAGCAAGAAGGGACAGCCGATGGGCTCGTTCTTCTTCCTCGGTCCGACCGGTACCGGTAAGACGGAGCTGGCCAAGGCGCTGGCTACGTTCCTCTTCGGTGATGAGAGTGCCCTTATCCGCTTCGATATGTCAGAGTTTAAGGAAGAGCACTCGGTGGCCTTGCTGTATGGTGCCCCTCCGGGATACGTCGGTTACGAGGAAGGTGGTCTGTTGGTGAACAAGATTCGTCAGAACCCCTATGCCGTGGTGCTGTTCGATGAGATCGAGAAGGCTCATAAGTCGGTGTTCGACCTGTTCCTGCAGATTCTCGACGAAGGTAAGCTGCACGACCGTCTGGGCCGTGTGGGTGACTTCTCGAACGCCCTCATCCTCTTCACCTCGAACATCGGTGCGCAGACCATCGTGGAGAAGTTCAACAGCGGTGTTATTCCTGAGAACAACGAGCTGATGGACATCATGCAGGGTTACTTCCGTCCGGAGTTCCTCGCCCGTCTGACGGAGATTGTGCCGTTCTCGCCGATTACCGACAAGACGGTGGCCAAGATCTTCGACATCCACCTGAAGGGTCTGCTGAAGCTGCTTGAGGAGCAGAACATCGAACTGACGCTGACGCCCGAGGCTCGTGAGAAGATCGCCCTGCGCGGTTACAATCAGCAGTACGGTGCACGTCCGGTGCTCGGTATCATCCGTAAGGAGTTGCGTCACCCGATCTCGAAGATGATGATTGCCGGCAAGGTGAAGCCCGGCGACAAGATCCTGGTGGAGGCTGACAAGGACGGTCAGGCTGTCTTCGTGGTCAACGGCGAGCATACCGGAGCCCCGGAGCCAAAGGCTGCTAAGAAAAAGTAAAAACGAGTTAAATAAAAAATAAGTATTCACTAAAAAACCATTACGACTATGGCAATGAAAGAGAATTTCATTTCGATGGCTCCCGATGAGGAGAGCAGTGCGAAAGTTAGTTTGATCGATCAGAACAAGACTCTGATGATCGACCAGTACACAACAGACGTGGAAGCAGGTAATCCTGAGCTTGTGGAGGATATCCAGAACATCAACGATGCCTTCGAGCACTTCAAGCCAAAGGTGAACGTCACCTTCACCGATGAAGAAGGCGGTGCCGTGGAAGAGACCCTGAAGTTCGGTGAGCTGCGTGATTTCGAGGCCAATGGCGGCAAGGGCCGTCTGGTGGAGAACAGCCCGTTCCTCTCCGGCACGAAGATGAAGATTGAGACCAATCAGAAGATCCGCAAGAGTATTGAGCAGAACCGCAAGCTGCGTGACATCCTGAAGGAGGCCGGCAGCCGTGAGGAGATGAAGACCATGCTCCAGTCGATGCTCGACGAGCTCAACGGTGCAGAGTAATTTTTTGTTTATAGTTTAAAGTTTATAGTTTACAGATATGGCAGATGTAGAATTGAAGAAAGCTCAAGAGGCCCAGCAGGCTGGTGCCGAGCTTCAAGAGAAGGGAAAAGACGTCAGTAAGTTGCTGTCACAGTTTGGTGGCTTCAACGCCATCCGTGGCTTCATGCCCGACGCAGACAATATGAACCCCGCCCGCAAGGCCGCCAAGGACGTGTTCCTGAAGGACAAGCGTTTCAAGGATAAGAGAGAGAACCTGAAGCGTGAGATCAGCCGCTGGCTGGAGCTGCTCGACCAGGCAGACATCGACACTGCAACGGGTTATGCGGACGCCTGTAAACAGGAAGAGGAGAAATTTACCAACGTGCTGAAGCAGGGTATCACCGATGCGCTCTATGCCACACAGAACCTGGAGCGCAGCTATCGTCAGCTGGACTCCTTCTTCAAGACCTGTGGTACTGACAAGGTGAAGAACCTGCGTGTGATCAACGTGCTGAAGGAAGACATCGCCGATGCTGACTCCGGTTTCGCCGGTGAGGTGGAGAACATCCTGCGCAACGGCTTCGACCGTCTGAGCCTGAAGGATGCCTACAGCCTCGTCTGTGTGCCGGGTGCTGTATTCACGGACAAGGTGGATCTGCTGCAGTGGGCCAAGATGGCATTCAAGTATAAGGTGATGCTGCTCACCGACCATGCCGATGAGTATTCGTTCGACGACTTGCAGGCCAACACCGAGGGCTATCGCGACAGCGACCAGGAGCTGATGAACGTAGTGATGACCGCCAACTGGATCGTCGGCCGTGAGGCTGAGAAGATGTCGAGCGACGAGGAGGATTCAAAGGCCTTCTATATCGCCCCGTCTGCTGCCCTCTGTGGTAAACTCTATGACGAGACGGCCAACATGGCACAGGGTGCCGGTGGTAAGAAGTATGGTACGCTGGACGGTGTGAAGGGTGTGAAGAGCGACCTGCTGAAGTCGGAGATCGCTGCCCTGATGGACAACCAGGTGATTCCTATGGTGTATAGCGAAGGCCGCGTGATGGCATTCAACAACACCACGCTCTACAATGGTGACCTCGACGCCATGAAGGAGTATCCTATCGTCCGCGTGTTCGACTGGGTGAAGAAGGTGCTGATGAACTTCGTGCATGAGGTGGCCCTCGAGAACTGGGATCCGTACAACAGCCCGAAGAACCTGAAGGCAAAGATCCAGGAGTTCCTCAACCAGTACAAGGGTTATGGCAACCTGTTCCAGAACTACGAGATCGGTGAGCCGCGTCAGGATCCTATAACCAAGCAGATCACCTGCGACATCACGCTGACGCCGTTCTATGCTGCCAAGAACTTCATCATCAAGGTGGCTGCCGACAAGAAGGCCAAGGAGGCTGCTATGGCAAGTGCATAATGAGAGTTTTACTACTATATTATTTATTAACAGAAAAAGCAAACGATTATGGCAAAGACTCCAGTTTCAATGACCATTGACGGTTACAAAGAGAGAGAAGTACTGATGGTGACTTACGAGTTCGATCAGGCAACAGACGTAGAAGGACAGATGGTCGGTATCCCCCGCGGT
>Ga0265298_10002412_pt1 | contig 26014 bp, 21 predicted proteins | sample AusTroGonzalo_MG_3_FD_193486 | JGI IMG/M metagenome (GOLD analysis project Ga0265298, IMG submission 193486) | Bovine rumen microbial communities from tropical cattle in Woodstock, Queensland, Australia - Gonzalo_01 | ecosystem: Host-associated > Mammals > Digestive system > Stomach > Rumen ...
TTGCGCTGATAACATTCGTACCGCTGACGCTGCTGATATACAAGAATATAAATGACGAGAAGAGCTTGATACTGACGATTGTGCTTGAATCGGCGGCTGCGAATCTCGGAAGCATGATGACTCCTGTGGGAAATCCGCAGAATCTTTTTCTGTACGATAAATTCGGACTGACGGCGATGACATTTGTGAAAACGATGCTCCCGGTCGGAACTCTCGGACTTGCCGCTGTGCTTGGGATAACATTTTTCCTGCCTCAGAAAAAGTGTCTGGCTCCCGAACGCAGGAACGAAAGGATACCGGTGATAAAAGCGGCGGTATATACAGGCTTGTTCCTGCTGTGTATAGCCGCGGTATTCAGGATTGTACCCGACTGGGTATGTCTGCTGGCTGCTGTGCTTGCAATGGCAGTATGCGACGCAAAGCTGCTGCTGAAGATAGATTATATTCTGCTCGGCACGTTTGTATGCTTTTTTGTATTTGTTGGAAATATCGCACGTATCGGGGCGGTAAGCGGTTTCTTTTCACATATCCTTACCGGTAAGGAGCTTGTAATAGCGGCTCTGCTTTCACAGCTCATAAGCAATGTACCTGCGGCAGTAATGCTTGCGGAGTTTACGGACAAGGGAACGTCCCTGCTGCTGGGAGTAGATATCGGAGGCTTCGGAACGATAATAGCGTCAATGGCGAGCCTTATCGCATTTCAGATATATAAGGGCTCTGAGGGCTCACGTGCAGGACGTTATATGACGATATTTACTGTAGTGAATGTGGTATTGTTCCTTCTTCTTCTCGGATTTCAGCTTATTATAATGAGAATATGACAATAATGTCCCCCATGACAGTTATACGGCGGTCATGGGGGACGGATTATTATTTATAGTTCTTGAAGTACAAACCGCCGAACAGGCTGAACATAAGCTTTTTCAGGAAGTTCACATCAGCCTTTGCGCCGGTAAGTATGTAGTTTTTAGCAATGCTGTTCATGCCGCTGGCAATGAAATCAACAATAAATACACGGTTTTCATCGGAAACATCGCTGATGAAATACTTGCAGTCCATGAGAGAGCGGTACTGTACATCGTACAGGAAATGTATCATATCATTCCGTACCAGCAGGGAAATGATATGCTTTTTGTTGATTATATAGCTGCTGTACTCCTCGCAGAATCCGCGGAATACTGCCGAATGGCAGGTAGCGGAGCTTTCCTCCGGCATAAAGCAGCAGTTATGGCTGAGTTCGTAAAGTATCACGTTTTCCTTTGTACTGAAGAGTGAATAGAAGGTCTGCCTTGAGACCTGAGCTTCACGGCAGAGGTCGCTGACGGTGATATCGTTGAACGGCTTTTCCTCAAGCAGTCTGAGGAGGGCGTCTGATATGAGCTTCTGTGACAGGAGCGCAGATTTGTTGCTGCCTTGATACATGGACAAAATACCTCTCTTTGTAAAAGTTACGGAAACAGCATTGACAAATGTCAATGACTATGATAATATTATAACAATGGAACTGACATTTGTCAAGTCCATTTCAAAGAGTATAAAACGGAGGTCAAAAAAATGGCACAGATAACAAAGGAAACAAAGATCGGAGAGCTTCTCCAGCTTGATAAGGACGTATCACCCATTCTTTTCAGCATAGGAATGCACTGCCTCGGATGTCCCGCGTCACAGGGCGAGACTATAGAGGAAGCTGCAATGGTACACGGCGTTAACGCAGACGAGCTTGTAAACGCTATCAACCAGAAGCTTGCTGAATGATCGTCTGAATAATAGTATAAGAAAATCAGCCGCGGTGAATTTTCACTGCGGCTGTTTTGTATTATACTATATTATGATCGTAAACGAGGAGAGTATAGTTTATTCCGTTTGCAACTGTTTCGGCAGTGCGGACAGGCTGCACTGTTTTGAAGAATTCGGACTTTTCAAGAAGATCATATTCGTAGCTTGATACGAGCAGGAAGTATTCACTCTGAAGGGGATCGTCCACGTACCACCTCTTTGATGACTGATAGTGGCGGCTTCTAACTCCGTTTTCGTCCACCTCAACGTCGCGCACCTTTACGGTCTCGCCGCTGATAACGGTTATTGAGTTGGCGTTCCAGAATGTTGAGTAGCCCTTGGTCACGCCTTCCTCTTTCAGGAAGTCTGCGAGGATATACTGTGTGTTTTTCTTGTAGTTGTCCTTGGGCATCTTGCTTACTGTCTGACAGCTCATGAAGCCGGCGGCAATGACCGGTACCAGAAGCAGGAAGCTTATCCTTGCCTGATCTGCCTGTGTGGAGACAGCCCAGCAGACGAAAAGTATGGTGAGTATCATAGCAGTGCCGATCATAGGGATTATACGCCAGTCAGCAGCTGAAAGAACACCGAATACATAGCCCATGAGGTTAACGGCAGTAACTGCCCAGTGTATCCATACCCATATACGCATCATTCTGCCCCTGCGGTCGTTTGCGTATTTTTTGTAGCAGCAGGTAGCGATCACCGGTATTACCGCAATTACAATTGAAGACATTATGAAAATGATATTAGGTACGCCTCCGTCCTTGGTGAACATGGTGTTTGGCATATTTTCAACACCAAGGAGCTTCATCCATGCCAGCGGCAGGGTGTGTATATGATCTATCCATGTATCCATATCAGAGAAGGAAGAATTGGCGTCCTGATAGCCTGCTTTGAGGTCGCCGACTAATTTGTTGTTGATTATTACGCCTAACGCAGACATACACAGCAGTATTAATACTCTTGTTAATACCTTGCCTGTTTTGCTGCCCCAGAGCTTCTGTCTGTTGTTAACTATCTGTTCAGCGAAGATACCGCAGACCAGAGGTATTGTGAAGAGGGAAATGCCAGTTATTCCGTCCAGTCCTGTAAGGAGCATGAAAATGCTGAGGCAGATGAATACGATGATCTTGCGTATATCCTTTGGACCTGAACTTTTTCCATTCTTTCGCAGGTTTCTTGCCTGAACGTCAAGTGAAAGGAATCGGAAATACAGATAGGTTCCTATAACGAGGAAAAGTATGCCGAGAGTATAGTATATTGTATGTCCCCAGAATATCTCACGCATTTTCGCTGTGGAAAGGGTGAGGGCAAGGAACAGAGAGGTACCGGTCAGTGATATCGGCAGGCTGCCTGTAATTTCACGCATCATGAGCACCATGAAAAGCGTAAGGATTATGAAGAAGCAGGTCATGCCGATTATATGCGTTTTCATGCTGAGACCGAAGAAGTGCAGCAGGGGACGCATTATAGTATTTGTGCCGAATGGCAGGAAGCAGGCGTAGGTGAATTCCTGATCGTAGACATGACCGCTTTCGGCAGAAGCGTTCGCCCACATTATCGTATCTGTACAGTCTGCGTGGAATTCGCCCCTTGAAGTATTCGTAACATAATAGCCTGTAGTAAACACAGCTCCTAAGAACAGGAAAACTGTGACCACCCATATTATCAGCTTGCTGAGTATGTCGAAGCGGTACTTGTCTGAGTTCTTTTCTGCGACAGCTGATCCGGAAGTGCCGGCTGAAACTGTTTCGGTGCCTTCCTTCGCTTCTTCTGAAGCAGCTGTGCTGACCGCCTCTGTCACTTCTTCCGGAGTTACGGTTTCAGCTATCTCCTGAGCAGTATCTGCCGCTGTCTCAGTGAAGTCGACTGTCTCCTCTGCGATACCGGCGCTCACCTCCGTAAGGTCTGTGACCTCTTGGGCAGCTCCGGCAGTGTCTTTTGCTGCATCGTTGTTATGTCCGGTTTTATTGAGTTCATTATCCATGATAATATACCTCCGATAGAATTAGAGGCGCAATAGCTGCGCCTCATACATTTAATGATCATTTTGCTTCTTTCTTGGTATAGAGAAGTATTTTCCTTGCGAAGAAGTTCCACAGAAATGATACGGCAGTAGATACGATCTTTGCGATTATCTGGAAAAGACTTGTAGTATCACCGAGCCATATCTCAAACAGCTTTGTGATACCCATTGTTATCAGAAGTCCGACAACACCGATTCCGGCAAAGCTGATGAACTCCACAAGCTTGTTTTTTACTTTTGAGTTCTTGAATATCCAGAATGTGCTTATGAAGTAGTTTACTGCAAGACCTGCAATGAATGAGAGGGAGTTTGCAACGATTGCAAGTTCCTTCTTTTCATGGAAAGCAAATCTGAAAAGGATGTATGACAATGCGAAGTCAACAACAAAAGCCAGTCCGCCGACGAAAAGGTAGCGGAAGAACTGTATCAGAGTATTGTCCGTATCGCCCACAAACAGCTTCTTGAACTGTCTGTCGCGGAATATCTGCTTTATCTCGTCCATTACTTCTTCTCCTCATGGTATTCCTTTTCTGTATTGACGTTCCATATAGCGGACTTGTCAGTGCTGCCGCTCTTTATAGCCTTTACAGCTTCAAAGGAAGTGACCATTGAGTGGTCTATATTGTTGTATCTGTGCTGACCATTACGACCTACACAGTAGAGATTCGGGATAGTGTCGAGGTACTTTATGAGCTTGTCCATTTCCTCGTAGGTATCGAAGTAAGCGGGATAAGCCTTCTTGACCTTTTCCATGTGGGTGTCTATGACCTCGTCTGCGCTGTCGATAAGACCGAGCTTGACCATTTCCTTAACGCAGAAGTCGGAGAACTGCTCCTCGGTCATATTCCAGAACTTGTCGCCCTCTGTAACGAAGTATTCAAGACCTACCCATACTGTATGTGCGAGGTCTTTTACCATGTAAGGTGACCAGTTGTTGTATATCTGGAAGCGTCCCATTTTTACACGTCTGTCCTGAACGTATACCCAGCAGTCGGGAACTATATTGCCCACTGTCTTCATAGTGGTCTTGTTCTTGAGCTTCAGCTTTGGAACGAGAACGCCGAGAGTCATATAGTCTCTGTAGGGGAGACCTGCCGCGATACGTGCAGCCTCCTCGGGAACGTCGTTCATGCCTGCAACGAGATCCTTTACCGGCATTGAGGAGATAACGCAGTCTCCGCTGAGCTCGATCTCCTGACCGTTCTTTGTATAAGTAACGCCTGTGAGCTGACCGTCGGCATTTTTATGGAGCTTCTTAACGGCAGCCTCCATGATGATATTGCCGCCCAGCTTCTTTATCTCGTCAGCTGTTACTTCCCAGAGCTGTCCGGGACCGAGCTTAGGGTACTTGAATTCCTCGATAAGAGAGGTATTCACCTTGCGGTTCTTGACTTTGAACAGCTTGCCGAAGAAGTCCTTGATGATACCTACCACGGACAGACCCTTTGTACGCTGAGCGCCCCATGAAGCGTCTATCTCGCTGGGGTGTCTGCCCCAAAGGTTCTCGGTGTAGTATTCAAAGAACATGGAGTAGAGCTTCTTTCCAAAGCAGTTGATATAGAAGTTTTCAAGGTTGTTTTCTGGGCGCTTGTGAAGAACGGCGCCGATATAGCTGAATCCTACCTTTACAGTCGTGAGCAGCCCGAAATTTTTTAAAGTTTCGGGCTTCAGAGAGATAGGATAATCGTAGAACTTGTCATTGAAGAGGATACGTGAGACCCTGCGCCTTTTGAGCATTACGCGGTTCTCTTTCTGAGGGTCGGGACCGCCTTCCTCTACATTCACGTGCCTTTTCAGGTATTTATCGTCGGAAGAGGGAGAGCCCTGCATAGGGAGCATATTGCTCCACCACTGATTTACCTCGGGTATCTTTGAGAAGAAACGGTGACCGCCCATATCCATGCGGTTGCCTTTGTAGTTTACGGTTTTGGAGATACCTCCGATAGCTGATGTTTCTTCAAGTACAGTCACATCGTATTCGCCGGAGTCGTCTTTAAGAAGCTCATATGCGGCGGTCAGACCTGCCGGTCCGGCACCGATTATTATGACTTTTTTCATGATGTATGATCCTTTCTTTACAGTGTCATGATATGTATATCACGTCTGTTATCCTTCCCCATGATACTGACGCCGACACCTATAATAATAGACGAAATAAAAGCCGGGATATTTCACATTATGCATGAAAAAGAGGCTTGTACCCTGAAAAGTCAAGGTAATACGTCATTTTTATAAATTATATTATACCATATAATATAATAGTAATCAAGAAAAAACAAACATTTTTTTATTTTAGTGCATATCAGACAATTGTAAACAACATAAATTGTATGAGTATACGAAATCGAAAAAACATTTATCAATAGTCAACTGATTTAAATTAAATAAGGTGCTGTGATTCCCGGCTGTAAAAGAATGCTGCGGAACTGAGAGCATTAAAAAAGGCGCACAGGGTATGTGCGCCTTGAAACATTATTTTTCCGTGCAGAATTCTACCTTTTCGCCGTTGAGAATCATATTTGTGGTCCTTACGGCGCACATTTTTCCGCACATTGAGCAGGTATGCCTGTCAGCCGGAGGAGTGCTCTCGAAGTAAGCCCTTGCCTTTTCGCCGTCAACGGCTATCTCGAACATCTTCTCCCAGTCCACCTCATGACGTGCCTCAGCCATAGCGTTGTCGCGGTCTGTAGCGTGTGGGACGCCCTTTGCGATATCGGCAGCGTGAGCAGCGATACGGCTTGCAATAATGCCTTCCTTTACATCATTCGCATCGGGAAGTCGGAGATGCTCGGCGGGAGTAACGTAGCATAGGAAGTCAGCGCCGCTGGCGGCAGCGATAGCACCGCCTATAGCTGAGGTGATATGGTCGTAGCCCGGAAATATATCCGTAACGAGAGGTCCGAGAACGTAGAAAGGAGCATTGTGGCAGATACGCTTCTGCAGCTTCATATTTGCCGCTATCTCGTTCATAGCCATATGTCCTGGTCCCTCTACCATTACCTGTACGTCCTTAGCCCATGCTCTTTCTGTTAGAGCTCCCAGCTCTATGAGCTCTGCTATCTGACCGCCGTCTGTGGAGTCGTCGATACAGCCGGGGCGGAGAGCGTCGCCGAGAGATATGGTACAGTCGTATTCGCGGAGTATATCGATGACCTCGTCGTAGTACTCATAGAACGGGTTTTCATTGCCTGTCATCATCATCCATGCAAAGAGGAGTGAGCCGCCTCTTGAAACTATGTTCATCTTTCTCTTGTCTCTGCGGAAGGCTTCAACAGCGCGGCGGTTTATGCCTGCGTGTATGGTCATGAAGTCCACGCCCTCCTCAGCATGAGCGCGTACTACCCGGAGAAAGTCCTCGGCGGTTATCTCAAGGAGATCTTTTTCAAGGTAGCCGATAGCGTCATACATGGGAACAGTGCCTATCATGGCAGGGGACTTTTCAACGAGAGCCTTTCGGAAGGTGTTTGTCTTGCCGTAGTTGGAGAGGTCCATTATAGCCTCAGCTCCGAATTTCAGCGCCATATCCACCTTTTCCATCTCTATGTCATAGTTCTTTGCGTCACCTGAGATACCGAGATTCACGTTTATCTTGGTACGCATTTTAGTGCCGATACCCTCAGGAGATATTGACTTGTGATTGATATTGCAGGGAATGCAGACCTCGCCCTTTGCCACCAGTGCTCGAAGCTCCTCTGCGTCTATGTATTCCTTTTCAGCGACTGTTTTCATTTCGGGAGTTATTATGCCCCTTTTAGCCGCTTCCATCTGTGTATGATAATTTCTCATTTTATTTCCTCCGGTTCTGCCGGAGCCGGAATGCCGAGAACGTGAGCCTTACGCTTTTTTCAGCTTCCGGCTCTCAGCATTTATTCAGTTTTGGGTTCTGCTTTGTTGCCTGCGCCTGCGAAGAGCTTTTTTGCTGCGATGCACAGGATAATAGTTGCTGCCATATCAGGCAGGGTGTTTCCAACAGGTATATCCTTTGTCATAAGGAACCTGTAGAGTGCAAAACCAAGCACCCATACGATACAGCTTATGATATCGAAGCTCTTGTCGGAGCTGTCCTTTTTCAGTATGAAGTAGTCCGCTATCTGAACTGCTATCATAGGCGCGAATACCGAGCCTATAAGGTACAGGAAGTTTGTTATATCGTCCATGGGGAAGAGGATGGCTCCCACAGTTCCGATCACAGCTGCCGCAACAGCCACCCATTTGCCTTTTAGCTTTGAGAGTATGGATTCTCCGGAGATACCTGCGGAATATGCGTCAAGAAATGTCGTTGTGACAGTCGAGAACACAACTATAAGAAGTCCTGCTATGCCAAGACCTGCCTTTACCATTATCTGAGCAATATCGGATTCTGCTGTGAAAATAGCCGCACCCATGCCGATAGCGTACATCCAGCAGCTTATTATGCCGTAAACTATCGCGCTTACAGCTGTTGCAGCTACGGGCTTTTCAGCTTCTCTTGTGTAGTCGCTTATGAGGGGAAGCCATGAAAGGGGCATTGCCACGGAAAGCTCAACAGCCGCGCCGAAGCTCATGCTTTCCTCTGATATGGGAAGTTCGCTGCCGTCAAAGAATATGACCTTGCAGAGAATAAGCGTGAGTATGAAAAGTGCTGCCATAGCGACAGTATTTATTTTACCGAGGTTCTTGATGCCTATTAGGATCCAGAGTATGATAAGTCCGCCGATGACAAGGCACCATATCCATTTTCCGGCGCCGAATATGCCGTTTGCGGCAAGAGCACCGTCGTATATCATTATAGCCGTCCAGCCTACCAGCTGGAGAACATTGAGCAGCGAGAAGAATATACCGCCCTTGCTGCCGAAACTCATTTTTACGGTCTCCATAGCGCTTTTTCTTGTTCTTCCGCCGATAAGTCCTGCGAGGAAGAGCATAGCGCAGCCTATTATATGACCGATGATAACTGCAAGGAGTCCTTTTCCGAAGCCCAGAGGAGCAAAATATGTTCCCGTGATAATTTCAGCTATGGAAACTCCTGCGCCGAACCATATCAGTCCGTTTTCGTAAATTGAAGTGCGTTTCTGTCCCATTACTCCGCCTCCCTTGCAAATTCGCCCGAGAGTGCGAAGGCGTGAGCCATGGGTCCGCTGCCACTTCCGAGGTCGAGCATTGCGGCAAGTGCGCCTGAGATGTAGTCCTTTGCGCGTTCCACGGACTTCTCAAGGGTGAAGCCCTTTGCCAGATTTGAAGCGATGGCGCTGGAAAGAGTGCAGCCTGTTCCGTGGGTATTGGGATTGTCTATACGTTTTCCGTTGAACCATGTGCAGCTGCTATTGTTCCAGAGAAGGTCATTTGCGTCATTGAGACTGTGACCGCCCTTGCAGAGTACAGCACAGCCGAATTTCTTGCCGATGACCTGAGCAGCCTTTACCATATCGTCCTGTGAAGCTATCTTCATATCCGCAAGTATCTCAGCTTCCGGGATATTTGGAGTAACCACTGCCGCAAGAGGAAGGAGCTCGGACTTCAGAGTCTCCACAGCTTCCTCGGCTATGAGCCTTGCGCCGCTTGTAGCTACCATAACCGGGTCTACGACTATGTTTTCCGCTTTGTACTCTTTCAGCTTTGCTGCGATAGTACGGATAAGTTTTTCGGAGGAGACCATGCCCGTCTTGACTGCGTCGGGACGTATGTCCGTAAACACAGCGTCAAGCTGCATAGCCAGAAATTCAGGCGATACCTCCATTATACCTGTTACGCCGGTCGTGTTCTGTGCAGTGAGAGCCGTTACAGCGCTCATTGCGTAAACACCATTCATGGTCATAGTTTTAATATCAGCCTGAATGCCGGCGCCTCCGCAGGAATCGCTTCCTGCGATCGTTAATGCTGTTTTCATTTCCATTTCTCCTTTGTTGTGATTTCGGGCTTATGCCCCAGCATTAATTTTGTATAGCGGGACAAGGTGGTGCCCCCGGTGTCCCGCGCAGCGTGATTCTGCAAAAAAAGGTGTGCCCGCAGAGAGACACACCTATCTTACATAAGTATTTCCCTACGTTGGCATTATCCAAATCAGGTAAGGTCGGAGTTTGAAACTCCCTCTCAGCCTGTTACACAAGCTCCCTTTTTCATATATATTATACCACTTTTTCACTGAATGTCAAGGAGTGGAATTGTTTACAAAATATACTTGAATGTAAGAAGCGGTTTTGGTAAAATTATTATAAGATGAAGCGCTCCTGAGCGCCGAATAAATATCCGTGAAACAGGAGGTATAAAGCATGGACAAGAAAGCAATGTATAAAATAAGCTACGGACTTTTCGTTGTGACAGCAAACAGTGACGGCAGGGACAACGGCTGTATCACTAACACTCTCGCACAGGTGACTTCTTCCCCGAACAAGGTGAGCCTGACAGTCGCAAAGACGAATTATACTCACGATCTGATAATGGCGACAGGAAAATTTACAGCTTCCGTTATAAGCACGGACGCTGATTTTGAGCTTTTCAGGCATTTCGGTTTCCAGTCGGGCAGAGATGTTGACAAGTTCGCCGATTTCAGTGACTGCAAGCGCGGCGAAAACGGCTGCATGATAGTCACGAAGGGCACAAATGCGTATATATCTGGTTCCGTATGGCACAGCATAGACCTCGGCACTCATACCATGTTCATCGCTGAGGTAACGGATATGGAGGTACTGAGCGATACTCCTTCCGCAACTTATGAATACTATCAGAGCAATATCAAGCCTAAGCCCGAGGCTGTAGGGACCACCTCCGACGGACAGACTATCTGGAGATGTGTTATATGCGGCTACGAATACGTTGGCGAAGAGCTCCCCGACGATTTTATATGCCCGATATGCAAGCATGGAAAGGCTGATTTCGAGAAGGTAACACAGGGGGCTCACGAGGACGCTGTCCCCGTTGGAACGACTGAAAGCGGAGAGACTGTCTGGAGATGTACTGTCTGCGGCTATGAGTACGTGGGAGACGAGCTTCCTGCCGACTTTGTCTGTCCTATCTGCGGAGTGGGCACGGAACTATTTGAAAAAATGAGCTGATGTAAGCAATATACAGTATAGCTTTTGCGTAAGGGGGATATATTATGATCGTATATTTTTCAGCTACAGGAAACAGTAAATATGCAGCGGAGCGTATAGCCGCAGCTCTGAACGACAGGGCTGTGTCCATAGAGGACAAATGCTATGATATAACTCTCGAAGAGGGGGAGTGCTTCGGTATAGTAACTCCTACACACTGGTGGGCTCTGCCGATACCTATGAGGGAGTTCCTCCAGAAGCTGAGGCTTCACAGACAGGGAAAACACTATGTTTTCATAGCTTCCACTTATGGCACTACCGTGGGCTGCAGCGGCGAGGAAGCGAGACATCTCCTGAAAGACAACGGTATACGCCTCAGTGCGGTGTACAGTATAAAAATGCCTGATAACTGGACAGTGACCTTTGATCTCAGTAACAAGGAGAAGGTGGCTAAGCAGAACGAGGCTGCTGAAAAGAATATAAACAGCGTTATCTCAAAGATACTTGACAGGAAAAAGGGCTGCTTCCTCACCATGAGGACTCCTTATGCCTTCCACAAGTACACGGACAAGGTCTTTGCAAAGGTGAGAATGACAAAGAATCTCCACGTTGAAGACAGCTGCAACGGCTGTGGTCTCTGCGCTCAGAAATGTCCTGTAAAGGCGATCGAGATACAGGACGGAAAGCCTGTCTGGGTGAAGGAGCGCTGCGCTCTATGCTTCCGCTGCCTGCACCACTGTCCGCAGTTTGCTATACAGTTCTGGAACGGCGCTACCAAAAAGCACGGACAGTATACCAATCCGAATGTAAAGGTATAAGGAGCTGAAATATACCCGAAATGGACAATAATAACTGCAAATACAAAATCTTCAACCGCGACATGATGAAATACCTTGCGGTATTCATCATGTTCTGGGGACATCTTATCGGCTGGTCGGTGCAGTACAAGTACGGTGATATCGAAGCATACTATACTCTTCCTTTGTGGGAATACATCATAATATATACCTCACTGTTCTGTCCGCCTGTAATGTTTTTCTTTATCGCAGACGGTTACAAATACACACGCGACAGAAAAAAATATGCACAGAGGCTTCTGCTCTTTGCCTGCATAACTCAGCCCTTTGACTGGCTGTGCTGTAATAAGTTCAGTGGCTGGTGGCACACAAACGTTATATTTACGCTGTTTTTCGGACTGCTGGCTATAATGGCATGGGAAAGTAAGTACAAGCTGTGGCAGAGGATAGCGCTTGTAATACTGTGTGACGGAATAACGCTGCTTATATATTCAGACTGGATCATATTCGGAGTTCTGTTCATACTGTTCCTGCATATCTTCCGTGAAAAGCCAAAGGCGAGGTTTATAGCCTATATGAGCCTTACAGCTCTGCATTTCCTGCCGAACCTGTTCAGTCTCGGCAAGATACCCACGGACAGACTTATCATACAGATAGCGGTCATGATGCTGATGTTTGTGCTTGCATACCTGTGCATGACTGTTTTTTACAACGGCAGGAAGGGAAAACACCCAACGCTGGCAAAGTGGTTCTTTTACGGCTTCTACCCGCTGCATTATCTGATAATATGGATAGTCAGCGTTATTATCAGTACATAAAAAAGGCACTCTGAGGAGTGCCTTTTTTATGTTTATTGACTTATGAGAAGCTTACGCAACGCAATGAGGTCAAATACATCTAAAACTGAATCATTGTTGATATCTGTATTTTCTGCATTGACTTCTTTTTCAGAGCCGAGAAGGTATTTCTGCAGCTTTACAAGATCGGCAACATTTACCTGACTGTCGCTGTTGACATCACCCCTGAGCACCGAGCTGTAAAGACCGTAAACCGCTATTTCTGCCACATTGCAGAGATATACGCTGTCCCTGTTCAGGGGACTTGCCGGAGCACCGGTAGGGACCTCATAGCGGACATACCGTGCGGTAACATTGTCAAATTCCGGTGTGAAGTTCATACGGAAGGCAGGCTTGCTCTCAACAGTATATATCTTCTTCCAGTTTGTACCGTCAGTTGATACGCTGAAATATCCGCCTATCATTCTGTATTCGTAGTCCTCGCGGGGACAGTAGGCGATATTTTTTATCTGACAGTTCTTTCCGAGATCCATAGTGACGTATCCGCCCTCAAGCCCGTCAAAATAAGTGTTCAAGTTGCCGTCGTAAGCCTTTTCAAAGGTAACTGAGGCAGTGTCCTTCCATGAGGAGCTTCCGCTGCCGGAAACAGGAGCGAGCCTGTCGTATTTCGCAGCTGAGGACTGACCGTGAGGAGTTCCGTACAGGGCTATCTCGGCGATATTCGCACAGTAGGCGTTGTCATTGTTGTAGTCGTTCTTCGGCGCTCCGGAAGGTACCTCATACCTTATGTAACGTGCTGTTGTGTCACCGGAAAGCGCTGTTACGTAGTGCATACCCGATGTGGGCTTGCTTTTTACGGTGTATAGCGTCGTCCAGTTCTGACCGTCCTGCGATGCAAGGAAGCGTCCGTCTCCCATACGGTATTCATATCCGGCTCTCGGAGCATAGCCCAGTGCGGACAGGTCATAGAGCTGACCGAGGTCTGCCTGTACCCAGCCGTCGGAAACTCCGTCAAAGAAGGTAGAGATATTTCCGTCGAAGGCCTTTGTGCAGTCTGTGGAGGAGTCGCTGTTCCATGAGGCTGATCCGCTCACCATGCCGGAGGTGACATTGATTCTGTCTGTGAGAGCTCCGCCGCCTTTTACTCCGTTGATGATGAAGGTGGTAACGGACTGCTTGGCAAGTGAAACCTCAAGCGCTCCGCCGGATACGCTGATATTACCTGTATCCTTCCAGTTCTCGGAATTGCTGGTGCGTATGGCTGAGGCAGAGGTCCCTGCGGAATCAAAGCCGGAAAGGTCGAATACAAGGTCCTTATCGGAAGAGCCGTCGTTTGTGGCAACGATGACCAGTTTATTGTTCTCGGTGTCGAGAGCTGCCACGCAGTTCCCGCCACATTTCAGCATAGTCATACCGGGGCGGATATACCGTGAAAACTGTCCCATAGCGTAGTATTTTTTAGTGAGTATGATATTATTGCTGTCATGGTCGGCAACGGCAAGTCCCCAGTAGCCGCCCTGCGTGTTTACCATACCCTTGTCCTTGTTGCCGTTCATTCCCACGGAGGATATATGGTTGTCGATGACCTGCCAGAGTATCCATGCGGAGCAGTTCAGCTCGTTGCAGTCAAGGGTTATGCGGTCGGCAAGCCACAGTGCCGCGCCCATTTCGCCTGCATCAGTACCTGCTGTAGAACCGCCGTCCACCTCGCTCATCCACAGGTTGCGGCCTGCCTTTATAGCTGTATTCTTCAGCTCAGCTCGCTGACTGCCGCCGTAGGTGTGGGTGTCGATACGTCCTATCAGAGCCTTTGTGGTGTCTGACATCTTGTTCCATGAGCTTATTTGAGTATCTATTACAGATTCGTCGCAGGCGCTGATGATTATATCATTTATTCCGCGCTTTTTCAGCGACTTTGAAAGCTCCTGATAGATCTTGTCCATAGAGGAGCCCTGGTCGAAATGGCAGCCTTCCTGCTTATTGCTGTAAGCTCCCCAGTAGTTTGTATATGGCTCGTTCATGGGTGTTATGCTCTGGACGTGTATGCCCCAGTCCTTTTCGTAATGGGCTGTTACTTCGGCTAAGTATTCGGCAAAATCCGTGTATTTGTCGTCTCGGAGGTTGTTGTCGTTTGAGTCCTTTGCACCTGAGCTGCAGCCGCTGTTGGTCATGTAGTACGGCGGGGAATTTGAGAACATCTCAACTATCATATCGTCGCCTGCCGCTTCGATACAGCGCCTTAGCACATTGCGCTGATTGGCGTCGGCGCTCCAGTCGTAGGTTACGGAGCCGTTATTGTACTTCGTATAGCCCGGCATATTTGAGTCGGTACGGGTTATATGAGTGTGGGAAGGGTCGTCGCCGCCGCCGATATTGAAGCGGGCGATGTTAAGACTCAGTCCGTCTGTGCTGAAAAAAGTTCCGGCTGCCTTTTGTGAAAGTGTGTCCGAATAGCCTATGCGGTTCGCCCACCAGCAGAGGGAAGTGCCCCAGCCCTCGAATTTTCCGTCGTTAATGTCGTATACGTCATAAGGCGATATGCTCACGATGGTGGCTGCTGCTGCGGTATCTGTTGCAGGGAAAGCGTTTGTCAGAGCCGTCAGCATACATATCGAGGCGGCTGCGGATATGATCCGTTTTATCATTTTCATGTTTTTAGCTCCTTTCAGGGCTGAATATATATTACTAACATTATAACGTATTTTTTGTGTGCTGTAAACATAAAAAATGATGTTTTTGATGAAATTCTGACCCTTTTTTCGGTACGGATATTATTCGTCTTTACATATTTCTTTAAATATGCTATAATTTTGAAAATGAGATACGGTTTTATGCGGAGCCGCCGTGTACTGTCGGAGCTTTGCTCCGACAGACGGTTTCACAGCAGAAATGTGAGAGAACTGTTTTTTTGCGCAGTGAAACCGTCGGACGCAAGCGTCCGTACACGGCGGCATATATAACGATGAAAGGAAAAAAGATGAGCGCTTACGTTGAGTTCAAAAATGTTAAAAAGACATATAAGACAGGCGAAGTCGAGATACACGCCCTGAATGACGTAAATTTTGAGATAAACAAGGGAGAGTTCTGCGTTATCGTTGGAGCCTCAGGTGCCGGAAAAACGACTATACTCAATATCCTCGGCGGTATGGATACTCTTACGAGCGGAAGCGTCTTTCTTGACGGTACGGAAATATCTGCTCTCAGCAAAAGGAAGCTGACCGCATACAGGCGCTATGATGTGGGATTTGTTTTTCAGTTCTATAACCTTGTGCAGAATCTGACTGCGCTTGAAAATGTGGAGCTGGCTGCGCAGATATGCAGGGATCCTCTTGATGCAAGGAAGGTGCTGGAGCAGGTGGGACTTGCAGAGCGTACAAAAAATTTCCCTGCACAGCTCTCCGGCGGAGAACAGCAGCGTGTGGCGATAGCGCGTGCTCTTGCCAAGAATCCTAAGCTTCTCCTCTGCGACGAGCCTACCGGCGCTCTGGATTACACTACCGGAAAAGCGGTACTGCAGCTTCTGCAGGATACCTGCCGCAGGAACGGTATGACAGTTGTGGTCATAACCCACAATCAGGCGATAACTCCTATGGCTGACCGTATCATAACAGTAAAAAGCGGTACTGTATCGGGAGTGCGGATCAATGATAATGTGGTTGATATCGCGGATATAGAATGGTGACGCTATGGGAAGAGCAGTAAGAAAGAACGCGCTTCGGGAGATACGCGGCACATTCGGACGTTTTTTTGCCATAATGGCTATTATCGCTCTCGGTGTCGGATTCTTCTCGGGCGTCAGGATAACGACCCCGGCAATGGTGGATACTGTCAACAGGTTCCTTAACGAGAATCAGTTCTATGATTACAGACTGCTTTCGGCGCTTGGCTGGCAGGAGGAGGATATCGAGGACTTCCGCGGTCAGAAGGACGTCCGGTATGCGGAGGGTGCCTACAGTCTCGATATACTGACGGCAGGAACGAATGAATACGTTATGAGGCTTCATTCCATCACGGAGAATATAAATGGTATCAGGCTGGTCGAGGGCAGGATGCCGAAAAGTGATGACGAGTGTCTTATAGAGTATGGAAAAAGCTCTGTGGGCAATAAGATATATCTTTCTGATGATAATTCCGATACTGTGAAAAATGCTCTGAAGCATGATATATTTACTATAGTCGGAGCTGTTGATTCTCCAATGTATATCAATTTCGAGAGAGGCAATTCCTCCGTCGGCAACGGTGAGATAAGAGGTTTCGTTTATCTTCCAGCGGAAGCCTTCGACCTTGACGTCTATACAGAGGCTTATGTGAGATTCGATCAGGATCTTGATATCTATTCTGACGAGTATGACGACTATATGGACGGCAGGGAGGAACAGTGGGAGAAGACAGCTCAGTCCCGCGCTGACCTGCGTTTTGATGAGATATACAATGAAGCTGAGAAAAAGCTCAGCGACGGCAGGGAAGAGCTGGAAAAGAACCGCAGCGACGGTCAGGAAAAGCTTGATGAAGCCAGAAAAAGTCTTGATGATGGAAAGGCGCAGCTTGATGAACAGCTTTCTCAGCTGGAGCAGAAAAAGGGTATCATGCCGGAGCAGTATGCTTCGGGTATGGAGCAGTATAATGCGGCTCTTGCTGATTATGAAAGCGGACTCGCGGACTATGAGAGCTCCCTTGCGGACTTTGAAAAGCAGATAAGCGACGCGGAGGAGGAGCTCCGCAAGGGCGAAAATGAACTTGAAAAGCTTAAAAAGCCTGATACCTATGTGCTTGGAAGAAATACCAATATCGGATATGCCTGCTTTGAAAGCGATTCGGATATCGTGGCGCAGGTCGCAAGAGTTTTCCCTGTGTTTTTTATCCTTGTGGCTGCTTTGGTATGTATGACCACAATGAGCCGTATGGTTGAGGAACAGCGCACTCAGATAGGAGTTCTGAAAGCTTTGGGCTATTCCGAAAGAACGGTAATGGGCAAGTATATGTTTTACTCGGGAACAGCCGCCATTACTGGCTGTATCCTCGGATACGGAGCAGGTACATACGTGTTCCCGAAAATAATATGGAAATCCTATGAGCTGATGTACCTGAAACTGCCGATACGTTATCTTTTCAGTGTAAAGCTTGCGGTCATCGCACTTGTGGTGTCGCTTATATGTTCAGTCGGAGTTACATGGTTCAGCTGCAGGATAGAGCTTTCCGAGACAGCTGCCGCTCTTATGCGTCCCAAGGCTCCTAAGGCGGGAAAGCGAGTGCTTCTGGAGCGTGTTGGCTTTATCTGGAAAAGGCTGAAGTTTCTTAAAAAGGTATCTATCAGAAATATATTCCGCTATAAAAAGCGCCTGTTCATGATGATACTCGGTATCGGAGGCTGCATGGCGCTTCTGCTCACGGGCTTCGGTATAAAGGACTCTATCGCAGGCTTTGCTGATACTCAGTATGACGAGATAGAGATAGCTGACGCTTCTGCCGCACTGAGAAATATGGACGATGGTGTCCCCGATGATCTGCTGACGGTTTTAAACGAAAATTCAGGGGATCATACTCTGCTCTATACGGGAGCGTGGGATCTCCTTTACGGCAAAAGAGTAAAGAGCGTGACTCTGAACGCAGCAGAGAGCTTTGATGATATGGATAAATACTTTGTCCTGAGAGATATTAACGGAGAAAAGATAGCTCCGCCTGCTGAGGGTGAAGCCGTTGTAAGTCACAGTATCGCTGAGCGCTACGGTATCAAAAAAGGCGGTACAATGAGGCTCAGGGACGAAAATATGCGTGAACTCAATGTTAAGGTGACCGGAGTATTTGAGAACCATGTTTACAACGTGGTATTCATCAGAAAGGATACCATGGATAAGCAGCTCGGCGAAAAAACTCCGCTGAACTACGCCTTCATCAACTTCAAAGAAGGAACTGATGAGGATCAGGCTTATGCAGCGATATCAAAAAACAGCCATGTTATGCAGCTGCTGAGATTTGATGTTCTGAAGGTGAGACTGAGCAAGATGATGGGAAGTCTCGATTATATCGTACTAATAGTTATCATCTGTGCCGCCGGACTTGCTTTCATTGTTCTGTATAATCTTACAAATATCAATATAACGGAACGTATCCGCGAGATAGCAACGATCAAGGTGCTCGGCTTCTTCCGGCGGGAGACCTCGGCTTATGTGCTGCGTGAGAACCTTGCGCTTACGGCTATGGGGATTGCAGCCGGAAGCGTTGCCGGCGTATTCCTGCACCGTTTCGTAATGGCACAGATAAAGGTGGACCTCGTGGATTTCAGTGTAAAGATACTGCCTGTGAGCTTCCTTTACAGCATAATCCTTACATTCCTTTTCAACTTTGCTGTCGATCTCTTCATGGAGCTGAAACTGGAGCGTATCAACATGGCTGAATCACTTAAATCAATAGAGTAACTTAAATAATGATCTTATTATGTCCTCCCTTCAATCAGGGGAGGATATTTTTGTGCAAGTTACCAAATACTGGGAAAAAGTCCTTGTTAACATTGACTTTTATAATTACTTATGTTATAATAAAAATGAACCAATAACAGAAAAAGAGGGTTCGGGGATATGTATCGATCAATTCGATAAGGAGAATAGAAAATGAATTACAAGATCAGAAGAGGCGTACTCAAAAGGTACAAAGACGAGAAGAACGTCACCGAGATCTTCATTCCCGATAGTGTCGACATTATCGGAGAGGGCGCTTTCAACGGCTGTACTAATCTTGTAAGGATACTGATACCCGATTCGGTAAAGGTGATTTCGGATACAGCATTCAATGACTGTGAGAACCTTAAATGCATTTCTCTTCCTGAGAGTACCGTCAGACTTGGCTGGTATGCGTTCAAGGGCTGTCATAATCTGCGGGAACTTACGATTTCTTCAGCACTGAAGGAAATAGGCAGACACGCTTTCGCAGGCTGTGATAATCTTACAACAGTTCATGTCAGACATGATGACAAGGTTTACAAGTTTGTACTCAATGCCGAGCTCGATGACGAAAGATGGCAGCAGATAAGGCACTCGCTGCATCAGCTTGACAAAGCAATAGCGGTTTGATGATCCCACACCCCCGTCCGTAGCAATGGGCGGGGTGTTTTTTTGCTCTGTGATATGAAAAAGCCCGTGCTGCTGCACGGGCTTATGTTTTACCTGTTAAGTTCATATTTCGGCATGAGTTGGAGCTTATGGAGATTTGCACTGTGAAGGCGGTCTATCTTTTCCTTTATCTCAGGCACTGAGCTGAGATCGTCCTCTCCGCGGATATACCTGTCAAGCATTGCATATGTGAAGCCGAGATTTTCTTCGTCTGTCTTGCCGCAGAGTCCGTCTATCGGTACCTTATGTACAAGTTCACGGGGAAGTCCGAGGACCTCGCCTACCTGTAATACCTCAGTTACCGTGAGGTCTGAAAGAGGGGAGAAGTCTCCGGCTGCGTCGCCGAATTTCGTAGAGTAGCCCACCCAGTCCTCGGAAAGGTTGCAGGTATTTACTACTCTGCCATTGTGGCAGGCTGCTATAGCATAGAGTGTAGTCATGCGTATACGTGCGGGAGTGTTGACAACAGCCTGATTCGTTGGCTCTACGTGCTTTTTAAGCTCGTTCATGAAAGCCTTTACCGTATCGCCGATATTGATGGTATAGCTCTTTATGCCGAGAGTATCTACAAGCAGATGACTGTAGGAGATGTCAGCCTGCTCGCCCTGAGGCATAAGCACTCCGATAACTCTGTCTTTTCCGAGAGCCTTTGCGCATACCGCTGCGGCTACGGAGCTGTCCTTGCCGCCTGATATGCCTATAACGGCGTTTGTTGTGGGAGAAGCGGTCCTCTCAAACAGGTCGCGTACCCATTCAACTACTTCCTTTGTCACTTTTTCTGCATTGAAACTGTAGCTCATAAATATTCCTCCGCTCTTTATGTATTCAGACCGCGGTATACAGTCTGGGCATATTATTTTGCCATTGCCTTCTTTATAGCAGCAAGAAGCTCGTCGTAAGTTTCGAATGCCGGAAGCTCGGGGTGATCCTTCTTGATCTGCTCTGTGCTGCGGAACAGGAAGCCTGCCTTGCTTGCTTCTATCATACCGAGATCGTTGTAGCTGTCACCGCTTGCAATAGTATCATATCCTATGGACTGGAGAGCCTTTACTGTAGTGAGCTTGGACTTCTCACAGCGCATCTTGAAGCCGGTTATCTCGCCGTTTTCTGCGACCTCAAGGCTGTTGCAGAAGATAGTAGGCCAGCCCAGCTTCTTCATAAGAGGTGCAGCGAACTGCGTAAAAGTATCGCTGATGATTATGACCTGTCCCAGCTCGCGGATAGAGTCAAGGAACTCCCTTGCGCCTTCCATTGGTTCGATCTTTGCGATAGTGTCCTGTATTTCTTTAAGTCCGAGACCGTGTTCCTTGAGAATGCCAAGGCGCCATTTCATGAGCTTGTCATAGTCTGGCTCGTCACGTGTTGTCTTTTTGAGTTCGGGAATGCCGCTTGCCTCCGAAAAAGCTATCCATATTTCGGGAACAAGGACTCCTTCAAGGTCAAGACAAGTTATATACATAATGAATTCCTCCGTTATAAAAATCTTACTTTAATATTATACAACTTTTTGAGTTGTTTGTAAAGTAAAAAATAAGAGCGGCATTAAGCCGCTCTTTATGTCAGTATGAAAGAACTGTATTTATTATGCCTTGATAGAGATATCCTGTCTGACTTGCAAAATCAAAGCCAAAATCAGCCGGGTTCTGGAGCTGCATAACTATTATGTATGAACCGTCCGAACCATAATTGCTGTAATCGGTATATTTTATTTTTTCGCCTGTGCGGTCAGCCACATTTTTCAGGCAGCCTGTGATATATAGGAAATCACCACGCCCTGTTTCAGCGGTCCCGGTCTTTGCGTAGAATTCGTAATTCTCCGGAACGTAGATGCCAAGATTTCCGGCAACCGCTCCCATACAGTCAAGAAGATTCTGACGGTATTCCGCAGGTATGCTCGCTATGGTCTCATATGGAGTGGAGCCCTTTGCACATTCCTTTGAAGGATCTGTGGTATCGACTACCTGCTGTACAACGAAGGGCTTTACCATGTCTCCGAATACAGCTTCTCTGCCAAGAGCGGCAAGATATATGGGACAGGTCTTTACGTGAGACTGTCCGAACGCGCTCCTGCGCAAATCATCGAGACATTCTATCTTTATCTGGTTTTCGATAGTACCGAAATCACAGATTATAGGGTCGCAGAAATGGAAAAGATCGTTCAGCTCGGAAAGTACCTTTTCTGTACCGAGGCTGTCATATGCCTTTGCGAAGAAGATATTGCTCGAATTAACAAAGGCTGAATAAAGCGTCCTCTCAGGTATGGGATATCCGCCTGTTTCGTGGTCCCAGTTGACGATCGTAGCTCCGCTGTCGGTCCATTCGCCGTCATCGTAAAGACAGGTGATGCCGTTCTTGTCGGCTATGACTTCTGACATTATCTTGAAGCATGAACCGGGGGAGGCGTTCATGAACGCCTTGTTCTCAAGAGCGCCTGACCAGAGGGAGTTCCTGTATTCCTCGTCGGAGAAATACAGCTCCGGGTCATAATTGGGATAGGACACCTCAGCGAGTATCGAACCGTCTGTCCTGAGTACAACTACCGAGCCTGACATACCCATATTAGCCATATAAGAGCAGAGCGCGGTCTGTATGTCGGAATCTATGGTGAGACGGACCGATCTGCCGACTTCATGATCTGCGGTTATACTCGTGGGATTTACAGTTTTGAGCAGATCCTTCAGCGAGTTATCAAGACCGTCCGAAGCCGCACTGATTATATTGCTGAAGGAATAGGCGCAGTCCTCACCGTAAATACGCTCATCGTCTTCACCCTTGGCATAAGTGCCATATGTAATAAGATTTAAATTGGTATCGTAAATATTTCCCCTGTATACCAGTGCTGTCGTCGTGGTAGTAGTTGTCGTTTCTGCAGCAGTCGTTGTGTTCTGCTGCACCGCTCCGGTGCCGTTAAGGACTTCAAATTGTCCGACCTTTGCCGAACAGGACGGAAACGACATTGCCGCGGCGCCTGCAGCCAGCAGCGGCAGAAGCCTTGTTCCCCTGAAAATCATTTTGATTACCGTCCTCAGAAAGATTTGCATTTTCGCACCTTTGAAGATGCGGGAAAGTCATACCTTAATTATACATTCTTTTCCACGATACGTCAATATATTTCAAATAATAAAACAAGAAAATTTACATTTGTTTATTATATTATGTATTGACACAGCTCCTCATGCAGAATATAATTAATGTGAACTCAATACAACGATAATGCAAAAGCTAACGGAGGTGAGCATATGGCTTCAAGCAGGGAATATCTTGAATTCGTACTTGAACAGCTGTCAGGCATCGGAGATATATCATACAGGACCATGATGGGAGAGTACATCTTATATTACCGCGGCAGGGTCGCAGGCGGGATATACGATGACCGATTCCTTGTAAAACCGACGGCTTCCGCGAAAAGGCTTATGCCGGACGCACCTTATGAGATACCCTATGAAGGCGGCAGCCAAATGCTGCTTGTGGAGGATATCGACAACAGATTCTTCCTTAAAGAGCTTTTTGAGGCAATGGCAGGCGAGCTGCCGGAACCAAAGAAAAGGAAGCGTTAGTCAGTGAGAAAGAAAGCTCCCGTGGGTTGCTGCCCATGGGAGCTTTATGTTATTTACCTATGACTCTGTTGAGTATCTCACGGTAAACGCCTGCTGACTGAGAGGCGAACTCAAAGCCGTGTTCGGCTGGGTTCTGTATCTCCATCACCACTACATATGAGCCGGTTTCACCGTAGTTGTCGTAGTTGTCCCAGCTCTGAGAACCGTTGTCGTTATAATTTTTAGCGCAGCCTGTTATGTACAGGAAGTCGCCGAGCCAGCCCTCTGCGGTGCCGGTCTTGGCGTAGAAGCTGTAGCCCGCTGGGGGATATACTCCTATATCAGAAGCTACCGAGCCCATGACACTCAGGAGATTGTCCCTGCACTCCGGCGGTATCGATGCAATAACGTCATTTGCCTTTGAGCCGCTGCCTGTTTTCCTGCCCGGATCTGAGCTGTCCACTATATCCTTCATTACGAAGGGAGTGACCATATCTCCGAATGCAGCCTCTCTGCCGAGTGCGGCAAGAAAGATGGGGCAGGTGAGGACCTTTGCCTGTCCGAAGGCGCTCCGGCGTAGGTCGTCTATATCCTCTATCTCTATATTATTGCTGAGGTCGCCGAAGTCGCAGTGGATATCGTCGGAATCCTCAGCACCGAAATGGAATATTGTTCTTAGGTCTCTGATAACATTTTCTTCTCCTATATTCTCGAAAGCTTTTGCGAAGAAGATGTTGCTGGAGTTGATAAATGCCGAATTCAGTGATCGGTTAGGTATAGGGTAGTTGCTCTTGTTGGTCTTGTGATCCCAGTTGACAATGGGGTGATCGTTGCCGAAATCCCATGTACCGTCGTCATAGAGGGAGTATATACCGTATTTATCAGCCAGTACCTCGGACATTATCTTGAAGCAGGAACCGGGCTCATAGTTGCTGAAAGCCTTGTTGCCTGTTTCTCCCCACGCGAGATCCTCGTTGTATTTCTGATCCGCGACTGCATTGGGATCGTATGACGGGTAGCTTACCTGTGCCATTATGGAGCCGTCTGTCCTGAGGACAACTACTGCGCCTCTGAGGTTTATGCTTTCCATGTAGCTGTATATGTCGTTCTGAACGTCACCGTCGATAGTGAGCTTTATGGACTGACAGCCGTTTTCGCCGGCAGGGGCGGTGAGGACCTTGTCAAAGGCTGTGTCATAGCCGTCAGACATTGAAGTGATGATATTTGCAAAGGAAACGGCATAGTCATTCGCATAGATTCTTTTTTTGCCGTCTTCAGAATCGGAAACAAGAAGATGTCCATTTGAATCGAAGATATTTCCCTTTGCGCCTGAAGCGGCATTGGTCTTTTCTTCTGTGACTGCTTCCGTTGCAGTTTCGGTGGTCACTGTAGAAGGCTCCGTGGCTGCTTCCGGTTTTTCGCCCAGGTCAGCCTTGCCTACAGGCGATGAACCGCATGAAGCAAATGAGGTGAGCAGTGCTGCAGAAGCTGCAAATGCTGTGAATCTGTTTGTTTTCATTTTATCTTTTCCCTTGATATGTATTTTTCGTAAGACGAATTACTAATATTATAGTCCATATTATCGCTTTCGTCAACTGTTTGCGAAAAAAATACTTGACTATTTCACTGAGATATGAGATAATAAACTGTATGAGATTTTTAATGAAAGCGAGTTTTGTTATGTTAAAGTATATTCTTACATTCCTTATTTCAATGGTGCCTATTGTTGAGCTTAGAGGCGGTATTCCAATAGGCGTTCTCAAATTGGGCGTTAAGTGGTACTATGCTGTACCAATCTGTATGATAGGAAATATGCTGCCTGTTCCGTTCATATTCTTCTTTGCGAGAAGAATACTGGAATGGGGCTCTGATAAGCCAGTTATAGGCAAATTCTTCTCATGGTGCCTTGAAAAAGGGCATCACGGCGGCGAAAAGCTGAAGGAAAAGGCAGGCAAGGGTATGTTCTGGGCACTGCTCCTCTTTGTTGGTATTCCGCTCCCCGGTACTGGTGCATGGACGGGAACTCTTGCGGCAAGTCTTCTTGACCTTGATTTCAAGAAGAGCATACTTGCAATAGCTCTCGGAGTTGTTCTTGCATCTGTGATCATTACGGCTCTTATTCTTATTGGAGTTGGAACCTTTTCTGCCTTAAAATCATGATACGTCCGGAAAACAGCGGTGACGCTGCCGCAATTGACAGGATAGTGAGCGGCTTCGGTGGAGATGATACATATACCGCAAGGCTGCGCAGCTCAGGCGGTATCATTTCAGAGCTTTCACTGGTTTCGGAGGACGGCAGCGGCGGTATTAACGGCTTTATCGGCTGTGCTCCAGCAAGGACAGGGGGGCTGGATACTCCGCTTATCACCGGTGTACACGCTGAAAGCGATGAAATAAAAAAAGCGCTTGTTACAGAGCTTATACGCAGGGCAAAGGAGCAAGGAAGAGATTATCTGCTTGCCTGTTATGATGAGTCTGTACCATATGAGGAGCTTTCGTTCTTCAGCTCTGTGTGTTTCGGTATAATCCCTCCCGGCAGCTTTGAGGAGATCGGTTCTTTGCTTTGCATATGCCTTTCGGGAAAGAAGCTTACGGAAGCAGTCAGGGCGGAACTGCCGGCAGAGCTTGAAAAGAGCTTTACTGAGCCGGTTTTTGATATCCACACACGTCTTTCGACGGAAGAAGTGGAGTTTGCCGCATTGGACACAAGGCGGCGAAGCCGTATAACCAGCTATTTCATGGACGCTGCACTTATACTGTTTTCTGTGGTAATGTTTGCATGGAAGAAGGAGTTCTTCTATCTGTCGCCTGCTGTTATCGCTGTGGTGTTCAGGATAAGAGCAGTCATGGAGCTGAAGAAGTTCAGGGAAAAGATGGAGCAGGAAAAAGAGAACTCAAAAGCAGGCCCGATAGATTCACAGCTGCTTTTTTATGAGGAAGGACTTATTGCTTTTTATCCCGAC
>Ga0265298_10002413_pt1 | contig 26013 bp, 21 predicted proteins | sample AusTroGonzalo_MG_3_FD_193486 | JGI IMG/M metagenome (GOLD analysis project Ga0265298, IMG submission 193486) | Bovine rumen microbial communities from tropical cattle in Woodstock, Queensland, Australia - Gonzalo_01 | ecosystem: Host-associated > Mammals > Digestive system > Stomach > Rumen ...
ACAGCAAGCAGTGGATATACATCGGTCAGAACCACAGCATCAGCCTGGCACAGATGCAGCCAGGCCATCACCAGATAACCATCCGTTCGACCAACAGCGATGGTACGTGGTGTGATAATGAACGCACAGTGACCATCATAGTGACACCCACTTTCTGGGAGACGCCATGGGGCAAACTGCTCATAGCACTTATCGTCCTGTTGACGTCAGCAGCCATCGTCTATACCATATTATACATACGTCGTATCAAACGACAGCAGCGCGAGACTTTGGAGGCTTATCTGGCGTTGTTGGAGAAACAGGAAACCACAACGAAGGAAACACCTGCAACAGAAGAAGAGGAAGAAGTGACAGCCGACGAGACGACACCCTCAGAAGACGACCTGTTGATGAAGCGTGTGGTGGCATACATGGAGGACAATCTGGGTAATTCAGACATTACCATCGATGACATCGCACAGGCTGTAGCTGTCAGCCGTACCAGTCTGCACCGTAAGATGAAGCAGATGATGGGTATATCGCCTATGGAGTTCCTGCGCGAGGCCCGCATCCGTAAGGCTGCCAAGATTCTGACGACAACAGATAGAAACGTGTCGGAGATAGCCTATATGTGTGGCTTCTCCGACCCGAAATATTTCAGTAAGTGCTTTAAGACCACCTTCGGACAGACACCGACGGAGTATAAGCAGATGGGGGTTACTCTTAATTAAAGACAAAATCTGATAGCCAGCATAGTGACTTTTCCTTCGTGTCTGACTTAAAGACGAAGAAGAGGGCATGTTTGCCAGTCAGTCCCGACAGGCCAGGCAGGGGAATCGTCAGCTCAATAGGTGTTTGGGTTGGCATGTCAGCCTTCACGTCAATCTTGCCAAGCGTTAAACCGCGCTGCGAGGACCAGGGTCGATCGGCCATTACTTCAATAGTTCCGTCAATACCTTCGGGAATAATCCTCAATAGCAGTTGCACGTTCTTCTTGCCTTGTAGGGCGGTGAAGTTGAAGTACTTATAGCCTACGATGGAGCCGTCGGTATTGTTGACTACGAAGTTGGTGTTGTTACGAATGTCGTAAGGCGCGTCAAACTTGTCGCTATCGCCATAGCCAGAGGCCACATATGAGCCATAGAACGTGTTGTTAGGCCATTCGTGGGTGGCAGGCTTCGGACCTGTGTACCAGCAGGCGATGCCGGCGGAATGGCGTTCCAACGGATTCAGGCCCTCGAGAGCGAAACCCTCGGAAGTGTATTCGCCTTCACTAATCTCTACCTTGCCACCTTTGCCTTCTTCAACTTTTACCTCGATAGGAGCCACCATAGCCTGGCGGGCATATTCGTTCGTACCCGTCTGACGATGATAGAACACGTACCATCTGCCATGGATCTCGCAGATGGAGCCATGGGTGTTACCATCGGGTGTAGCCGAAGCGATGACGTTACCCTGTTCGTCCTTCTCACGGGCACGACCATCGATGATGGTACCGCCATAGGTCCAAGGCCCTAAAGGATTGTCGCTGTAGCAGTAGGCGAGGGTATAGTTCGAAGAGGGTAGGCCGAACTCGCCTTCCTCCGTGAAGCGACTGTAGATAAAGACGTACTTATCCTTGATTTTGCGGATGCTGGAAGCCTCGAAGAACTTAAAGCGCCCTTCCTGATAGCGCCCAGGAATCATGTCCTCGACTATCTTCGTTTCTGGCTTGACAGTGGCCATCGTCGTGGGGTCGAATTCAGCAGCGTATGAGCGCTCAAAGCCCCAGTAGCCATACACGCGTCCGTCGTCATCGACGAATACTGCAGGATCGAATTGTAATACGCCGTCCACTTGATTCGGGTCGTCCTTGCTCCAATTGCAAACTTCGAAGGGACCGTCAGGTCGCGAGCTCTTTGCAATCAGACCATTGCGCATCCCTGTTTGGTCGTTGGGGAATAGATAGTAGGTTTTGTTGCCATCTTTGTCCGTCACCAGCGTGACGTCTGGGGCATACAACACGTCGGCAGTACCAGCAGAGTCGAAGGGTTCACCCTTTGCATTCTTGTCCACCACAAGGATCACGCCATCGTAGCGCCACTTGTTGAGGCTGTCGACGGATGCCGACCATACTACCTGGTCACGACCACAATATTCTGTGATAAGGTTGTCGTGCGAACCATAGACATAGACACGGTACTTCCCAGGCTGGTCTGGGTCTTCAAACACATACGGCTCGCCGTCGGGAATGTGCTCCCATAAGGGCATATAAGGGTTTCCTACGGTGGTGAGTTCCGTCGCAGCGGTCTCAGCCTTTTGGCTACACGCCACGTTCATCGTGATACAGCATGCTGTGGCAACAATCATACTCAGGCTCTTTGTTTTCATAAAAATCGTGGTTTGTTATGATTTTGCAGGCAAAAGTACACAATTATTTTGGAATAAGCAACTATTTTGCTCACTAAAATACGTTTATGATTGATGACAATTCAGACGTTCATACATCTTTAAATAAAGTATATACTTAAAAACAAACTATGAACGTAAAAGAGTTGGAATTGCTTGCGGAGAAGAACCGTAAGCGTCTTGTTGAGGTGGTGTATGCTGCCAAGGCTGGCCACATCGGTGGCGACCTGTCGTGCCTGAATGTGATGACGGCACTGTATTTCCATGTGATGAGGAATTTGAACCCTGCTGAACCCAAGGCGGCTGAAAGAGATCGTTTTGTGTTGTCGAAAGGCCACTGCGTAGAGGCGCTGTATGTAACTTTAGAGGCCAAGGGTTTTCTCGCCCCTGAAGTGCTCGATACCTTGGGTAAGTTTGGCAGTATCCTGAGTGGACACCCCACCATCGAGGTTCCTGGCATTGAGGTGAACAGTGGTGCGCTGGGTCATGGTTTGAGCATTGGCGTGGGCATGGCTATTGCAGCGAAGATGAATGCGCGCCACACTTCGACCCCTGGGTCGAAGAACAGCGCGAATTGGAAGACCTACGTGCTGATGGGCGACGGTGAACAAGGCGAGGGTAGTATTTACGAGGCCGCTATGGCTGGCAGCAAATACCATTTGGACAACCTGGTGGCGATTATCGACCGCAACCACCTGCAAATCAGTGGTGATACGGAGGACGTGATGCCCATCGACAGTATCAAGGAGCGCTGGAGTGCCTTTGGCTGGGATGTTATCAGCATGAATGGCGACTCCATGGAGGACATCGTCAAGACTTTCGATGCCATCGACTATACAAATGGCAAGCCCCACCTGCTGATTTCGAATACGACGAAGGGACGTGGAGTGAGCTTCATGGAAGGTATTGCTAAGTGGCATCACGGTGTGCTGAACGAAGAACAGTGCAAGGCTGCTGTCGCAGAAATCGAGAAAAGGATTGATAGTTTAAAATAAAAAATTATGATTGCTTGTAGAAAACAGTTTACTGACACGTTGCTGGAACTGGCACGTGAAGACAAAGATATTATTGCCGTAACCACTGACGCCCGTGGCTCTGTGACGTTGGGCGACTATGCCAACGCATTGCCTGAGCAGTTTGTGGAGTGTGGCATTGCCGAGCAGGATGCAGTAGGTATCTCAGCAGGTTTGGCACATTCAGGCAAGAAGGTGTTCTGTTGTGGTCCTGCCTGCTTCTATGTGGCTCGCTCACTGGAGCAGGTCAAGGTGGACTTGGCTTACTCAGAGAATCCTGTTACTATTTTGGGTGTTAGTGGAGGTGTGGCATACGGCGCATTGGGTGCTACCCATCATTCATTGCACGATATAGCTGTCCTACGCACCTTCCCAGGCATGACCGTTTGTCTGCCCTCTGACTGGCGCGTGACCAAGAAATTAGTGAAGTTCTTAGTCAACTTCAACAAGCCTTGTTATGTTCGTGTGGGTCGTGCTGCTGTGCCTGATGTCTATGAGAACGACGATTTTGAATTCGAGGTTGGCAAGGCTATTCAGATATTGGATGGTACGGATGTGACCATCGTGGCTACTGGCGAAACGGTCTATCATGCTTGGCAGGCAGGCTTGCAGCTGAAAGAGCAGGGCATCTCGGCCCGCGTGCTTGACTGCTCATGGATCAAACCCTTTGACGAGGAAGCTATCAAAAAGGCTGCTCGTGAGACGGGACATATCGTGACCGTCGAGGAACATTCGCAGTTTGGTGGCTTAGGTGCTATGGTGTGCGAGGTGCTCAGCGAACAGCCTGTGCCTGTGCGTATTATTGGTATTCCTGACGAGAACGTCGTTCATGGCACCAATGCTGAAATCTTCCATCACTATTGCATGGATGCTGAAGGCGTGGCGAAAGCTGTGACTAGCTTTCTAAGTGAAGAGTGAAGAGTTTGCTACCGCTATGAATTATATCATCGCTATCGATCAGAGCACATCATCGACCAAGGCATTGCTGTTCGATGAGCAGTGCCATGTGGTGGCACGCACTAATGTGGACCACAAGCAGTACTATCCCAAAACGGGGTGGGTGGAGCATAATGCGGAGGAAATCTATCAAAATACTATTGAGGCCATTCGCCTGTTAACTGAGAATTTCTCACCTCTCAGTTCTCAGTTTTCTCTCTGTATCACCAACCAACGTGAGACGGCTGTGATTTGGAACAAGTTGACGGGTAAGCCCATAGCCAATGCTGTGGTATGGCAGGATACGCGTGGTGCAGAACTGTGTCGTCAGCTTCGTGCTGAGGGTAAGTCTGATATGGTGATGCAGAAGAGTGGCTTGCTCATTGACCCAAACTTCTCTGCTTCAGGTGTCAAATGGCTGCTCGACAACACGGATAGTGCTCGTGAATTATGTTCTCGAGGCGAATTACTGATGGGAACCATCGACACATGGCTCGTGTGGAAGTTGACGGGTGGCAAGACCTTTGCCACGGATACCACCAACGCCTCGCGTACCATGCTCTTCAATATCCACACCCTCGATTGGGACGACGACCTGCTGGCGCTGTTCGATATTCCTCGCTCGATGATGCCAGAGGTCAGAACCTGCGATGCCATCTATGGCGAAACCACCTGCGAAGGCTTGTTCAGCGAGCCCATCCAAATTGCTGGTGTCTTGGGCGATTCACATGGTGCACTGGTGGGGCAGATGTGCTTTGAGAAGGGTTCTGGTAAGGTGACCTATGGCACAGGGTCGAGCGTGATGGTGAATATTGGCGAGGAACCTCAAGCTGCCCCAGAAGGACTGGTGACCAGCGTAGGTTTCTCTGCATTAGGCAAGACGTATTACGGTTTTGAAGGTAATATCTATAGCACAGGTGCTACGTTGAAGTGGATTTGCGACCAACTACAACTCATTGGAAAGCCCTCTGAGATGGAGGCACTGGCTACCAGTGTTGCAGACAATGGTGGTGTGTATATTGTGCCTGCCTTCTCTGGATTGGGAGCCCCTTGGTGGCAGAGCGATGTGAAGGGTGCTGTCTTTGGACTGACCTTCGCCACGACAAAGGCTCATTTCCTACGTGCTGCCCTCGAAAGCATCGCCTATCAGATTAAAGATTTGGTAGATGTGATGGCTCGTACTACGGGTGGACAACTGAAGGAGATTGCTGCTGATGGTGGACCTACGAAGAACCAGTTCCTGATGCAGTTCCAAACTGATATGCTCGAAACTGCTGTTGTTTGTACGGAGGTTGATGATGCTTCAGCCCTGGGGGCTGTCATCATGAACGGTTTTGCCCGTGGCTTGTGGCATAGCTTCGACGAGGTAGTTGGCTTCCGTAAGGTGACACAAATCTATCAGCCAAATTCTAACCTCTCATCTCTCACTTCTCACCTCTATCAAGGCTGGCGCAATGCAGTTAATCAGTTGATAAAATAACTAAAACAGAATTAATATGAGAAACGGAAAAACATGTTTTGGCGTGATTATCGGAACACGCGCCTATTTTAACTCCGAATTGGCAAAGGATGTTCGTAAACAACTGTTGAAGACCCTCGACGAGGGTGGCTACGAGTACGTGATTCTGCCTGAAGATGCCACACCTACGGGTAGTTCGAGTATCGAGACTCGTGAGGACGGACTGAAGGTCAGTAAGCAGTTTCGTGAGTATCGTGACGAGATTGATGGTATCATCGTGTCGTTGCCCAACTTTGGTTTCGAGATTGGTATTATCAATGCCATCAGCGATGCCGACTTGAACGTGCCCGTCTTGGTGCAGGCCTGCGACGACGAGAATGACAAGGTAGACCTCGACTCACGTCGTGATGCCTTCTGTGGCAAGATTAGCGTATGCAACAACCTCTATCAGTATGGCATCCCCTTTACGGACACCACCCTGCATACCTATTCTATATATGACCCCTTGCTGAAGAAGGATATTGACAAGTTTGCCGCCATTTGTCGTGTGGTAAATGGCTTGCGTCATTGTCGTTTGGGTCAGATAGGTACCCGTCCTTTGGGCTTCAACACCTGTCGTGCCAGCGAGAAACTGTTGCAGCGCTCAGGTATTACGGTGGTTCCTGCCGACCTTTCAGAGATCCTCTATGCTGCCCAAAAGATTCAGGACGACGACCCCAAATTTATTGAGATGTGCAATCGTACCTGCAATTACGCCAAAGTACCTGACAACTATAAAGAGAAGTTGGGCTTGCAGGCCAAGTTCAGCGTGGCTGTCGAGAACTGGATAGAGACTAACGACGTACAGGCTGTGGCCATCCAGTGCTGGGATTCCTTGGAGCAGAACTATGGTTGTGCACCCTGTGTTACGATGTCGATGCTCAGCGAAAAACTGATTCCTGCTGCTTGTGAGACCGACCTCGCTGGTGCCATCTCGATGTATGCCCTCTCGTTGGCTTCGCAGAATGCACCTGCCCTGCTCGACTGGAACAACAACTTTGCAGAGGATCGAAACAAGTGCGTCTGCACCCACTGTGGCAACTTCCCCAAACAGTTTGTGGGCAATGGTGATTTGAAGTTAGGGCCTTTGGGCGTATTGGGTCGTACCTTAGGTAAGATCAACACCTTTGGTGCTGTCTATGCGAAGGTCAGTGAAGGACCCTTCACTTTCTTCCGCATTTCGACGGACGATCCTAAGGGCACTATCAAGGCCTACTTGGGCAAGGGTCAGATTACCAACGACCCCTACGGCATGGATGGTTGTATCGCAGTGACGAAGGTTGACAACCTGCAGAAGCTGATGAAGTATATCTGCAAGAACGGCTTCGAGCACCATGTCGCCATGTGTCGTACCGATGTGGTCGACATTCTGAACGAGGCCATCGAGACTTATCTCGGCTGGGACCTCTATGTGCACGAGTAACAGAAAGTATTAAATAAAAAAATTGCTACTATTAATACTAACAATTGCGGGTATTAATAGTAGCAAATTTTATGCTTAGAGGATTAGTTCATGGCAAAGAATGTGCCATCGTTAGCCATCATGCGTGCCTGATAGACACCAGCCTCGTCCAAAGTGAGGTCTTTGGTCTGGCCGTTGATGTTGGCCTGGATCGTCTTACCGTCCTTGTTGTAACGGAAGAGCTCTGTGGTAACACCATTCTGCTCCATAGTCCATGAGTCGTTCTCAGCGTTGTGACGGAAGTAAGTCATCTCACCAGTAGGAGACTTTACATCGTAACCGTCCTTCAGGGTGGTTACAGCATAAACGCGACCATCCTCGCCAATCACATTCTGGGTCTTGCCGATATTGGCATGAACAGGATTAGAACCAGACCAGAACTCGATGGTGTTCAGCACCAGGATGTCGACTAACTGGCAAATACCACCAACGATGGGTACCAGGATGAAGCCCACGATAGCATTCACAAACTTGCTGCTGGTCATGTGGTTCTGCCAGTTGATGTACTTGTTCCAGAGGGCATACTTACCAACGAAACATGAACTGAACAGGAAACTTCCTGCGAGGAGGCATACAGCCACTTTCAAACTAATTTTCTTCATAATGTTTTAGTTTTTAAATTAATAAATAGGGTTTATAGAAAAAAAACAGATTCTGGTCCCATGTTAAAGAGGAGGTCGAGTATCGAGAGATTCGGCAGGAAACCATGCTTATGCTGGAATACCTGCCAGTATTCTTTAGGTGTGAACCCTTCATCAGGCTGAGGATGCTTGGCGTGGATGACGTCACGGAAGTCATCAAGAGATGAGAGATGTGAAATGTATTCTGAGGTGTATTCAACGTTAGGATGGATATCGATGAGTTCGCAGATTTTTTGGCGGATAGCCTCGTTGAAATCGAGCAAATAGTCATATTTCTGCTCGAAGAACGGACGCAGGTCGTCAGCATAATACTCGAAGAACGGACTCTCGCTATAGGCACTCTGCAGAGCATTCCAATGCACGCGACGCCACTGGTTATGGTCGCTGATGCGAAGGTCTTTAACTAATTGAGAATTGAGAATTGAGAATTGAGAATTATGATTACTTTTATTCGCAGCAGTATTATCTTGTGTCATATCATAATTCTCAATTTTCAATTCTCCATTATGAATTATAGGCACGGTAAGTGCCTGTGTGCCATTGGCTGTGGCAATGATGCAGCGATTGCGATAGGTTTGTTTCTGGAATGAGTCGTACTGCTCTATCATACAATGGTCGTAGCGATACAATTTCTGATACCATTGTATCGGACCAAAGTAGGTGGTTTGTAGCAGGGCAGTAGTCATTGCAGTCGGATGTTTTTACGATTATATAGCACAGAGATAACCTCACCAATAATGTGGCTCTCTGGAATTAAACCTAAATGGCGCGAGTCAGCAGGGTTGTTGGGATTGATGGATTCCAACCAGTAATAGTCTGTCTTGGCACAGGTCTCAAGACCAGGCACCAGCAGTGGACCTTCTTGTGTACTGATGGTGTCGCCAGGAATGGCTTTGCAGCGAGCGATGAAGACACCTGCTACTGAATCGCAGGGAACAGTGAAGGCGACGATATCGCCTCGCTGGACAGGGTTACGCATCAGTCTGCTGTAAGGTAGGATACCATTTCCCTCGATTCGCAGGCCATAGCTGCAACGATTGATGAGCAATCGATCGCCATTTTGATAGAGTGGGGCCAGTCCGTTGCCCTCTACGCCATGTATGGAAAAGGCCAGCGTACGAATAGCAAGCATCAGTATGAATGCTGATGCAAATGCTATCACGTACTTCAGCCAGTTTGCCATACCTATTTGATATTATCGACGAATCGGAACAATCGACTCCAACGGATGCCTGAGAAGCCTCGACGATCTGGATCGGAGCTCCACCAGATGAAGATTGGCTTGCCCACGATATGGTCTTCAGGAACGAAGCCCCAATAGCGCGAGTCAAGGGAATTGTGGCGGTTGTCGCCCTGCATCCAATAGTAGTCCATCTTGAAGGTGTACTTCGTTGTCTCCTTGTCATTGATGAATATCTTGCCATCCTTGACCTCTAGCTTATTACCTTCGTAGGTACGGATAGGACGTTCATAGATGGGCAGATTCTTCAGTGTCAGGTCGATGGATGCGCCCTTTTTAGGAATCCAGATGGGTCCGTAGTTATCGCGCGTCCAGTGCATGTTGCCATTCAGCGGATAGATGTCCAGCGTGCTGCTATCCCTGTTCAGCGTGATGCTCTCTACGATGTCCGTACGCTTCTTCAACTCATTGACCGCATGATTGGTCAGAGGCATATAACCCTGCGTGTTGAGGCTGGTCAGGTCTTCCATCGTGATGCCCAATTCCTTCATCAGGTCATCGTCGAAACGCTGCTTCAACTTCACATGATAAGTATATTGCACGTTGTCAGGCTCTTTATTGGCCTTTCCATCGAGATAGACGATGTGGTCTTTAATCTGCAACGTCTGACCAGGCAGACCCACACAGCGCTTCACATAGTTCTCTCTGCGATCCGTAGGACGTGTGTCGATGACGCCATATTCCTGCGAGTTCTGCTCAATAGCCATCTTACCAGCCTGATAGATGGTCTCGAAATAGCGAGGCAATTGCTCCTGTGTCAGCGAATCAGGATTGGGACGCTGCGGATAGAGCTGATAACCAATCTGATAGCACATCTGGTAGTAGTCGTAGGCCTGATACTGTGGGGCAGAGCAGATGGTGTCGCCAGCAGGGAAGTTAAAGACGACGATGTCGTTCAGTTCCACCTTGCCAAAACCTTTCACACGACGATAGTCCCAATGGGGCCACTCGATATACGACTTACACTCGAACAGGGGCATCGTATGCTGGGTCAATGGCATCGTCAATGGTGTCTCAGGAATACGAGGGCCATAGCTCACCTTCGACACAAATAGGTAATCGCCAGTCAGAAGGCTCTTCTCCAGTGAACTCGATGGAATGACGTAATTCTGGAAGAAGAATAGGTTGATGAAGTAAACAGCCACCAGGGCAAACACCAAAGCGTCAACCCACGACATTACCCATTTTACAGGACCTTCAGACTCCTTCCACCACTGCCACTTGATTTTCTTTGTGATATAGACATCATAGATGAACGGGATGACAAGTAGTCCCCACCATGAGCCTACCCAATAAAGGAACAGCAAGTAAAGTACCAACACGCAGATGAACTTGGCCCACTGCACCTTCATATTCAACTTTTTCTTTTTCTCCATTTCTTAAAATTTAAACATATCTGAGATGGTCAACAGTCCCTGATGGTCCTTGGTGTACTCTGCAGCAAGCACGGCACCAAGGGCAAAGCCCTGACGCGAGTGGGCATCGTGGGTAATGGTGATGATATCTGCCTCTGAATCGTAGCGGATAGTATGGATGCCAGCCACCTCACCACGACGGATATGGTCCACACGCAGCAGTTTGGGGTCTGTGGTATCTTCGGCCCACGCCTCCTTGCGATCGATGTTCTCTACTATCTCCTCTGCCAGCGTAATAGCAGTACCTGAGGGATGGTCCAACTTGTGTACGTGGTGCGTCTCCTCCATCTCTACGTCGTACTGTGGGAACTGGTTCATAATCTTAGCCAGATACTTGTTGACAGCACTGAAGATGGCCACACCAATCGAGAAGTTTGAGGCCCAGAACAGCGTCTGTCCTTCCTCAGAACACATACGACGCACGTCGTCGCCATGCTCCTTCATCCAACCTGTTGAGCCTGAAACAACCTTTACACCATGTTTAAAGGCACGCAGATAGTTGCCATAAGCAGCCTGCGGAGCCGTAAACTCTATCGCCACATCAGCACTCTTGAAGGCCTCGCTGTCGAAGTCTTGCTGATTGTCGATGTCGATAATACTCACAATCTCATGACCACGGCTCAGGGCTATCTGCTCTATCATCTTACCCATCTTGCCGTAGCCGATTAAAGCTATTTTCATAATAATAATGTATTAATACGCTGCAAAGATAATATAAATAATTGAGAATTGAGAATTGAGAATTGAGAATTTAAAATATTTTTCGTACTTTTGCAGCATGTTAATCAATGAGAAGACATGGGATTTCATTCGTCAACATGCTGACGACGACGTGCGCAAGTTGGCCTTGCAGGGTGCGAAAGATGCTGACGTAGACCTGCAGATGGCCTTGCAACAGATTGCTGGCAGACAGACAGCTCGACGGAAGTTGCCTTCGTGGGCAGCTGTCGAGGGCATCGTCTATCCCCCTCATTTAAATATGGAGCAATGCTCATCTGAACAAACGGCTCGTTACAAGGCTAGGATTGCTGGTAAGGGCGAAGGTTTGGTTGATTTGACGGGTGGTTTTGGCGTTGATTTCTATTGTCTGTCGCCAGGCTTCCAGCGTCGTTGTTATGTAGAGCAAAACGAAGCACTTTGCGCCATTTCATCGCATAATTTCGAGGTTTTGGGCTTGGACAGTACTGTGTGTTGCTGTGATTCAGCAACATACCTGACCACAATGCCCCATGTTGACCTGGTTTATATGGACCCAGCCCGCAGGAACGAGCATGGAGGGCGTGCCTATGGTATAGAGGACTGTTCGCCCAACGTTCTTGAACTCCTGCCCTTGCTGATGGAGAAGGCCGATCGCGTGTTGCTCAAACTCTCGCCAATGCTCGACTGGCGCAAGGCTGTTACAGACCTCCAATATCCATCATCCTTCGTTTCTGAAGTCCATATCGTCAGCGTAGATAACGAATGTAAGGAGCTCTTGCTTTTGCTTGAGAAAGAGCGTACTGACTTACGCGTAGTTTGTGTGAATTTTACTAAAGATGGTGAGCAGTTGTTTGATGTGTTTGAGAGAAACGGCCTTTCTCTTGGAGAGAAACGGCCTCTCGCTATCAGAGAAACGGCCTTTCTCTATGAACCCAATGCCAGCATCATGAAGGCAGGGTGCTTTGAAGAGGTGGCACAACGATTCCCTGTTCAGCAGATTTCTCAGAATTCCCACCTTTTCCTGTCTTCCGTTGAAATCGAGGATTTCCCTGGTAGGCGTTTTGAAATATTGTCCATTTCATCGATGAACAAGCAGGAGCTGCGCACAGCCCTGAATGAAATAGAACGAGCCAATATCACTGTGCGAAACTTCCCTTTGAGCGCTGACCAGTTACGCAAAAAGCTGAAGTTGAAGGATGGTGGCAATGTATATATCTTTGCCACAACAATGGCTGATGGAGAACATCGGCTCTTGATTTGCCGTAAAATTGGTTAATTCTTTTGGGATTCTCATAATTAATTATTACCTTTGCACAATTAATATTGTACATGCACATGTCATCAGTTGAGATTCGAAAAGTCACAAGCAAGAAGGACCTGGATGCCTTTATCCAGCTCCACTACGACCTGTATCGTGGCAACGCCTACGATGCGCCCAACCTGTATTCTGACGAGGTTCACACCCTGAGCAAGGACAAGAACGCTGCCTTTGAGTTTTGCGAGGCAGAGTATTTTCTGGCCTACAAGGACGGCAAGGTGGTGGGACGCATAGCAGGCATCATTAACCGTCGTGCCAACGAAAGTTGGGAGCGCGACAGCGTACGTTTTGGATGGATAGATTTCATTGATGACTTGGAGGTTTCAAGTGCTTTGCTGGATGCTGTGGCCCAATGGGGACGCTCGAAAGGTATGACGGAGATGATTGGCCCGTTGGGCTTTACGGATATGGACCCAGAGGGCATGCTCATTGAGGGCTTTGAGGAATTGGGTACGATGGCTACCATCTATAACTACCCCTACTATCCCCAGCATATAGAGAAGTTAGGTGGTTGGGAAAAGGACAACGACTACGTGGAATACAAGCTCATTGTGCCCAAAGAGGGTATGCCCGAGAAGTTCCGCAAGGTGGCTGAAATGGTGATGAAACGGTATAATTTGCACCCCATGCACCCCAAGCGTAGCCAGGTATTTGGAAAGGAACAGTATGGTCGTAAGGTATTGGACGTCGTCAACAAGTCGTTTGGTCACTTGTATGGCTATTCGCAGATGACGGAGCGTCAGATTGACGAGTACCTGAAGATGTATTTCCCCATGCTCGATATGGACATGCTCTGCTTGATTGAAGACTGGAACACGCCCAACCACGAGGTCATTGGCGTGGGCATCTCGATTACCAATATGACGCGTGCCTTGCAGAAATGTAAGAACGGACGCCTGTGGCCCTTTGGCTGGTGGCACTGTCTGAAGGCCCTGAAGTTCCACAAGGCGGAGTGCCTCGACCTGATGCTCATCGGTATCCTGCCTGAATACCAGCAGAAGGGTGCCAATGCCCTGTTGTTCTACGACCTCATCCCTATCTACCAGAAGTATGGCTTCAAGTGGGGCGAGACGAATGTCGAGATGGAGACCAACGAGAAGGTGCAGAGCCAATGGCAGTATCTGGAGCACATACAACATAAACGCAGAAGATGTTATAAGAAACAATTATAATGGCTGAAGATCTAAACGTAATTTCAGGAGAAGAGGTCGTCAAATATGACGATGACAACATCCAAACCCTATCAGGCTTGGACCATATCCGTTTGCGCCCAGGTATGTATATCGGACGTCTGGGCGACGGAACATCAGCAGAAGACGGTATCTACGTACTATTGAAAGAGGTGTTCGACAACTCCATCGACGAATTCAAGATGCGCGCTGGCGACAGAATTGAAGTCAATGTCGAGGACAACCTGCGCATCTCTGTGCGCGACTATGGTCGAGGCATCCCTCAGGGTAAGCTCATTGAGAGTGTCAGCATTCTGAACACCAGTGGTAAGTTCGACTCCAAGGCTTTCAAGAAGTCTATTGGCTTGAATGGTGTGGGTGTGAAGGCTGTCAACGCCTTGAGCTCGCATTTCGAGGTACGCAGCTATCGTGAAGGAAAGGTACGAAAAGCCGTCTTTGAGTGTGGAAAACTGATTTCTGATGTGACGGAACCTTCGCAAGACGAGAACGGTACATACATCTATTTTGAGCCAGACAATACGAAGTTCCAGAACTATAAGTTTCACGATGAAATCGTGGAAAACATGCTTCGTAACTATACATATCTGAATACAGGCCTGACCATCATGTATAATGGTCGTCGCATCCTTTCACGTCATGGTTTGCAGGACTTGTTGAAGGACCGTATGACGAACGACGCCCTCTATCCTATTGTCCATCTGCAGGGTGACGATATCGAGATAGCCTTCACACATGCCAACCAGTATGGCGAGGAATATTACTCGTTCGTGAATGGTCAGCATACCACGCAGGGTGGTACCCATCAGAGTGCCTTTAAGGAACATATCGCCAAGACCATCAAGGAGTTCTTTGGCAAATACGAGTATGGCGACATCCGTACAGGTATTGTTGCTGCTATCGCCATCAATGTGGAAGAACCAGTATTCGAGAGTCAGACGAAAATCAAGCTGGGTTCGACGGTGATGTCGCCAGATGGTGATACCATTAATAAATATGTAGGCGACTTTATCAAACAGCAGGTCGACAACTACCTGCATATTCATCAGGATGTGGCAGAAGTCATCGAGGGCAAAATCAAAGAGTCGGAACGTGAGCGCAAAGCAATGGCAGGCGTCACAAAACTGGCTCGCGATCGTGCCAAGAAGGCCAATCTGCATAATCGTAAGTTGCGCGACTGTCGCATCCACTTCTCTGATGTCAAGAACGACCGCAAAGAAGAGTCGTGCATCTTTATTACGGAGGGCGACTCAGCCAGCGGAAGTATCACCAAGAGTCGTGATGTCAATACGCAGGCAGTATTCTCGTTGCGTGGTAAACCTCTGAATAGCTTTGGTTTGACGAAGAAAGTGGTGTACGAGAACGAGGAATTCAACCTGTTGCAGGCAGCCCTTGATATTGAGGAAGGTCTCGACACCCTTAGATATAATAAGGTAATAGTGGCAACGGATGCTGATGTCGATGGTATGCACATCCGCCTGCTCATCATCACCTTCTTCCTGCAGTTCTTCCCAGAATTGATAAAAAAGGGACACGTATATGTGCTGCAAACTCCACTCTTCCGTGTTCGCAACAAGCGTACCAAAATTAAGAATAAGGATATGCGCGAGGATGGCAAAAAGGGCGACTTCGTGACACGCTACTGCTATAGCGAAGAGGAACGCCTGAAAGCTATCCAGGACTTGGCACCTGATCCTGAAATCACCCGATTCAAAGGTTTGGGTGAGATTTCACCTGAAGAATTTGCTGGCTTCATAGGACCAGACATGCGTTTGGAACAGGTAACCCTTCACAAGAACGACCAAGTACAGAAACTATTGGAATACTATATGGGCAAGAACACGATGGAGCGTCAGAACTTCATCATCGACAACCTCGTCATCGAGGAAGATCGCCCAGAAGAAGAATACGACTAAAAGAATGAAGAAATATGTATTATTTGTTGCGATGTTATCGCAACTCGCTTTAAATGCTACAGCGCAGATTCGCATCAACAATGGCAGCGATTCGCCCTTGCGTAAGTTACAGATAGCAGAACTGGCCATTACCAATCTCTATGTGGATAGCGTAGATGAAAAGAAGCTGGTGGAAGATGGTATCCGTGGCATGATAGAGAAGCTCGACCCCCACTCCAGCTATTCTACCCCTAAGGAAGTCAAAGAGATGAACGAACCCCTACAGGGCAACTTCGAGGGCATTGGTGTGCAGTTTAATATGGTCGAGGACACGTTGCTTGTCATCCAGCCCGTCAGTGGCGGACCTTCTGAGAAGATGGGTATCGTGGCAGGCGACCGTATCGTATATGTCAACGACACGACGATAGCAGGTGTCAAAATGTCGAAAGAGGAAATCATGAAACGTCTTCGTGGTCCAAAGGGCACAAAGGTTAAGTTAGGCATTGTGCGTCGAGGCATCAGTGATACCCTGACCTTTGTCATTACGCGCGACAAGATTCCTGTGAAGTCTATCGACGCCACTTACATGTTGCGTAAGGATGTTGGCTACATCCGTATTGGCAACTTTGGTGCTACCACACACGATGAGTTCTGCGAAGGGCTGAAACGCCTGAAGAAAGAGGGTATGAAGACCTTGATTCTCGACTTACAGGAGAATGGTGGCGGCTATCTGCAGGCTGCTGTCGATATAGCCAGCGAATTGCTGCAGAAAGATGCGCTCATCGTCTATACTGAAGGACGTACCGTTAAGCGTATGGAGTATAAGGCCAAAGGTGGTGGACTGTTCGAGAAAGGCCAGGTCATCGTATTGGTAGACAGCTATACGGCTTCTGCTGCTGAAATCGTGTCTGGTGCCATTCAGGATCACGATCGAGGCTTGGTGGTTGGACGTCGTACCTTTGGTAAAGGATTGGTTCAGCGTCCCATCGACCTGCCTGACGGTTCAATGATTCGTCTGACCATTGCCCATTACTTTACACCCTCAGGTCGCTGCATCCAGAAACCTTACGAGAAGGGTAAGCAGAAGGATTACCAGATGGACGTCTATAATCGCCTGAAGAGTGGTGAGTTGATGAGTGCCGATAGCGTTCATTTTGCCGACTCCCTGAAGTATTATACGCTGAAAAAACATCGTGTCGTATATGGCGGCGGAGGTATCATGCCTGACGAGTTTGTACCACTCGACACGCTGAAATACACCCAGTATCATCGTCAGTTGGCTGCCAAGAGCATCATCATCAATGCCAATCTGCGTTATGTCGATGAACATCGTAAGGCGTTGCAACAGCAATACACCAGTTTCGATGACTATCGTCAGAAGTATGAAGTACCCCAAGAGTTGATAGACCAAATCAGGGCTGAGGGCGAGAAGCAGAAGATTACGCCTAAGGATGATGCAGAGCTGCAACGGACTATACCTTATCTGCGCTTACAGATGAAGGCGCTGATAGCTCGCGACCTCTGGGGCATGGACGAGTATTTCGCCATCTTCAACGAGAGCAACGATGCTGTATTGCGTGCCTTGCAGTTGATAGAGAAGAAAAAGTGATTATTTCCTCAGCTGCTCACGACATTGTTCAAGGATGGCCATCAGGTCATCCTTTTTCTCTGCCCGCAACATACGGATGCGCGTCTCGCGGAAGTTGGGAATGCCTTTGAATACAGGTGAGGCAGCTAAGTGACGACGCGTATGCAGGATGCCACGATATTCGTCGATGCGCTCAACGTTGATGCGTAGCTGTTCTTCCAGGACGTCAATCTTCTCGTCGAGTGTCAGTTCCTTTCTACTGAATATCCAAGGACAGCCAAAGGTGGCACGACCAATCATGACGGCATCAACGCCATAGGTGTCGAAGGCCCTGTCAGCATCGGCCAACGACTTGATGTCGCCATTGCCAATGATGGGAATATGGATGTTGGGATTCTTCTTAACTTCGCCAATAAGTGTCCAGTCAGCCTCGCCCGTGTACATCTGACTACGTGTACGCCCATGAATGGTTAGGGCTTGGATGCCACACTGCTGCAGTTGTTCTGCCAGCGACGTGATGATGAGTTGCTCGTGATTCCAACCTAAACGGGTCTTGACAGTAACGGGCAGAGAAACCGCATCTACCACCTTCTGCGTAATCTCCAGCATCTTAGGAATGTTTTGCAGCATGCCGGCACCAGCCCCCTTGCCTGCCACCTTCTTCACAGGACAGCCAAAGTTCAGGTCGATGAGGTCTGGGCCTGCCTGTTCGACAATCTTTGCTGCCTCCACCATCGCATCAATGTCGCGTCCGTAAATCTGGATGCCTACAGGTCGTTCCTCGTCGCTGATGGTCAGTTTCTTCACCGTCGACTTCACGTCACGAACCAGAGCTTCGGCACTGACAAACTCCGTATATACCATAGCTGCGCCAAACCGTTTGCACAGCATACGGAAGCCAATATCCGTCACATCTTCCATGGGGGCCAAGAAGATGGGGCGCTCACCATATTCTATTGTTCCTATCTTCATTTCGAGGGACAAAGGTACGAAATAATGAGTAAATAATCAACAATTCTTGTATGTTTATGCAACAAGATGGCTAAAAAAGTAAAAAAGAGAGCATAATATTGCAGAATATCAGCGCTTTTTATTACCTTTGCGGCGCAATTATCTCAAGTGAATAAATAAGATGAAACTATTCGACGTTTATCCCTTGTTCGATGTGAACATCGTGAAAGGCAAGGGTTGCCGCGTGTGGGACGAGAAAGGTCAGGAGTATCTTGACCTATATGGTGGCCATGCTGTCATTTCAATAGGCCACTCACATCCTCACTACATTCAGAAGGTGACTGAGCAGTTAGGGCAGATAGGCTTCTACTCTAACTCGGTGATTAACAAGTTGCAAGTGCAGTTGGCAGAGCGATTGGGCAAGATTAGTGGCTACGACGACTATCAGCTGTTCCTGATTAACAGTGGTGCTGAGGCTAACGAGAATGCCCTGAAGCTGGCATCATTTACGAATGGACGTACACGTGTACTGTCCGCTCAGAAAGCCTTCCATGGACGTACCTCATTGGCTGTCGAGGTGACCAACAATCCCAAGATTATTGCGCCAATCAACGATAATGGTCACGTGACCTATCTGCCCCTGAACGACCTGCCAGCATGGGAGGCTGAGTTGCAGAAGGGCGATGTGTGTGCTGTCATTCTGGAATGCATCCAGGGTGTTGGTGGCATTCAGTTGGCTACGAAGGAGTTTGCACAGGGCTTGGCTGCTGCCTGCAAGCAGTATGGCACGATTCTGATTTGCGACGAGATACAGTGCGGCTATGGTCGTAGTGGTAAGTTCTTCGCCCACCAGTGGTTGGACATCCGCCCTGACATCATTACGGTGGCAAAGGGTATAGCTAATGGATTCCCCATGAGTGGTGTGCTGATCAGTCCTGACTTCAAGCCCGTCTATGGACAGTTAGGTACGACGTTTGGGGGCAATCATCTGGCATGTGCTGCCGCTTTGGCCGTGCTTGACGTGTTTGAACAAGAGAATTTAGTAGAGAACGCGCTCGAGGTGGGTGACTACCTGATGGACAAACTGAAAGCGATTGACAGTCCGCATATTACAGACGTTCGTGGTCGTGGCCTCATGATTGGCATTGACCTCGACATTCCTCATAAGGATGTTCGCCAGCCTCTGATTTATCAGGAGCACTGCTTCACGGGCTGTGCTGGCACCAACGTGCTGAGACTGTTGCCACCGCTTTGTCTGACCAAGCAGGAAGCAGATGAATTTATTGAAAAACTAACGAAAGTATTAAAGACACTATGAAGATAAGTATCATTGGAGCAGGCGCTATGGGTGGCGCTATGGCTGAGGGCTTGATTAAGGGCGATTACATCAAGAATGAGGATATCTGCATCAGCGACCCTTCGCGACTCTCTCGCGACAAGTTTGCCGATATGGGCATCACTGCCACGCCCAGCAACCAGTTGGCTGCACAGGGTGCCGACGTGGTATGCGTCGTGGTCAAGCCCTGGCTGGTGGAACAGGTGCTGAAAGGTATTCGCGAAGTGATGGACTATGACAAGCAGATACTCATTGTGGTAGCTGCCGGCGTGAAGTCGGAAAGCATCAAGGAGTGGATGACGAAGGATGGTGGTAAGATGATTCCCACGTTCCTGGTAATTCCCAATATCGCCATTGCCCAGCTGTCTTCCATGACATTTATCGCACCTGCCGTAGCTGTTGAACAGGCACACGTGGATCAGGTAAAGGATTTGTTCGACTCTATGGGTAAGAGTATCATTACTGATGAGCAGCATCTGGGAGCAGGTACAACTCTGGCCTCTTGTGGTATTGCCTATGCGATGCGCTATATCCGTGCAGCCAGTGAAGGCGGCGTGGAATTAGGCTTTAAGGCCGATGAAGCGAAGCAGATTGTGATGCAGACCATGAAGGGTGCCGTAGAATTGTTAGAGGCTACAGGACTACATCCTGAGGCAGCCATCGATTTGGTTACCACGCCTGGTGGTGTCACGATTAAGGGACTGAACGAGATGGAACACGCAGGCTTTACGTCGAGCGTTATCCGCGGACTCAAGGCGGGAGCAAAATAAAATAAAGACAACCAAAACAACAAAGACAACTATTTAATAATTCGACAACAAAAGAGTTGTCCAAGTTGTCGTTAAATAAATAACAAATATGGATGAACAATTAAAACAGATTGGTGAGCGTTTGCGTGGTTTGCGTGACGTGCTCGATATCCCAGTGAGCGAGATGGCCGAGACTATTGGCATCAGCGCTGAGAAGTATGAGAAGATAGAACAGGGCGAGTTGGACATCACCATCTCGAACCTAATGAAGATTGCCCGCAAGTATGGCGTGTCGACAGAAGAGCTGATCTTTGCGGAGGCGCCACACATGAAGTCGTACTACGTGACACGCAAAGGACAGGGTATGTCTATCGAGCGTACAAAGGCGTATAAGTATCAGTCGTTGGTGGGTGGTTTCGTCAATCATAAGGCTGATGTGTTCATTGTCACCGTAGAGCCAAAGCCGGGAGCCCATACGGTTTATAAGAACACGCATCCTGGACAGGAGTTCAATATGGTGCTCGAAGGCAAAATGGAACTGTATATTGGTGGTAAGACCATCATCCTCGAAGAGGGTGACAGCATCTATTTTGACTCGTCGAAGCCTCATGGCATGCTGGCTGTTGGCGACAAGGCTGTCAAATTCCTCGCGTTTACCGTAGAATAAAGGTAATAAAAGACAACCAAAACAACAAAGACAACTTTTTTATCGGCAACGAAAGAGTTGTTCAAGTTGTCTAAGTTGTCGTAAAAATAAAAGGAACTATATGATTGAGAGATTTTTAAAGCAGACCAAGTTTACCTCTATAGAGGATTATAATAAGAATCTGGAGTTCATCATCCCTGAGAACTTCAACTTTGCCTACGACGTGATGGATGCGTGGGCTGAGGAGGCCCCTGAGAAGTTGGCCATTCTCTGGACAAACGACCAAGGTGCAGAGATTCGTACCACCTACGGCGAATTGAAAGTGCAGACCGATCAGGCTGCTTCTTACCTGCAGTCTTTAGGTATTGGCAAGAACGACCCTGTGATGCTGATTCTGAAGCGTCACTATGAATGGTGGGTCATCATGTTGGCACTCTGTAAGATTGGTGCCATCGTGATTCCTGCTACTCACATGCTGACGAAGCACGACATCGTCTATCGTAATACACGTGCCTCTGTAAAGGCCATCATCTGTGCCAAGGACGACTATATCATCAGTCAAATCAAACTGGCTATGCCTGAGAGTCCTACCGTGAAGCAATATATCACGCTGGGCGATGAAGAAGGTTTCCACAACTGGACGAAGGAGTGGCAGCAGGCCCCCAAGTTCGTCCGTCCAGCCTTCGTCAACGAGAACGACGACACGATGATCATGTACTTCACCAGTGGTACCAGTGGCGAGCCAAAGATGGTGGCTCACGACTACCTGTATGCGATGGGACACTTGACAACAGGCTGTTTCTGGCATAACCTTCATGAGGGTTCGCTGCATCTGACAGTAGCAGATACGGGCTGGGGCAAGGCTGTCTGGGGTAAGTTCTATGGTCAGTGGTTTGCCGGTGCAACGGTGTTCGTCTATGATCATGAGAAGTTCAATGCAGACAATCTGCTGCGCCAGATGGAGAAATACCATGTCACCAGCTTCTGTGCTCCTCCCACCATCTACCGCTTTATGATTCGTGAGGACCTGTCGAAGTACGACCTGTCGTCACTGGAATACTGCTGTACGGCTGGTGAGGCGCTGAACCCCGCTGTGTTCGACAAACTCAAGGAGTTGATAGGTTTGAACATCATGGAAGGCTTCGGACAGACAGAAACCACGATGAGCCTTGGTACCTTCCCATGGATGACGCCCAAACCAGGCTCCATGGGTATTCCCAATGCCCAGTATGATATAGACCTGCTGCGTGCCGACGGTACCAGTTGTGAGGATGGTGAAAAGGGTGAGATCGTGATTCGTGTGGGCGACAAAAAGCCCATCGGACTCTTCAAGGGCTACTATCGCGACGAGGAGAAGACACGCGAGGCTTGGCACGACGGAATCTATCATACAGGAGATATGGCTTGGCGTGATGAGGATGGCTACTACTGGTTCGAGGGCCGTATCGACGATGTCATCAAATCGTCAGGCTATCGCATTGGCCCGTTCGAGGTAGAGAGTGCGCTGATGACGCACCCCGCTGTCGTAGAGTGTGCCATCACTGGTGTGCCCGATGACATCCGTGGTATGGTGGTGAAAGCTACCGTCGTATTAGGTAAGGAGTGGAAAGACAAAGCAGGCGAAGACCTCATCAAGGAACTGCAGCAGCATGTCAAGAAAGAGACGGCTCCCTACAAGTATCCCCGTATCATCGAGTTCGTCGACGAATTGCCCAAGACCATCAGTGGCAAGATTCGTCGCGTAGAGATTCGCAACAAGGACAGCCAGAAATAAGATTAGAGTCTTATTGACAGAATAAGAAATAACTAATTAATTCCCGAACCATTTTCAATGTATGGTTCGGGAATTTTATAGTTAAGCCAACAATTCTGGAGGTAGTGTTGGCATCGCACCATTTTGAGTACAAACAAAAGCGGATACTTCGACGGCTTTCTTATGAGCCTCCTTCATGGACTTACCATTCAGGATGGCAGCGCAGAATGAACCTGTAAACGAGTCGCCAGCACCTACGGTATCAGCCACCTTTACCTTCGGCGTGTCTTGGAACGACGTCAAGCCTGGTGCAAAGACATACGAGCCGTTAGTGCCACAAGTCAGGACTAACATCAATAGTCCATATTCCTCCAATATCTTTTCGCAGATGCCTCGCATATCGAGGTCATCGTACCCATACATACGCTTAATAACAACTAACTCCTCGTCGTTGATCTTCAGGATATTGCAACGCTTCAGCGACTCCTCAATGACATCCTTCGTATAGAACTGCTGACGCAGGTTAATATCGAAAATCTTCAGGCAATCCTTGGGTGTATTGTCCAAGAACTGACGGATGGTAGCCCATGAGGTTACATTACGCTGAGCCAACGAACCAAAGCACACGGCACGACAGTTCTTGGCTATCTCTGCAATCTCTGAGGTATATGGGATGTTGTCCCATGCCACATTCTCCTTAATTTCGTATGCAGGAATGCCGTCGCTAGTCAGCGTTACTTGAACAGTACCTGTAGGATAAGGTACATGTGGCATCAGGTAGTTCAGCCCATGATCCTTGAGGGCTTTGATCGTTTCTGCTGCAAGTTCGTCCTCTCCTAACGCACTGATGGCGATAGTCTCCAGTCCAAACTGACCAGCATGGTAAGCAAAGTTGGCGGGCGCGCCACCCAGTTTCTTTCCTTCGGGAAGTATATCCCACAGGGCCTCTCCGAGGCCTACTACAAATCTTTTGTTAGCCATAATATTGTTTGTTTTATCGTTTAATTCTTGGAATATAAGTAAAGAGGTAGATGACACCTATGGCCATAACAACCACGGCACCTGCCTGACCCATTGCGTCGCTCATGAAGCCCATAATCAGTGGGAAAATGGTACCACCAAACAGTCCCATAATCATTAAACCAGAAACCTCGTTCTGCTTTTCAGGAACAGAGAGCAGAGCCTCTGAGAAAGCCATCGAGAATATGTTTGAATTTCCATAGCCTACTAATGCAATAGCAGTATAAAGTACGGCTTTCGATGCACCACTGAACATCAGCACCATCGAGGCTGCCATCAGACAGACGCTAATGATAAAGAACCAGCGCGTCTTCATCACTCGGAGGAAGAATGAACCCGTCAGTGCACCAATGGTACGGAAGATGAAGTAGAGCGAGGTGGCAAAGGCTGCTTCGTTCAGCGTCATACCAACGCGTTCCATCAATAGTTTTGGAGCTGTGGTATTGGTACCCACATCAATTCCTACATGGCACATGATACCAAGGAACGACAGCAGCACGATGGGTTTGCCCAAGAGATGCAGGCAATCCATGAACGACGATGACTTACCTTCGTTCAATTCCTCAACAATAGGCGTTGCCCATAGCAGTAACGTTGCCAGTACACCCACGATAAAGTAAACGAGGAACAACACACGCCAGTCGTAGCCGAACGAAGGCATTGCAGCCGTGGCTCCCCACATGGCCAGATAAGGGGCGAGGAACGAGGCGATGGCCTTCACAAACTGTCCAAAGGTCAGCGTCGATGCCAGGTTCTTATCGCCAATAATCAGCATGGCCAGCGGATTGATGCTGGTCTGCATCAGTGCGTTGCCTATGCCCAGTAGCGAGAAAGCTACGAGCATGATGGCAAACGAACTGCCCATTAAGGGAATGAACAGCGACACAACTGTAACAATAAGCGATAGCAATACGGTCTTCTTACGTCCTATCTTATTCATTAGCATACCCGTTGGTACGCTGAAAATCAGGAACCAGAAGAATACCAGTGAGGGGAACACGTTGGCCACAGTGTCTGAGAGACCCAAGTCGGCCTTGACATAGTTGGACGCAATGCCAACCAGATCCACGAAGCCCATGCAGAAAAAGCAGAGCATGACGGGAATCAGATAAATAGATTTGTTCTGTTTCATATAGTTTTTAATGTTTGATATCGTAAATAGTTACTTTGCCGCCCTTTACCTTTATATTATTATAAGGCTCCGATGGGAATACGAGGTTGGTCATGGCCATCTTGCCATCTGCATCGAAGGCCTCAATGCTGCAGCGGTCTATGAAGATGCGCAACTGTTTAACCTGTCCGTAAGTAGGGGCTTCCGTAGTACATGGGAATGCTTCGCTGAAACTGACGTCACCACTCTTGGTACGGTCCATCGTGAAGGTTTGCTTCGCTGCATCGTATCTCATAACCACCTGCTCGTCTTTCGTGTTCGACAGCAGAATCTCAGCCTGGCTCTTAAGGTCAATGATAATCTCGCAGGCCTCGGTAGGCTTTTTCACCTTTTCGCCACGTACTGCCAGCATCTCCTTCGAGGGCACAACGCTGACATAGGTTTCCTCACCACAATGGAATAGTCCAAGGTCGCGAGGAATACTATTGCCAGAACGGTATTGCTTAGTAGGTACTTGGTTGGCATACTGCCAGTTCGACATCCATGCCAGCACTACACGACGATTCTCAGGAGCATTATAGAACGATACGGTTGCGTAATGGTCCTTGCCGTAATCAAGCCATTTCGTCACTTTCGGCATCGACTCGCAGGTGAACTTCTTACCATCAAACTGACCTACGAAGTACTGCGTGGCACTACCTCCAAATGGTCCGCCAGGATTGATGTTACAAATAAGTACCCACTTCGTTTCGGTGGTGTTGGGTGATGGGTGATAGGTAATGGGGAAGAGGTCAGGGCACTCCCAAACACCGCTATGGTTGCCATATTCCTTACCAAACGAACTTTCATACTTCCAATCCTTCAGGTTTTTCGACGAATAGATGCGCATCTCCTGACCAGCAGCCAGAATGAGGTTCCACGCCTTGATGTCATCGTTCCAGAAAGCCTTCGGATCACGGAAGTCAGGAATTTCGCTGGTTGACAAAATAGGATTACCGCTGTATTTCTTAAAAGTACGTCCACCATCTTTCGAAACAGCCATTGATTGTGTCTGATGATGTCCTGCAGAGGTATAGAAAGCGACCACCTCATTACCGTTTGTTACACATGAACCACTGAAGATACTGCCTAACCAGTCCGCTTCGATAGCCAGCGGTTGTGCCTCCCAATGAATAAGATCGCGCGAGG